>Ga0194111_10005665_pt1 | contig 14330 bp, 14 predicted proteins | sample TA2KigC300mmetaG_FD_146194 | JGI IMG/M metagenome (GOLD analysis project Ga0194111, IMG submission 146194) | Freshwater microbial communities from Lake Tanganyika, Tanzania - TA2015033 Kigoma Deep Cast 300m | ecosystem: Environmental > Aquatic > Freshwater > Lake | place: Tanzania: Lake... | reverse complement strand
CGATCACGACCGGCGCTCTCCGGCGACAGCACCTCCACGACTAGGTCGGCCGGGCCATCGAGATAGGTGCGGCGCAGGCGATCTACGTGTTGGGCCGCTACGAAGATCAGATCCGGCTCGCGGCCCGAGCCCGGCAGTTTCATCTGGAACGGCGCGCTCCGCACGATGCCCAGCTTGCGCTCCTCGACGAACGGGCGCAGAAGGGCCTCCAGGAATCCGCTGATATCCTGATGTTCATTGCTTGCCGGACTGTGCATGACCACCTCCCCATCCACCCACTCGGCCAGGGTATCCTCGTCGGCCCAGGCCAGGAACTCCTCGTAGGTCATCTTGCGCTTCGTTGGCGGCTCGGGCGCGGCCAGGATGATCTCGATCAGCCGTTGGCGCCAGTCCCACTCGACGACCGGTTTCTCCAGCACGGAAATCACTTCCATCGCAACACCTCCTCTGCCTCCGTCACACTGACCTTATGATACCACGTCTACGGCCGCGGGTCAATGGGCCTGCGCCCGATAGACCGCCAGTGTGCGCTGCGCGGTCTGCGCCCAGGTGAAGCGCGCAGCCTGCTGCAGGCCCCGCTGGCGCATCTCCACCCGCAGCGCCTCATCGCGCATCACGCGGCCGATCGCCGCAGCCAGCGCATCCACATCGAGCGGATCCACCAGCAGCGCGGCCGCCCCGCTCCCCCTCTCCTCGCAGGAGAGGGGGAGCGGGGGTGAGGTCTCCCCGCCGCACGGGCCGGGGGGTGAGGTCACTTCCGGCAGGCTCGACGTGTTCGAGCAGACCACCGCCGTCCCGCACGCCATCGCTTCCAGCGCGGGCAGGCCAAACCCCTCGAACTCGCTGGGGAAGGCCAGCGCCTGCGCTCCCGCGTAGATCGCCGGCAGGTCGGCGTCCGCCACCCAGCCGGGGAAGATGACCGCGTGTTTGGCAGGCGAGTTCTCCAACTGGGCGAAGAAGTCGTCGTAGAGCCAGCCGCGCTTGCCGACGATCACCCAGGCGTCGGTCAGACGCTCGGCGTGCAGCCGCTCGAACGCCGTCAGCACGCGACCCAGGTTCTTGCGCGGCTCGATCGTGCCGACCGACAGGAGGTAGCGTTCGGGCAAGCGGTAGCGGCCGCGCACTTCGGCCACGATCGCCGGCGGCTGCGGCCGGAAGCGTTCGTCCGCCGCCTCATAGATCACCGTGATCTTCGCCGGCGAGATGCCATATGCTGCGATCACGTCACGCTTCGTCTGCTCCGAGACGGCGATGATGTGATCGGCCCGGCGGCAGAAGAGCGGCAGCGTCGCGTTGAGATACCAGCGGTTGAGCGGCTTGTGGTGCTGGGGATAGCGCCGGAAGATCAGGTCGTGGACGGTGAGCACGGTGGGGACGCCGCGCAGCGGCAACAGCAGGTGCTCGGTCGCGTGGAAGAGCGTCGCGCCGGGCACGAGGCGGTTGAAGCCTACGCGCGCTAACTGCCCGGCCCAGACCAGCATCCGCCACGGCTTGTAGCCCAAGGAGACGGTGTGTGAGGGAACCGTCTCCAATCCAGACAGAGGCTCGATGCCGGCCTCGCGGTTGTAGAAGAAAGAGAGACTGGTAGATTGGGAAACTGGTAAATTGGTTGCGAGGAGGGCGCGGGCCAGGCTTTCGGCATAGCGGCCCAAGCCAGCGCGATGATGGACGGCTGCGGAGATGTCGAAGTAGAGGGTCATTGCATAATCCCCCGTCTATTTCGTAGCCGCGGACAAATGCTGCACGAGTCGCACATGTTCTGCAGTCGCCAGACCTTCATGCAGCCGCGCCAGGACGACCGATAGGTTTCCGGCCAGAATGGCCTGCGGGTCGAGCCACAGGCCAGGGAAGACGCGGCTGCGCATGAGGCCATCCGAGTCGGTCGGAATGGCGACATATTCCCCCTCGACCAACTCCCACCAATCCAATCGCCCCTCCAACACCTGCCAGACCAGGTATTCTTGCACGCCGTTGCGCCGGTAGATCCGCCGCTTTTCGTGCAAATCGTAGGCCGCACTGCTGGTCGCGACTTCGACAATCAACTCGGGGGTGCCCTCGAAGTAATCGTCCGAAGATACCCGCGAGCGCCCACCGCGCGCAGCGTCCAGCCGCAGCAGCGCATCGGGCTGCACGACGTTGTCGGGGTCGAGCCGGAGCGTGGCATTGTCGGCCAGTTGGAGACCGGGCGTGCTGGCAGCGTACTGTCCCAGCCAACTCATCACAACGCCGTGGGACACCGAATGACTGACGCGCACAGGCGAAGACATATAGACGACTCCTTCGATCAATTCCGCTTTCTTGATGTGGGGCATCGCCTCATAGCGACGTTCGAATTCGCGCGCGGTCAGCCGGTCGCCGGGTTCGAGCGGGGGCGGGCGAAGGTGAGCCGGCGGGGGAGCCGGCAGCCGGGGAAACGGAGCGAACGGCGGCGCGACAGGCGAGCGCCGGGGCGCGACCAGGTACTCTGTCCGCGCTTCCGACAGGGCGGCCTGATCTGGATGCAACCCGTCGGCGTTTGATACCGACGGTCGCGACGTCTCGGCGTTGGACGCGCTGGATTGGCCTTGCAGCCAGAAATCCACCGCCCGCCGCGCCAGTTCAGCGATGGAGACGCGCTCCTGGTGCGCCAGCTCTTTCAAGGCGCGTACCTGGTTCTCGGTAAACTGAACCTGTATGCGGATCATGAGCCTGCTCCTGCGATGCCATCATGGATGCCATCATGATAGCACGACACGCGCGTCGCGTCAACGCACCCGCGCTTCAGTGGAAATCGGTGTAATCCGTGGCAAATCGGTTTCTACTGCGCAATTCCTACAACTGATAGACCTGCAATGTCGCCCGCGCCGCGGCCTCCCAGGTGAACCGCTGCGCCTGCGCCTGCCCGCGGTCCCGCAGATCGGCCGCCAGCCCTGCGTCGGTCAATACGCGCTCGAGCGCCATCGCCAGCCCGCCGGCGTCGCGCGGCTCGACCAGCAGGCCTGCATCGCCGACGACCTCTGGCAGAGATGAAGTGTTGCTGGCGACGACGGCCGTGCCGCACGCCATCGCTTCCAGCGGCGGCAGACCGAATCCCTCGTAGAGCGACGGGAACGCAAAGACCTCGGCCGCGCTGTAAAGAGCCGGCAGGTCGGCGTCGGCCACGCGGCCCAGGAGACGCACCTGCTCTTCCAGGCCCAGATCGTGCAACTGGCGGAAGAATGCCTCCGCGCGCCAACCTTGCTTGCCGGCGATCACCATCCCGACAGTCTCGCCGCGTTCGCGCAGTGTACGATAGGCCATCAGCAAGGTTGCGTAGTTCTTGCGCGGCTCGATGGTGCCGACGGCCAGGATGAAACGCTCGGGCAGACCGCATTTCCGCCGCACGGCTGCGATTTCGTCAGCCGGCGCTGGGCAGAAGCGCCGGCTGACGCCGCCGCGGACCACGTGAACCTTGCGCTCATCTACCCGGTAACGCTCAAGCATGTCCCTCCGGGTAGATTGCGAGATCACGATCACACTGCGAGCCGCGGCGAGAAACCGGGGCATCATCAACGTCAGGTACAGGCGGTTGAGGGTCGTGTGGGCCTGCGCGGTCAGCAGGTAGGTCAGATCGTAGAGCGTGAAAACGGACGGGATGCCCCCCAGTCGCGGCAGCAGGTGATCGGTTCCATGGAACAGATCCACGCCGGGAAACAGATCATCCTGGCGACGCCGCAGCAGGTGCGCCAGCAGCACGCGCAACCGCCACGGCTTGTCGCCCCAGGGTACGGTGAGCCGCGGGAGGCGAGCCAGCGCGGCCGCTGGCGCAGCGTCGGCTGGGCGGTTGTAGAAGGCCATGAAGTCGTGCTCGGGCGCCGCCGCTGCCAGCGCCGCGGTCAACTCTTCTGTGTAGCGGCCGATTCCGGCGCGGCCATGGACCGAGGCCGACACGTCAATGCAGATGCGCATCCGAGGATTCTCCTCAAACCCCTCCCCGCGGCCGAAACGCCAGGGCTTCGAGGGTCGCAAAGAACTCTTCGTACGGGTGCGCCACGCGATGCCAGGCCCAGCCGAACAGCCTGATCGCGCGCCAGGCCGCCAGCGCGATGGGCCAGGGCCGCGCCTGGCCATCCGCAAGGCTCCGTTCCAGTGGCGCACTCGCCCGGCGCAGCCATCCCGGCAGATGCGGGAGCGGCGCCGCTCCGCGCACCGTGATCCGCTCGAGACCGGCCGCGGCCAGCGCGCGGCCAAGCGAGCCGGCCGTGTGCAGCGCCAGGTGCGACGGCGGCCGATAGCCCGGCCAGGTCGTCGGCTCCTGAACTGCCTGCCAGTGGCCCGCGTTCGGCGTGGACAGCATCAGCGCGCCGCCCGACCGCAAACGATCGGCCAGGCGCTCCAGAATCGCCAGCGGCTGCGGCAGATGCTCGACCACTTCCCACAGCGTGATGGCGTCGAGATCGCGCTCCGCGGCGGCCTCCAGAGAGGAGGCTATCGCGATGCCCAGCCTTTGCGATGCATGGTCGGCCATCTGGCGCGCGAGCTCGATCCCCGCGATCTGCCAGCCCAGCCCTCGCGCGCATTGCAGGAAGAAGCCGTCCGCGCATCCGAAGTCCAGCAGACGCCCAGGCTGGCCCAATGCCCTACCCAACACCGTCAGGCGACGCCGGAAGTGGGGGGCCAGCGCCTTGTGCATGTCGGCGTAGCAGCGGTAGCCCAACGCTTCATCGCCGGAGAAGTAGCCGGCCGCCTGGTAGTGGGCCGCCAGCGCGGCCTCTGCCGGCATAGGACTCACGAAGACCGCGCGGCAGCTCGCGCAGCGCACGTAACGATAGCCGTACTGGACAATGACGGGCGTATATCGTTCATCGCCGCACACTGGACATCTGTCATCGGGCCGCGTGGTGCTCAGGCCGGGGCTCTGCAAACTGCGCTCGCAATGGCGGTCGGTGGAGGATGTAAGGGTGGGCATGGCGGAAGAGCAACCTCATTTGGCCGCGGCGCGCGGGTCGCCGCGCTCTTGCGCGCGCGCCGCGAGCAGGCCGCGCCACAGCTCGACGGTCTGCCGGGCGATTCGCTCGACCGTATAGTGTTCCGCCACGCGACGGCGGCCACGCTCCCCCAGCTCGCGGCGCAGCTCCGGCGACTCAGCCAGGCGGCGCAGGCAGGCGGCCAGCGCCTCGGCGTCCCCTTCGGCGAAGATCAGGCCAGCGTCACCGATCACCTCCGGGATCGCGCCCGAATCGGAGCCGACGACCGGCGTCCCGCAGGCCATGGCTTCCACCAGCACGCGGCCGAACTGCTCCTTCCACGCCGGCGTCGTGCGCGAGGGCAGCGCCAGGACATCGGCCCCGGCCAGGCAACGCGGCATCTGGTCGGCGGACACAGCCGCGCTGAACTCGACCTGGTCCTGCACGCCGAGGGAAGCCGCCTCGGCTGCCAGCGCGGCGCAGTGCGGGCCAGCGCCGATCAGCCGCAGCCGCGCCTGCGGGCCAAGCCGGCGAAGGGCGCAGATCAAGGTATCGAGCCCTTTTTCGGGGGCCAGGCGTCCGGCGTAGACGATGTTGAGCGTCTCAGACGGCGCTCGCGGAGCCTCAGGTCGGAATAGGGACAGATCCACCCCCAACGGCGGGATCACGGCCGTCGGCCCGGCATACGTCATCTCTCGCAGCACGGTCACGCCCTCCTGGTTGGCGCACAGGATGGCGTTCGCCTGGCGCAGGGCGAGGCGCGTGAGCCAGCGCACGGCCGGACCCTTACGCCGGTTGATGTTCTGCCAGGTGTGCAGGATGAGGAGCGCGTTCGGCGCGAGCAGCCGCCGTGCCAGGATGACTTGCAGTGTGGCCAGGCTATCCGGCTCCTCTTCGACGTGGATGATGGCGGGGCGGGCCGCGGGCAGGGCGAAGGTGAGCGTGCCGTAGAGCGCGCGATGGGGGTCGTTTACCTTGCCCAACATGCGCACGGCCGACGTGCGATAGCCCTGCCCGCGGGTCTGGATGGCGATCGCGCCGTATTCATCGCGCCAGGCGCCTGGCCGCAAGAGCCAGAGCGCCAAATCCGGCTCCTGCGCCATGAGCTCGAGCTTGCGCTCCATCAACGCATTCCGATAACGGGCGATGAACAGAACGCGTGTCATGGCTGCGCTTCGTGATCGCTGGTGCGGTATCTGCTCAGCAGCTTGCGATCAGCCTCGGTCCAGACGCCGATGTCGTTCTCGATGCGGATGCGCTCGTCGAGCTTGGTGTAGTTCACGAACTTGGTGAAGCCTCGCAGCGCGGCGAACAGCACGCCTTGCGCTCCGCCTCGCCACAGCCCATGGGCGACGTAGGTGTACGCGAAAGCTCGCAGCCCGCGCCAGAACGCCTCCAGCAGGCTAACGCGCGTTCGCCGCGAGCGGTGCAGATAGGCGGCCTCGAGATCGGTGAACGCGTTGAACGACTCGTAGGTCAGTGAGAGATTTGTGTTGGCGTAGTGGTAGATTACGCCCTCGAGGACGCCGTGCGGCTCCGGCGTTTGTACCTCTTCGTGGAGCGCGCGCTGCCACACCGCGAGCCGCCGATCGAACAGCCGCGGCACCTCCAGCCGGCGGATCGACGCGGCCAGGCGGGGCGTCATGCGCCGCGTGGTCAGATTGGGAAACCAGCGGCCGGAAAAGAGGTGCACGCGCTGGAAATGATAGGCGTTGTTCTCCGCCAGTCTGTCGCCGCGAGCTAACGCCATGATCTCATCTCGCAACTCGGCCGACACGCGTTCGTCTGCGTCAATGAAGAGGATCCAATCATGCTGAGCCTGGGTCTGCGCGAAGTTGCGCTGCGCAGCATAGTTGGCGAACGGGTGCAAGATGACCCGCGCGCCGGCGTCCTGGGCGATGGCTACGGTGGCATCGGTGCTGAACGAATCCACCACCACCACCTCATCGGCCCAGGCCAGGCTGGCCAGGCAATCGGGCAGGTTGTCCTCTTCGTTCTTGGTCATGACGACCGCGGAGATGGGAATGGGCATTGTCACCTCTGTTCTACAAGCCGGCCGCGGCCAGGAGCTCGCCAAACGCGGCGTGCAGCCGCTCGATCGAATGTAGCCGCCGGTAATCCTCGAAACGCGTGGTCGCCAACCCACCGGTCTGATCCAGCCGATCGCCCAGGCGATAGAGCGCGTCCAGGCACTGCTCCACGCTCTCTTCGGCCGCGGTTGCGCCCAGACCAAACGCGGCCACTCGTTCGCCCATGCAATGCCTGTTGCTCACCATGATCGGCTTGTGGAAGAGTGCGGCCTTCGTCAGCAGGTTGCTGCTGCTCAGGAAGTTGCGATAGACGGCGAACAGCACGTCGCACGCATTCACCAGGGCGTTGAACTGCGGCTCATCGGGGATGCGCTGGAGATAGAAGAAGCAGTTCTCCGGCTTGCTGCGCACGAACTCCGCGATGGCCCGGCGCTCTGCGGCCGAAAAGGAGTTCTGATCCAGGACGCCGGCGAAGACGAAGAACCAGCTCTCCCTCGCCGCGCGTTGCGCCATCTCGATCAGCGTCAGCATCCCCTTGCGCCTGGAGAGGACGCCCAGCAGTCCGACCACTTTTCTGGTCCCGCCGCGCTCGATGATTTCGGCCGCCGGCTCGAACGCCGGATCGGGCGGCGAGTCATCGGCGATGTCGGGGAAGACGAGCACCGGCTTCTTCCCCAGCAAGCTTTGCAGCCGGCCCGCAACCCCTTCGTCCAGCAGGGCGACGGCCGGGCAGCGCCGCGAGCGCAGCGCGTCGTGGTTGCTCAGCGGTCCGCGGCGCAACCAGGCATACGGCAGTCTCTGGCGCAGATACCAGGGATGGAAGTAGAGGCCAGACCACGGGTAGGGAAAGAGCAGATCGGTCAGGCCGGCGGTCAGGCCGGGGGTCAGGCAGTTGTCCAGCCAGGTATGGAAGACCAGATCGGGTCGAATACCTGTCGCGTTGATGGTCTTGGCGATGAAGCGCACCCACGCCGCCTTGCCGAAGAAGATGGCGAGCGGCCCCGGCGCTCGCCACCGTTGGACGTAGTGCAAGGCCGCGGCCCGCAGCCGATCGGCCCGGTCGGGACACGCGCGGCCGATCCACGCGACCAAGTCGTCGGGTGCGGGCGTGAACGCCGCAACCGCGTGGCCGAGCTGCAGCAGAGTGAGCGCGTAGCGCCTGAGATAGGTCTGATGATGCCCGCTGCTATCGGGGCTGACCAGGGCGACGGTTTTCATGCAGCAGGCTCCTGCGCGGGCGGCGGCCGGAACGCCCTGGCCACGTAGCGCACTCGTTCGATCACCTCGGATGGGTTGAGCGCGAACACGCAGAGCAGATAGGTCCCGGCCGACGCCAGCGTAATCGCGATCAGGCGCGGGGCTGCGGATAGCTCGTGCCAGCCAGGCGTCTGGGAGGCCAGCCATGTCGCCGCGCACGCGACCGCGGCCGCGATCAAGGGCTTGCCGAACGTCTCCCTGGCGGACAGCGGCAGGTGCGTGAAGATGTAGTGCGCGCTCAGCCCGAAGCCGAGCAGGATAGCGACCCCCAGGCCGGCAAGCGCGCCGCTCACGCCCCAGCGCAGCGTCAGGGGCGTAGCCACGGCCAGCATGACGACCGCCTGTGCGAGCGTGATCACCACCGCCTGGCGGACTTTGCCCATCGCATAGGCCGCCGACACGCTCAGGTTGATGAACGGCGAGATGATCGAGAAGGCCGCCAGGATGCTCAGAAAATCGGCGCTGCGACTCCAGGCCGTGTCCAGGAGGATGTGGATCACATCGCGCGCGCCGAAGATCAGCGCCAGAGCCATCGGCGTGCCCAGCGAAGTGACGACCCACATGTAGAGGCGCACAGAGTGGGCCAGCCGCGGCACGTCATCTTGCAGCCTGGCAAACGTGACATACCCGACGCGCTGCAACGCACCGGTCAGCAGCGTGTTCGGCCATTGGGCATAGCGATAGGCGCGATCGTAGAAGCCCAGCTCCTTCGCGCCCCCATAGGTTCCGATCAGGAAGTTGTCCCACTGGCCGGTGATCGAGGCGGCAGCGGCGTTGGCCAGGCCCATGGGAAGTCCTTGCCGAAGCAGATGCCGGGCCAGCTCCTTGTCGAAGCGCCACTCCATCTGAAAGACCCACGGCAGGCGTCTGCGCGCGAGCAGATAGATGCCGGCCACGGCTGCGCAAGTCGTGAACAGGTTGCTAGACAGCAGACTCCACACCCCGGCCCCCGCGTATGCCAGGCCGATCGCCGCGGCGTAGGCCGCGATGGTCGAAGCCACGTATATCACGTTCAGCCGGCTGAGCTGCAGCTCCTTTTCGAGCGCCAACCCCAGTGGCCCGATGACGGCGGTGACGTTATCCAACACGACGTATACGGTGACGATCCACGTCACCTGCGGCGGATAGCCCAGCCGCGGCAGGATCAGCGCGACCGCGATGCTGAGGATCATCGAGGCGGCCGCCAGGATCAGATCCAGGCGATAGGCTGTGCCGAGCAGCTCGCCATCGAGCCGGGGCTGGCGGATGGCTGCGTTGCTCAAACCGGACTTGGCGCGCAGTCCCAATAGGACGCTCCAAAAGGCTGCGATTGTGATCAGGCCAAACGGCTCTGGCCCCAACTTGCGCGCCAGGATGATCGTGGCCCCGAAGCTGACGAACTGGCCGGCATACGAAAGGAGCGACAGCCAGATGGTGTTGCGCACCGCCAGCCGCGCGGTGACGCGCGCGTTGCTCTCAGCCATGGATGCCAGCCTGATCCTGGCGGGGTCTTCGCGACGGCAGCCTGGCGACGATGCGCCGGACCGCGCTCTTGAACCGCGAGCGCGTTGCCCAGGCCAGCGCGCGGGCCAGCGCGGCCCGGCGTTGGGGGGTGGCCGCGTGGCGCAGCGCCTCTCGGAAGTAGCGTCCGAAGATGTCCCCGCGGCCGGGATTCAGAAAGCTGCTCGCGACGATGTGCAGCAGCGTTTCCCACACCCCGGCTTCCGCCTCCTCTTCGACGCGAGCCGTATACTCCTCTGGTTCCAGGCAGTGTTGGAGCCGGATGCGCACCAGCAGGTCAATCTGTTCCAGGAGATCGCTCTTGCGCCACGTGGTCCACATGTAGCTGCCGGCGTGCCGCAGGTAGAGCGCGAAAGGCTGCGCCACCTTGACCACCGGGAAGTAGCGCGCCACGCGATACCAGTACTCGGCGTCAGGGCTGTACTTCAGCCGTTCGTCGAAGTCGCCGATCTGCGCCACGATCTCCCGGTGCCAGAAATTGCCTGAAACGATCGGCAGGGCGAGCTGGCGGGCGGTTTCGCAGCCCGCGGGCCAATGCTGATCTGCATCCAACTGGGCATCGTGCACGATCAGGCTGGGAACACGCAGGGTCTTGAGCAGTGCGACCGCGCGCGGGATAGCGCCCGGCACGTAGACATCGTCGTCGCACAACAGACCCATCCACTCCCCGCGGGCATGGGCGATGGTCTGGTTCCAATTGCGCACCATGCCGATGTTTTGTGCGTTGCGGAAGAGCCGCACCCAGGGCTTGTCCTGCACATCCGCCTGCAGCCGGCCAGAGGCCTCGCCAGGCGAGCCGTCGTCAACTACGACGATCTCGACGCCGGCCGGCGCCGCGCCCACACTTTCCACCGCGCGCAGGGCCAACGCAGCGCGGTTCCAGGTGGGAATCAGGATCGAGAGAAAGACCGGTTCCTCATGCGTCATAGGCGATGATCGGAAAGAGCCTCTCCGCCTTCATTCCTGGATCGCGCCGGTCCTGCGCAGATAGGCTTGAACAGATTCCTCGAACCGTTCAAAGTCGGCTAAATTGCTCTGCAACGTCTCGTAGACCGTTTCGGCATCTACTTCCCAATAGAGATGGACGAGACGGTTGCGCATACCGACCATTTGTCGGGTTGTCAGCACGAAATCAGCGGGGATGACGCCGTTCTCAGCCAGTATCACGAAGCTGTCGCCATGTGATTTCGGCGCACGCCAGTTCTGTCTCGCGATCATGTGATTGGCCACATCCACGCAGCACTCAACAGCCACCTGCAGATAGTACTTGGCTCCACCCAAGCGTCCCAAATCGCTGAGCAGTATCTTCTCAATAATCCGGGGTAGGGGCACGGCCTTGCGCCTGCCCACATGGGCGACCGCGAGGGATCGCCCCTACAAATTGAGAAGATGCGCTGAGCAGATCGGTCTTTGGCAATTGGGCCAGTTCGCGCAGGATTGTCAGGTATCGGTCCAGGTTGCGGAAAATGCCCGTCAGCTTGTTCACGTCAACCATCGCCCGATACCTCCTGGCGGCGGAAGCTAGAAGCTCTGTTCTGATAATATGCTTCACGCATCATCTTCACGACTGGTAGAAAATCGAAGTACATCTTCCGCGTTAGTACTTCATAGTCGGCGCGAGCAGCTTCATTACGATCGTAGACCAGGATGCCCTCGGTCATTATCGTGCCTTGGACAACCAACGGAGCATCGTTGATGCTCCGCACATCCACCTCGCGCAGACCGCACCCATCTTCGATCTCGGCTGCAATGCTCAGTTCCATGAGCATTCGCTGATATGGCGACAGGCCGTGGCTGGCCGTCAGGACCAGCGCCACATCAACGTCACTGTCCGACCATGCGTATCCCTCGGCGACCGAACCGTATAAGTAAGCCGCCAACACCGGCCGCTCGCCCAGGATGCGCGGCAAAACGGCCCGCAGTTGGGGCGCTACTTGATCTTGAGTCGGTGCCTGATCCAAGACAGCTTCCACTACCATACGGCCCTCCTGATAATCATATTGTATGAGAAAGCTGGAAGGATGTCAAAGAGGTTTATGCAGCCAGAGTCAGGAGGTCAGAAGGTATTTTCTCAATAACTGGGGGCCATGGAGTAGACCTGTCAGGGTTTCGAGGCTAACTCGACGCGTAAGACGCGACGTACTGGAAACGGACAGGTCTCTACCCCCGAACTCCAACGGCTGTTCCTGGTCATCTCAACGCGCCAGGGCAAGAGGGAAGTACAGCGCCAAACGGAACGATTGCCTCTCATAGGCCCCCAGGTCCACCCGCGGCAGCGTGCCCGGAGCGGGCGGGGCGCTGCAGCGCACGCACGCGAACCGCGGGACGCCATCCAGGTCGCGGGGCAAGGGCTCGGTCAGGTCGCCATCGCGATCCAGGTCCATCGTGTCCGCCGGAACCGCCGCGTTGTCGCCGATGTCGAGCGCGGGCGAGTCGCGCTGCAAGCGCAGGTCATCATCGGCTGTGCCCGGCACATCATCCGCGCCATCCGTATCCTCGAACAGAGGGTCGGCATCGAGATTGCCCGCGCCAGGCCATCCGCCGTCCACCAGGCTGTGGCTGATCTGGATGACCGAACTGCCGTCCACATAGATCCCTTCGCCGGGCGGGTCGAAATTCGCCCACAGAATGCTGTTGTGTACTGTGGGGCTGGCCGCGTAGACGTTGTACAGCGCGCCCCCCTGGCTGGTCGCGCGATTCCAACTGAAGGTCGCATTCACGATCCGGGCGCCGCACAAGCCGTAACAGGTAAATGCGCCGCCCCATTGCGCCTGGTTGCCGCTGAAGACCACGTTCACCAGGGTGGGGTTGCACTCGGTATAGTTGTGCATGCCACCGCCCCAACTGTGGGCGGTATTGCCTATGAAGAGAGCGTTGATCACCGTCGAGTGGCTGCCAAAAGCGTTATACATCCCGCCGCCGTTAGTGGCGGTGTTGCCGCGAAACACGCTTTGGATCACCGTGGGGCTGCTGGTGTAGTTCAACATGCCGCCGCCGTCAATCGCCTGGTTGCCGGTGAAGGTGCAGTTGCGCACGGTGGGACCACCGTTCACGTTCAGCATGCCGCCGCCCCGGCTGTACCAGTCAGCGCCTGTAGCGTTGCCGTCGGTGATCGTGAAACCGTCGAGCACCGCGGTCGCGTCGTTGTCGCTGCTCATCACCACATGGTAGACGTTGTCATCGCGAATCCCGCGCAGGCCGATGTCGCCGTTCAGGATAGTCTGATATGCGATCCAATTGCGCTGGTCGCGGGCGGTCTCGTGGCCGCGAAAGCCGCCGTAGAGCGCGACGCCATTCTTGAGATGAAACGTCGCCCGGCGGCTGGCGCCGGTCGTGGGCAGATAGGTTCCCATCGCCACCCAGATTTCCGTATCACTGGTTGCAGCAGCCAGCGCGGTCTGCAGGCTGGTGTAAGCATTGGCCCACGACGTACCGTTGTTGGCGCCTCGGGCGTCGGCCTTCACGTAGATGATCCTGGCGTCCGCCGCGCTCGCCTGCGACGTTGCCAGACCGATGAGCAAGGCCAACACGAAAGTGAGAAGATAGCGACACATGTGCGAGACCTCCTTCTCCATAGGACTTCAAGCTCATCCTTCTGGTTGAACAAGCCCCCGCTGTCACGGGAGGCGATTCCTGACCCATTGCCTCGACCATCGGTACGCACGCCTGACGCCTAGCTCTGCTATCTGCAACCCAAGCACCGTCGTAATGAACAACCTGTCAGCCATACGGCATCTGGCCCAGAATGATCTGTGCACGAAGATGGTGTTGTTTACCGTATCAGCGTAGATGAAATAGCCGTGGGCGATCATGAGGTCTATGATATCACTAAGCTTTTTTGCTTCAGTGTATGACAGGGTCTCAACACAGAACACCTCAGGCTGCGACAATGCGAAGTCGAAAGTTCTCAGAATAGCCAGATCAAGGCCCTCGACATCCATCGAGACAAAATTCGGCGCGACGGGAAAACACTTCTTGATGATCGAGTTGATCGTTATTAACGGAGTAGACACGATGTGGTCAATCCGAGCCCGACCACTCGCCTGACACTTCTCGGCATCAACCTGGGAGAACGTGTTGAAGGCACGATCACTCATGACATAGAAATCGGCGGCAGCGGTCTGGTCAACCCCGACGCCAACGTTGAGACATACATCCCGCGGTCGTTGACGCATGATCTCGGCAGCCAGGCTGGGATCTGGCTCGACGCAGACGCCCTGACAGCCGCGCTGATAAAACAGGTATGTATTGCTGAGCTCCATGGGATGGTACGCGCCGATGTCCAGGTAACTGGGCTGATCAATGCCCAGACGTTGAAGAAGAGATGCCACGATGACATCCTCTTGGCCCTGGGCATAGCTTTCCTGGGCTGAACCACTCAGAAGCAGCCGAGTTACACTAAGCTGGAGTGTCATACAATTGAGATGCCCTCCTGGACTATTCGTCCGTCCCTTTTCTCGAGTGGAGCGATTACTCGGCAACATCTGGCATGAAGTCGAGGGCCGCCTGGTAGATGCCCAGCAGCTCAGCGTTGCGCACCTCGGACGCGAACCGCTCGGCGTGCAGCGTGCGCGCGGCGCGGCCCATGGCGACCAGGTCCACGCCGCCCGATATCATC
>Ga0194111_10005659_pt1 | contig 14335 bp, 8 predicted proteins | sample TA2KigC300mmetaG_FD_146194 | JGI IMG/M metagenome (GOLD analysis project Ga0194111, IMG submission 146194) | Freshwater microbial communities from Lake Tanganyika, Tanzania - TA2015033 Kigoma Deep Cast 300m | ecosystem: Environmental > Aquatic > Freshwater > Lake | place: Tanzania: Lake... | reverse complement strand
CTTATCGCAAGTACTCCTAATCAGTTAAGTATTTCGACAAATAACGGTACAAATTGGAGCAACTACCCGAACCCGCCTACTTATTCTGTGTTTCAATTTTATAAATTCAATCAGATATTGTTTGCCAGCGGAACTGCGGGGCTTTTTAAAACTTCAAACAACGGAGTCAACTGGACTCAGTGTTTCTCAACATATACATCGGGAATAACTAGTATCGGAAATAATTTATTTGCTGCAACCGATGGGGGAATATTACGTTCTTCTAATAATGGAAATAATTGGAATACCGTTAACAACGGACTGACATCAGTGAATATTAAATCGATAATTTCTGCTGGAAGTTACCTGGTTGCAGGTTCTAATGACAGCGGAATATTCCGCTCAACTAATATGGGGAATGTATGGATTAGAACATATTCGTTGCCTTCTCAGATAAACTCATTATCAACTAATGGATTTTATGTATATGCGGGAAAATATGGAACGAATCAGTTCCTTGTCTCAAATGATTTTGGATTGACGTGGATTGAGACTGGAAGCGGTACGCTTGAATTAACAAAATATAAACTTTTATCTTTTGATAATTATGTTCTTGCAGGAACTGAAAACGGAGTATTTGCATCATCAAATAATGGATATCAATGGAATACTTTGGGATTGTCAGGACAGACAGTGATGAGCTTTGCTAAATATGATTCATATATTTTTGCGGCGACTTTGTCGGGCGTTTACAGAACGACTAACTTGGGAGTAAACTGGATACAGATGAACAGCGGATTGCCGGATGTAATGGTTTATTCTATATATAATTTCAATAATACTGTGTTTGATACAACAGGAATTACTGTTCCTCAATATAATGTGCAATCCGGATTATTAAACTATGGTACACAATATTATTGGAGAGTGAATGCTAAGAATGCCGGAGGGTCAAGTTCTTGGTCAATCCCGTTTAATTTCACAACCTTATCTCAGGTTCCGGCTGTTCCTGTTTTAGTCTCGCCTATGAATTCATCGACGGGGAATCCGTTAAGTCTGAATTTAATCTGGCATAAATCATTATATGCGACAAATTATCACGTTCAGGTATCGACTGATACACTGTTTGCGACGTTGATAGTTAACGACAGTACACTTACCGACAGTATAAAGGCAGTATCCGGATTAAGTTCACTTACAAATTATTACTGGCGGGTGAGGGCAAAGAATGCATCGGGTTCGAGTGCATTTACTTCGAGATGGTCATTCAGGACCCTGGGTCCGCCTGCACAAGTGACTCTGAATCAGCCGTTAAATAATTCTGTAAATCAACCGGTGAATAATGTTATTTTCAAATGGTTTAAACCTGCGGAACAAACAGATGAACAATTGATAAAAAGTAACGAATTACAAAAACAGGGTGGTAATGAGAGTAATGAATTTCTTACAATAAGCAAGTACTGGTTTGAATATTCAACCGACAGTAATTTTGCAGTATCTATTATTGATACGACATTAACAGATACTTTAAAAACGTTATCCGGTTTGTTAAACAACACAAAATATTACTGGCGTGTAAAGGCGAAGAACGAAATCGGCTGGGGAATTTTCAGCAATGTATGGAATTTTACAACAACACCAGTACCTGCACCAACTACGCCTGCTTTGGTTAGTCCCGCAAATAATACAATTGATTTAATCCCGCCGGTCACGCTGGATTGGAGTACCAGTTCGGGAGCGGCATTTTATCATATACAGTTATCAACGAATATTGGATTTACTTCATTAATAATAAACGATTCGTTAAAGAATTCGACAGATACTACAATAACAAACCTTTCTTCATATACAAATTACTACTGGCGGGTTAGGGCAGGTAATGCAGGAGGCTATAGTTCGTTTACATCTGCATGGACATTCAGGACACTTGGTTTGCCGAATCAGGTAGTATTGAATTCGCCTCCGAACGGAGGAATAAATATTCCGGTAAATGTTACTTTCAAATGGTATAAACCGGGCGAGCAAACGGATGCATTGAATAACAGCAAACAACAGGAAGAAAATATTAATCTGAAAATATTAAATAAACTCTCGGGTGATGCCATACTCAGAAATCAATTGCCGGTCAGAATTGTTAATGGTTCTGACGCACTGACAATTACCAAATATTGGTTTGAATATTCTACCGATTCTCTGTTTGCAAGCTCTGTAATTGATACGACCGTAACCGATACGCTAAAGATGGTAAGCAATCTGTCATTTCTGACTAAATATTACTGGCGTGTGAAAGCGAAGAATTCAATGGGATGGGGAGCATTCAGCGAGGTTTGGGAATTCCGGACACGGTCGTCGGTGATACCTGCTCCTGTATTGCTGCAGCCGGTAAACGGAGCGACTGGATTGACACTGACGCCGGTGCTCGACTGGGATACGCTGACTATGGCATCGGGTTATCAACTGCAGTTATCGATAGACTCAAGTTTCAGTACGAACATAATCGACAGCAGTAATATACCGGTAACGAATTATCTTGTTCCGGGTACGTTACTGGATGATACTACGTTATATTACTGGAGGGTCAGAGGAGTAAATCCGTTCGGATTCGGAAACTGGTCGTTTGTGTTTAATTTCAGGACTAAGAGCATCATCACTTATCCGGTAATCCCGCAGGCATTCAGATTGTATGAGAACTATCCGAATCCGTTCAATCCTGCAACAAAGATAAAATTCGATATACCCGAACCGACAAAGGCAACAATAAAAATCTATGACATTACCGGCAGGGAAGTCTCGAAATTGCTTGATAGATATCTCGAAGCCGGCAGTTATGAAGTGGATTTCAACGCAATGAACCTTTCCAGCGGAGTGTATTTCTACAGATTAGAAACCGAAAAATATATCAACGTGAAACGTATGGTATTGATTAAATAACCGTGATGCACTTAATCGGAGATAAGTAACTGAAAATTTAATGAGAAAAAAAAATATATTGCTTATTAAGTTTAAAAAAGTGAAATTAAATTTTAATAACTTTAAAAAGAAGAGGTAGTAATGAAAAAATCTTTATTTCTGATTTTAGTTGTTCTGTTTGCGTTCAGCCTTTCCGTGTACGGACAAAGAATTTTAATAAACGAAAACTTTGAAGGTACAACATGGGGTACGGATAGTCTCCCCACCGGCTGGGCAAAATTTAAAATTAACGGTCCCGGCGTATGTACCTGGGCGAACTGGGCGGCAAGAGACAGCGGACAGGTGATGTGTGGAACCTCCAACTACTGGAATTATCTGACAAAAGCTTACCAAAGTAAAAGAGCATTGAATATTCCATGGACGGCTTCCGCAGGTACACTGGTTGACGACTGGGTGTTTACCGATACTTTGAATATTCAAACGGGCGACAGTTTGATTTTCTGGATACAACTCGGAACTTACCCTACATTGACTTATTATTTTGACAGCTGCCAGGTTTTGGTCTCGACCCAAAAATCGCCTTCGCTGGGCACAAAAACAAAATTAGCTACCGTTATGAGTCTGCCGGCTGCATCTAACTTCTGGCAAAATATAAAATTCAGTTTAAGTGCCTTTAACGGACAAACGATTTTTATTGCCTGGAGATATTATATGAATACGTCTGTAGATGGAATATTTGTCAATATCGACAGCGTATTTGTCGGTAATAGAGATGCTACTTCCATAGGTTTGATTAATGCAAATATTCCGACTGAATTCGCTCTAAAACAGAATTATCCGAATCCGTTCAATCCTTCTACTATTATATGCTTCGATTTACCGAAGAATGAAAATGTGAATCTTACAGTATATAATACTCTCGGTCAGGAAGTAAGGGTACTTGTAAACGGATTTTATAACGCCGGCAGTTATTCGGTAGAGTTCAACAGTCTGGATTTGCCTACCGGGATTTATCTGTATAGAATAAAAGCAGGCGACTTTATCGAAACTAAAAAGATGAGTTTGATAAAGTAAACTCCGTAATTAAAAGAAGTAATATTTCTTAATACGGGTTCTTAAAAATTATTGCGCTTGCAAGTAACAGCTGACGGATTTTTCCGGAAATTGTTATTTAACGAAATAAATTTCTTAACAGTATATCTGAAATTTATACTATAGTATAATCTCCTATATTATAACTTTCTTCATATCCGTTTATTACGGCATTTTCCCCGATTATAGAATCCTTAATAATCTTATTTTCTATTTTTGTATTTTTGTCTATTATCGAATTGCTTATTATGCTGTTCATTATTTTGCATTTATCGCTTATTGTTGCATAAGGTCCTATTATGGAATTTTTAATTATTACATTCTTTCCTATTGAAACCGGGTATTTGATTATATTTCCCTTAAAGCTGTAAATCTTTTTTGATTTATTAAGTAAATATCTGTTTGTCTCGAGTACGGTTTCCGGCTTCCCGCAGTCCAGCCAGCCGTTTACATTATAAGTTACCATTTTTTCCTTATCAAGTAACATTTTTTCAAGTGCACTCGTTAGTTGATATTCATTATTTACTTTGATGTTATTATTTATTGTGTAATCCAGTGCGTTGAAAAGTGAATCCGAATTTTTTAAATAGTATAAACCGACTATCGCTGAATTCGACGGGGAAACTTGCTTTGTGGCGGGCTTTTCGACCATTCGTGTGATGAATCCTTTTTTATTTTTTTCCACGACCCCGAATCTTTTCGGGTCTTTTACTTTTTTTACTCCGATTACCGAATGTTTGTTATCACAGAGTTGCTTTAAATTTACATTAAATAATGTATCCCCGAGTATGATTAAAACCTCATCTTTTTTTCTGAATGCGGACTTTGCACAGTGTATGGCGTGTCCTAAACCGAGCGGCTCTTTCTGAACAATAAATTTGAAATTAAATTTAAAAGTGTGCCTGATGTATTTTTCTATTTTATTGCCGAGATATCCGGTAACGAAAATAATCTGTGTCGTGATTTTTTCACGTATTAATTGCTCGATGATATGATGTATCATCGGTTTGCCTGCCACGTTTAATAAAACTTTTGGCTTTGTCAATGTGTGGGGTCTCAATCTTATCCCCACCCCCGCTACTGGTATTATTGTCTTCATATTTGTAATAGATTAGTATGATTCAACGCAAAGGCGCAATGCCGCAAAATGAATAATTATAATTTGTTAACTATCCTGTGAAAACCTTCGACCATGTATGGAACATTAAAATTAATTAATAATCCAAGTCTTTTTTTTGTAAGTTTTAAATATGTTAATAATTGTGATTTATGTACAGGTAATATATTTTCTATTGCTTTTAATTCTATGATAATTTCATTTTCTACTAAAATATCGATTCTAAACGAAGTGCTGAGTTTTTCACCTTTATAATATACTGGTATCTCAACTTGTCTTTTGAATTTTATATTTCTTAAATTCAATTCTTTGCAAAAACAGATTTCGTATATTGATATCAATAATCCGGGACCGAGTTGTTTATGAATTTCTATCGAAATATCTAAGGTTGTTTTACTTAATTTATTTATTTTTTCTTTATCCAATATAATGACTTATTTAATTTCTTTGCGTCTCTGCGTTGAGTCATTTTTTATATATTTAATTAATTGATATATCAACTGACATTATGACTTGTGTTATTTCTTTGCGTCTCTGCGTCGTTGCGTTGAAAAATTTAATTTCTCTGTTTTAAATTAATTTTTTTGAGTTGGTTTTCCTTTTGCTAAGAATTTACTGAAATCCGATAATACATCTTTCAATTTACTCGTATCTCTGCCGCCCGCTGTCGCGTAATTCGCTCTTCCGCCGCCCCCGCCGCCGAGTTCCTTTGCAACCTGCGATACTATCCTGCCTGCGTTTAATCCTTTTTCCTTTACCAGATTATCGCTTACCACACAAATCAGATTAATTTTATCTCCGGTTATACCCGCAAGGAGTCCCGTACCGTTTTTCATTTTAGTCTTTAAATATTCACCGCACTCCTTTAATTCTTCAATGTCGTCAATTATTAATTCAGCCGCTATAACTTTGAAACCGTACTGCTCATCAGCCGATTTCAAATGCTCGTCTATTATTCTGTAATGCTCCTTTATTTTTTTCTTTATCTTCTTCTTGTCTGCTTTTTTTCTTGATTCGAATTCCTCTGCCTTTATTTTTTCTGTCAGTCTGCCGATTTCCTCGGTAAAATCAATTAATTCTTTTAATTTTTCCGTATCCCGATAATTTGTTCCCGATAATATTTTTCTTTTTTCTGAAATGCTTGTTAAAATTTCCCTGCTTTTTACGGTGTTTAAGTCTCTGCATTCTCTTTCCGATTCGTCGAGCCTGTTGTTTATATATCTTATTATTCCTGTTCCTGTTATCGCGAATATTCTTCTTACTCCTGATGATATGCTTTCTTCTTTTATAATCTTGAATAACCCTATGTCTTTTGTGTTTTCTACGTGAGTCCCCCCGCAAAATTCTACGCTGAAATCATTGTCCATAACAACTACCCTTACTTCACTTCCGTATTTTTCTCCGAATATTTTTTTTACGTTAGGTATTTCGTTTGCTCTTTCGACCGATATATTTTCGAGAGTGTTAACTTGTATTCCTTCCGTAATCTTCTTATTCACAATCTCTTCTATCATATTAATCTGCTTGCTGCTGACTTTCTGAAAATGCGGGAAATCGAATCGCAGATATTCTTCGGATACTAAAGAACCCATCTGCTTTACGTGATTTCCAAGCACCTCTCTTAATGCCTCGTTTAATAAATGAGTTGCAGAGTGATTTTTCTTGATGGCTTCCCTTCGGTTATAATCTACTTTTGCTTTAAGTGACTTTCCGGCTAAATCAATATTATCCGGATTTTCTATCTCTATGTAATGATTATTAAAACTTTTTATTACCCTGAATTTCAGTTCTCCGAACTCTAAAACTCCTGTATCGCTTATTTGTCCGCCGGATTCTGAATAAAATGGATTGTAATTAACTAAAAGTATTTGTTTATTAGAATTTTCTATCTTATATATATTTAATACTGTTATATCAATATAATCAAGTATTACTTTATAGGGATTATACACAGGATTGTATTTCTTAATATCTGCTTCGAAATTGATTAACTTCTCGGTTTCTGCAGCTTCGTCTTTCCTTGCTGCCCTTGCGCGCTCTTTTTGTATGTTCATCTCTTTCTCGAATCCTTGCCTGTCTACTGTGAATCCTTTTTCCTTAGCCATCACTTCCGTAAGGTCTAACGGAAAACCGTACGTGTCGTATAATTTAAAAGCCGATTCTCCCGGAAAAATTTTTTCTTTGTTATTCTTGATTGTTTCGAAAACGTCATTGAATAATTCGATTCCTCTGTCAAGAGTCAGGTTGAAATTGTCTTCTTCTGTCTTTATTACGCTCTTTATATATTCCGATTTCTGTTTAACCTCCGGAAATATATCGGAAAAATAATCCGCTGCTTCATCTACCAGGTCGCATAATATCGGATTGTGATAGTCGAGTTTACGTGCAAGTCTGGATGCCCTTCGTAATATTCGTCTTAATACATATCCTCTTCCTTCGTTTGAAGGTATTGCACCGTCTGCAATTGCAAAACATAACGCACGTATATGGTCGGCAATGGCATTGATGCTCGGAATGTTTTCATCGGTATATGTTTTCCCGGTAATCTCAGCCGTCTTTTTTATTAACCGTTCGAATATATCTGTTTCGTAATTCGATTTTTTGTTCTGTATCACTCTCACGATTCTTTCGAATCCCATCCCTGTGTCGATGTGTCTTGAAGGCAGTGTATGTAAATTTCCTTGTTCGTCCCTGTTATACTGGATGAATACAAGATTCCAGATTTCAATTACATCCTCCGTACCTGAGTTTATGTCTTCCGGTTTGCATCCTGCATCCGTTAAATCAATATGTATTTCCGAGCAGGGTCCGCAGGGTCCTGTTTCTCCCATTTCCCAGAAATTATCTTTTTCGCCGAACCTTAAAATATGCGAATGCTCTATGTCTGTTTCGCTTTGCCACAATTCGTATGCTTCATCATCCGTCGTATATACCGTCGCCCAAAATTTTTCTTTTGGCAGTTTCCAGACTTCCGTTAATAATTCCCACGCCCATTTAATTGCTTCTTTCTTGTAATAGTCGCCAAATGACCAGTTACCGAGCATTTCAAAAAAAGTATGGTGATAACCGTCGTGTCCGACTTCCTCGAGGTCATTGTGTTTTCCGCCTGCCCTTATGCATTTCTGAGTGTCGGCTGCCCTTTTGTAGTCTCTCGTTCCTGTTCCGAGCAGAACATCCTTGAACTGATTCATTCCTGCATTTGTAAAAAGAAGTGTTGGGTCATCATAAGGAACAACAGGGGATGAGGGAACAATTTTATGTCCTTTATCCTTGAAAAAATTCAGAAAAGATTTTCTTATTTGTTTTGAATTCAGCAATAATTTGTATTATAAGTTTACTCTGTAATCTTTTGTTCTTGTAATTACTCTTAGCGTAATTGTTTTGCTCTCGTCTGATTGTACCGTACCCCAGAGTATCGCCAGCTGCTGTATTTGAACATCAAATTTGTATTTGTCCGATAAACCGAGTACGATTTCTTTTACGTTTAATTCCTTAGCGGCATTTACAATTGCAAAAAATGCGTTGTTTGTCGGAACGACAATCGGAATCACGGGTTTGCCTATTGCTTCGGCAACATTTACAACTTCGGAAAATAAATGCCGTTCCTCTTCATCCAGGTTTTCATCAACTATAGTATTCTGACGGTCTTTGAATACCCTCGCTATCATGACAATGATGTCGGTTGTTTCTGTGTCGGTTTCCTCAATGATTTTTCTTAAATGGGATAAATTGCCCGGGTCCTTTACTCCGACTAAAATTCTGCTCTCGTTCAGACTGCCGATTATTTCCGCATCTATCGCTGCTTCGCTCTCCAGATTGAAATGCTCGAGTATCTTGCCGTTTTGTAATTCCACAAATTCGTCTTCTGTTATTTCTTCCTTTTCCATTATCTTTTTCCTGTTGATAAACTCTGATATCGTGAACATCAGGAAAAAACATATCGTGAATGTAATTCCCGCTACCGTCGCTATCGGTTTTGTGAATAAATTTGTTAATGCAACAGTCAGTAATGCGAAAAATACTATTGAAAGTCCGATTGGAATTTCTTTGCTGCCGATTTTTAAATTTATCGGCACTTTCCATTCTCTCGGTCTCTTGTCTTTAAACCTTAAAAGCAGCATTGAGAATGCATTAAAAGTAAAACTCCATATTACACCGAATGCATACGCTTCACCGAGAACTAATATGTTGCCCCTCGATAATATTATCGTTGCAATCTGTAAAATCATTATCAGATTTAATGTTCGGCTGGTTGTACCGTATTTTCTGTGCGGTTTCCTGAACCAGTCGGTTAATATTTTATCCTCGGCAACTCTGTTTAAAACTCCGTTTGCCCCGATTATTGAAGTGTTTACTGCACCCGAAAGAATCAACGCACCTACAATTACAACGAATGCCTGCAGTAAAAGCAGTATCCAGTTTGGTCCTATCAAATTCATCGTTATGCCGCCTATTAAATTGTCGATGTACATCGCCCTCTGTTCGTCAGGAATTAAAATCACACCCAGAAATGATACTGAAGTTGTTAATGTAAAAGTAAAAACAAACATTACTATGGCAACCTTCTTAAGATTCTTTAATTTCGGCGATTCGATTTCCCTGTAAACCTGTGCAAGTGTTTCCTCTCCGCTCATAGCAAGCATGCTGTGTCCGAATCCTATGAGAATTGCAATTAACCCTATTCCTCTTACCCAGTCAAAATCTTTCAGCCAGCCGTATGCTTCATCTGATAACTGCGGCGTCGCATCAGGCAGGTTCGCTAAAAATCCTTCCGGTCTGAGTGAAAGTGTTACAGCCGACCAGCCGAGTACTATTACTGCCATAATTACAGTCGTAATAAAAATTTTCAGCGACTTGCCCGAAGATTCTTCAATACCTTTAACGTTTGCACGCCAGAAATATAATACCACAAATATGGCGAATATCATCGGGAATATGTCCATATCGAGTTTCAGGTTCAGCCCCGTGTATCTTATCGAATCATTTATCAAACCGATGAAGTATTTACCTGCCGACAAACTGCTGACAGGTCCGGTCAGCACATAATCGAACACTAATGCACTGACCGATATTTTTGCAAACCATCCCCCGAGCGCCGATTTTACTACCCTGTAAACTCCGCCCCGCACGAACATCGAACAGGATTCTATGTATACTGCTCTTACTGCAAGTGAAAAAAGCATTACCGCCATTATAAAATATGGAGCCGCTTTCCCGATAAACTGCTCCACGATTCCTCCGATGTAATATGCGGTTGAACCCATATCCGCTATTACCACTGCCGCCGCCCGCCAGTATGATATGAATGTGAACATTACTGTGGTCAGTACTACAACCTTGACTGCCTGTGTAAACTTGGAGGTTGCACCCGGAGGGGATATAGAAGGAGTTCCCGTTTCTGAACTATGCAAAAATCTTCTTGTTCTCGTTAACATAAATTGGTTCTTTCTTATGTACAATCACATCTTTTGTCACCACAATATTCGTTATGTTTTCTTTTGAAGGAACTTTGTACATTATGTCTATCATTATGTCTTCAAGTATCGAGCGTAATGCCCTGGCTCCCGTACCTCTCTCAATAGCTATCTCGGCTACTGCTTCAAGTGCAGATTCTTCGAATTCAATATCTACACCTTCCATCCTCATCAGTTTCTTGTATTGTTTTACTATTGCGTTTTTCGGTTGTGTTAAAATCGATAATAACGCTTTCCTGTCTAATGCCTGAAGTGTCGTAATTACGGGAAGCCTTCCCACTAATTCGGGTATTAAACCGTATTTTATCAAATCATCCGGTTCTGCCTGTGCAAATATGTCGTCAAGTTTTAAATCTTTTTTTGAATATACATTTGCCCCGAACCCGACAGAACCGCGTGCAACACGCCTCTCGATTATCTTTTCCAGTCCGTCAAACGCTCCGCCGCATATAAATAATATATTCTTTGTGTTGATGTTTATTAACGGCTGCTCGGGATGCTTCCTGCCGCCCTTCGGAGGAACTCCAGCAATCGTTCCTTCGAGTATCTTTAATAATGCCTGCTGTACACCTTCTCCCGATACGTCTCGGGTTATCGAAGTGTTTTCGCTTTTTCTCGATATCTTGTCAATCTCGTCTAAATATATTATGCCTTTCTCTGCTTTCGCTACGTCGTATTCAGCACTCTGCAGTAAGTGAACTAAAATTGATTCTACGTCGTCTCCTACATATCCTGCTTCCGTCAGCGTCGTTGCGTCGGCTATAGCAAACGGAACATTCAATATCTTTGCCAATGTCTGTGCAAGAAATGTTTTTCCGGTTCCGGTAGGTCCTATTAAAAGTATGTTGCTCTTCTCTATTTCTACGTCGTCTATGTAATCGAATTCGACGGAATCGATTCTCTTGTAATGATTGTAAACCGCTACGGATAATGACTTCTTTGCTTTTTCCTGACCTATTACATATTCATCAAGTATTTTCTTTATTGCTTGAGGTGTCATGTTTGCTTTGTACCTGTCGGAAAAACTCTTATTAGTATTGGAAATCGAATTCATTTTTATTATTCCCATCGCACTTGCAACACAAATCTCGCAAATAAAAACTGCTTTGCCCGATTGGTCTGCCGGTCCCTTTATCATATTCGTCACTTTACTGGCACTTCTTCCGCAAAAGGAACACTTGGGATGAAATATCTTTGTCGTTGGAGGTTTTGTTGATGTCAATTTCTGATTAATCTTAAATTAAAAAAATTATGGATTCTTTATTTTAAAGAATCCGTGTTTTATCAAAATTAATTCCGTTTTATCCTGACTTATATTGTGCGCGATGGGGGAGTCGAACCCCCACGGGTTGCCCCGCTAGATCCTAAGTCTAGTGCGTCTGCCAGTTCCGCCAACCGCGCCTGAATTCAAAAATAATAATATCAAAAAATTATAGCAATCCATTGATTTTTCAATAAAAAATGGAAATCCTTATGTTCTTGACCTATTCTTCCATATCCTGTGTGAAAAATTCGCTTGCTCCCGTAGCGATTAATATCGCTCCCACAAATGCTCTCTTCTGTGCTATCTTCTTGATATTGTTTTTTAATCCGATTATTTCCCTGTTTTCTTTCTTCTCAACCCATATCCATTTGTCGTTAATTTTTTTCCATCTGCCGATGCCCGCTGCCTTCGCCCTGTCTGATTCCTCCTTCGTCGGTTTTTTTGTAGTGTAACTGTATGTGTATCTGAACTTCGGCTCGTAACTGTTTGCATTTGCCTCGCATATCCCTGCCTTTATTCCCCTTTTTGTTTTTATTATGCATTTGTAAGTGAAATCTATATACGGCTTACTTATATCGCATATTTCGTTAACACACTCCATCGAATCAATCTCTAAATTAAATGCGTTTCTCAGTTTCTCCGCACCGGGCTTGAACAATACGGGCTTTGTTATTCCCGGTGTAATTCCGTAATCGATATCCGGTCTCAGTATGTCTTTTTTTAAATTGCGCATGAATGAGTGCCATTCCAGTAAATCGTCAATTGTCTTATGCTCAAGACACGATTTTATGTTCTTTTTGTTTGTTCTGATTTCTTCCATTTCGCTATCCTCCTTTTTTTATAAAATAATACATAAAGATATATTTGTCAAGTCTTAAATAATACACTTGTATTATTTACTCGTATGTTGATAAATACTGCGGGTCTAATTTTATTTTGCTTTTTTTAAAATATTGTAATTGTCTTTTGACTTTAAATTTTATGATTAATAAAATAGTTTGAAAAAAATAATACGGTTTCTTCCTTGATAATTTTTGAATACATACTGCTCCTTATTTCCGTTCTGATTCTTGTCAGTATTATCATGACCAAACTGTCAAATAATCTCGGACTGCCTTCATTATTGATATTTCTGGCAATCGGGATGCTGGCGGGTACGGACGGACCGGGAAATATATATTTTGACGATTTCAGACTTTCTCAGGCAATTGGGGTCGTCGCTCTTGTGTTTATCCTGTTTTCCGGAGGAATGGATACAAAATGGCAGTGCATCAAATCCGCAATGAGCGGTGCACTGAAACTTTCGACTCTCGGTGTCGTTCTTTCTGCTCTTATAATCGGTATTGCCCTGTATTATATCTTTTCTTTTCCGCTTTTCGAAGGACTACTTATCGGTGCAATAATATCTTCAACAGATTCGGCTGCTGTTTTTTCCATTCTTCGTTCAAAAAGTCTTCGACTGAAAGGTAATGTCAGGTCTCTGCTCGAACTCGAATCCGGCAGTAATGACCCTATGGCAATATTTCTTACTCTGGTTCTGATCGAAGCCGTAAAATTTCAGGGATTCGATTTGTTGAATTTTGTATTTTTCTTTGTTATGCAGTTTGGCGTGGGAGCTGTTGTCGGAATCGGAATGGGAAAACTGCTGGTTATTATAATGAATAAACTTAAACTTCCGAACGAAGGATTCTATTCGGTGTTTGCCATAACTTACTCCGTTCTTGTCTATTCGGTTACTGCAATTCTAAACGGAAGCGGGTTTCTGGCTGTCTATCTGGCTGCTGTCGTTATCGGAAACAGCGAATTCGTTCAGAAAAAATCTCTGCTTCGCTTCTTTGACGGTATAGCGTTCCTCGGGGAAGTTACGATGTTCCTTACGCTCGGCTTGCTCGTCTTTCCCTCACAGGTACTTAACGTTGTCTTGATTGGTCTTTCCGTATCTGCACTGCTGATTTTTCTGGCAAGACCGCTCAGCGTTTTTCTGTCTCTTATGTTTTCTAAATATAAATTCAGGGAAAAAGTTCTCGTGTCGTGGGTCGGTTTGAGAGGTGCCGTTCCCATTATTCTTGCTACCTTCCCAATAACCGCAAATCTTCAGAACGGTTCGTATTATTTTAATATTATCTTTTTTGTCGTACTGACTTCGGTTATTATTCAGGGCTGGTCACTGCCCGTTGTCGCACGTGCTTTGAAACTTTTATTGCCCGAATCAAAAGTTAAAAAAATACCTATCGAACTCGATGCGGAAATGAGTAAAAGTTCCGACCTGGTGGATATAATCGTTCCCGATGGCTCTCCTGTTACAGGAAAACCGCTTGCCGAACTGGGACTGCCGGAAGGATGCCTGATTACGGTTATTTACAGGGATGATGAATATATTATTCCGAGCGGAAGTACTTCGCTCGAAGGGGGGGATGCGATAATAATGCTTTTAAAAAGTGAACATAAACAAAAAGTAACGGAAATTTTCCGAAAGCCGCTTTGATTGGAATTTTTAAA
>Ga0194111_10005652_pt1 | contig 14341 bp, 9 predicted proteins | sample TA2KigC300mmetaG_FD_146194 | JGI IMG/M metagenome (GOLD analysis project Ga0194111, IMG submission 146194) | Freshwater microbial communities from Lake Tanganyika, Tanzania - TA2015033 Kigoma Deep Cast 300m | ecosystem: Environmental > Aquatic > Freshwater > Lake | place: Tanzania: Lake... | reverse complement strand
TCATTTCGAATCGGGGCTGCAATTGTTACAAATATTGCTGGATGGATGGTTGCGTGCTTGTTGCTTCTTGCCATGTTGAAACGTGAGGTTGGTACTTTACATCTGATGTATAGAAGAAATTATTTTAAAGATTCCCTTGATTATGGATGGAAAGTCTATATAGGGAACTTAATCAGTTTTTTCCACTATCGAATTGTGATGTTCTTAATGAATATGTTTGCGAATCCAGCGGCTGTAGGGCACTACTCTATCTCGGTGGCCCTAGCCGAAAAAGTCTGGCTTATTTCCCAATCGGCAGGGATCGTCCTCTTTCCAAAGATCTCGGCGGAAAAGGATAAAGCCACTGCTAGGGAATTCACAGCCTTAGTCTGCCGTGTTAACCTTGTCGTAGTTTCTGTGGCCGCCGTGGCATTAGCTATCGTGGGAAGGTTTATCATTAGGTTTCTTTACTCCGAAGCGTTCTTGAGCTCTGTGACGCCGCTACGGATTCTGTTGTTTGGCTCCGTTAGCATCAGCGGATGGCGAATTTTGGCAAACGATCTCTATGGACGGGGAAGACCTGATGTAAATATCTACATCAACCTGGGATCCCTGGTTCTGAATATTATCTTAAATATCCTGTGGATACCGAAGTATGGGATCATTGGTGGCGCATGGTCTACGTCGATATCGTACACATTTGCTTTCATCGTTACCGCGATAGTGCATAGCAGGATGACAGATGGTTCTTTCTTTGATTTCGTTTGTCCAAGGAAAAGCGATTTGGTTTTGGTTATAAAGCTTGTTACGTCTTTTGTGAGAAGCTAGGTTGAATATCTTGCGGAATGGTGTCAGAACAACATCGTTCGGGTTCGTAGACTTGCTGATATATCTCTATATTTTCCTCATGCCTCTTGAGACGCTCCTCACTGTTGAGTCAGAGGAAATGATCATAATGAATACCATGAAACCATTGGGACTCTTTGTATTTTTCTGCTGGGGCATACGGTTCGTGATGCAAAAGCGAGCCTTCAATATAAAGGAAGTTATATTGCCGCTAGTATTTTCGGTCATAGGATTGTTTTCGGCGTCGTGGGCCGCTTATGACAGTGAGATCTCATTGAGCTTAGCTAGTAATATCGTATCACAGGTAGGCCTTTTCTTCATGATGTACCATTTCTTTAATAATCCTGAGAAGGTGATAAACAGTTACAAGGCATACACCTGTGGAGCGGTGGTAGCCTCCGTAATGACACTTATGGTGTTCTTTCGGGACCCATCTCAGCGCGCTGCTATCTATGGAGCAAACCAGGGAATCTATCCTACAACGATTATTATTGGATTGTTTTTCCTATTGTACTCGGTATCGAATTGCAAGAGGATGTATACGAAGCTGGGCATCGGAATAATGCTAGTAATTGTATACTTGTCAGGAGTTGCAAGTGGTACGCGTAGCTTTTTTTATAGCAGCTTGCTTTTTATGCCGCTTGCCTCGTATAAACTCTTTACGATTGAGAAGGGATGGCAAATCGGAAGAAAAGCCTTTGGGAAGATTTTTCTTTTAATAGGCGTTTTAGCATTAAGTGGGGCTCTGATAAATCCTATTGTTGGGAAGTCGGCATTAATCCGGGAAAGATATATGGCAGCGTTTCAGAGCAGGGGATTTCAGGATAGATTATTCGCTATAGAGAATACATACTTGGCACTTTTGCACAATCCTTTATTGGGAGTTGGATTGGGAAATTATCCTTATTTTCTTTATTCGAAGAAGTTTGCATATATGGAATCGCATAATGTGTTTGTCACCATTCTGCAGGAGCTAGGAATCATTGGATTTCTGGTATTTTTGGGTTTTTACTATAGGATATTTAAAAAAAGTTTAAACTTATATAGTAACCTGAGAGCCGACAATAAATTCATGCTCGTAACGGTCTTCAGCTTCTTGATGGTTACGGTCAGCGCTTTTTCGGAACCTATTCTGAAACTGAAATGTTTATGGCTGATTTTGGCACAGGTTTTAGCGCTCAATTCCCTTGGAGGAAGACGTATTTATCCCCATGGGTGGTTAGACTTGCCGAAAGGCAATAGAGATGCCTACCAAATGAAACCAAATAGAGAAATCTGTTAATTAGGCGCTTCGCGACGAACTATTTACACGAGAGTGATTGATTTCAGAATTCTGACTAAGGAGGAGTCATGAACTTTACCATCGGCTTCGAGAAAGAGGACAAAGTGAAGATTTATCAACTTTGGGACGAGATATTCCTTAAGAACCAATGGTCGGAGGAAAGATTCACGCAATTATTTGAGGAAAAATGGGCATCTTACACCGGGATTGGGTCTGTGACCTTTTCAAGTTGGGGAGGGGCGGCATTAGCGGCATTGGAATTCTTTAGTATCAAAGGGAAAACGGTTCTTTGTCCCTCGAATACATTTATGGCAACGCCACTGAGCGTAATGAAGGCCGGCGGAAATGTTGAGTTCGTTGACTGTAATAAGAACGACCTCTGTATGTCATACGACGACCTCAAAGACAAAGTGGAAAAATATCATCCTGCGGCTGTGTGGGTAGTTCACATTGGAGGACATATCGCATTTCAAATAGGGGAAATTGCAGCTCTGTGCCGGGAGAGAGGCATTGTTCTGTTGGAAGATTGCGCCCACGCGCACGGAGCAAAGTGGGATAAAATGGCGGCTGGCTCATGGGGGGATGCGGGTGTTTACTCATTCTATGCTACAAAAACAATATCCACTGGTGAGGGAGGAATGTTGTGCAGTCGAAATAAAGATTTGCTTGATTTTGCCAGAAAATATAGAAATTATGGCAAATTTGATTATAAAATTGAGGGCCTAAACTATCGAATGAACGAATTTACAGCAGCCATTGGTTGCGTCCAGGTTGATCGTTTGAATGATATTGTAAGCTGGAAAAATGAGTATGCTGAGAAGCACTTGCACGCGAAATTCTCCAACAGGATCAAATTTCCTAATAATATGATTTCGGGCTATTATAAATACATTGTTTTTGATTCTATTGAGAAAAGTACCGGAAAAGTCTACGATCAACCTTGTCATAACATTATGAATAGGGGCTACGAATTGCCGAACACGAGTTGGGTAGCGAGGAATCACTGGTGTGTTCCTCTTTATTATAAGGGGGTCTAAGTCAAAGGTGGCCGAATAGAGCGATTTTGAACAAGCTATCTCGGGTCTGGACTGTGCAAGGAGGTATCCTTTAATGAAAACTGCGGTTATTGGAGGGAGCGGGTTTATCGGATCACATGTGGTTGATAAGCTTTTAGACGCAGGTCATGAAGTGACCGTCTATGACATCATGAGGCCTCATCGTAATGATGTGAGGCATATCTTCCTCGATTTGTTTGATTTCCATAAGGTTGTTGTCGCACTGGCAGGAAATTACGATGCGATCTATTTGTTAGCGGCAATATCGAATGTGAATGATGTTCATAAGAATCCCTTGGAAACTGCAATTGTCAACATTCAAGGAACTGTGAATGTCTTAGAGGCGGTTAGAAGATATGGGGGAAGGCTCATTTTTGCCAGCACGGTATGGGTCTACATGTTAGCGGAGAACGAGCGCGTCGATGAAAATTCGCCGCTTCTTGTGCAGAACGTGAATCACCCTTACACTGCTTCAAAGATCGCTTCCGAACTTTACATCCAAAGTTATCAAAAACTCTATGGAATCGAATACACCATATTAAGATATGGTATTCCGTATGGTCCCCGTGGCAGAGAAGGTACCGTTATTACGAATTTTATAAGGCGTGCTATTGCTGGGGAACCTCTTATCATAACCGGGGATGGCAGTCAGTACCGTTGTTTCATCTATGTTGAGGATCTCGCTGACGGAAATGTCGCCGCACTCAAAAGCCAGGCCCGAAATAACATTTATAATTTAGAAGGAATGCGGCCGATTACTATTAGTGAGATTGCCGAAACGGTTAGAAAATTTGTCCCTGGAACAAAGATAGAATATAAAGAAGCGAGGCCGGGCGATTTTCGTGGAAGAATTGCATCTAATGATAAGGCCAGAACAGAATTGGGCTGGGATGCAAAAGTTGATCTGGAGGAAGGTGTCAAGAAATACATTGACTGGTTCAAGTGATCGAAACGTAGATGATGGCTATAGCTTACTGATGGGAATTGAATAGGTGAGAAGAAGAAGTATACGCGGAAGCTCTCATATGTTTGCGTTGATTTTGGCTTCAGTGGTTCTAATTTTTGGGGTCTTGTACCCTTATCCGGGCTTGTCGATCGACCCAGCTGCAGTGAGTACGATTGAAAAAGAATCAGATCAAACGTGTATATCGGTAGTGGCCCCAGAAAAAGTAGCCTTCAACTGGCCGCCACCACCTCGTGAGACTGAAAATGATTATTTTATAATTGCTGAAAACGGACAAGCCAGATCCTGTATCGTGGTTCCTGTGAATTTAAAGAGTGAAGAACACAATGCAGCGCAGATGGTGCAGATCTACTTGGAATTGGTGACGGGGGCGAAATTTGTTCGATTTAAAGAGAACGAGAAGATGCCGAGTGACCTGGCACGCATCCATGTAGGGGAGACTGAAAAAGCAAAACAGGTGGCTTTCGCATTGCCACCGGTAAACTACGGAGGTATTAAGCTTCCCAATATCAACGGTTATATTGTGAAGACACTTGACTCCAAAAATCTGATTTTGCTCGGGGCAACGCCGAGGGCGACAATTTTCGCAGTAGTCGGGCTTTTGAAACGTTATGCAGGGGTGCGGCGTTATTGGCCTGGTGAACCCGGTGGGATAGGCGATGTAGTGCTGCATCGACCTGAACTAAAACTTCCGCGCATGGAGTGGCATGATTGGCCTTATTTTATCAGTACCGCTATGTTTGGCCTTGATAATCGTGGTCCGCAAAGCGAAATCGGTAAAAAGGTGCGGTTGGCAGATTTTTGGCGCATGCATCAAACCATTCAGTCTAATGAAAGCTATTACCGGCTTATGGAGGCACGCGAGCATGCTGATCAAGTTGAGCTTTTTCCGCTGTTACAAAGCAAGCGATTCGTGCCAAAATATGAGCCGAATAGACCAGACCCACATGGTTGGCAGCCATGCGTTTCTAACCCAAGGGTGGCGGAAATCATGGCTGAATCTATTAAAAACAATTTTCGCCAAGATCCATTATTGATTGGCGAGGCGCTTTCAGTCAATGATGGCTGGGGCGATTGCAGATGTTCGGAATGTTCTGCCATGGATCAGCCTGGTACTGATATAAATAACCGAATAGGCCTATGTGATCGGTACATAAAATTTGACAATCGGGTTGCTGATCTCGTTGAGAAGGACTTCCCCGAAAGAGTGCTTGCCTTTCTTGCTTATGGTTCAATGAGCAGCCCCCCTAGAGCAGTAAGCCTCCATCGAATGCTATTGCCGGTTCTATGTATGAATCAAGGGAACTCCTATGCCATGTGGGACCGGTGGAGTAAGTCGGGTGCCAAGCTAATGGGGATGTATCAATATCGAGACGGAGCGGGCTTTGTTTTGCCAAAGATCAATATGCACCATACTGCAAAACAATTACGATATTTTGTTGGTAGCGGAAAGGCATGTCTTCTTTATCATCCTATCACTTGTATCTATCCGCTTGATGGTATGGTTGGATATATTCAGGCAGAGATGACATGGGATCCTCGAATCAATGAAGATGATCTTCTATCCGAATATTATGATAAGTTCTATCAAAAGGCCGCTAAGCCAATGAAATCTTTTTATGAAACGCTTGAGGCGGCGCACGAGGAATGGCTTAACAGGGTTGGGTATCCGCATCCTTACGGCAAGGATATACCTCCCAATACTGGAATTCATTCCCAATCACAGTTTGAGGTACTTCCAAAAGCGTCAGCATTGAAAGCACAAGAATACCTTAAAGCGGCCCTTAAGGCAGCTGAAAATGATAATTTGGTACGTGCGCGCGTGCAACTGGTCAAGACAATATTTGATTTCGTAGTACTTGGCACGATGGAGTATTGGGCCGGGAAGCGCGTGCAGAATAATCCTGCAAGAAATATGGAGGATGCTGAAAGGGCACTGACCGATGCCCGCGAGGCTATTGATAATGGACTCAGATTTTCAGCCTATAAAGTTCGGGTAATGGAAAAAGTTCCAATTAAGGTCTATGCTGACCATGCATTGCCTGGATCTGATTTTGACCGCTTCTATAATGATATCCAAGCTGGTTCGGTTCACCCCATGACATTCGGTTCGATCTGCAGGGGTTTTCGTACTGTAAGTGCCTTTCTCCGTGCATCACTTGGACCTGAAAAGGCGGCAGTATGGTGGAAAGACCAACAACGGGCAGAGACCCGCCCGTTTCTAAAAACCCTGATCAATCTTGCGATTTCCATGGCGAGGGGTGACACATTGGACAATCTGGTGGAAGATCCAAGTTTTGAATTAAGAGGTGAGGATAGTACTCCAAAGACGCAAGTAAGTGTGGTCAAGAATGGGATTGCTCGTGAAGCGCAGATACAGCAGAGATTACAGGTGGGAGGCTCGCTGTACAACTGTTCATTCTCTAAAGAGGAAGTCCATTCTGGCAAATATTCAGTAGTTTTTTGGGATAGTCAAAGCGGCTGGATAGGGGAAAAGGTTTATCCCAAGGAAGGGGAAGTCTTGCGAATATCGGTGTGGGTGAAGCAGATTGGCAATATGAATGGTTTCTTGGAGGTTTCGGCTCGTAATGATCTTGGCAAAATTACAGAAATTGTTGAACCTGTTCAAAATAAGTCTGGATGGCAACAGGTGGAAGTCTTTTTTCCCGTTCCTGCTGGCACAACATATGTTTTTCCTGCTCTCGTTATAAGAGAGCAGTCCCCAGAGGCAAAGGCGTGGGTTGATGATTTTTTTGTCTATAAATATGGTGATTTTTCCTACCACCACATCCATCCAGGCACGCAATAGGATCAACAAAGGTAAGAGGGTGCCCGTTATTTAGTTGTATGATGATAACTATACGTCGAGGAAGTTAGAAGTTGAATATTCTGCACTTGTCTTACCATAATGTTTTTGATTTAGGGTATGGGAAAGGCCGACAATCCACTTATCGTCTTTTAAAAGGGCTGATTCAAAGAGGGCACCGGGTCTGGTTTCTAACCGGCTCAAGGACTTTTATTGGCGATGACATCAAGCTCAAGAATGAAGGGATAGGTATGATTCGTTTGGGTCTTCCCGACTTCGTTGTTGAAAAAAGGTTTCTGTGGAGAATTTCCTTTATTATATATTTGATCATCTATTCGGTCGCAATGTTGATCAAAGCCTTGATAATTTCGATAAGAATTAGGCCAGATGTGGTTGTGTCTCATTCTTCCCCGCACGATATTTTGCCAGCGTTTCTATTATCCAAAATGCTTAGAGTACCCTATATCTTCAGAGGATACGGTGTTAAAAGCTTTGTGAATAAGAGCTTACTTAGCCTTATGACGAGAATTGACCTTCTATTCATTTCATTGTTTCAAGCTGATTTAAATGTGTTGACAAATGATGGAACCAAGTTTGATAGCGTTGCAGAAAGCATCGGAATTCAAAAAGAAAGAATTGCCTTTCTTGTCAACGGCATTGATAAGAAAAGGATTTTTTCAATAGACAGGAAGCAAATGAATAGAGAACTTAACAGAATGATTTTGTCTGTATGTAGGCTTGTTGGCTGGAAAAGAGTGGATACCATTATAAGAGCAATGCCAGCAGTGTTGTCTAATTACCCTGATGTCACGTTATATGTGATCGGAGATGGACCTGAAAAACGCCGTCTTGAAGGATTATGTAACGAATTAAATGTCTGGAAGAATGTTAGATTTCTGGGATCTGTCTCGCATGATAGCATATTTAGCTATCTACTTCATGCCTATATTTTTGTGAGTATGAATGCGTTAAGCAGTATTTCTAATCCGGTTATAGAAGCGATGGCGATGGGCAAACCGGTTATTGCGTTGAATACGGGAAGTACATCCGATTTGGTTAAGCATCTCGAGAACGGAATTCTGATTGAACCCGATAGAGGTAATGAAGTTGAGGAGCTATCAAAATATGTTCTTTTACTTTTGCATAACGAATCTTTATGTCAAAAACTGGGTAACGCTGCGCGTGATTATATTCTGAAAGAGTGGCCGGATTGGGAAGACCGTGTTGAAACTGAAGTCGCCTTATATGAAAAACTATACCACAATTGCTCGATGAAAAGGAATCAGGGGATTTCAGCAGCAGGAAAGCCGTAGATGATGGGGCTTTTAAATGGATTGGAGTCATCAGCAAGGGTTTGACTGTAACAGTTCTTTGGCATGGGTTCTATTTTAGTACGCCTTATTTTTGGGGTGATCTTTATATAAAGATGCTAAATCAAGCGAAGCAAGATGGTGCTCAAATATGCAAAGCCGTCGACGCTGTTGATAACTTGACGAGGACTTAGATTATTCATGACCGAAAAGGTGAATGTCCCCTTAAAAAATATCCGAATCGTTTATTCTGGGGGCGGTTTTGGCTCGACTGATATGCTCTTTGTGAAAAAGTTCGTTGAAAAGGGTTACGAAGCTTACCTTATCAATATAAGAGAAAGCGCTTACAAACATCCCATTCTTGCTCACACGAAGCCATTTTGGATAAATCCTCGTCAGCACAGACATTGGCCCAAACCATTCCGGCTGACGGCCATAGTTGCCGAATATATTCGGCTGGTGAGAAAATCAAAACCGGACATCCTTCATGTCGGGCCGATTCAATCCAGTGGTTTAATGGCTGTACTATCCATGAAAAGGCCGCTCCTCTTAATGCCTTGGGGAACGGACTGGGCAGTTTTCCCAAACAAATCTTGGTTCCATCGCCTTCTCACAAAATGGATCGTTAAGAAGGCGGATTTGATTCAGGTGGACTGCGACGTTGCAAAAAGAAAACTGATTGAGATTGCAGGGATAGATCCCGACAAGATATGGGTTTTTCCCTGGGGAATAGAGCTGGAAACGTTCCACCCCTTACCGGGGGAGGTACGATCAAGAAAGAGAGAGGACCTCGGATGGGAAAACTATCCGATTCTCATCATGACTCGGGTTCTCAAGCCGATATATGGGATAGACATTTTCATTAACGCAGTTCGGACCGTAATCGAAAAAAATGTTCAAGCAAGAGTTTTGATTTGCGGCGATGGACCGCTCCGTCAGAAACTGGAAGAACTGACCAGAGCCCTTGGATTGAATGAGGTCATAAGATTTATGGGCTGGCTCAGTTATGAGGACCTTAATACGTATCTTAATGCCTCAGATATATACATTTCTTCATCATACAGCGACGGGACTTCGTTAGCGCTGTTAAATGCTATGGCCGTGGGCCTTCCAGTTATTGTATCGGATGTGCCAGCCAATTTGGAATGGATTAGGGACGGCTATAATGGAATCGTATTCCCTCGCGGGAGCATTAAGGACTTGGCCGCTGCCATCGAAAAAGCTGTTAAGCAAAAGGAAGGATTAAAAGAAATGGGATCCATAAACAGAGAGATTGCTCTTAAGAAGGCCGATTGGAATGCGAATTTCGAGAAATTTGAACGGATGTATGAGATGTTACTTGATCGGAAGTACAATTTTCAGGGGAGTGAATTTTGAGTAAATGTGTCTGTATGCTCACATCCGTCCACCCGGCTGTGGATGCACGAATTTTTTTTCGGGAGGCCCGCAGCCTTGTCCGGAAAGGCTTTGATGTTACGGTTATCGGCGTTCACGATAAAGATGAGGTTTGTCAAGATGTAAGAATTGTGAGCCATCGCAAGTTTGAAAGCCGTCTGCTACGAATTTTAGGCAGCTGGAAAATCTTTTTTTGGGCACTTCGACAAAGATGTGATCTTTTTCATTTCCATGACCCTGAATTAATGCCCGTAGGACTTTTGTTAAAGCTCCTGCGGAAAGGTTATGTAGTTTATGACATGCATGAAGACAGCAATGCGATACTATATAAATCTTATTTGCCTCGTAAGCTTCGGCCTGTATTTAGCGGAGCAATTCGCTTCTTTGAAATCATAAGTGCGCGATATCTGGATGGCGTTATCACCCCCACGAGACTATTAACAGAAAAATTCATGCCGTATGCAAGACGGATCGTCACTTTATACAACTTTCCGCCAAATGATTTTTATAAATCTGTGCTTAAGGCCGGAAATAGGAGAAAATTCAGAAGAGAATCGATTATCCATCTTGGGGTCCTTCGTCCCTCTCGCCTGGAGTTTCTTTTAAGGGTTGCCAAGAAAATAGAAGATCAAATAGGCCCACAACCCTGGAACTTCGTCGGACTGGATAAAGAAATGATGGAATTAGCAAGGCGTTTGATCGAGGGTTTAGGTCTCAATTCAATTCAGATAAACGGGAAGGTTCCCCATCAGGAAGTCCCCGGCCTTTTAGGCCGAGGACGGATCGGCGTGAATTATCATAAACTAGGAGAGAAGCATACGAATGTAGCTGTCCCTGTTAAAATCTTTGAATATTTAGCATGTGGTTTGCGAGTGGTTTCAACACCCCTGCCTTTGGTCAAGGAATTGTTTCAAGATATCAAGTTTGTCTCCTTAGCTCAAGACAATGTCGATGATTTCAGCGCTAAGCTGTTAGAACTTTTAAAAGAAAACGGAGAGGAAGAAGACCGCGAGCGAATTCAAAAGGTAGCCGCCGAGAGATTCTGCTGGGCTGTTGAAGAAAAGAAATTATATCGCCTCTATATGGAGGTTCTGGGAGAACCCGCATGACAAAATACTTGATCGTCAATGCTGATGGGTTCGGCTTTACTGAAGGGTGCAATCGGGGTATATTCGAGGTTCTCCCCTATGGTATTGTGACCAGTGTAAGTGTGAACATGAATTTTGAAGCTAGCAGCGAGATCTTGAAATTGCAGCGTGAATTTCCCGAAAAGACCATCGGCATTCATTTAAACCCGATTGTTGGCCCACCGGTTTCTGATCAGAGTTTGATATCGTCCCTCGTGAATCCAAGAACCGGAGAGTTCTGGGGAGGGAGAGAATTTATGAAAAGAATTAGCCTCGGGAGGATCAATGTTCTTGAGCTTGAATGGGAATTGGATCATCAAATCAAGAAAGCCCTTGATCTGAATATTAAGGTCAGTCATTTAGATTCCCACCAGAATAAACACCTCCATCCATTTTATTTTTATAGGTTCATTAAACTAAGCCTCCGTAATAACATTTTCAAGACCAGAAGTATTTTCTACTACTACGCCCGAAAAAGATCCCATGATTTATGGCTTTACTATCTCAAAAGGCCCAATCGTCTTGCGACCCATGCTATCGAAAGATGGGAAATGAGATACGCACGAAAACTTGGTTTTAAGATGGCAGACCGCTTGATTCAGCCGGATTTGCTTCCAAGGAAGCTTTCCTTATACCATATTGATAACTGGATTCTTATGATGAAAAGTCTACCTGAAGGTATAAGTGAAATTGTTACGCACCCGGCTTATCCTGACGAAACATTAAGAAAATATGCAGCGTACTTCCAGGAAAGAGATGAGGAGCGAAGAGCTTTACAGAGTCCGTTGTTGAGAGAAGTCATTGAAGAGGAGAATATCAAACTGATTTCCTATAACGGGCTACAATGAGCTATATCGCGGCTAAATTCGATAATTTTTTGAGAAATGCTAAGTGGCCTCAAAGCTTATACCATAAATCTCCTCGATGTGTTCAGAATGTCTTCCTGAATGCTCGTGCTATTCCCTTAGTCTGGACGAGGTATTCCCGAGACACATATCAGTGTTTAGAAATCCTGTTAGATAGGGACTCATGGTCCGAGAAGGACCTCCAAGCTTATGTCGAAGGACAAGAAAAGGAAGTCTATTCCTTAGCCCACAATATCCCGTTTTATGCAAAACAGATTCAGGGCAAGTTCGAATTAAGGGATTTCTCAATATTGGAACGGGAGCATGTGAGGGGATCTCCTTCGGAGTTCCTGAATCCATCGGAAAAAGGGATTGTGAAAGTTCACACAAGTGGTACTACAGGAAGTGGCTTGCCGGTTTACTATGATAAAGAAGCCTATATATTGAATTGGGCTTATGTCCTTAAACATCGCTGCTGGGCCGGTGTTGATTTTCGCACATGGCGTATCACTCTGTTCGGGCCTAGGGTAGTTGCGCCAGAAAGAGTAGATCCACCTTTTTGGAGGAAGAATCTTCTTGAAAAACAATATTTGGTGAGCATTTTCAATATTAGTGATCGGGTTGGGAAATATTATGCTGAATTTTTTGAGAAGCATCAAGGTATTGTGGTTGAAGGATTTCCATCCGTTCTTTACCTAGTTGCCCGTTATATAAGAGGTTACTGCGGGAAACTTAAGTTTAAGGCAGTTTTCACGACAGGAGAGCCACTGCAACCGTTTATGCGAGAGGAGATTGAGGAAGTTTTTGGCGCAAAAATATTTGATGCCTATGGAATGACAGAGTATGCTGGTCTTATCATGGAGTGCCCGCAAGGGGGATACCATGTCCTTTCAGATTACGGGCGGCTTGAGATCGTTGACGATCTAAACCAACCGGTTCCGAACGGTACTGAGGGATATATGATATGGACGGGTTTTATTAACCACATGATGCCTTTTATTCGGTACAAAATCGGCGACAAAGGTATCCTCCTCAATGAGAAATGCACATGTGGTCGGCCCTACCCTCTCGCCCGTCCAACGATAACTCGGGATTCTGATTACCTCCGGCTTCCCTCAGGAAGAATATTGTCGCCGCGGGCCATAAGTCCGCTTTTCAAAGACAAGAAGGCTTTTATGGTATGTCAAATCGTGCAGCCCTCGATCGGAGAAATTGTGCTGCGTGTGGTTCCAGATAGGAAAAAGTCAGAATTTCTAAAAAGTGATTTGAAAGAAAGCGTATGCGCTTTAAAGTTGGTTACAGGAAACGAACTTCTCATCCATGAGGAAGTCTCAGAGGCACCGCTGAGGCGGGGAACACAGGGGAAGATTCCATTTATAGTCTCTTCACTCAATTGATTCGTTTTAAGAAAGTACAATGTGTATTGCAAGGCCACGTCAATCCTTGGTGCCATGTTGGGTCAATCTGAGTGCGGTTTATGCGAATTTGGCTTGTAACCATAGGGGAACCATTGCCGCTACACGAACGTATAAAAGACAGGCTGCATCGCACAGGCTATTTTGCTCATATCTTGGCAGAGCACGGCCATGATATAATTTGGTGGACTTCCACATTCGACCATTTTCGCAAAGTTCACCATTTTCCAGCTGATGCTACGGTGGGACCTGTCCCCAATTTAACAATAAAACTTCTGCATGGTTATGGATACGGATCTAACCTCTCTCCTTTGCGAATTCTGGATCACCGCAAGCTCGCAGGAAAATTCTCGAAGGCTTCGCAAGAGCTACCCGCTCCCGATATCATTGTTTCGGCATACCCAACAATCGAACTAAGTTTAGCGGCTGTGCGGTACGGCAAAAAACACAATGTCCCTGTTGTGCTCGACATGCGTGATATGTGGCCAGATATTTTTGTTGATTCCATGCCCAAGCTAATCAGGCCAGTGGCAAGTTTATTGACGAAACCGATGTTTTGGGAAAGTCGTACGGCTTGTAGAGGTGCAACTGCTATCACGGGAATAACAGAGGCATTTGTTGAATGGGGACTAAATCGCGGAAAGCGTAATAGATCGAAAATGGACAAAGCTTTCCCAATGGGCTACACTTCCGCGGCGCCGATTTCAGAGAGAATCAGCGAGGCAGAGAATTACTGGAATTCTCAAGGAATTGGAACCAACGGACATAGCCTTACCGTTTGTTTAATTGGAACAATCGGGCGGCAACTTGACCTAAGTACCGTGATTCGGGCGGCCCGCAGCCTCAAGGAGGCGGGGAAAGACATTTCCTTTGTGATATGTGGGACAGGAGACCGATTAAGCCATTTCCGTAGCATGGCATTACAGGATTCGAATGTGATCTTTACAGGATGGATCGATGCTACTCAAATTTATGCGCTGATGCGGCGATCAGCTGTGGGATTAGATCCTCTGCCTGAGAGATATGATTTTCTTGCAACGATCAACAATAAAGCGATTGAGTATATGAGCGCGGGTTTGCCAGTTATCTCAAGCCCGGACCGGGGCGCCCTCAATGACCTTCTCAAAAAGCATCGATGTGGTATGAGCTTTCCTCATGGGAACTCGGATGCTTTGGCTAATCTTTTAGCCAGGCTCTATGACGATCGTAGCATCCTGCGAAGAATGTCGGAGAACTCAGCACGCCTATTTCAAACAAAATTCCAGGCGGAAAAGGTTTATGTGGGAATGATGGAACATCTGGTGGAGATAGCTGAAA
>Ga0194111_10005646_pt1 | contig 14348 bp, 14 predicted proteins | sample TA2KigC300mmetaG_FD_146194 | JGI IMG/M metagenome (GOLD analysis project Ga0194111, IMG submission 146194) | Freshwater microbial communities from Lake Tanganyika, Tanzania - TA2015033 Kigoma Deep Cast 300m | ecosystem: Environmental > Aquatic > Freshwater > Lake | place: Tanzania: Lake... | reverse complement strand
AAGACGTCCCGATATGGAAGACAAAAGGACAGCACAGAAAAGACATGAAAAAATACTTCCCAAAAACAAAATATTCACCAAGAAGCAAAAACGAGACAGTAATCAGCGTAATCAAAAGAAAAATGGGCGACGCACTCTATTCAGTCAAGTTCCACATGAGAAAAATAGAACTCCTCATGCGAGCCGTAGCATACGACATCGACCGACTAATCAAGCTAGGGGTGGAAATATGACCGAATTTTTCACAAAAAACGATGACCACCACACCGACGACAAAAACAAAACCCGCCCCAAACAAAAAGAGGTTCACCCTCGACAACAGGAGGATGTCACCGAAGCCGACGGATTATAAAAGTTTATATACTCTCAGAGGCTTAAGATAAGTAACAAACCTAAAAGGAGGCTTTAAGCATATGGACGTTAAAAATTTAAGGAAAAAACAAGCCGAGTTTTTAAAGGAAGAGCTAGACGTGCCCAAGCTGTTTGCAAAAGACGCTATGATAACTCCTACGCGATTTTATGAAAATGACTCTATTGACAAGATAATAAGCGTGTTAAAACGCGAAGATGTAGACGTATGCATAGTCGTTGATAAGGATAACAGGTTCGTCGGAGAGATTGATGATGAAGACCTGGTAAGGATAATGGCCCATACCGCCTTAGAAGAGCCTATAACGCAAGTCCTTGACCGCGGCTATAGGCGGGATCTTGTTTGGAAAAAGGCGAAAGACCTAGCTAAGCCCCGTAAGAACGTGGTTTCAAAAGACACACCGATAAACCAAGTGTTAAGCTTTGTGTATAAGAAAAATTACAACAATATCATAGTAGTTGATGAAAAAGACAAGATACTGGGCGTTATAACCCTGAGCAGTTTGCTAAGCCTACTGAGCAAGTATTAAGATGTTAGCAGAGTTTGCCCTCCTCATAGGGTTTATGATTTTGCTTATCAAAAGCGCGAATTATGCTATCACTTATTCTTCTAGGCTGGCGAGGATGTTCCGCCTTTCTGAGTTTGTAGTCAGCTTTTTCATAGTGGCGATCATATCAGTAGCTCCAGAATCCACGATATCTATAATCTCAGCCATTAAAGGCATCCCCGAATTCGGGTTAGGGACGTTATTAGGGTCGAACGTTGCAGACTTAACACTAGTGTTTGGTATAGTCGCTTTGTTCTCTATGAACGGTGTCAGAGTGAAAAGCGAGATACTAAAGAATGATTTTTTTTACTTGGGCTTACTGCTTCTGCCGCTAATACTCGGATTAGACGGACAATTCTCTCGCATTGAAGGGGCAGCACTAGTCCTGGGTGGGGGCATATTCTTTTTTATCATCTCAGTAGAAAGCAAGATGTTCAGGAAAAAGTTTAACAATCTAAGGGCTAAATCTTTCCTTAAGGATTTTTTGCTTTTAGTGCTCAGCCTGGGTTTTTTGGTAGTCAGTGCACAGTTCGCAGTAGAGTTCGGAATAAGGTTTGCTAACGAGATAAAGATTCCGCCTATACTTATAGGGCTGACGATGGTCTCGATAGGCACATGCCTTCCTGAGCTCTTATTCTCATTGAAATCAGTCAAGACAAATCATGAGGCGCTCGCATTAGGGGATATATTGGGCACTGTTATAACAGACGCGACTGTAATCCTCGGGATTGTAGCGCTTATCCACCCGTTCAGTTTCGAGCCTATCCAGATTTACGTTACTGGGTTAGCCATGTTTTTAGGTGGCATATTAGTTGTTTTGTTCATGAGATCTGACAAGATTTTAAGCAAGAAAGAGGGGATTTTCTTGCTGATGTTTTACATATTCTTCTTGATTGTAGAATTCGTAATAAGCAACATCAAACTGTAATCTTAACTGGACATATATTCAAAAACATTCTTTACGAGAACACTATCCAGACGAAAGCTGTCGAGAAAAGGGTCGCTACGAGAGTGAAAGGTAAGCCTATCTTTACGAATTCCCAGAAACTAGGCTCAGCCTTGTTATGTTTCAATATCCCCATTGCCACGACGTTAGCAGATGCGCCTACAGGGGTTATGTTGCCGCCTACACTAGCGCCTATAAGCAATGCGAAGTAGAACAAGTAGGGCGACACGCCCATCGTTTCTGACAAGCTTTGAGACACTGGAAGCATAGCTGTTACTAATGGCACATTGTCTACGAAAGCGGATATGGCCATAGACGTTATGATTATTATTACAAACGCTAGGAACACGCTGCTGCCTGCTATCGAGGCTAAGAAAGAAGCTATTTCCTGCATGAGGCATATCTTTATCAAAGCAGCCACTGATATGAATATACCTACCAAGAACAACCCAGTGTCCCAATCTAAGCGTTTAAGCATCGGAACAGCATCTTTCCTTTCACGGCAAAAGTACCATAACCAAGCGACTAGTCCAAGAGAAACAGATATCAACCCTACTTTGTAATCGTTTAAGAAACTGATAACACTCGATGAGCCGGCGTAAGTTACGAAAGAGGTGATCGCAAGTAGACTAATCATCAACAGTATAAGAAAAGTCGGGAAATAAGATTTTATCCTACTGCATTTCACATCGGTTACAGGATTCTGGAATTTTCGAAAAATGAAATACAAAACAGCTAGAGAGGCTACAGCTCCGATTTGTACTGCAAAGAAAAGAGCAGGCCTACCATGGAAAAAAAAGAAATCATTGAAATTCATACCTGCGTATGATGCTAGCAAAAGGCTTGGGGGGTCACCAACCATTGTTGCGACGCCTTGAAGGTTAGACATCACTGCAACGCCTATGAGTATCGGTGCAGGGCTCATCTTCAAGTCCTTCGCAATCCATAAGGCTATAGGCGCGATGATCAATACGACTGCTACGTTAGCTAATACCGTGCTCATAATGCCTGACAATAAGCATACGCCAAGAAGAGCGATCCAGCCCTTATGAGAACGGTTCACTATTTTCTCTGCTAAAACATCTGGCGCTTTGGAATACAGGAACATTTCAGCAATAAGCATCATGCCTAGGTATATTCCTAATATGTTCCAGTCAATGGCCATGAAAGCGTCTTTCACAGAAAGCACGCCCAGGATTATCATAAGAAAGCTAGCAGCCCAGATGAAATAGCTCTTAAAGCTGTACTTCCAGACTATCAAAGCATAAGCGATGATCACAATGAGAACGACAAAGTTATGAACCGTGAACAATCCTGCCATAACTACAAAAAAGGGCTTGAATGTTTATAAAACTTTTCAAGAGAATCCAGTACTTACCATATTAGTTTATAACAAAAATATTAATGATATGACAAAAAGTGCGTAAAGCAGCACAAAAATAAGGCCGTGAAACATCTTAAGAATCCAATTCGCCTTGACAAATCCTATAAGCAAGATTACAGACATTATCATAAACGGAACGAAATATGTCTTGGTCACATTACTTATTATCACGGGATTTATGACCATCGCAGTACCAGCTACTAAAAGCAAGTTGATTATACAGCTCCCCACCACATTACCTACCAGTATATCCTGCAATCCTTTCTTGGCGGACCTTATGCTCACAACTAATTCGGGAGACGACGTCCCTATAGCTACCATCAATATGCCTATAATCTCTGCCGGCACCCCTAAATATTCAGATATGTTAACCGCAGAGTCTACCATGTATTCTGCAGAGAAGTAGATGAAAAAACCGCTCAATACCAGAACTGACCCGTATTTTAACAGGTTAAGGAATATCTTTTCATCTTCAGTTAAGTTCTCTTCTTTTTTTCTAAACGAATGTTTTATAACGCGCGTATAAGCCGAGGGGTTTACCAAGCGCAGCATAATGCCTGCGTACTTATCATACCCTAAAAAACCTTTTTTCTTCTCAAAACGCAACAGATACGCCATGTATACCAAGAAAAGTGCAAGAAACACTACACCTTCAGGCCTGCTAAGCACATTGTTAACCGCGAATATCCCAAACAGCACAGCGCAAAACATCAGGAAAAAAACATCCCGCCTGAACTGCTCTTTCTTTATCTGCAACACCACAAAAATCGCCACCAAACCTAAGTTGAGCAGGATATTAGTTATGTTGGCGCCGATCACATTACCAACTGACAAAGCCCCATTGCCATGCATAGACGAGGTTATAGCCGTGATTAGTTCAGGCAAAGAAGTGCCTATCGCCACTATAGTAAGGCCTATTACAAAATCAGAAACTCCGAAGATACGCGCGATTTTCGCAGAAGAGTCAACGAAGTAATCAGCGCTTTTTACAAGAGCGGCTAATGATACAACAAATATTATGAATTCTAACAACAGCACCATCTCTTGTTCTAAGAATTAAACATTTATTAAACTTTTGAAGCTTTGTTTTATTGACAGAAACGCTTTTATAATTTAAAGGCTTATAAAATTTTGACAAAAAAAAAGGTTTTGAACATAATGATTAACGACTTAATACATTTTACAGACACGTTTTGGCTTTCATTAATGGTCTTGTTAGGGGTAGTAATTGCTCTCGTGTCACAGAAAATAAGATTTCCCGATTTGTTATTGCTGTTGGTTATGGGCGCGATTATCGGGCAGGTAACAGTCCTAGAGTTTTCTTCAGAGTTCTTAGCAAGCCTAAGCATATTCGCATTAGTCATGATAGTTTTCGAAGCGACTTCCCAATTCAGGCCTAAAGAGATAAGCGAAATATCACCTTATGCCATAAAACTGGCCTTGGTATTCCTCGTATTAACACTAATAGCCTTAACAGTGTTTACGCACTTGCTTTTCAACGGGGTTTTTGTATGGAAAGAGGTCTTACTTAGCATGCTTTTCGCAGCTATAATGTCGGGCACAAGCCCGGAAGCAGTAATCGCTATCTTGTCTGATAAAAGCTCAAAGCTAGTCGAGCTCATAGAATTTGAATCAGTTCTTAACACGCCATTCACAGTGATCATACCATTAGTGATACTAAAACTTTACCTAGGAATACTAGACAGCGCAGAAATAATCGCTATTTCTTTCTTACGTGAGATCATGACAGGGGTAGGCACGGGACTAGTAGTAGGGCTTATCACGTTTAGGACGATGAGAGACACATATATGGAAAAACTCTCCCCCCTTATGATTGTAGCGATTGCATTAGTGACATACACGTTAGCTAGCTACCTGGGTGGGAACGGGGTATTAGCCGTTACAGCCTTAGGCGTAGTTTTCGGCATGTATAACATCAAAGAGAAAGAGGCTTTACAAAAATTCACATCAATCTTCACTAATTTCCTAAAGATAGTAGTTTTCCTCCTGTTAGGCCTGTTAATAAAAATACCTTTCGACGCAGACTTCCTGATAAGGTCTGTAATACTCTTTGTGCTTTATATCCTCATAAGGTTTGCCGCGGTAAGCATAACTTTCAGGTCATCAGACCTTAATTTTAGGGAAAAAGCGTTTTTATCTTTGAACATCTCCAAGGGGGTTGCGGAGGCTGTTGTCGCTTTCGTAGTCGCTGCTAGCATAACAACTGACTATGCAAAGACGCTTCTAGACTTGATATTCTTGTTCATACTTTATAGCATAATCGTCTCTTCTTTTGCAGCAAGGTTTTACCAGTTCTTCTTGAAAAGGAACACCTCAATAGAAGAAGTCAGAGGCACTAAGAATGGAAAACAAAAAGAGGAAGAAGAAAAAGGGTACGTGGAATTAAAAGTCCCTAAGCCCAGTCGAACACCAAATAAAAGTAGCTAAAAAGACTTGGAAAACGCCTTAAAAAACTTCTAGAAAAAAATTATGTTTACTAAACGAAAAGACTAAAATTTAAAAAGGCTGGATAATAATAAGGAGATTACGCCCCGGTAGCTCAGTCGGTAGAGCACGCGCTTGGTAAGCGCGAGGTCGCGGGTTCAATTCCCGCCTGGGGCTAGCCTATTTTTTTACTTCTAAGCAGTAGTAACAAAACGAAAGGTTTATAAACTCCAGCTTATAGTAGTTATAACAGAAAACAAGGGGATGTATTCATAATATAAAAGGTCTCAAATGGGAGGGGAAGAAAATGAATTATGACAAAGATTTGGCAAATTGGGATAAACCTTGGGAAAGATTAAGCGAAGCTGATGGAAGGAATCTTCTAGAAGTCAGAACCTTTCTTGAACATTATTTTAGGGAATACTTTATTACTAATAATTATGCGCAATTGACTTCTCCTAAAATAGTTGGCGGAGGACTTGAACAAACGATTACCCCTTTTAAGATTGACTTTTTTGGAAAGCCCGCAATACTTTCAAAAGGGCCTCAAACTTATAAATCAATCCTTATTTCGGCAAATGTTCCTAGGGTGTTTGAGATAGGACCTATTTTTAGGATGGAGAAAGAATTCGGACCGGATCATGTTGCTGAGTTTATTGCTATAGATGCAGATTTCTCTATTAATAGTAGGGGTAATAAAATTTCTTCTGTTGGTGATGTAATCAATGAGTTTGAAGATATGCTTACTTGTGTATTTTCGAAACTTTATGATATTAATTCAATACCGACTAATAAATACAGATTACTTGCATTCAGAATTTGCCAAAAAGTTTGCAAACACTGAAAAACATGTTTCAAAATACATGTTCAATAAAAAGCAAGGGGTAGAATTTCAAGGTAGGTTACATACATGATAGAATATCTATTATTTGGAAATACTTGTAGCGGTAAAAGCACTATAGGACAAATATTAAAGAGAGAATACAACTATTCGTTAATTTCAGCTAGAGATATCATCAACAAAAATGTGAGCTCTGCAGATAATAGTATTAAAGAAGCATTAAATAACGGTTTTCTAATACCTGATGATATTATAAATCATTGGATTTTTGAATACCTTAATCCTTTATTAGAGAAAGAGACGCCTATAGTTCTTGATGGTTTTCCGAGAACAGAAAATCAAGCCAAGGCATTGATAGAAAGAACAGGAGTTAAAAAAATAGTCAATCTTGAATTTGATTTTAACACTTTAGAAAAAAGAATGTACAATAGAGTTTTCTGCAATCATTGCGAAATGCCCTACAGTAAAATATTCTCAGATTTTTCCTACACCTGCCATTATTGCAACCAACACGGATTTAGTCAACGACCAACTGACTTACATGCGCATTTTAAACAAAGAACGTCACAATTCGAATCATTATCACTAAAAGTACTTCCCGTGTTTCAATATTCAAATCCTGAATGGATAAATCTCAAAAATTACACAACATTTGGAGCAATAAGAGAAACAGTTAATTTGTTCAGAGATATTACTAAAAGATAATTGCTTGTATATCATCAAAGAATTATGCAATTAATTTTTCTTTCTTCAGAGATTTAATTGATTTATCAACTGATTTTTCTAACTCTGCTTCTATACCATAGTGTTCAACGATTTGTAATGTACAGCGGATTACGTCTTGAACTTCCTTCGCAAGTTTATCTCTGTCTGGTTTACCATGTTTTTGATTCTTTATTCCTGATCCTTCAAAATGATTAACTTGAGCAGCTAATTCCCCACATTCCTCAGCAAGACGAGTCATAATTCTAAAAGGATCTTCTTTACCAAATTTCTTGATCAAACCTTTATTAATCAGTTTAATTTTAGTTATCATATTTATCTTAAAGCACAGCATATATAAAAATCTTTCTTAGTATTTTCTTGTCCAAAACTAAACTCCAAAAAACGAGATCGTTTGTCACTTCTAGGGCTTTGTGAACGAGTTGGCTGGGGAAGTTGTACTTAGTCCCAGTAGCCCGCCTGGGGCTAGCCTATTTTTTTACTTCTAAGCAGTAGTAACAAAACGAAAGGTTTATATATCAGTCTTCCCAAGACAAATAGTAATACTCAAAAATTTTCCGAAAAAAAGTAAGAAAAGTTGATAAATTTATAAAAAAATTACCCTACTATGAAAAGACAAAGATTTGTAATCCGTGATGAACCTTTTGGCTATACATTATTTGATAGGCTTAAACTGAGGTATAAATTCCTGAAAAAGGATGCCGTTGAAAAACTGGATTTTTGTGGTGTTCCAGTTGACAGTTTCGAAAAGTGGCCTGCCAATCTCTCTGATGCGCCTTTAGATATTATATATTCACCAACCAGAATCTATTTTGAATTGACTTCTAAATGTAATCTTAAATGTAAAACATGTTTCAATAGCTCTGGAAAAGCTAAACCAAATGAGTTGACTACAGAAGAAGTCAAAAAAACATTAAAAGGGCTAAGGAAAGATAATGTTTTTGATATACGTTTTAGCGGAGGAGAAGTTACTTTAAGGAACGATTGGTTTGAATTATTGGATTATGCAAAAAAACTTGGATTTGCAGTTTCTTTAAATACAAATGGTGCCTACAATAATCCCAAAACAATCAATCAACTTAATAGTTTAGACTTGGAGCAGATAACAATAAGCCTAGATGGTAACAGAGAATTTCATGACTACATCAGAGGCCATGGAAATTTTGACAAATCTGTTAAAACTCTGAATGAATTACACAAAAAAGGTGCCCATTTAAGAATAAATACTGTTCTTACTAAAGGTTCTGCAAAAGATTTGGAGAGTATTCTAGACTTGGCTGGTAGATTTGTTGAGGAAATTAACTTTTTTTATATCAGAACTACTGGAAGAGCATTGGGTATCCTGAATCAAGTCGTTTCATATGACGAGCTTTACGAATTCGATAAAAAGATTGAAACCCTTAAACCAAAATACCCTCATATGAATATTTTGCACGGCTCAAGGGTTATGGTGCAAAATTCAATAGGCTCCAATACTAAGTCTGATTTAGGTCTGGAAATGGGTGGACCTGATGGATTCACAAGGTTTAACTTACTGCCAGATGGTTCAATATGGCCGGGAGGATATACACCTCATTTAAAACCAGAGTTCTACCTAGGTAATGTCAAAGATGAAAATTATACTTTATTAAATATCTGGAGAAATTCACCCGAACTAAAAGAGTTTAGAAAAATCAGTTTAGAACTACAAAAAAAATGCCAATCATGCCCAGAAAAAAATGTAAGATGTCCGGGAGCGAGTATGGAAATGGAGTTTTACAGAGAAAAAAATCCAGAGAATAAGAACCCATACTGCATTTATTAATAAAATGAAAATACTAAAACCATTTAAATCAAGAAATGAAAATTTTGGAAAAACAGTTTTTGACCCAAATACGTTCAAATATTCCCTAATGTCAAATGAAGATTTTTCTAAATTTAAAACTATTAATAATGTTAAAGAGCTTGACAACATCCCGTTTATTAAAAACCTTTCAATTTTATACTCTCCGATAAGAGTATATTTTGATCTAACATTGCTTTGTAATTTAAGATGCAAAACATGCCTTAATGAATCAGGTAACCCGCTAAGTGACGAGTTAAGTTTAGAAAAAGCGATTAAGGTAGTTGAAGGTCTGGCAAAAGACTACATTTTTGATGTTCGTTTTAGTGGCGGTGAACCAACACTTAAAGAAGGATGGGATAAAATCCTAAAAAGGGCAAAAGAACTAGGATTAACTATTTCTTTAAATTCAAACGGGGTATATAGGGATAAAACAATTGATAAACTAGTTGAGATTAATCCTGATGAAATAACAATAAGCCTAGATAGTTATAAAGAACATAATGATTATATTAGGGGTAAAGGAAGTTTTGACAAAGCAATAAATTCAATTAAAGAATTAAATTCTGCAGGTTGCAGAGTAACCATCAATTCAGCAGTCACTTCAATGCTCAAGGAAAAAGATGCAAGAAAACTTATGGAATTTGCTAATGAGTTTTGTGAGGATATTAGTTTTTTTCATACAAGACCAATTGGCAGGGCAGCAAGAATTAAAGGCAAACTGTTGAAATACGAAGAATTAAACTCATTTATGGAAAAGATTGAAAAAATGAAAAAAGAATATCCAAATATTGACACTAGAACAAGAAGTATTAGTTTGAAGGCTAATTCGATTGATCAAAAGATTACAAAAAATTTTGGTCTAATACAGGGAGGTGCTGACGGATTTACAAGATTTAATATAATGTCAAATGGGGATTTATATGCTGGAGGTTGTGTTTTATATGTAAACCCAGATTTAAAGAATAATCTAGTTTTAGGAAACATTGTTCAAGAAGAATATTCTTTATTAAATATTTGGAGAAACAATGAGAGGCTTAAAAAAATCAGGGAAGAAAGCACCAGATTAAAAGAGAGATGTAATAACTGTGCTGAATACGAAACAAAATGCCCAGGATTTACATTAGAAATGGAATTATATGGACAGGTAAATCCTGATGGGAATATTTATTGTAAAATGAAATCCAAAGGAGATGATTAATATGGAATACGGCAAAGAATTCAGAAATTTGATGTCTGGACTATACACACGAGAAGAATTATCGAGAATTAAGGATGCTAGCTTAGTTATAGCCGGAGTAGGGGGGTCTATAGGAAGCTATTTAATCGATGTATTGGTAAGGAAAGGTTTTGAGAACTTTACCTTAGCAGAACCAGAAGATTATGAAATAAGAAACTTATCCAGGCAATTGTTTGCAAACACTATAACCTTAGGGAAGCCTAAATTAGAGGCAACAATAGAACACATTACTAAAATCAACCCCTGTATAAAATATAGGGCATACCCTAAAGTCGACCTTGATACTGTTGAAGAAATCGTTAAGGGGTCTACTGTTGTGTCCTACCAAGCAGAGGGATTCTCACCTTGGCTTTTAACACGATATGCTTGTTCAAAATACCACATACCATTCGTTAACGTAGCAAGAAAAAGACGAGGTAATTCAAGAACTACCATAGCCACAACAATATTTAACTATAAGGCTACAGGCGATATTTTTGATATAAAGACAATTGAATTTGAAGACTTTGGTATACCTCCTGAGTTATCTGGTGAAGTGATTAAAATGTTTGATTCAGGGAAGCTTAGCAAAGTAGTATTAGACGAGGCAGACAAAGTCCACAAAGATTTCAAGAAGAAAAAAAGATTCAAGGACCTGGGTAAAATGCACCCTGAAGTTGGTTCTATTATTGAGGAATACTCTAATGACTATTTCAAAAGGTATACAGATCCAGAGATATGCTTAACTGCGGCAGCCCTAGCATCTAGAGCAATTACGGATCTGGTTATTGGAAGGACTACAAGAGTTTTTGAACTAGACATATTCTCCAAACAAAAAGGGGGTTGTTAAATCATTAACATTATAAAATGGAACCATGTTTTGATGTTGAAAAGTATATAACTTTACAAAAACAGGGCTTAGAAGAAAAAATCAAGCAGTTTTCCAAACTATACTTAGAAATCGGTGGCAGAATAAGTTATGATTCACATACAAGCCGCATCTTACCAGGATATAAATTTGATACAAAGCTAAGAGTTTTAAATTCCTTTGGCAATTTTGGATTTATTTACTGTATAAGCGCAAAAGATATTGAGAACCAAAAAAGAAGAAAAAATGCTGAAGGGACCCTCTTAACAGATTTCGCTCTTAAAGATTTAGAAAATCTTGTTAACATAGGTATAAGACCAAAGATAGCAATAACCCTGTTTAACGGACAAAAAAAAGCCCTTACTTTTAAAGAAATGTTGGAATATCTTGGTTTTGAAGTACATTTTTTTGATGAAATAACTTCGTATCCTAATCCCCAAAAAGTAATCTCTGAAAATGGTTTTGGAAAATACAATCTGATAGAAACAGATTGCAATCTGAATGTTGTAAGCGCTCCTGGCGGAGATACTGGTAAAATGGGTTTCTGTATTTCACAGATATACCTAAATAACAAGAAAGGCATTTTGAGTGGGTTTGCAAAATTTGAGACTTTGCCTGTGTGGAACCTTCCTTTAGAACATCCCGTTAACATATCCTATGAATTTGCAACAGTTAACACAAAGGATGATAATATAATCGATCCATTTTTGTTAAAATCTAAAAATATTTCTGCAGTAACATACAATAGAGATTTAGAAAATTATGCTATTTTAAAGATGTTATTTTCAAAAATATTTGGACAAGACATGTACTCTTCTCCTACCGAGATGGGAGTAAACATGATTAAAGAAGGTATTATTGATGACGCCTTGGTCAGAAAGGCATCACTGAATGAGATAAAAAGGAGGTTTATTTTTTATAAAAGTCAGGCTTCAATGAGCTTACAAAGTTACGCTAATTTTGAGAGGGCAAAAGAATTAGTTACCAAATACAAGCTTGAAAATATTCTAAGGCAGGATAATGATTAACTCTACAAAAAGGATACAAATTGAATGTGTAGTGTTTAGGAAAAAAAATAATAATTACGAATTCCTTTTATTGAAAAGGGTCCCTAAAAAGGGAGGGTTTTGGCAACCCCCATGCGGTAGATTAGAAAAGAATGATAAATCAAAGTTAGATACAGCATATAGGGAACTTTTAGAAGAAGCAAACATCTCAAGAGAGAAAATACTAAAAATAATCAAGAATATACACCATTTTGTGATTGAAAATCATTACTTAACTGGCAAACCAATTCCTCCGATTCAGGAGTATGTTTACGGATTCGAAGTTGATCCAAAAGTTAAAGTTTCTCTCCACAGCAACATTTGCCAAGAACATGAAGATTTTAAATGGGTTCCTTTTAAAAAAGCATTAAAACTATTAAAATGGGGTAATAACAAGACTGCGCTGATTAAATTAAATTCTTTGTTAACGTTCAGAAGTTAATTCCTATAACAAAACCTTTATTTTTTTCTAAACTTGAATAACATAAAGGTGGGGAGTTTTGTAGTTAGTTCATACTTTCCAGCATTGTACTTTCTTGAATTAGGGATAGGTTTTGCATCAACATAGCTTATTAACTCAAAATTATTTTTTAATGCAGTATTTATTAGTGTTTCATAAGTATAGCAGTATACTTTCATTTTTCCTAAAAAACTTCCTAAATCAGTTTCTTTTGGCGATTCATCAAAATAGTTACCATATATGATCCTTTTGTTTTTAATTTTTTTAATACCTATTAGGTGTGTAGGGCTTTGGTTGATTAGGTCAAAGACAGGATGTCCTGTTGAAAAAATAAATACCCCTCCTTTTTTAAGAACCCTATGAATTTCTGATAACAGTTGATTTAAATTTTTCACGTAATGAAGGGCCAAACTTGAGAATACAATATCAAATATTTGGTTTTTAAATCTCAACTTTTGATTCATATTTCCAATATAAAATTCGGAAAAAGTGATATTCTGTTCCTTAGCAATTTTAATTAATTCAGAGCTGGCATCAAAGCCAATAATCTTTTTTGCACCTCGCTTTGAAAGTCTTTTTATATGGTCACCAAATCCACATCCGATGTCAAGGATTATTTTGTCTTTTACGTTTCCAATGAGTTTGATCATCGCAGGAACTTCAATATCTCGATTGTAATCAAACCTCGTTTTATCTTTTCTTCTTTCTGAATAATACTTTGCCAATTTATCATATCCTGCCATGATGGTTAATTACCTCATTAACTTCTTGTTTGCTATAATTGGAAATATAATCCAATTAAATCTTCTGTATAAGGTATTTTTATTCTTCTAACCATAAAACTCATTATTTATAATAGATTAGTACATTAATACTTATTTAAAGTTAACCTTAATTTGGCGGTGTAGAAATCCTTCTTTTTTAGTTAATTATAAATCCTAGTAAACCTTATGGTTTGACTGGGACTTAGGGAGGGAAAACTGTCGAGGTGATCCATCCCATGGTAAAGAAAGAGGTTACGTTTTTAATAAAATTTGCGAAAAGCATTCTTAGGGCTTTAGAAGTTCGTTGTGTTCGTTTGTATGGCAGTAAGTTTAGTAAGAAGGTTTATACTTTGCATCAGCATGTTGTTTTGCTTGCTTTGCGGGAGTATTTTCATGGTATGGGTTACCGTCGGTTTTGTAGGCTTTTGCCTGATTTTAGTTTACTTTTAGATTTTATCAGCCTTAATCAGGCCCCTCATTTCACAACTTTGCAGAAAGTGGCTCAGCGTTTGAAAGGTACACTTGTAGAGGGAATTTTTTAGGTTTTGCCAGAAGAGCAAGGTTCAGGGCAGGAATAGACAGCACAGGAATGAGTTTACAACACTCAACGTATTATTATGAACAAAGACTGGAACAGTTCAGGAAAACAAAAAAGAAAAAACGCGGCAGACCAAAGAAAAGGCGTAAGAAAAAACACCAGTACACAAGCCTTTTCGCAGACCTTGACGGACAACTCATCCTAGCAACCAGACTTGCAGGAGGAAACAAATCAGACAACAAGATGATGATACCAACAATCAAAAAAGCCAAAGAACTATTCAACCAAATCAAAAGTAACGACGCAGACAAAGGATACGATGCAGAATACAACCACGAATACAACCACGAATACAACAACGAAGAAATAAAAACA
>Ga0194111_10005626_pt1 | contig 14373 bp, 6 predicted proteins | sample TA2KigC300mmetaG_FD_146194 | JGI IMG/M metagenome (GOLD analysis project Ga0194111, IMG submission 146194) | Freshwater microbial communities from Lake Tanganyika, Tanzania - TA2015033 Kigoma Deep Cast 300m | ecosystem: Environmental > Aquatic > Freshwater > Lake | place: Tanzania: Lake... | reverse complement strand
GGTCGCACGAGCTGTTGGCGTGGGGCGGCATCGAGGCCGGCAAGCTGCCGATCACCGCGCCTTCCGGCGCGGTGATCGGGCAAGTGTCTCGGCAGGCGGCCGAGGAGCTGGGGCTGCCCGCGGGCATCCCGATCGTGGCGGGCGCGCACGATCAGTGCGCCAATGCGGTTGGCTGCGGCGTCATCGAGGAAGGGCTGGCTGTCTACGGCATGGGGACGTTCATCTGCATCACGCCCGTCTTCACCGAGCGCCGGCCGCCTGATGTGATGCTGCCGCGCGGCTTGAACATCGAACACCACGCCGCCGCGGGCCGCTACGTCAGCTTCATCTACAACCAGGGCGGCATCCTGGTCAAATGGTTCCGCGACGCCTTCGCCGCGACCGAACACCGCCGCGCGCAAGCGGCCGGCCGCGATGTCTACGAGGAGCTCTTCGCCGAGCTGCCCGACGGGCCGAGCGGACTGATGGTTTTGCCGCACTTCACAACCACCGGCACGCCTGAGTTCGTGAGCGACACGTGCGGGGTGATCGCGGGCTTGCGGCTGGAAACGCGCCGCGGGGCCATCTTGAAGGGGATCCTGGAGGGCACGACCTTCTATCTGAAGGCGTGCGTCGAAACGCTGCCCGCGGCAGGCATCGCGATCCAGGAGTATCGGCCAACCGGCGGCGGCAGCAAGTCGGACGCCTGGATCCAGCTCTGCGCCGACATCCTGGGCCAGCCGTTCGTCCGTCCCGCGGTGACAGAGGCGGGCGCGCTGGGCGCGGCGATCATCGCGGGGGTGGGCGCGGGCGTCTTCCCGTCGTTTCGGGCGGGCGTCGAAGCGATGGTGCGGCTGGAACGCCGCTTCGAGCCGGACGCCGGCCGCCAGCGGCTCTATGACGCCTGGTTCGAGCGTTACCGCCCACTGTGGCCGCTGATGAGAGAGTACCTGCGGGCGCTGGCGTCGGCCGTGCAGTGAGATCGTAGCTGGGACTTTGTGCGGTTGCCGGGTTGTCCCTGACAAAATGACCGAGATGTGCTAGACTGACGAAGCCACGTGAACCGAAAAGCTACCCTGGTGAGGTGTGCGATGCAATATACGATCTTTCTTCAGCGACAGAGCGTAGGAACCTATAGGGCTACTGCCCCTGCGGCGCCGGGCTGCCGGGCCACCGGACGCACGCGCGACGAAGCCTTGAACCGGATCAAGGCCATGCTGGAAAGCTGGCTGGCCCAGACCGAGATCACCACGATCGAAGTCGCTGCGCCCGCTGCGGCAGCTGGGCGAGAAGCGAATCCCTGGCTGGCGACAGCAGGCAGCTTTGCGGATGATCCGGCGCTGGAGCCGATGCTGGATGACATCTACGCGGCGCGTGCCGCAGAGCGGCCTGCGGTGTAACGATGGCTCTCTACGTCCTGGATACCGACAGCGTCACTTTCCAACAGGCCGACCGGGAACCGATCCTGCGCCGGCTTGCCGCTGCGCCCTCGGATGCTGTGTATACCACGGTCATCACGTTGCGGGAGCAATTACGCGGTCGGTTGGCCGATGTGGATCGAGCCATCGAAGGGCCAGCTCTCGAACGCGCCTACGAACGGCTGCAGGCCACATTGCGCTATTTCTCCAGGATCAACGTCCTGCCGTTCACAGCCGCCGCGACAGCCAGGCTGACGGAGCTGCGGGCTCGCAAACTGCGCATCGGCACTCAGGACTTGCGGGTCGCCGCGATTGCGCTCTCGGTCAACGCGATCCTGGTCACCAGTAATCGTCGCGATTTCGACCAGGTGCCTGGGCTAGTGATCGAGGATTGGGACCAGTAGACTCTATTCATTGCGCCCTTCGCGCCTCTGCGTGCGCTTTTCATCCGCCGTCCCACAGCGGCTGCACGCTCGCAATACCAAAACCTTGGTTGTTCAGGAGACCAACATGAACGAACACTCCACAACCCATCGGTCTCTTCGACCCTGCCTGGCGGCCCTCGCGGCCGCTATCGGCATTCTGGTCTGCGCGTTTCTGTTGCAGAACGCCGCAGGCGCGACGGCCCTGCGCGGAGAGCGGTTGCTCCCGCTCGCCCAGGCGACCCCTCCTTCGCCTTGGGACCTGGAAGAAGAGATCCCCGGTTCGGGCACTGGCCGCTCGGATGGCGTGGCGCGGCGCAACCTGGGGGTGGATGCCAACGGCAACGCCTATGCGCTGTGGGAATACGATCAGAGAATAGACGACCCATCTGCGGAACGATCCGAAATCCGTGTGGCGTCGCGGCCCGCTGAAGGCCCGTGGAACGCCGCAACGACCCTGGCGACACGCGGGGTCAGTTGCGGCAGTTGCCATACCGGCCGCGGCGGCATCGTGCCCGCCAGCCTGGCCGTCAATGCTGCGGGCGAGGCGCTGGCCCTTTGGCTGGGCACGGCCAGCGGCAACTCGGACAATGCCAGGCTGCACGCCGCGACGAAACCGGCCGCCGGAGGCTGGAGCACGGCGGTCGTGGTGTGCGACCGCAGCGAGGGGTGCACGTTGGACGCCACTCCGCCCGATGTGGCGCTAGATCGGCAGGGCAACGGCTATGGGCTGTGGGTGGAACAGCGAGATGACACCGATGGCGACGGCGACGTGGACTGGAACATCTTCTTCGCCCGCCGGCCGGCCGGCGGCGTCTGGGGGCCGCACGAACGGGTGAGCGACCGGCCGGTAGACCCCCAACTGCGCAACGACGATGGCGGCAGTCTGTCGCTGGCCGTGGATGCCGCGGGCAACGCGTACGCGCTCTGGTCGCCGCACACAAAGATCAACTACGCCTCGGGCCAGGCGTTTCGCTTCGCCTACCGGCCGGCCGGGGGCGCCTGGAGCTCCTCGTCCCCTGTCTCAGACAGCCTGCCGGCCGGCGAAGCCTCCGATCCGGCCATCACCGCGGACGCTGCGGGCAACGCCTACGCTGTCTGGCTGCTCAACCCGCCCGATCAGCCTGTGGTGGCGCTGCCCGAAGTGCGGTTCGCCACGCGGCCGGCCGGCGGGAGCTGGCAGCCCAGCACAGCCCTGTCGCCAGAACCCGATGCGACCACCTGGCAGAAGCACCCTGCCATCCTGGCGGACGACGCGGGCAACCTGTATGCCCTCTGGATGACGATCTTCAACTACTATCGCTACAACCTGCACTTCGCCTACCGGCCCGCGGGCGGCGTCTGGGGGCCGCGCGAGACGGTCAACCGCCAGTTGTACTCGATTGACGGCAACACGCCCCCTTCGCTCGCGGTGGACAGCCTGGGCCGCGCCTATGCTCTCTGGCGGCCGACCTACGGCGGGCCGCTCCGCTTTGCGCGGCGCGGCCGGCCCATGGAGATCCAGGGCCGCGTCCATGCCATTCCCGAGACCGATGTGGTCTTGCCGATCATCGGCGCGCCGGTCCAGCTCCTGCGCAACGGCCAGTATGTGCGCGGCACGATCACCGAGCCGCCTGATGGCCGCTTCATCTTGACTAACGTCCCCATCACGACCAACCTGGTCATCAGCGTGACGCTGCGCCACGATGAAGCCTTCCCTTCCACCTTCCAGGTTTCCTATGGCCAACGGCCCAGCAGCGGCGGGCCGGTGGTCTGGGCGGCCACGCAGCCGTTCACCCTCACAGCCGCCAGCCCAAATCCCTATCGGCAGAATATCGTCTTCGCGCCGGGCATCAACGACCCGCCGCTGCGCATTCCGGCGGGCGTCCCGGCCGGCCACCTGGACGACCTGGGCGTGATCTACTACCACCTGCACCAGGCGTGGCAACTGGCAGACAGCGTGAGCCAGCGACTGGACCTGCGGCTGCCGGTGGACATCGTCGCCTTTTCCACCTCGCCGCCCCCCAACGACGGGGTCTACTGGCTGGGGCCGATGAGCAACGGCGCGAACGCGGCCGGCCAGCCGTTCATCAACCTGGACTCCAACAACGGCCAGAGCCTCTACACCGACCCCAGCCGGCCGGACAATCGCGAATGGCACGAGTTCGGCCATCATGTAATGGCCGACACCTTCGGCGACCGCATGCCCCGACGGCCCGGCGACGTCAACCACAACGGTTACGCCAACCCCTCCACCACCGATTCGTGGGCCGAGGGGTTCGCCGAGTTCTATTCCATGATGGTGGCGCGCAATATCGCCGGCGATCCGCGGCCCGAGCTTTACGTCTGGATCAACCTGGAGGTCAACCCGGAGGGCAACTACCTGGCCTGGAACGATGAGGAGTTCGCGGTGGCGGGGCTGCTGTGGGACCTGGTGGATCCTGTGGACGCGGACGATGCCTCGCCGATCGGCGCAGGCCGTGCGACCTACGCCGACTGCGTCGAAACCTCGTTCGGAAACCTCTGGACGATCCTGGCCACCGACTGGGCCGACGCCGTGCCCCGCGCGCCGCACGCGATCACTCAGTCCTTCGGTTATGTCTACGACGTGAAGCACCTGTACGACGTCCTCAAGCTGCAGGGGGTCGGATCGCGCCACTCCCGCGGCCGTGAACACGACGACCTGGATGAGCTGTTCATCGCCCATGGCTTCTTCGCCGATCTCAACAACGACGCGCGCTACGATGCCGGCGAGGTCGTCGGTCGCACGGCGGATACCGCCCGGCCGGAGCGCCGCGGCCGGCCGGCCATTCCTGGATCTAACGTCGCCTTCCAGGCGCGCGACGCTGTGTCGGGCGCGGCGGTTGAGGTACACGATTTCCTGGTCGAGGTGCGTTTCGCGCCGCCCTTCGAGCACTACAGCTACAGCTATCGCCAGAACACAGCCGGCACGCCGGGACGCCTCTACTTCTACGGGCCTGATCCCCAGTATCAGGCGATCACACGCATCTCGGCCCTCGGCCCGCAGAGCGTCTCCACCGCCGCGCTCACCGTGACCAACGCGTTCTACTGGCAGCAGATGGCGCAGCAGCCGGCGGACGCCTTCATCCAGCATACCTTTGTGATGACGCGGCCGTTGGCGACCTTCCTGCCGCTGGCGTCTGGCGGGCGGCCAGGAAGCCAGGCCGCGGACGCTGCAAGCGCATCGGCCGCGAGAGCGCCGGCCATCGGCCGCCAGGGCCGACCGTGCCTGCCCGACGCAGCGACGCCCACCCCCACGCCCACCGCCACCCCCACGCGGCGGCCCGGCGCGCCGGTGGTGGAGAGCATCGCGCCCGCGTCCGCACCCCAGGGTGCGGACGTGCGCGTCGTCATCTACGGCTACTTCTTCGATCCGGGCGCCGTGCCCTACATCGGGAACGTCCCGCTGCGCGATGTCGAGTACCTGGGCCCAGAGCCTGCGCCGCCCAACCGGTGGCGACTGGCGGCCACGCTCCCGACCGGGCTGGCGGCCGGCGCCTACGATGTGACGGTGATCAATCCTGGAGGATTGGCTGGCGTGTTGACCAGTGGCTTCACCATAACGTCGGGGGCCACGGGGACGCCTACCCTCACGGCCACCCGGACGACCGGCACACCCACGCGGACGCCGACAGTATCGCGAACGGCCACTCCGACCGCCACGCCGACGCGCACTCTCACCCCGACGCGCACGGGCACCCCGACGCGCACGCCCACGCGCACAGCCACGCCCACGCGCACGGGCACGCCGACGCGCACGCCCACGCGCACAGCCACGCCCACGCGCACGGGCACGCCGACGCGCACACGTACGCCGACGCCAACGCCGACGAAGACCCCCTCGCCCACACCCACCACCGGCTGGCAGACCATCTTCGCCGACGGCTTCGAGTCCGCGTTCCCCGGCGACTGGCAACGCTACGGCAATCCGGGCTGGGGCCGCACGACCTGCAAGTCATCCGCCGGCAACTACAGCGTCTGGCCGGCAGCCGATGGCGCGGGCGCGGTGACGCCGTGCGCCAACAACTATCCCAACAATCTCAACGCCTGGCTGATCTACGGCCCCTTCAGCTTGCAGGGCGCCAGTGCAGCCGAAGTGACATTCCGGCGCTGGCAGCGCAGCGAGGAGGGTCACGACCTGCTGCGCTGGATGGCCTCGGTGGATGGCCAGAACTTCTACGGTTTCCAGGATAGCAGTGATAGCGGCGGCTGGGTCGCGGAGACGTTCGATCTGAGCAACGTCTACACGTTGGGCGATCTGCGCGGCCGCAGTCAGGTCTGGATGGGGTTCCAGTTCGTCAGCGATGGGGACGCCAACGATCAGGGCGCGTTTCTGGACGAGGTGGTCGTGCGGAAGCGAACCGGCGCGGCGCTCGCCGGCCCTGGCGATAGCGGAGCTGAGCGTTCGCCGGCCCATGCCCGCCGGCCGTAACGGATGAGGGGACAGGAGACAGGAGACAGGAGACAGGAGACAGGAGACCTTCCCGCTCAGGCCGGTCTCCGACCGAGCCAGTTCAGTAAACTTCCCGCTCTGGCCGGTCTCCGACCGAGCCAGTTCAGTAAACTTCCCGCTCTGGCCGGTCTCCGACCGAGCCAGTTCGGTAAACTTCCCGCTCTGGCCGGTCTCCGACCGAGTCAGTTCAGTAAACTTCCCGCTCAGGCCGGTCTCCGACCGAGCCAGTTCAGTAAACTTCCCGCTCAGGCCGGTCTCCGACCGAGCCAGTTCAGTAAACTTCCCGCTCTGGCCGGTCTCCGACCGAGCCAGTTCAGTAAACTTCCCGCTCTGGCCGGTCTCCGACCGAGCCAGTTCGGTAACTTGTTTCTTGACGCGTCCTAAAGCTCCTGGCCACCAGGTGGAAGCCCGCTGATGAACGTTGAGGCAATAGACCGGTAGTCGCCTCCGGATAGCTCGGATAGGCTGCTAGAGCACCGGTCAAGTAGTCCGTCACGGGCGACCGAGGTCGCTGCAACCCCTGCGAAGTCGCCCTGCGGCGACTGAATTCAGCCGACGAAGAGCCTGTCCTGAGCTCGTCGAAGGATCGGCTTTGCGCTGGTTGCAGCGGTTTCTAACCGCCCGATAGCATTACTTGACCGACGTTCTAGACCTCGAAGTACGCCAGGATTCCGCGATAGAGCGCCTGGGCGATTTGACCGCGGCGGCAATTGAACGCTGGACAGCCGGGGCTGAATACACCGGAGCCAGGCGCGGTGTAGATCGGCGTGGCGAGGAGTCGCGCCTCGGCCGGCGCGGAGATGAAGGCTGGCTCGACCACGACGGCCGGCATCGTGCTCCTGCGCAGCACCCCAGCTCGATAGCGCCGGGCGCCGAAGGCCGTGAACTCCGCCGGCTCGGGAGCAGTCGGCGCTAACGTCGCATACAGGGCGTCGTAAAGGGCCTGCGCCAGCGCGAAATCGGCCGGCTTGTAGTGCAGGGTCAGCACGCCGTTCGGGCCCGGGTCGGCGACGCTGTTGGTGTGCACCGAGATGAGAGCCGTGGCGCGCGCCTGGTTGCAGAACTCGGCGCGCTCGCGCTCCGTCTTGCCCTGGTTACCGGTGCGGGTCATGACGACCGCAGCGCCGGCGTCTTGCAGCTTGCCGGCCAGGGCATGGGCCACATCCAGGTTGATCTCGCTTTCGCGCAGTTCATAGGAGGCGTTGAACGCGCCCGGATCCGCGCCGCCATGTCCAGGATCCAGGCAGATGATCTGGCCGGTCAGCGGGGCTGCGGTCGGGAGACCGTGCCCAACGGCGTTCGCCGGCGGGGCGGCAGAGAAGATCAAGAGGACGGCCAGGGCCGCAACCATCGGTCGGTTCAGCCGATGTCTCATTAAGTTGTCCCAATCTCACGAGCAGGATGCAAGTCGGGGCTGGCCGGCCTGGCATGCCTGCGCGCCCCGCTTGTACTCAACCTCAAGCGCCGCCAGTATAGCAGCAAGACGGCCAACCGCGGTTAAGCGGCGATTAAGGGTGTGTTAACGGTATTCACTGCCCCGGTTGCAGCGCAAAGTAGAAGTAGTTCGTGGCGGCCTCGCCCAGCGCGCCCGCATCCTGGCAGGTGATCACGCCGCCGACCCTGCTGCAATCGCTCAGCGCGTTGGCGAGGATCTCCGTGCCGGCCGCGCCGGGCGTGAAGTAAGGCGCCGTGCTCCGCCAGAGCTCGTAGGAGCGGTTTGCTTCATCCTCCCGCCAGCTCAACTGCACGCCGCCGCCCGCGGCCGCAGCATCCAGTCGGGGTGGGACCGGCGCCGGCGGCGTTGCGCTCACGGCCGTCAGGGTGAGCGCCAGGCTGCCCGAAACCCAGGGCACCGCTTGCTCCGACCAATGCGCGCCGACCTTGAACGTCACCGTCTCCGAGGGAATGCAGCCCTCGCGCACGCCCGGCGTGGCAGGGTCGTCGCCGGGCGCGTCGAGAGCATACCACGACGCGTCGGCCTGGAGATAGGCTGCGGTCGCGACCCGCTGGCTGCCGCCGCACCACGCCGCGATCGTCGTTCCAGCGGCCACGGCCGCGCCATCGAGCGTGACGACGCCGCTCAGGTTGAAGAGGGAGAGGATGAGCGGAGGCGTGGCCGCTCGATAGCCGCCCGCCACATAGCTTTGCCCCAGGTCAACGGTCAGCGCCGCGCGGCCCGGCGGGCCATCGTCGGCCTGCAGCTCCAGATCATCCCCGCCCGCAGCCGAGTAGCTGAAGTAGCCGGCATGGCTGGCCGTGCGGACGCTGGCCAGGTTGGCGAACCAGTAGCCATCCGCGTCGCTCAGCGCGGAGAGGGCGGCAGACCGGCCGCTGCCGCCGCTTCCGTTGCGGTCGGCCACGGTCACATAGACGATGGCGCCCGCCACCGGGGTGACTCCGCCCGGCCTGAAGACCTGGCCGTAGACGGTGTCCATGCCGGGAATAGCCAGGGTCGGTCCCGTCGTCACCGAGTAGTGTGAGCCGCCGTTATCGTCAGTATAGCCATCCGAGACCACGTCGAAGTAGTAGGACGTGCTCGGGTTCAGCCCGCCCAGGCTCACGTGATGTGTGTACGGCCTCGCGTCGGGGTCATCTGCCCGGCTGCTGCCCAGCGCCGGCGTGCTCCCGTAGTTGACCCGCCCCGCAGCGGCCACGTTGGTCGTCCAGGAGACTGTGAAGCCCTTGTCGCTGACGTTGGCAATGCGAACGTCGGAGATCGTCCCCCTGGGGACGGATGTGGCCGAAGCCTGCAAGCTCAACAGCAACGTCACGGTGCAGATGAGCGATGGAAGCGTGCGAGCGGTTATTTTCATGGCATTGCTCCTCGGCGAAGATGAACCATTGCTGTCATGCTGAGCGGGTCAGCGAGTCAAAATCCGCGGCGGCGTGATTCCAGCGAAGCATCTTTCGTCGTGGAGTAGGGGATTCTTCGCTGTTTCACGCCGTCGCGAGATTTCAGGGGCAAAGCCGCTGCCTGGAACTCCTGGCGTCAACGGAATCGAGCCTTTAGGCGGTCTGGCGCTTCAACGAAGGCAACCGGCTGAAGCCTCGATTCCGATCTGCCATGGAGTTTCTTGCATGGCGACATGCCGCCCGCGCGGCATGGGTAACTCAGAATGACAAATGGGCGATCATCGTTCCTTCACCAGCGGCAGATACACCTTCATCCCGCCGCCCAGCACCAGGGGAGGCGCGGGCGCAGCCTGGCCCACGGCCAACGTCTGACCGGCCTGAACGGCCGGGCCATACCAGGTCTCCAACGCCAGTCCATCATCCCCGCCGTAGACGAAGTATGCGTCTCCGTACTTCGCCCGCGCCGCGCCCAGGTTGACCGCCCAGTAGCCATTGGCGTCAGTCAGCGTCGAAAGCCGCTCCGCCTGACCGGCCGTAGCGCGATCGTCGCGATCGAACAGGGTCAGGTAGACCAGTGCGCCCGCGGCCGGCGTGACGCCGTCGGCCTGCACGATGCGACCGTAGGCCGTGTGCGCGGCCGGGATGCCCAGCGTCGGCCCGGTCGTGATGCGGTAGAGGTCGCCGCTCGCGATCTCGCCCGAGACGAGCGCGACGTAGTAGATCGTCTCCGGCCGCAGGCCGCGCACTGTGACGTGGTGCGTCCGGCCGACCGCGCTCGCGCCGCGGTCGTCATGGGTCACGTTGACGAGCGCGCTGGGGTCGGAGCCGTAGCGCACCTGGCCGGTCGCCGGCAGGTCGGTCAGCCAGGAGACTGCGAAGCTGCCGTCGCGCACGTTGGCGATGCGGACGGCCGAGATCACAGGCTGGCCCACGGCCGCCGCCAACCCGCTCGCCGCCGAGGACGCAGCCGCCGCGCTGCACGTTGCGCTCCCCTGCGGTGTCCAGACGCTATTGGTTGCGGCCCGGATGAAGTAGCCTTTGCCCGGCGTCATGCAGAAATCGCCGAACGGCAAGCCGCACACGTGCGCGGCCCAGTTGCTTGCCTCGGCGTCCCAGCGATCAATCTCGACCGCTGCGCCGCCCTGGGCTGCGATCTGCGCGCACGCGGCGTGAGCGGAGAGTGCGCCGCTGAGACCGGGCAGGGCGATGAAGTTCCAACCGGTCGTGAGCGTGATCGCCTCGCTCTGCATCGGCCCGACGCCGGGTTGCAGGCGCAGTAGACTGCGCGTGGCCCCGTGCAAGAAGTAGGGCGTCTCTGGCTGCACGTCGAAGTTGCCGAACGGCAGGTTGTGCAAGTGACCGCTCCAGTTGCCGCTTGCGGGGAGCCAGCGCGCCATTTCCAGGCCGTTGCCGCCCTGACTGCCGATCTCGTCTAGCAGCCACTCGGCGCCCGAACCACCTGCCGGCGGGACGGCCAACACCATCACGTCCCAACCGTTCGAGATGTCCAGGTTCATCATCGCCAGGCACGAAAGGGTGATGGCCGGCGCGGGCGCGTCGTTCGCCGTATCCACCTGGATCAGACCGCCGCAGTCGCTCCCGCTATCCGCCCGGATGCGCACGGCGTCGCCGCTCGGCGAGTAGCTGAAATAGCCCGCGCCATCCCTGGTGCGCACCGCAGCCAGATTCAACGCGCCGCCGGTCTTCGCGTCGATCCAGTAGCCGTTGCCATCGGTCATGCCCGAGAGCAGCGCCGACTCGCCCCCGTTGCCGCTGGTGTCGTTCTGCAATACCCACACGTAAACCAGTGCGTTCGCAGCCGGTGTGACGCCATCGGCCTTGAACACCCGGCCGTAGATGCTGTCGGACGAGGGCACGCCCAGGCTCGCGCCGGTGGTCAGCGAGTAGTAGCCGCCCGCGTTGACGTCGGCACGCCATCCGAACGGACGAAGAAGTAGTAAGTGGTGAGCGGCGCCAACCCGCTGAGGGTGACGTGGTGTACGTCGTCGCGCGTGCCCGCGCCGCGGTCGTCGTACGCCACGTTGACCAGCGAAGCAGCGTTCGTGCCGTAGCGCACCTCGCCATCCGCGGCCAACGTGGTGATCCACGAGACGCTGGCGCTGACGTCGCGCAGATTGGCGATCGTCACCTTGGCGATCTGCGGCCCCGCGCTGGTCACGCTCAGGCTGACCGGCACGACGAGCCGGCCCGTGTCGGGGTCGTTGCTCGTGATGACCAGGTTGGCCGTGTAGCCGCGCACGTCCAGGCCGGCCGCGTCGAGGGTCAGCGTGACGATCTGCTCGCCGCCCGCGGCGACGCTGCCGCTCGCTGGCTGGGCCGACAGCCAGGGGATGACGTCATTGGCCTGCGCGACCGCGGCGTAAGCGTCAATCCGGCCATAGCCGTAGACGCAATCTGGACCGGCCTGTCCCAGGTCCACAGCCGTGTTCATCAGCAATGCCTCGACCTGATCTACAGAGAGGTTGGGGTTGGCGTCAAGGATTAGAGCGGCCGCGCCGGCCGTGTGCGGGCTGGCCATTGAGGTGCCGCTCTTGGTCCCGTAGCCTCCGCCAGGAAGAGCCGAGCGCACGTTGTAGCCTGGTGCAACCACGTTCGGCTTGGTCTCCACCGTGAGCCGCGAAGGCCCCTTGCTGCTCCACCAAGCAATCACGTCGCCGCTGTCGGTCGCACCCGTAGCGAAGCTCTCGGCATAATCGCCCGGCGAAGCCATCGTCGCGGCGCAGCTGTCGCCGCCATAGTTGCCGGCGGAGAACGCGGGGAGGATGTCCGCGTCTCGCCACCTCTGAACTGACAGGAGATACCAGGGATCGCCTCCGTAACCGCCCCAGGAGTTGTTGACGATATCAGGGGCTTTGTCCGGGTCGCAGCGCGGGTCGTTGTGGGTGGGGTCCACGCCGATGGGGCAGGGTGCCACGATCCATTGCGCGGCTTTCAGCAGATCACTGCCCATGCACGAACTGGACGCGCATCCTTTGACCGCAATCCACTGCGCGCCGGGGGCCACACCCACTTGGTTGGCAGCCCCGTCGTCGCCGACCATGGTGCCCATGGTGTGTGTGCCGTGGCCGTTGTTGTCGCCGGGGGCACTGGGGTACGTTCCTGTGGGATCATACCAGTTGTAGTCATGGCTGCCGGTCGCCGTCCCGCGATACTTGCGGATCAGCGCGGGATGAACGTAATCCACGCCGGTGTCAATGTTGGCGAACAGGATGCCGTCCCCCGTAACCCCGAAGTCGCGCCGGGCGCGGTCCGCGCCGATCTTGCTCACGCCCCACTCCACTCCTTGGGGAGCCAGGGCGCTCGCTTCTTCGATCGGCTCGGGGATCTGCACGACCGGTTCCAGCTCCAGATAGACCACGTCGGGTCGGCCAGTTAGCGCGTCCACCGTACTCCGACCCGCGGTCACAGCCAAGGCGTTGACGATCCAGAAGGGTTGGACCTTCGTGAGTTCGCCCTTACGTTGGTAATCTCTCAGGTCGGCCAGCAGGCTGGCCTGCGTCCGGCGAGCCGTCTCCTGTAGAGTGCGATAGACATACCTGCGGCGTTCCTTCCGATCTGCGATGCCATGGGCCGCGCTCAGGTCGGCTTGTTCATCCAGGTAGACGAAGAAGGTCGCCTGCCCGTCCGGCGCTGCATTGAGCGCCTCCAGCAGAGCCGGGTCCACCTTGGGAGTCGGGAAGGCCAGGGGCCGACCTGCGGACGCTGCGATGGCCGCGGTCGCGGCCTCCTCGGTGATGGTGAAGGTCAGGGTCGCGTTGCCGGCGTTGCGAATCGTCAGCGGCACGGACGTGCTTTGGCCCTGCGGCAGCGTGACGGAGACGCTGGACGGAGTGACGGTAATGTCCGGTACTGAGCTGCCGGGACACTGCTCAACATATGCCTTGATCTGCAACATCCTGAGGCCACTGTTACCTACCACCGTGCCGCGATCAAACGCGTTGGGAGTGCCGGCCGGTGCAAGGAGCAGTGTCTGCAAATGATCGCCAGAACTGTTCCATACGACGAAGATCCACCACCTGTCGCTATCCGTGTTGATGATATACTGGTCGGCCGAATGGTCTTGCAGAGGCGACCGCCATACTTCATGCCCGACCACGTTGTAGTGGCCTGAGCCGTAACCTCGCGAGGCGCGATAGTAGTACTCGTCGGGCACCTGGAAGTTGGACGGCGGCCAGGGCAAAATCACTGGACACTGCACCGGTGGAGCATCATCATCGGTGATCGTGCCTATGCCCTGCCCGTCAGCGATGAGGGCATTGGTCGGCGAGGTAAGAGCGACCTGGAAGGTCTCGTTCGGCTCGTCAAGCGTGTCGCCGATGATCACCACAGTGACGTTGCGTGTCGTGGCGCCAGGGGAGAAGACCAGCGTGCCGCTGATGGCCACATAGTCGCTGCCGGCCGTAGCGCTGCCGTCCGCAGTGGCATAGTTGACCGTTACTTGCTGGCTACTGGCAGCCGAGAGGGTCACTGTGAATACCGCGTCTGCTGTTCCGGCGTTCCCTTCGAGGATTGTCACGTCGTTGATCGTGAGGGTTGGAAGCACGTCGCCGACCTGGAGAGAACGTATCACAGGTGCCGACCACTCACCTTCATCGTCCTGAACGCGAAACGAGATGGTATGGGTGCCAACCGAGAGATTGGATGCCGGCAACAGGAAGTCTTCCTGCGTGCTCAAGACTCCATCCAGGCTGGATGCCCATTCCCAGGCGACGATGGCCGCGCCGCCCTCATCTTGATCCGAGCCGGAACCGGCAAACGCCACCGTGTCAGCTCTGCGGACAGCCGGATTGGGATGGATGTAGTTGATGGTAGCGATCGGGGGCATGGACGAGAGGGACAGTGTCCAGACCGTGAACTCGCCAGACCGATTGGACACGTAGGCGATCGCGGAGCCATCCGGCGACCAGGCAGGGAACTCGTCGTCGGCCCCGTCCGCTGTGAGGCGAAACAGGGCGCCTGTGCTCAGGTTCAGAGTGTATAGATCGAAGTCCTCGCTGCCCCAGAACGGACAGCGCGCAAACACGATCTCCGCGCCGGTGGGCGAGAAATCGGCGGCTGCATCGCAAGGCCCGTAGGTCAACTGCTGCTCCGTGGCGCCGGTGGTATCGCCGAGTTCCCTGGTCCAGGTGGTGCGGAAGTTCGCCCCCTTCTTGTTGAACAGGATCTTCGATCCGTCTGGACTCCAACGGGGGTTCTCGCCGGGGAACAGAATCCGCTCGTTCGAGCA
>Ga0194111_10005620_pt1 | contig 14385 bp, 12 predicted proteins | sample TA2KigC300mmetaG_FD_146194 | JGI IMG/M metagenome (GOLD analysis project Ga0194111, IMG submission 146194) | Freshwater microbial communities from Lake Tanganyika, Tanzania - TA2015033 Kigoma Deep Cast 300m | ecosystem: Environmental > Aquatic > Freshwater > Lake | place: Tanzania: Lake... | reverse complement strand
CGTGACACCCATCAATTTTAATTTAAGATAAAATTCAGCGCCAACAAATAGCAGCTATGTCACCTGCCTTCATTTATAATGCAATTAATCAAAGGAAATACACATAAAGATCAGCGAGGATTTGTAAGATTCGTAAACGATTTTCATTTTGAATGTGTCAAGCGATTCTACTGCATCACCCATCAGGAAACCTCGACTATCCGTGCCTGGCAGGGCCACAAACTAGAGACGAAATACTTTTACGTCACTAATGGCAGCTTCCAAATCAACTTAATAAAAATAGATAATTGGCGGAATCCGTCAAAATGTTTACAAAGTCTAAACCATACCTTGTACGATAGCGTCAGTGAAATTCTTATTATTCCTCCAGGTCACGTTAACGGCTTTAGGGCTTTGGAGGCCGATTCAACTATGGTTATTTTTTCCGATATGCTTATAGAAGACTCAAAAAGGGATGATTTCCGGTTTCCTAGTGATTATTGGAGTTTTGAATGTAACTAATTACGCTTTGTTTAAATAGGCGAATAAAGCTTCAAACCCCTTAAAACACTAAAATTAACCAATGATTAAGATAGGAATTACAGGCCAGGCAGGCTTCGTGGGGACTCATCTTTTCAACACATTAGGGTTACACCCCAGCAAATTTGAAAGAGTTGAGTTTAAGGATGAATATTTCCAGAATGTAACGGAACTACAGTCTTTTGTAAAATCCTGCGACGCCATCGTCCACCTCGCCGCCATGAACCGCCACAACGACCCCGAAGTCATCTACAACACCAACATCGGCCTCGTTAAGCAACTCATCCAGGCTTGTAAAGATACGCAATCTACACCCCACATCCTTTTCTCCTCCTCCACCCAGGAAGAACGCGACAACCTCTATGGAAAATCTAAAAAAGAAGGACGGGAACTCCTCGAACAATGGGCACTCAATAACAATGCCCAATTCACCGGCCTCATAATACCCAACGTCTTCGGTCCCTTCGGGCACCCTTATTATAACTCCGTTGTTGCCACTTTCTGTCACCAACTCACCCACAACGAAACACCCAAAATCGAAGTGGATGGCGAAGTTAAATTGATCTATGTCAGCGAATTGGTAACCTACATCATCACACGAATTACGAATTACGAATTACGAATCACGAATCGCGTAATCCCTCATACATCAACTATAAAAGTTTCTGAACTACTACACAAACTAGAAACATACAAATCCAACTACTTCGAAAAGGGCGAAATACCCAACCTCGACACCCCCTTCGATCGTAACCTCTGGAACACCTTCCTCTGTTACCTCGACCACGAAAGTTTCTTCCCTTACCACCTCAAACTCAACACCGACAACAGGGGCAGTTTCGTAGAAACCGTAAAACTCAACAGCGGAGGCCAGATCAGCTTCAGCACCACCGTCCCCAGCATCACCCGCGGTAACCATTTCCATACCCGAAAAGCCGAGCGTTTTGCAGTGATCAAAGGCAAAGCCACCATCGAACTTCGCCGCATTGGCACCAACAAAGTCATGACCTTCGAACTCGATGGTAGCCAACCCAGCTTTGTTGATATGCCCATCTGGTACACCCACAACATCACCAATGTTGGAGGCGAAGAGCTTTACACCATCTTCTGGATCAATGAGCATTACGATGCAAATGACCCTGATACCTATTTTGAAAAGGTCTAAAAACAGATAACCTAATTTGACAAGTTTCTAAAATAAATTTACACACGACGAGCAGAGAATAAAAATAATTATGAAAATCCCTTTCCATTCTTAATTGCAAAATCATTAAATATTAAATGAAGAAATTAAAAGTACTAACTGTCGTAGGCACACGACCTGAGATTATCCGCCTGAGTCGCGTAATGGCAAGACTGGACGAATCTGAAGCTATTGAGCACATTACTGTTCATACCGGACAAAATTATGACTATGAACTTAACGAAATTTTTTATGAAGATCTTGGTATCCGTAGGCCTGATTATTTTCTCAATGCTGCTGGTATTAGTGCCGCTCAAACCATAGGTTTTATTATTGCGGCCATAGACCCTATTTTGGAAAAAGTACAACCCGACGCATTTTTAGTATTAGGTGACACTAATTCATGCCTTTGTGCTATTCCTGCAAAAAAACGCAAAATCCCTATATTTCATATGGAAGCAGGTAATCGCTGCTTCGACCAGCGTGTACCAGAAGAGACCAACCGAAAAATTGTTGATCATATTGCTGACATCAACCTAACATACAGCAGTATTGCAAGAGAATATTTGTTGCGGGAGGGCCTTCCCCCTGAGCAAATTATTAAAACCGGGAGTCCAATGCAAGAAGTTCTAAATTATTACATGGAGAAAATAAAAAAATCCCAGGTTCTAAGTGATTTAGGCATAGAAAAAGGTAAATACTTTGTTGTTTCTGTACACCGTGAAGAGAACATCAATTCCGATAAAAACTTCAATGGATTACTAGCCTTACTTAATCGAATAGCGGAAAAATATAAATATCCAATTTTTGTTAGTACACATCCGAGGACTCGTAAGAAGATAGGTGAGTATTCCGATGATTTTATTTCAAATAATTTAATACAGTGGCATAAACCATTTGGATTTTGTGACTACAACGCGCTTCAAATAAACGCATTCGCAGTTTTATCGGATTCAGGGACCATTTCTGAGGAATCATCCATTTTAAATTTTAGAGCATTAAATATTCGAGAAGCTCATGAAAGGCCTGAGGCAATGGAAGAGGGATCAGTAATGATGGTTGGGATGTCACCTGATCGTGTGGAACAAGGTTTGGAACAATTACGAAAACAAGGAACTGATTCTGATAGAAATTTTCGAATTGTGGGAGATTATTCAATGGTAAATGTTAGTGATAAGGTAGTTAGAATAATTTTAAGTTATACGGATTTCATAAATAGACGGATTTGGGGGAAAATGTAGAATACTTCTTTGTAAATTGATTGATGACTTGGCAGTAAAACAATAAATCATGAACAACAAATATTATATATTCAACACCTTTTATGCTCGGAAATAATACGCAGAAATATCAAAAAGGATCATTCTTTTTGAGATTTTTAGTTTTTTGTGTTATAGTTTTTTCCACGAGAGCAAGTGATTTAGCCAATAGCCCTATTGCTTTATTGTCAATATGTTTATTTATTGTCATATATTCATACCTCATAGGAAATAAATTCTCAAGTGTTTTTTTTAACTTGATTATTATTTTATTGCTATATTTCACCCTACTTTTTTTAAAATTCAAAGAATTTACGCCTTTATTTTATGCAAGAATTCTCGCGATATTTGTATTAGGCTACGCTGTAGTTTTTTTTACAAAAGAAAAATTCATATTAATATATGCCAAAATAGTTTCTTTCTTAGCATTAGTCAGTTTGCCATTTTTTATACTAGGCATTTACTCTCATCCTCTTTTATATAGGATTGGTGCCAATTTAAGTGAGGCTCTTTTCTTAGACTCACAACTTTCTACCCAGATAGATTATAGGCATTTCTTGATATTTACAGTCAGGCCAATTGAAGAAAAATTTAGAAATTCAGGATTTATGTGGGAACCAGGAGGTTTTAGTGTTGTTTGTTGTATTGCACTATATTTTAATTTATTTAAATCAGGATTTAAAATTAATCGATGGTCAATAATTCTTATTATTTCAATTTTAACAACACAATCAACCACTGGGTATTTACTATTATTAGTTGTTGGCCTGTTTTATTTAATAAATAGAAAGGCACGTATTTCAATTTATTTTTTTCCGGTATTTATTTTGGTAGGGTTTTATTTCTGGCAATTGGATTTTATGGGAGATAAAATTATAGATCTCTCCTCAGAAGCTGACGAAAAACTAGAGGTTTTCTATGAATCAAAAAGCCATACAGGGACTCAGTCTTTAGGTAGATTTGCTGGTTTAATTTATAACCTCGAAGGCGTTAAGTTAAGCCCTATTTTTGGCATTGGGAGTCATGAAGATATTTTGTATAGCAGAAATCAGGTATATTTATATAGCACAAATGGAGTAGGTCATTTTTTAATGACATTTGGTTATTTAGGATTGTTTATATTTCTTTTTTATTTGTATAAATCTAGCGTAAGACTTTCTAAATATTATAATTATAAGGGTGGCTGGACGTTCTTTATAATCTTGCTAATTTCTGGATTTTCATTTCCGTTTTTTATGACCCCAATTTTTTGTTCTTTCATTTTTCTTTCTTCCACACTAAAAAAATGAAAAGTTTATTTGGTAGAATATTCAACCAAAACAGTGGGGATTCTAGATCAAAGATTGTAAATTTTAATTCAAGAATAAGCTTTTTGATAAAAGGCTTTAGCTTAATTATTGGTTTATTTTTGGTTCCAATTCAACTTGATTTAATTGGGAAAGCTAATTATGGCATCTGGCTTTCTATATCTTCGATTATGAATTGGATCTTTTATCTTGATTTAGGGTTAGGCAATGGATTAAGAAATGAGTATGCGATCGCAAATGCCAAAAACGATCAATTTCTAACTAAAAAACTTGTTTCTACATCTTATATATCCATATTTTTTTTTGTATTATTTTTAACCATTTGTTTTTTAGTTGTGAATCCATATTTAAATTGGAATGTTTTGCTTCACACTGCGCTTAACTCAAATTTTAGTTTATTAATTTATTTTGTTGTTTTTTCTTTTCTTTTTAGATTCTTGTTCCAATTAATAAATTTTATTTTGTTAGCTGAGCAGAAATCTTATATAATGAATATATTTCCCTTTATTTCAAATTTTTTAATAATTTGTTTTTTGTATATTTATAAAACCGCCGAACTGAAATTTATTGATTCTTTCACTTTTTTAGTCCTTGTAAGTTGCTCAATTCCTTTGATTGTGGTTTTTCTTTTCAATCTTTATTATTTTTTAAATCATAGAGATCTTAGGCCTCGAATCACGAATTTTGATTTTAGTCTTCTAGAGACTCTATTTTTGAATGGTATAAAATTCTTTTTTTTGCAGGTTTCCTCTATTGTGATTTTCACGCTGTCAAATATAGTTTTAATTCATTTAATGGGAGGAGGCTCTGTTGCTGATTATAACATTGTATTTCAATTATTTGGTTACATCACTACATTCTTCATGATTTTCATTTCACCTTATTGGTCGGCTTACACAGATGCTTTTCATAAAGGTGATTACATTTGGATGAAGAAAACATATATTTATATAAAAAAGGTTTGGCTCTTTGTTATACTATCAAGTCTGATATTTTTAGTTTGTTCTAGATTTATTTTAAATCTTTGGGTTAATGATCAAGTAAAACCATCCACTTTTTTTCTTGTTTTAAATGCAGTTTATGTTGTATTATATACTCATATGGCAATACATAATCAAATAGTAAATGGGATAGGTCGAATTTCGCTTCAGCTTAGAATTGCATTTTTAACAAGTTTGATCTTTGTGCCTTTATCTTATGTCTTTGTAAAACACTTTTCCTTTGGTTTAAATGGAATAATGTTGTCAATGATATTTTGTATGTTGCCGTTTAATATTTTAATTTCATTTCAAGTCAAAAAGTTACTAAGGTCTTCTTCTGACTCATCCTTTATTGTTTAATTATCGTGTATACTAAGGTGTTGATTATTGGTGAAACTTTCCACAAACAATCTGGCGGCGGAATTACTTTAACTAATTTGTTTAACAATTGGCCTGTTGATAAATTGGCTGTTGCTACAACTACAAAGTCAATCCAAAAAAGTGATTTCAACAAATGTGCCAATTATTATAGGCTCGGAAAGGACGAGGATGATTCTTGTTTGCTTTTTAAAGCATTTATTAACAAAAGAAGCTCAGGTAAGGTTTTTGAACAAACTGAAAAACTGAATTCAAATTCCTTAAAAAGTTTGAGTAAAACCAAATTTATTAAAAGAACCATTCTTAGTATCTTTTATGTTTTTGTCGAAAGGTTAGGGCTAAATTTTTCATGTGAGAAGTATAAATTATCAGAGAAATTTATCAATTGGGTTGAAGAATTCAATCCTGAATTTATTTATACTCAATTAAGCACATTACAGCTAATTCAATTTACTAATGATTTATATGAAATCAATAAGAGAAAGCTGATTATTCATATTATGGACGATTGGCCAATAACCATAACTGAAAGGTGTTTATTTCGGAAAAAATATTGGAATCTTACTATAGAAAGTAAGTTTCAAAAAGTACTTGATTCAACATACAAGCTTCTTACAATTTCTGAAGGAATGAAAGAAGAATACCAGATAAGGTATGGAAAAACATCTGATGTTTTTCACAATCCCGTAGATGTTGAGCATTGGCTACATGGTGAAAAATCCCCAGACATTAATGTGAAGCAAAGCTTTAAAATATTATACACAGGTAGAATAGGGAAAGCAAATTCTAAAAGTATATTCATCTTGATTCAAGCAATTGATATAATTCGAAATCAATTAAAGCGAAACATCGAATTGTATATCTATTCAACAGATAGCCTGCAGTTGAATAAAAAATTAAAGGAATTTATTTACATAAAAAAGCCAATCTCCCACTCGGCAATGCCAGAATTGCTTCACAGATTTGATTTGCTCTTCTTGCCATTGGATTTTGATGAAAGTAGTATTCGATTTGCAAGACTTTCAATGCCTACCAAAGCATCAGAGTACATGATTTCAGGAACTCCTGTACTACTTTTTGCACCAAAAGAAACCTATCTTTATCAACACGCTTTAAAAAACAACTGGGCCAAAGTTGTTGGTGAATTTTCACTAAATGCTTTAACGGAAGCGATTATTCTTTTAAATGATAACGAGAAAATCAGGTGTAGTTTTGCTAAAAATGCAAAAGAATTTGCTTTAAGTAACTATGACACAAAATCTGTACGTAAAAGATTTGAAGAAATATTTTCGGTTTGAAATTTTCTAAATAAATTTTTGTACGTTCACATTTAATGTTGTTTAACTAGTGCTAAAAACAATATTGCCTTGATGAGTAAAAAGAAGAGCAATGTTTAAAGAAAATAAACTGATCAATCTAATCGTTTTTACCAATGAACCAGTCCCCGTTGGTATGGCCGCCACAAACAGGATATTTTCATATTCTAGAGGACTTGTGGAATTAGGACATGAAGTAACAGTTTGCTCATCCAAACCGGGATTAAATAATATTTTCAAGAAATTTACCGGAGAATTTGATGGTGTTAATTATCAAATACTATCTGAAGCCAGGCATTGGAATTATGGTCAGTTAAGAAAATTAATCTTCTTTCTAAAAGCACATTTGTTTTTTATTCCATTTCTTTTTAAATCGAAGAAGCGAAATAAAAAAACCATAGTTTTGATCGTTTCAAATAAAGTTTCAACCATAGTATTTGTTCGTGTTTTTACATGGTTGCTTAGAATGCCACTATTGCAAGAAAAGAGTGAATTCCCTTTTCATTACATGAGTAAATTGTGGATTAAACGCGTGGTCATTTCTCGTTTATATAGTAATACAATATATAAGTTATTTGATGGGATGATTGTTATTACTACAAATCTCGAATCTTTTTATAAAAGGAAAACAAGAAAGTCTGTTCCTATATTTAAATTGCCATTAACTATTGTTGCGCAGCGATTTATGAACATTCGATGTTCGGATCATTTTCCAAAACGTTATGTAGGATACTGCGGCTATATGGGCGGTGACAAAGATGGCATTTCAGATTTACTGAAAGCTTTTTGTATTGTCAATCTCAAACATAACGACGTTAAATTAGTCTTAGCTGGAACTGCTGAAGAAGTCGAGATGCGAGCATATAGGATTTTCACAGAAGAACATAAAATTGAAGATGCTGTGATTTTTGCTGGTACTTTGGAACGAAATGAAATACCAGGATTTCTAAAGTCTGCTGAAGTATTAGTGCTAGCACGGCCAGACAATCTACAGGCTTCTGGAGGTTTTCCAACTAAACTTGGTGAGTACCTTGCCTCGGGCAAACCTGTTGTTGTGACTAAGGTTGGAGAAATTTCAAATTATCTTAATCACGAAATAGACTCTCTGCTTTGTGAGCCAGGCAACATAAAGGATATAGCCAATAATATCATTCGTGTACTTGACAACCCATCTCATTTTATCTCAATGGGAATTTCAGGCCAAAAGCTGGCAATTGAAAAATTCGATTATAGACAACAAGCTTATGAACTTGCAAGGTTTTTGGTTAATACCAAGTTTAGAGAATAACCTACAAACAAGTTTCCGTTGAGTTGCTGCTTCTATAAACAAATCGAAAAATCTGTCATTAAATTTATATTTTTTAGTATTTAATATATTTATGAAGGATCTTAACAATTTTGGTCTTATTATCCCCAATCTCGAGTTAAGTTCTATTATCTCTTTATTTATTTAAGAGATTCCAAATCTTAACAACCAAAAGCTTTATGATTCGAATTCTAGTAACTGGAGCCGCCGGGTTTATCGGTAGTTCTTTGACCGATATGCTTCTTAAAAATGAAGATCACCAAATAGCGGGTGTTGACAATTTTGATGAGTATTACGGGAAAAGTATAAAAAAGTCTAACCTCGAATCAGCTTTAAACAACCCCAACTTCACATTTCACGAATTAAACATACTCGATGCACAATCAATTAGCATGAATTTCCAAGATGTAAAACCGGATATTGTGATACACCTAGCTGCAAAAGCAGGAGTCAGGCCTTCAATTCAAGATCCAATGGATTATTTTGATGTCAATGTAAGGGGCACCCTTAATGTGTTAGAGGCTATGCGTAGTTCAGGTACCAAAAAAATGATATTTGCATCGTCATCCTCCGTGTATGGCAATGGTAAAGTTGTTCCTTTCAATGAAGATATGAATGTTGACAATCCTATTTCACCCTATGCCGCAAGCAAAAAAGCAGGTGAATTACTTTGTCATACCTACCATCATCTATATGATATGGATATATTTTGTTTACGTTTCTTTACGGTTTATGGCCCAAGACAACGTCCTGACCTTGCCATACGCAAATTTACAAAAGCGATAATAGAAGGAACAGAAATTCCTTTTTATGGGGATGGCACAACCAGGCGTGATTATACACATATTAATGATATCGTCCATGGGATAAGTAATGCAATAGACCGGTTGAAGGGCTACGAAGTAATTAACCTCGGCGAATCTCAAACAACTTCTTTAGAAGAACTCGTTTGCATACTTGAAGATGTTATAGGAATAAAAGCCAATAAAAAAAGATTTCCAATGCAAGATGGAGATGTTTTTCAGACCTACGCCGATATATCTAAAGCCCAGACCATTCTTGGTTACCAGCCATCAACAGATTTTAAAGACGGAATAATTGATTTTGTGGAATGGTATAAAAGGAGTTATTGTGCTTAATCCAAGGATCGTAGTTTTCATTCCAACTCTTGCTTCAGGAGGTGCCGAAAAGCAAGCTTTGATTTTAACCAATATTCTGCAAACAAAGTATACAACCTTTCTTGTAATTTGGGATGAAAAACGAATTGAATCTAAATTTAAACAATACATTTATCAAAATAATATTCAATTTTATCCTCTTAGGGGTTTTATATTTTTTCGGTTTTTTAAATTAGTATTATTTCTTAGTGAAAACAAAATTAACATCGTTTTTAACTATCTTGCAACTAGTAATTTTTTGGGAGCAATTGCTGGTAAATTTGCTGGGGTTTCTTATATTGTAGGGGGCATAAGAAACGCTGAAATATCTAGAATAAAACTAATTATCCAAAAATATATTCATAATTATATACTCAATTATACCGTTTTTAACAATTACCAAGGTTGTAAAAATTTAGTTGAAAAAGGTTTCACCTCATCTAAATGCATTGTAATCCCTAATTGCTTTGAGCATGAAAAAGAACACGCATTAAGGCCTTTGAAGTCACCTGTTATAATTGTTACACTTGCTAGATTTGTACCTCAAAAAGATTATTTTACAGCCCTAAGAACCATTCAACATTTAATTATAAAATACGGTTTCAGCCTATCTGATGTAACATACCGAATTATTGGTTACGGAACTCTTGAGGAACAAATTAGTAATTGGATCAAAGAACTTGAACTTCAAGATTATGTGGAAGTATTAATAAATCCATATAATGCTATGGATTTGTTAAAAGAAAGTGACATCTTCTTTATGCCATCACTTTTTGAAGGCACTTCAAACTCTATCTTGGAAGCTATGTCTTTTTCCTTACCAGTTGTTGCAACTAATGTAGGTGATAATTCATGTCTAGTTGAAGAGGGTAAAAACGGTTTTCTTTCCTTAATTAAAGATTATAAGGATTTAGCCTCTAATTTAAGCAAGCTTATACTTGATCACGAATTAAGAATTTCTATGGGTAGTAATGGGCATCAAAAATTGTATCGGGACTTTTCAACTAAAACATTTCGTGAGAGTTATTTAAATTTTATAGATTCGTTGATTAGTGGAAAATAAGAAAAAGTGCTTAGTTATCGGCCTCAAAGGCCTACCCGCATTTGGAGGTGCTGCCACGGTAGGCGAAAGTCTGATACAGGCCTTAACTAATACCTATAAGTTTACAGTATTAAGTGTAAGCTCGCATACAAAAACAAAAAATAAAGTCATCAATGGGATTCCACAGGTCATTTTTAAGAATTATGGCAAAGGCGCCTTTAACACATTAATTTACTATTACCAATCCCTTTGGTATGCTTTGACCCATCGTTTTGAAATCCTCCATCTTCACCATGCTGAGAGTGGTTTCATTACACCATTTCTGCGATTGAAATACAAAGTAATTGTTACATTTCATGGTATTTATAATTACAATGATCCCAAATTTTCCAGTATTCACAATTGGTTCTTCCGGTTCTCTGAAAGGCTTAATGTGAAGTTTGCCAATGAGATTGTTTCTGTTTCAAAGCCCGATGTTGAGTATATAAAAATGAAGTATGGCAGAGAAATAATTTACATACCCAATGGAATTAACATCACTGAAAAGACAGAAGAATTACTACAACAGAAGAAACCGAACGATTACATACTTTTTGCTGCAGGCAGAATTTATGAAATAAAAGGCTTGCATTTGTTATTGGAGGCAATGAAACTTGTCAATGAAAGAACGTTGTTAAAAGTCGCAGGCGATATTAATCAGGTAACTGATTACAAAATTCAGATTGAAGGGTTGTCTAAATTGTTAAATACTGAATTTTTGGGCCTGATTAAAGAAAAAAACGAGTTGATGAAATTGGTTTCAGATGCAAAGCTGTTTGTCTTTCCATCTCTCACTGAAGCGATGTCAATGATGCTGTTGGAAGTTGTATCTATGAAAACTCCCGTCATTGTATCAGATATACCCTCTAATAAATCTATTTTTTCTCATGAAGAAGTACTTTTCTTTAAGTCGAATGACAGTCATGATTTGATGGAAAAATTACAATTTGCAAATGAACATCCTGAATTAATGAAAGAAAAAGCTGAAAAAGCATTTCAGAAACTCTCTTTAAACTATACTTGGAACAATATCGCTAAGCAATACGATTTGTTGTATCAAAAACTCAGTTAATCATGTGCGGAATTTTCGGACTTATAACCATACCAGGTAAAATTTATTCACCCAAAGCAACTCGTAAAACTCTTGAAAACATTGCTGTTTTCAGCGAGTCGCGTGGCAAGGATTCATCCGGTATGGCCATCAGAAACCTGAATGAAGGCACCATAGATGTTATCAAAGGGGATGTACCCATCCGACAGTTGCTCAAGAGCAAGGATTTTGATGTTTCTGTAAAAGAAGCCCTAAAAGCTGATGAATTGAACCAGGGCTTTAGCGCTTTTGGCCATGCCCGCCTGGTAACCAACGGCACTCAACTGAACGAGGCAAACAACCAGCCGGTACTGAAAGATGACATCATTATCATCCACAACGGAATCATCGTCAATGTGGACGAGCTTTGGCAACAGCATCCCGATCTGGAACGAACATACAGCATTGATACAGAGATCATACCTGCACTTATCCGCAAACAACTGAAATCCACAAATGATCTGGCCGAAGCCTGCAACAAGGCATTTGAGCAGCTCGAAGGCACCTGGTCTGTGGCCATGATGTTCCACGATTTAGATCAGTTTGTTCTGGCAACCAACAATGGCTCCCTGTACTACATAACCGACAGCGAGAACTTCATCACTTTTGCTTCGGAGGGCTATTTTCTCGAAAGGCTCAAAAAAACTGCGGAATTCGCTGCTTTTGGTCCCTCGCTGGAGGTAAAGCAGCTCATTGCCAACAAAGGCCTTATTGTTCATTTGAGTTCACTGAAAATAGAATATTTTGATTATCCCCAGAATCGGAATGCTGTACCCGCTTCATTTGTGAAACCGCTCAGTCTGGGAAAGCACTTGCTCGATAATACAGTCAACAAGCGTGAGGTAGTGATTGATCCTGCTGTGTTTATCAACCGCGCAAAAGAGGCCCATTTGTTTAGTCTCCTCGAAAACAATATTGACGCCATCCGCAAACTTCGCAGGTGTAGTAAATGTCTCCTTCCCGAAACCTTTCCGTTTATCGAATACGATCATCAGGGTGTTTGTAACTATTGCAACAACTATAAGCCACAAAACAAAGTTCAAACCATTGAAAACCTGAAAGCCCTGGTTGAACCTTTTCGCAGTCAGGATGGCAAACCAGACTGTATTGTACCTTTCAGTGGCGGCCGCGATAGTACCTATGCATTACACATTGTAAAGCAAGAACTAAAAATGAACCCAATTGCTTTTACGTATGATTGGGGCATGGTTACTGACCTGGCCAGAAGAAATATTGCCAGGGTTTGTGGTAAGCTTGGAGTAGAGAATATTATTGTATCTGCTGACATTCATTGGAAAAGGGAGAACATCAGAAAGAACATTGCAGCATGGTTAAAGAACCCTTCACTTGGTATGATCCCAATATTCATGGCTGGGGATAAATATTTTTATTATTACGCGGACAAGATTCGTAAAAGAAACGGGATAAAGTTGAATTTATTTGGAATGAATAACCTTGAAAACACTGATTTCAAAACAGGTTTTGCTGGTGTTCGTCCAAAATTTGACAAGAAATATATATATTCGTTAGCTCTAAATCAACAAGCTAAATTGTTTTACTACGTAGGTTCACAGTATATTAAATCCCCAGGCTATTTTAACCAATCCTTATTTGATACTTTTGGTTCTTTCTTTGCGCGGTATTTAACATCAAAAAAAGATTATTATCACATTTTTGATTACTTATATTGGGATGAAGGTGCTGTTGAAGATATATTATTTGACCAATATAACTGGGAAAGGGCTATTGATACAAAGACCACTTGGAGAATAGGAGATGGAACTGCAAGTTTCTATAATTACATTTACTATACTGTTGCTGGTTTTTCTGAATATGATACTTTCAGAAGCAATCAAATTCGTGAAGGGATGGTAAAAAGAGAGCGTGCGATGGATCTTATTTTTGAAGAAAACAAACCACGTTATGAAACGATAAGGTGGTATTTAGATATTATTGGACTAGATTATTCTGAGGTAATCAAAGCAATAAATAGTATTCCTAAGCTTTATAAAACTATTTAACATGAAGGTTTTCATAATAACTCAAAACGAGCCATTTTACATTCCAAAAATGATCAATGAGTTGATAAAAGACTCAAATCAATCTAATTATCAGATTGCTGGTATTACTATGCTTGCTCCTCATCGGAAAAATAAAACAATCAGAAATTGGATTAATGAGCGAAAAAGAATTTACAATTTCAAGGAGCTTGTTTTGGTTGCCCTCGCATTTTTCATTGCAACAATACTAAACATATTAAAACGAAAGAATTCATCATACTCTGTAAAATATATTGCCATGAAAAATGATATAGCCTTATTTCCAACGAATGATATCAACGATAACAATTTTGTGGAAACATTAATAAAGCTAAATATTGATTTAATTATTTCAATAAGTTGTCCACAACTATTCAGAAAAGAACTCTTATCAATTCCTCGTTTTGCCTGTATTAATGCTCACGGCACTCTTTTGCCTCGTCATAGGGGGGTGTTTGGCTCTTGGTGGATGCTTTTTTGTGACGATAAGATGGGTGGGTCAACAATACATACTATGGTTGAAGAAGTTGATAAAGGTGAAATTATTTGGCAACAATCTTTTAAAATTGAGAAACATCACACACAGTTTTCAATAGCTCATCAAACTAAAAAGGATATGGCGTTTGGTTTGAAGCAGGTTATTATGAATTACAAAAACGGTAACATTCTTTCTCTAAATCCGCAATACGATTCATCTTATCATTATGCACCTAGTAAAGCTTTAGGTGATGAATTTCATAGGAAAGGAAAAAGAGTCATACGTTTCTGGG
>Ga0194111_10005612_pt1 | contig 14396 bp, 12 predicted proteins | sample TA2KigC300mmetaG_FD_146194 | JGI IMG/M metagenome (GOLD analysis project Ga0194111, IMG submission 146194) | Freshwater microbial communities from Lake Tanganyika, Tanzania - TA2015033 Kigoma Deep Cast 300m | ecosystem: Environmental > Aquatic > Freshwater > Lake | place: Tanzania: Lake... | reverse complement strand
GGCGGCATCCTGGCCAGGAGGGCCGTGGTGAAAGGCGCCAGGGCGCCGGGCAGGTCCTCCACCGCCCGATCCACCACCATCTCCACATAAAAGCTTCCCTGGGTAAAGAACAGGGCATTGGGGGTGGCGTAGGCATTGGCGGTCAGAGCCAGACTGAGGGCGCCGGGACGCCGCTGGGAGCTGAACACCGCATAAGCATTGGTGGGCGTTCCCATGTCGTAGATGAACACCTCCAGGTAGGCCCCGGCGGGGCTCTCCAGCCTAAAGCTGCGGCAGGACATCTCCTGAAAGCCGGCGGCCAGGTACAATTCCGCCTTGCCGTCGATCTTATCGGAGAGGTTCTCCGGCCCGTGGCTCTGGGGCGGCCCCAGAGGCTGGAAGCCGGGCACCTCCGGGATAAAAGCGGCGGTGGCAGCCTGGCCCGCCCCGGCCGCCAATTGGCCCACCATAGACGTAACCTGCAGCGACTCCAGCAGGGCGGGATTAAAACGGGCCTGCTGCACCAGGAGCCAGACCGAAATCAGCCCCAGCAGGACCAGGATGGCATAACCGGTGCGCTGCTGGGCTGCACTGATCTTTTTTGCCTGTTTTCGGGCCATGCCGATTCCCCTGTCCGCTCATCTGCCGGAGAGTTTCTTCTGCGGATTCAGATCACAGAGCCGGGTGAAGTTTATTTCCTTGCGGAGGATTGTTTCCAAGGGTTCGGCAACCAGTTCGCGGTTGCTTCATGCTGCCCCTCCGGTTCGTTTTCTTTCCCAATATTTATCATATAGTTTTCCTTCCTGCCTGACAACTATATTACCATTTCAGGCTTTTGGGGCTGGAAGGCCAGGCGCCTGCCGCCTGGATTCTGCTGCAAGCGGCAAACCTCTGTTACTTTAGCCGGAAAGTGATATCTCTAATGACCTGTTCCCCCAGATCCCGCTGCATGGCGGCCAGTATTCGGGGTTTAAGGAAATGCAGCTCCTGCATCCAGGGGCTGTCGTCCACTTCCACATAGAGGGTTTTTCTCTTAAAATCAGCCAGGTGGGTGTGTTTTCGGAGCACTGCCGAGACGGCCTGTTCCCAACTATGGCGCAGGCGGGCGTGAAGTCCGAGCTGGCGCAGGTCGGCGGGGGTAAGAACTTTCTGGAGGATGTCCTGGATGGGGGCCGGAGAGGCTAAGTTCGGACGTCGGGACATGGCTGGCAGTGCCCTCCCAGCCGGCTCAGCCGGTCACCCGGGAGCAGGCCCGGGCAAAACCGGGAGCCGAAGCGGCAATGGTGCTCTCCGGCACGCAAAAAGCCAACCGGAAATAACCGGGGCGGCCGAAGCCCCGGCCGGGGACGGCCAGGATATTTTCTTTTTTCAGTTCCTGGACAAACTCCACATCATCGGCCAGGGGCGATTGGGGAAACAGGTAAAAGGCGCCCTTGGGTTTGACGAAATCATATCCGGCTTCGGAGAGAATCCTGCCGAAAAGCTCCCGGCGCCGGGCGTAAGGAGAAATATCCACCGAAATTTCCGGCATTTTGGCCACCAGCCGCTGCATCAGGGCCGGGGCGTTGACAAAGCCCAGTATCCGGTTGGCCAGGATCATGCCGGCCACCAGTTCCTGGCGGCCCCGGGACTGGGGGCTCACCGCCAGGTAACCGATGCGCTCTCCCGGCAGGGACAAATCCTTGGAAAAGGAGGTGGCCAACAGGGTATCGGGGTAGGCCTGGAAAATGCTGGGCAGGGTCAGACCGTCGAATACCAGGCGGCGGTAAGGTTCATCGTTGATGAGGTAAATGGTCCGGCCATAGAAAGTGCTCTGGGCCGCCAGCAGTTCCCCCAGGGACCGCAAACAGGCTTCGTCATACACCTGACCGGTGGGATTATTGGGCGAATTGATGATGACCGCCCGGGTATGGTCATTAATGGCCTGCTCCAGGGATTTCAGGTTGGGCTGGAACTGGTCGTCGGTCTCCACCACCCGGGCCACCCCGCCGTGATTTTCAATATAAAAGAGGTATTCCGGGAAAAAAGGGGCCAGGACAATAACTTCTTCCCAGGGATCCAGCAGGGCCTTGAGAATAACGTTCAAGGCCCCCGCGGCCCCGCAGGTCATGATGATATCATCCGGCTGGAAGGGCAGACTATGAACTCCGGCAAGATAGTCCGAGATAGCCCGGCGGGTGGCCGGGAGGCCGGCATTGGGCATGTAGCCGTGTGCCCCGGTCTGCGGGTCCTGGAGAATCTCCCTGAGGGTTTCCTTCACCGCCAGCGGGGGCTCCAGATCGGGGTTGCCCAAGGTGAAGTCATAAACATTCTCAGCTCCCAGACGGGCCTTTAACTCCGCCCCTTCTTCAAACATACGGCGGATCCAGGAGGAGGACTGCATGGCGGCGGACATTTTGCTGGCGATAGTCATGGGCTGATCCTCTTAACTAACAGGGTGCAGTGCCGGGTAAAAAGTTCAAGGTTCGAAGCATTATTGGGCGTGTCGGGCCGCCCTTCTTAATGTCTGGCTCTCACTATATACTATCGCCGTCCGGCCCGCAAATCATCTCCGGCCTTGGGGGGCAGGCCGCGCTGGCGGATGGCGGCGATGGTGCGCTCGATATCGTAAGGCACCCGGCGGATCTCCACCCGGACCTCACTTCCCAACTCCACGATGGCATAGGCGGCCAGGGGGTTGCCGTCCTTGGGAAAGCCGACGCTGCCCGGATTGACCAGCCATTTCCCCCCTATGGGGCGGACCGAGGGGATATGGGTGTGGCCCGTAAAGACGATGTCCTCCTCCACCTCGGACAATAGGTCCCAGACCATGTCGTCCGGCCAGCTCGGGCGGACATAATCTTTAACGTGCCGGGGACTGCCATGGGTCAAAAGCAGGCGCCACCTGCCCCTGACCAGGGACAGGCGTTCCGGGAGCGCCCCCAGAAAGGCCCGGCTCTGAGAGTTAACCTCGATTACCGTCCAGTGATAGATCTCCCGGCCCATGGGGGTAATTTTGGCGTTGAGGAACTCGCCGATGGGATCGCCAACCCGGGCCAGCACGGCCTGATCATAGTTGCCGGTGATGCCGGGCAGACCTCGCCGGGAGATCAAAGCCACCGTTTCGTTGGGAAACGGGTTGTAGCCCACGAGATCGCCCAGGTGAAATATTTCCGTCAAACCCTGGGACTCAATGTCCGCCAGGACGGCTTCCAGGGCCGGCAGATTGCCGTGGATATCGGATATGATGGCTAAACGGGTCATGGGTTGGTGAATAAGGGGTGGTTGACTGGTTATCGAAAAACTTTCCGCCTCATAAAAGCATATCACCTCATATCAAGGGGTCAAAGACGGTGTCGGGTTCAGCCCCGCCGGATTGCGGCGCCCCTCGCCAGGCCAGCAGATAGAGGATCGCCGGTCCGGTATTCTGCAAGGCATGGGGAATGCCCGGCGGGATAATCACCAGGGTGCGCTGGTCACTGAGAAGGCGCTGGTGCGGAAGATTATCGGTATCTCGCCACACCAGCAGCCCCTGTCCATGAAAAACATAGAGCCATTCGGTTTTTTGGGGGTGCCGGTGTTGACCCCGCACCTGACCGGGTGCAATGGAAATGAGATGAAAGCTGGCGCCCAGGTCTTCCAGAGGTAATGATTCAGGGAGGTGTTGAAAGGGAAAATAGACAAACCCGCGCTCGTCCTGGCGCAGGGATGACCCCAAATCTAAGAATTGGATTTCATCGTGCGGCAAAAGAGCCCTCCCCTAAAGTCTGCCAGCCTGAACACTTGCTTTAGCTCAGGGTTATTGATAAAGTAAGCGATTATGTCAGAGTTTATTATAGCCGTTTGGGGCGCGCATGGCAACGATCAACGACCTAGTGCTGGTGCATATCGAAGGCAAGCCGGCTTTTTTTTCCCGGATCAACGACATTAATCCTGATGTCAAACGAGGCTGGTATCAGGTGGAGCTGCTGGTTTTGGGTCTGCCCCTGCAGAGTATTGTCTGGATCCTGGAAGAGGCCCATCTGCAGGGGGAGGAGTTCACCATGGGCGGCACCCCGGTGCGCCTGGAAAATATTCCTCCCAAACTGGCGGTTCCTCCCCCGCCCTCGGCCGAAACGGACAGCAAGGGCAAGATCATTCCTTTAAAGCGCAAGACTTAAATCGCCGACGCCGGGCAGCGGTCCCCGATAATCCCGGTAATGATACATCCACAGACGCTGCCAGAGAGGGATTTTTCGCAATAAGAATAAAAGGTGGAGGTAGTAGAACAGCCGGTGCCGGCGGATCGCCCGGCCTACCTCCTGAGCATGCGCCCGGCTTGGCGTTGCGCCCCTGGGCTGGTCGGCCCGGGCTAAAACATAAAAACTGTCCCGTCGAAATACCCTGGTTTTTTCCACCTGCCAGCCGGTTCTGGCTAGGCAGGCCTGGAGAGTTTGGGGGGAGAAATAATAATTGTGGGCCAGCGAAAAGAGTCGGGTAGGTCCCACCTTGGGGGCCATGATATTGGGAGTGTCGAGAAAAAACAAGGCCCGGGGCGCCGCCAGAGAGCGGATCTTCTCCAGGAAGGACAAGGGATCGGGAAAGTGTTCAATGACATGGGAAGCAGCGAAGAAATCAAATTTCCCCGAAAAGTCGGTTTCTTCAAAACGGCAATTGACCACTTCCAGGCCGAAGTGCTGTCGGGCGTAGTGGGCCTGTTGCCGGTCCGGTTCCACCCCCACGGCCTGACACCCCTTCTGAACCAACCAATGGCTCAAGAAACCCAAACCACTGCCTATCTCCAGGGTCCGCCAGTCGGACCGGATAAGTTCTGCCAGAAAATCGATCTGCTGCCGTACCCGCCGTTGCACCCGTCTCTCCTGACGGCGGTCAATATTCTCGTTGGTGTGAAGCTGACGATGGCTTAGGCCTAATTTCTGCCGGTCAGCATCCTGCACCAGCGGGTCATGGTACACCAGACCGCAGGATTGACATAGGACGGTGGCGATCCGTAAGCCGTGGTAGACTTTTTGCCCCAGGCGGACGGTAGTTTCTTTCTGGCACAAGGGGCAGGCAAGGCTCGACATGGTCTGGTTACTTTCTTAGAAGGGATTAATTTTTCTCGTGAAAATCCACCTTAAAAAAAGGGGAGTTTAAAAAGGCCACCATTTTTCCCCCCTTTTCTAAAGGGGGTCAGGGGGGATTTTAATCACCGGGGGTGGCCCCAATGGCCATGATGGTTCCGGTCATGAGGCACAATTAACCGAAGCTCGACGAACCCGCCGCAAAGACAGTAGGCCCTTGAACCTGGGGCCGGTGAGATGGCCAGGTAGAATTGGAATTGGGAGGCCGACCGCCAGGTTACCAAGGAACTCCCTGCTAAGGGAAATATATTGATTTTTCTTCACTTGGCAATTAAAAAAATAAGCAGCGCGAGAGGAACCGGGGCAGCAGTGAGCGAGGAGCGCGGCGAGTGAGAATTCTGCTAGTGCAGCCGACGACTTATTATCCCGGGAAAAAAGCGCTTCGCAGCAGGACCCGTTGGCTGCTGGGACTAACCTTGCCCTATCTGGCAGGTCTTACCCCGAAACACATCACCGTGGAGCTGGCCGACGACCGTTTAGGGCCCATCCCCTATGAGCGGCGTTATGATCTGGTGGGGATCACCGCCACCTGCGCCACCGCCGAGCGGGGGTTTGAGATTGCCGGAGAGTTCCGACGGCGCCGGGTGCCGGTGGTTATGGGCGGCTTTCATGTCACCCTGCACCCGGAAGAGGCCCTGGAGCACTGCGACGCCGTGGTAGTGGGGGAAGCGGAGCCCGTCTGGGAGCAGGTCCTGGAGGACGCCCGCCGGAAATGCCTGCAACCCCGCTATCAGGCGTCCGAATTTCACGACCTGGCCGGCCTGCCCCGGCCTCGCCTGGAGCTCATCGATTTTCGCAGATACCGGGTGAAGATTGTCCCCACCCAGACGAGCCGAGGCTGCCCCTATCAGTGCAATTTCTGCGAGGTCCCCATAGTTTACGGCCATACTTACCGCCGGCGGCCCATCGGAGAGGTGCTGGCGGAAATTAAAACCCTGGTCAAGCTCACCGGTCTTAAGAAGATATACTTTGTGGATGATAATCTCACCGGGCACCGGGACTATGCCAAAGAACTTTTCCGGGGGCTTATCCCCTTGAACATCCGCTGGAGCTGCCTCTGGACCATCAACACCTCCCGGGATGACGAGCTGTTGGACCTGGCCAAGCGGGCCGGCTGCTATCATGTTAATATCGGTATCGAAAACGTCTGCGCCGAAAGCATCCACGCCATCGCCAAGGTGCAGAACCCGGTGCAGGAATACAGCCAGCTCCTGAAAAAACTCAACGAACGGGGGCTTTTTTATTCCCTCAATTTTATGTTCGGGCTCGACGGGGATACTACGGCCCTGTTCGATGAAACCCTGGAGTTTTTGGAGCGCATCAAGGCGCCCATGGCCTTTTTTAACTCCGTCACCCCCCGGCGGGGGACACCCTTATGGAATCAGCTGTACCAGGAAGGCCGGGTGCACAATCCCGAGGCCGAGAAATACCTGGGCATGGTCTGTAATTTCCTGCCCAAAAATATGACCCCGGAACAGTGCGAGGATGGCGTATGGCGTTGTTTCCAGAAATTTTATTCCTATGCCTCCATCTGCCGGCGGCTGCTGCTGCCGCCCAACGGCTATTTTTTTCAGGGACTGCCCAGCAATCTCTATTTCCATTACGTGGTGAACCGAAAAATCGATCCGGTGGATTTCTATTGACCGGGACCTCGCCTGGGTTTTCTGTGCTTCTAGGGTGTTAATCTCACCATAGAGACACAGAGGGTACAGAGGGGAAAGGAAAAATCATGGCAACGCACCAGGTGAACAAAACCTACCAGGAAATCAATGAAAAAATTAAAACCGGGCGGGCGGTGGTGGTGACCGCCGATGAGATCATCGATATCGTGCGGCGGCAGGGGGACGTGGCCGCGGCCCGCACGGTGGACGTGGTTACCACCGGCACCTTTTCCCCCATGTGTTCCTCCGGGGCGTTGCTGAATCTGGGGCATAGCCATCCCCCCATCAAGATTGCCCGGGCCTGGCTCAATAGCGTCCCGGCCTACGCCGGCCTGGCCGCGGTGGATATCTACGTCGGCGCCACGGAACCCACCCTGGATGACCCTCTGAACAAAGTATATCCGGGGGAATTTAAATACGGCGGCGGCCATGTTATTCAGGATCTGGTGGCCGGGAAGACGGTGCATCTCCAGGCCGAGGCCTACGGCACGGACTGCTATCCCCGGAAAAAGTGGGACCGGCATCTGACCATCTCCGAACTGGTCAATGCCATCCTCTTAAATCCCCGCAATGCCTACCAGAATTATAATTGTGCGGTCAATCGCACCAAAAAAATCATTTATACCTATATGGGGCCTTTGCGCCCCCGCATGGGCAATGCCAATTACTGCACCTCCGGACAGTTGAGCCCACTCCTCAAGGATCCTTATTACCTCACCATCGGCATCGGCACCCGGATTTTTCTGGGAGGAGGCGTGGGTTACGTCACCTGGCCCGGCACCCAGCACAATCCCCAGGCGCCCCGGGCCGAAAACGGCATTCCCACCAAGCCGGCGGGGACCTTGATGGTTATGGGGGACCTCAAACAGATGCACCCCCGATACCTGGTGGGGGTCAGCATTCTCGGCTACGGCTGTTCCCTGACGGTGGGGCTGGGCCTGCCCATCCCGGTGTTGAATGAGGAAATCGCTCACTACTGCTCCCTCACCGATGAAGATATCCTCGTGCCCGTGGTGGACTACGGCGAGGATTATCCCAATGCCACCGGCCGCATCCTGACCCATGTAACCTATGCCCAACTCCGGCAGGGGACCATCGAGGTGGAGGGCCAGCAGGTCAACACCGTGCCCCTGTCCAGCCTGGGGCGTTCCCGGGAAATCGCCCAGACCTTGAAGACGTGGATTCAGTCCGGGGAATTTCTCCTGGGCGAGCCGGTGGAGCTGCTGCCTTCCGCACCCCGGCAGAAGTATCGGCCCCAGGAGAGCTTTGAGGAAACGTAGGCGTTCAGCTATCAGCAATCAGCTTTCAGCAAAAACAATGGGTTAAGGAAACTAAGCGAAAAACCAGTGATCCACCACCTTAGAATAACTATTTGAATTTAAGCCATTAGCTGACGGCTGTAAGCTGACCGCTGAACATTTACGAGGAAACATCCTGACAGATCAACTCACCTGGAAACTGGCGGCAGACCTGGAACGCCTGCGGATAATATTGGGAACCTGGAAGCGGGTGGTGGTGCTGTTCTCCGGGGGGGTTGATTCCACCCTGCTCCTGCAAGCCGCAACCGAGGTCCTGGGCCCTGGCGTGGTGGCCCTGACCTTCCTGGGGACCCACTGCCCTTCGGGGGAACTGGTCGCGGCCCGGGAAACGGCGCAACACCTTAGGGTGCGCCATCTGGTGGAAGCCTTCGATCCGCTCAGCCTGCCGGAGTTCCGGGATAACACCCCCAGGCGCTGTTATGTCTGCAAACAGGAGATTTACCGGCGGGGCTGGGACATCGCCGCTTCTTTAGGGGCCGAGGCCCTGCTGGACGGGGCCAATCTGGATGACTCCGAGGCCGACCGGCCGGGCCTGCAGGCGGCCCGGGAACTGGGCGTCCGCAGCCCCCTGCGGGAGGCCGGCTTAGGCAAGGCGCAGATCAGGGAACTCAGCCGGATCTGGCACCTGCCGGGCTGGGACCGGCCGCCCCAGAGCTGTCTGGCCACCCGCTTCCCGGTCCATACCCGACTTAACGCCGAAATTATGGGGCGGGTGGACCGCGTGGAGACTTTCCTGCGCCAGCAAGGCCTGGACCCGGTGCGGCTGCGGGTCCACGGCGACCTGCTGCGCCTGGAACTGCCGCCGGAACACTGGCCCCGCTTGCTGTCGCCAGAGGTCCGGGAGGCCCTCTCCCACATGATAACCGACCTGGGCTGGCGCCACCTGACCCTGGACCTGCTGGGGTACCAGAGCGGCAGCATGAATGCGCCACCCCAGGAGAGGATTACCGGTCAAGATTGATCAGGCCTGCGGACGTTTGAAGTTAATACCGTTTCCGGTTTTCAGTAATATGAGGCGGCCCGTGGCCGCCGGAAATGGCATGCACGGCACGCCCTCTTATTCTTTACACCTTGAAATTTGGTCTTTTCATAACACATTCAGCCAAGGGATGGTTTTTCATCAAGGCACTGGCCTGCCTCCCGCTCCAAGTCCTTAAGGTCTTCATAAAGTCGGCGGGAAACGAACAGTTCCACCAGATCCTGGTCCAGTCTGCCCCTGGCGGCTTCTTCCTGCAGGACCGCGGCGGCTTTATCGTAGGCATAGGAGGACCGGTAGGGCCGGTCTGTGGAGGTGAGGGCGTCGAAGATGTCGGCAATGGCCAGGATGCGGGTCTGATAGGGCAGTTCGGCGGCGGTCAGGTGAAAGGGATAACCGGAACCGTCCAACCGCTCGTGATGGCCGGCGGCAAACCGAGGCACCCGGGCAAGATGCTTGCTGAAGGGGATCTTTTCCAAAATATTCAGGGTCTGCAGGGCGTGCCCCTGAATCTCGGCGTATTCCTGGGGGGTCAGGTTGCCCCGCAGTACCAGCAACGAAGTCAATTCCTCAGGGGTGAGCAGGGGCTGCCGGAGCGTCTGACATTCCGCCTCGGTAAGGAGAGGGTGGGTATCTTCCTTCAGGTAAAGGCGTTTGGCCGCAATCCCGGCCAAGCGCTCCGGGGCCTCCGCCGGCAGATAGTTTAACCGGTTGATCTCCTGGATAAAAAGAAAATCTTGCTCCAGTTCCGCCTTGGCCGCCTCGCTGCCGGCCTGCATCTGGGCCAGGTAGAAGCGCCAGCGGATGGCTTCCAGATGGTCGGCGGAGAGTTTTTGGTTCTTATCCAACAGGGCGTCCCGCACCCCGATCTTGCCGATATCGTGCAGCCAGGCGCTGAAGCGCAGTTCCTCCAGTTCCGGGTCGCTGAAGGAGACCTCGGCCAGCGGGCCGTGCCGGCACTCATTGACGCCCCGGGCCAGGGCCAGGCTGTAGGCCGCCACCCGGCGGGAATGTCCGGCCGTATGCGGACTGCGGGCGTCAATGGCCGAAACGGAGTAAACCATCAGCGCTTCAAAAAGATTTTTGATGGTGGCCAGCAGGCGGACGTTGTTGATGGCCACCGCCGCCTGGGAGGCCAGGGCCAGAACCAGGGTCTCGTCTTCTGCGGAAAATGGTCTGATTTCCCCTGACTCGTTTACAGGATTGATAAGCTGCAACACCCCCACCACCTCACCCCGATGATCTTTCAATGGCGCCGCCAGCATGGCCTGGGTGCGGTAGTTATTCCGGCGGTCAAAAGAGGGATCAAAGTGACAGGGCAGGAACTCCGGCAGGTGATAAACATCCTCGATAGTGAGCACCTTCCCGGTGAGGGCTGCGTACCCGGCGATGCTTTCCTGATTGATGGGGATTTCATGATATTTGAAACAGAGATAATCGCTGCCGAAACTCCGGGCCAGAGCCTCGTTCTGGGCTATCTCGAACTTCAGGAAATCTCCCTCCACCAGGTAAAGGCTGCCCCCCTGGGCCGCGGTGAGCTGGCGCAGCTCGGTGATGATCCGGAACAGCAGCCGGTTCAGATCTCTCTCACTGGTCAGAGCAATGCTGATATCGATGAGCTTCTGTTTCTCCAACAACAGCCGGTTTTCGTCCGCCTGGTAACTCAAGGAGCGTCTCCGTATTTAACCACCATGAAGTTTTTTTATTCTTCGTTTAATATAGTTTTTTTTGTAGTAAAAGCAAGGGGACAGGCAATCCCCTTAGAGTGTTATCCATGTGGCCGGAGGGAATTCACGGTATTATCAGGGGAGAGCCCGCCGTGAGTTCGCCTGAGAATAGGTTAGACGTATAATGATGAAAAATGTCAAGGCCTTGGGCCTCTTTTCCGGCGGTCTGGACAGTATGCTGGCGGCTTTGGTGCTCCGGGAGCAGGGCATCCAGGTCACCGGCCTGGTCTGGGTGACGCCTTTTTTCACCTCCGAGAAGGCGGAGGAATCCGCCGCGGCCATTGAGCTGCCTCTGATCATCGAAGACTTCACCGACCGCTACCTGCACCTGCTGTACGAACCGCCCCACGGTTTCGGCAAATGGATGAACCCCTGCGTGGACTGCCACCTGTTGATGCTCCGGGAAGCGGGTAAGATCATGGAGGCGGCGGGTTTTGATTTTCTGTTCACCGGCGAGGTTGTCGGGCAGCGGCCCTTCAGCCAGAACAAGGGTTCCTTGAATCTCATTGCGAAAAAGTCGGGCTACGGGGACCGGCTGCTGCGGCCCCTCAGCGCCAAGCTGCTCAAGATGATCCGGCCTGAGCAGGAAGGCCTGGTGGACCGGGACCGGCTCCTGAATATCAGCGGCCGGGGGCGCAAACGCCAGATGGAGCTGGCGGCCCGGTACGGCCTCACCTCCTATCCCGTCCCGGCCGGGGGGTGTCTCCTCACCAATCCGGGGTTCTCGGCCCGGCTGCGGGACCTGGTGCAGCACCTGCCCCAGGCCGAACTCCGCCGCCGGGACCTGGAGCTGCTCAAATGGGGCCGGCATTTCCGCCTCAGTCCCTCCCTGAAGGTCATCGTGGGCCGGGACGAGCGGGACAACGAGGCTTTGGAAAGACTTATCCGGCCGGGGGATGCGGTTCTCCGGACATTGGACTATCCCGGGCCGCTGGTGGTTATCCCCCAGGCCCCACCTGAGGCTGACCTGACCACCGCAGTGGTTTTATGCGCCAGCTACAGCAGCGCCCCCCTGGGGGAACCGGTGGACCTCACGCTGGCCGGCCGAGCCGGTGAGACCATCATTACCGGCCAACGCGGCCCCCGAGAGGTTTTCCAGGAAATGTTGCTTTAACCTGAATGCCACCCGAAGGGTTGCCTCTCATCCGATCCCCCTAATTCACCGAAAATTCAACTCGAAATGGTTTCACCTGAAAAGTGCCTCCAACTTAAACTGTTAGAGGAATATTATATTGAAATATTATCTATTTTTAACTAGTTGAGATATCATATCGGTGCATTCCAAACCGAACTTGGTGTTAGACATGGTCGACGCGCCAAAAGTGTTGACAACGAGCGCGCTATTGTATTATAAACAATCATTATGACTTTTTGTCATAGGCGTCTGTTTGACGACGCTGAAAAGAAAAACATGTTCCCGACCTCCCCCTTAACGATGCCAGAGATAAAAATCTTTTGCATTCCCCAAGAAAAGAAGGGAACGTTTTAACGTGATCAAGGCAAGCTTCACCGGAAAAACAGGAATTTTCCTGAGCGGACAGGGCTGCTAGCATATCGACATCGACAACCGAAAACTATTCTCGTAGGCGTTCAGCTATCAGCTATCAGCAATCAGCTTTCAGCAAAAACAATGGGTTAGGAAAACTAAGCGAAAAACCAGTGATCCGCCACCTTAGAATAACTTTTTGAATCTAAAGCATTTGCTGATGGCTGTAAGCTGACCGCTGAACGCTTACCTATTCTCAAACCATAGGAGCTAAAAACCATGCATTTGGCAATGGTCGGGGTGGGTTATGTGGGTTTGGTGACGGGCGCCTGTATGGCGGAGGCCGGCCATCAGGTTATCTGTATGGACCTTGATCCTGAAAAAATCGAGGCCTTGCGTCGAGGAGTCATTCCCATTTATGAACCTGGCCTGGAAGATTATGTGCATCGGAATGTGGCTGCCGGCCGACTTTCATTCACCACTGACCTCAAGGAGGCAGTGTCGAAAAGCCAGGCTATTTTTGTCTGCGTAGGAACCCCCAGCCGTGAGGATGGCTCCGCCGATCTGCAGTATGTTTTTGGAGTGGCTAAAAGTGTGGGGCAGACCATGGAGGACTACAAAGTCGTGGTGGATAAATCCACGGTCCCGGTGGGCACCGCGGCCCGGGTGCGTCAGCTGATCGCTAAAGAGCTGGCCCGCCGGGGTGTGGACCTGTCCTTTGACGTGGTTTCCAACCCGGAATTTCTCCGGGAAGGTGCGGCCATCGGCGACTTCATGTCCCCGGACCGTATTGTCGTGGGGGTGGAGAGCGACCGGGCCAAGGAATTGATGGCAGAGGTTTACCGTCCCTGGACCGAAAAAAATCATCCCCTGTATTTTATGGAAGTGCCTTCGGCGGAATTGACCAAGTATGCTGCCAACTCCTTTTTGGCCGCGAAGATTTCCTTCATCAATGAAATCGCCAACCTCTGCGCCCTCACCGGGGCCAATATCGTTAACGTGCGCCAGGGCATGGGGTCTGACAAGAGAATCGGCCCCCTCTTTCTCAATCCCGGGCTGGGATACGGCGGTTCCTGTTTCCCCAAGGATGTCAAGGCATTGATACATACTGCCAAAACTTTGGCCTACAACTTTAAGATGCTGGAAGCCACTGATACCGTGAACATGACGCAGCGCCACCGGTTTATCTTAAAAATCATCCAGCATTTTAATGGAAATCTGGACGGCAGGAAACTGGCGATATGGGGACTGGCATTTAAACCCGACACGGATGATATCCGGGAAGCTCCGGCCTTGACCCTCATAGAGCGTCTGCTGGACCTGGGGGTGCAACTCGCCGTGTACGATCCTGCAGCCATGAATGAAGTAAAAAAATATTTCCACCAGCATCCCGAACGTGATCGGATAACTTATGGTGAATTTCCGGAGGCGGTCCTGCCCGGGGCCGACGCCTTGATCATCTGTACCGAGTGGCAGGTTTTCCGGAAGGCCGATCCCCAGGCGATCAAATCCCGGTTAAAAAACCCCGTGGTTTTCGACGGCCGCAATATTTTCAAGCCTGAGGCCATGCGTGACCTGGGCTTTACGTATTTTTTTGTCGGCTAAGTATCGGCTGGTACCTGGTGAGATGTAGAGATGTAGAGATGTAGAGATGTAGAGATGTAGAGATGTAGAGATGTAGAGATGTAGAGATGTAGGGCGGGAAAGCGAAGCGCATCCCGCCTTCGGACATCGGCCACAATAAATAATCGCCCAGACCTGGAGGTCGGCGCCTTCCAGCAGATTTTGGGGGAGTATCTCGGCATGCCTGTGGAAATGCAGAATTACCTGGAAAAGACCTGGGCCGTCCGCAAAAAGGTTCAGGGCGACTTAAAGCTCACCATCCTGGCGGCTGGCCTGGGGCGGCGCATGGACCCGATTTCCCAGCACCATCTTCCCAAGCCCATGTTTCCTCTGGGCGGGTGCGTGCCCATGCTGGAGATCTGGGTGCGGCGGGGCGTAGCCGCCGGCATTACGAACATCTCCATGAACCTGTGCGTCCTGAGGGAAACCATCAGGTCACACTTCAAAGACGGCCTGCTCTTCGGCGCGGACATCGATTATGTGGAAGAGGACACTCCCAGCGGCACCTTCGGCGGGGTCTGTA
>Ga0194111_10005611_pt1 | contig 14397 bp, 12 predicted proteins | sample TA2KigC300mmetaG_FD_146194 | JGI IMG/M metagenome (GOLD analysis project Ga0194111, IMG submission 146194) | Freshwater microbial communities from Lake Tanganyika, Tanzania - TA2015033 Kigoma Deep Cast 300m | ecosystem: Environmental > Aquatic > Freshwater > Lake | place: Tanzania: Lake... | reverse complement strand
GACGCCGAGTTGGTGGAGATCAATCCCCTGTTGAAGACTACCTCTGGTGAGTATGTGGCCGCCGACGCCCGGCTGATTCTGGACGACAATGCCCTGTTCCGCCACCCCGAGTTCGAGGGCAAGGACAACGCCAGGGTGGACGACACCCCCTGGGAGGCCCGGGCCAGGCAGAAGGGGCTGGCCTACGTGGACCTGGAGGGCAGCATCGGCATCATCGGCAACGGGGCGGGACTGGTCATGGCTACCATGGACCTGGTCAATCACTACGGCGGCAGCGCGGCCAACTTCCTGGACATCGGCGGCGGTGCCCGGCCGGAGGTCATCAAGGACGGACTGATACTGGTCATGTCCAAGGCCGGCGTCAAGGCGGTGCTGATCAACATCCTGGGCGGTATCACCCGCTGCGACCTGGTGGCCCAGGGCGTGATCGAGGCCCTCAATGAGATTGCTGACAAGAAGCCGGTGGTGGTTCGGATGATGGGCACCAATGAGCGCGAAGGCATGCTCATGCTGGGCCGGGCCGGCGTTGGGGTCTACAGCGACATGGAAGCGGCGGCCAAGGAAGCCATCAGGCTGTCGGGAGGGCCGGCCCGTTGAGAAACATAGTTGACGAGAAGACCGTTGTTGTCGTCCAGGGCATCACCGGCAACGAGGGCCGCTTCCACGCTGAGGCCATGCTCAAGTATGGTACCAAGGTAGCTGCCGGCGTCACCCCGGGCAAGGGGGGGCAGCAGGTCCACGGCGTGCCGGTCTACAACACGGTGGCCGAAGCGGTCCGGCTTCACGGAGTTAATACATCCATGGTCCTGGTCCCGGCCAAGTTCGCCCCGGCGGCGGTGAACGAGTCCATCGACGCCGGACTGCGCACCGTGGTGGTCATCACCGAGTCCATACCGCAGAAGGACTCCATCGAGTTCATCGCCAGGGCCCAGCGGCAGGGCACCATCATCGTCGGACCCAACACGCCGGGAACCATCGCCCCGCCGCTGAAGGTCAAGGTGGGCATCATGCCCAGCCACGTCTTCAGCCCCGGAGCGGTGGGCATCGCCTCCCGGAGCGGGACCCTGGTCTACGAGATCGCCTGGCACATCACCGAGGCCAGGCTGGGCCAGAGTCTCTGCACCGGCATCGGCGGGGATCCGGTAACCGGACTGGACTTCGTCATGGTGCTGGAGATGTTCCGCAAGCATGAGGGCACCAAAGGCGTGGTCCTGGTCGGTGAGGTGGGCGGCCGGGCCGAGGAGCTGGCCGCCGAGTATATCGTTGACACCAAGTATCCCAAGCCCGTGGTGGCCTATATTGCGGGCCGGTCCGCCCCGCCCGAGAAGCGCATGGGCCATGCCGGGGCCATCGTGGTGGGCAATGTGGGCACGGCCAAGTCCAAGGTGGAGGCCCTCACCGAGGCCGGGGTGACCGTGGCCGACAAGCCCAGCGACATCCCCAGGTTGCTCAAAGCCAGACTCTGATCTTAAGGTAGAGAAGCAGGAGACCAGCAGATGGATAAGAAAGCCAAGGGACTGATACCGCCGGGACTGGCCTACCTGGCGGACAACATCACCTCTAAGCAGAACGTCATGGGCGAGACCAAGGGTGGAGGGGCCAAGTGGGCCAAGGACCTCAAGCTGCCTAAGGAGGCGGAGACCGTCTTCTTCGCCGGGTGCGGCTACCAGTACACCAAGAAGCTGGAGTCGCTGATGTCCCTCATTCGGGGACTGGACAAGAGCGTCGTCGGCGCCGAGCTGCCCATGGCCATGGCCGGACTGCAGAAGAAGATCGGGCTGGACCTGGGCGGGGTCTACGGGAAGGTCATGGGCCGGGGCGGAGACGCCGAAGCCGAGCCCCTCATTGATGCCGTCAACGTGCTCAAGGGATTGGGCGTCCAGTTCGGCTATCTCGGCGAGGACGAGCCCTGCTGCGGTGGACTGCTCTACTACGTGGGACTGCAGAAGGACTTCGCTGAGCGGGCCCGGGAGGTCCACAAGAAGCTCAAGTCCCACGGCGTGAAGCGGATCATCGGCGTGGTCCCCTCATGCACCTACACCCTGCGCACCCTGGTCGCCCCCCACGTGAACGGCTACGACATCGAGGTGAAGCACTTCGTGGAGGTGGTGGCGGAGAAGATGGGCGCGGTCCAGATGCGGTACCCCAGGGAGGTGAAGGTCACCTATCACGATCCCTGCCAGATGTCCCGCTACCTGGGGCTGGCCGAGGCGCCCCGGAAGGTCCTTAAGGGCATCAAGGGCATCGAGCTGGTTGACGCGGCCTGGACCGCCGGGGAGTGGTCCACCTGCTGCGGCGGCGGGGGCGGATTCGAGGCCGTCTTCCCCGAGCTGAGCCATGTCCTGGCCGTGAACCGGGCCAGGGAGCTGGCCGAGACCGGGGCGGAGATCATCGTCACCGCCTGCCCCGGGTGCATCATGCAGTTGAAGGGCGGACTCAAGGAGATGAAGAACGACAAGGTCGAAGTGCTCGATCTGGCCCAGGTAGTCGCCGCGGCCATGGGAGTGTAGAGAGATGTCCATATTCACCGACTACAAGAAAGAGATAATGACCGCCGCCCACAACGACCGGATCAGCATGGCCCTGGCCCGGGCCATCAAGAGCTACCGGGGGAACACCAACGACGCCCTGAAGAAGTTCCCCCACACCATCAAGATGGCCGAGGAGGTCCGCGAGATCAAGGCCCAGGCCGTCCTGAACATGGACAAGCTGGCCGAGCAGGCCTGCCGCGCCGTGGAGGACAACAAGGGCAAGGCCTATATCGCCAGGACCGTCGAGGACGCCCTGAAGATCGTGGACAACCTGGTGGGCAAGGGCAAGCTCATCGTCAAGGGCAAGAGCATGACCGGGGAGGAGATCGGCCTCCGCGAGCACCTGGAGGAGCACGGCAACGAGGTCTACGAGACCGATCTGGGTGAGTTCATCATCCAGAAGCTGGGCTCCCGGCCGATGCACATCCTCTCGCCGGCCATCCACGTCCCCAAGGAGGACGTGGCCGCCCTCTTCTCCAAGATCACCGGGAAGGAGCTGCCCGCCGACATCGGCACGTTGGTGGCCACAGCCCGGGAGTTGCTGCGGGAGAAGTATTTCAAGGCGGACATCGGTATGAGCGGGGCCAACGTGGTCGCCGCCGAGACCGGGACCCTGTTCATCATCGAGAACGAGGGCAACATCCGGCTGGCCACGGGCGCGCCGCCGGTGCACATCTCCCTCATCGGCATGGAGAAGCTGGTGCCCACCCTGGGCGACGCCTACAAGGTGGCCGAGGTCACCTGGCGCTATGCCAACTACACCGTGCCTTCCTATGTCAGCCTGGTCTCCGGACCGAGCAAGACCGGCGACATCGAGAAGGTGACCACCTACGGGGCACACGGTCCCAAGGAGTTCCACGTCATCTTCATGGATGGCGGCCGGACCGAGCTGGCCAAGAACCCCATCCTGCGCCAGGAGCTCTACTGCCTCCGCTGCGGCGGCTGTCTCTACGAGTGTCCCGTCTTTGCCGTCACAGCCGGGCACTTCGGGGACCGCTACTTCGCCGGGATGGGCGCCGTCTGGGCGGCCATGATGGCTGGGGACGAGGAGAAAGGGGCGGCCGTGGCCTACACCTGCCTCACCTGCGGCCGGTGCAAGACCAGGTGCCCCATGAAGATCGATACCCCGGAAGTGGTCGTCGAGCTGAGAAGACTGCTGGTGGATCGCGGCTAGGCGGCTGGGGAGCCGCCGGGCCGGGACCGCCGGATTTGTTCTGGATCGGGGTGAACAATGGCTGAATTGGCTCACATGGTTGACGTCTATGTCATGGGCCGGCACTACCGGGTTCCCCAGGGACTGACCATCCTCACCGCGCTGGAGTACTGCGGCTACCGGGTGGTCCGGGGCTGCGGCTGCCGGGCCGGATTCTGCGGGGCCTGCGCCACGGTGTACAACTTCAGGAACGACGCTCAACTGAGGTACGATCTGGCCTGCCAGAAGACCGTGGAGCAGGACATGTACCTGGTCCAGATCCCTTTCTTCCCTGCCCTCAAGGCCATCTACGATCTGGACCGCCTCGAGCCCAGAGGCGAGCAGGTCCTGGCCCTCTATCCCGACATCGTCAAATGCTACGGCTGCAACACCTGCACCAAGAGCTGCCCCCAGGAACTGGAGACCATGTGGTTCATGTCCGATGCCCTGAGGGGCGACATCCGCCAGGTGGCCGTCAAGTCCTTCGACTGCGTCATGTGCGGACTCTGCGCCGCCCGCTGTCCCCAGGGACTGGTGCCCTACAACGTGGCCCTGCTCTGCCGCCGTCTGTACGGTCACTACCTGGCCCCCGTCTCGCAGCACCTGGAGGACCGCATCGCCGAGATCCGGGCGGGCAAGTTCGATGCCGAGATGGACAAGCTGAAGAAGATGGGGCGGGGCGACTTGCGGCGACTCTACGACCAGCGCGAGATAGAGCCGGCCTGATGGCCGGGGCTTGATCGGAGGGCATGATGTATCCTGCTCACATGGAAGAGAGCATCAGGAAGGTGGAGGCCACCAGGGGCCGGCGGCTGCAGGAGACCCTGCGGCGGCTGAGCAGCGACGAGAAGGAGCCGCTGCTTCGGGAGCATCATCCCGACTTCATCGCCGGGAAGATGCGCCAGTTGGCGGTGGGACCGAACAAGGGCGAGTACACCCCGAGCGAGTTGGCCGACCTCCTGGAGGGGAACAGCCGCATCGACCCGGACAAGATCGATCTCGGCCGGGTGGATCACGACCTTGATGTGCTGGTCATCGGCGGTGGCGGGGCCGGGGCCACCGCGGCCGTGCTGGCCAAACAGAGCGGGGCCACCGTCCTCCTGGCCACCAAGCTCCGCCTTGGTGACGCCAACACCGTCGGTGCCCAGGCGGGGACGCAGGCGGCCGACAGGCCCAATGACTCGCCACTGATGCACTACCTGGACACCATGGGCGGGGGGCACTTCGACAACATCCCGGAGTTGGTCGAGGCCCTGGTCAAGGATGCCCCCGAGGTCATCCGCTGGCTGGAGACCCTGGGCGTCAACTGGGACAAGAACCCCGACGGGTCGATGCACGAGCTGTCCGGGGGCGGCGCTTCCCGGCTTCGGCTGCACTCCGCCAGGGATTACACCGGACTGGAGGAGATGCGGGTCCTCCGGGACGAGGTGCGCAACCAGGGCATCAGGCATCTGGAGTTCTCGCCGGCGGTGGAGCTGCTCCTGGACGGCAGGGGACACGCCGCCGGGGCGGTCCTGGTCAATCTGGAGACCAATGAGCTGACCGTCGTCCGGGCCAAAGCGGTGGTCATGGCCACCGGCGGCGCGGGCAGACTGCACATCCAGGGATTCCCCACCACCAACCACTACGGGGCCACCGCCGACGGACTGGTCCTGGCTTACCGGGCGGGGGCCCAGATCATCTTCCTGGACACCATGCAGTACCACCCCACCGGGGCCGTCTATCCCATGCAGATCCTGGGCCAGCTGGTCACGGAGAAGGTCCGCACCCTGGGGGCCCAGCTGGTCAACGCCGAGGGCGGGCAGTTCATCATGTCCCTGGAGCCCCGGGACGTTGTGGCCGCGGCCATCATCCGGGAGTGCCAAGGCCGGGGCAAGGGCATCGCCACCCCGGCGGGCCAGGTGGGCGTCTGGCTGGACTCCCCCATGATCGACATGATCCGGGGCGAGGGCAGCATCGCTCGGGAACTGCCGGCCATGGTCCGCCAGTTCGGCCGCTTCGGGATCGACATTGTCAAGGAGCCCATGCTGGTCTATCCCACCCTGCACTATCAGAACGGCGGGATCAGGATCAGTGCCGACGGCTCCACCAGCGTGGCCGGATTGTACGCCGCCGGTGAGTGCGGGGGCGGGGTCCATGGACGGAACCGGCTGATCGGCAATTCCACCCTGGATATCTTCGTTTTCGGCAGGAGGGCGGGCAAGGCCGCCGCCGAGTGGAGCCGGAAGGCGGCGCCGGGGGCGCTCAGCCTGGACCACGTCCGGCGGTGGCAGAAGGGACTGGAGCAGGCCGGGCTGGCCGGATCGCGGCCCGTATCGCCGCTGCTCCTGCCCGACTACGCCCGGCCCATGGCCGACTTCCTGCCTGACAGTGCCAGACGGAGCCTGCCCGTCCAGCGGGTGAAGCTGACCTAGAGATCGGGACGTTCTATGCCGCAACGCATTCAGGTCGATGTCAGCCGGATAGAGCCGGTCCTGAACGAGATCCTCAACACCAAGAGCCCGCCGGTGGCCCGCTGCCGGCTGCTCTCCAGCGGATTCAGCCCGGCCCACGCCCTGAACATCTCGGAGAACATCGCCGGGCACAAGGAGTGCCTGGGCTGCGGCAACTGCGTGGACATCTGCCCCTTCCTCTTCCGGGAGCCGTACCGCCGGGACAGGACGGAGCAGCGGACCTCCATGGCACTGGAGAGCACCGTGGGACAGGACTGCGACCAGTGCTACGCCTGCGTGCTGATGTGCCCCCAGGTGGACACCACCATCAAGCACTATGTGGTCAACCGCCGCCTGGTGGAGGTCATGTCCCGCCTGGAGCAGCGCATCGGGGACGAGGAGGAGCCCGACCTGGATCTGCTCGTCGAAGAAGCCCTGGAGATGTAGCGGAGAGAAGCCAGCCGTGGATTTCAGCCTGCCTGAAGAACTGAGGATGATCCAGAGCCTGGTGAAGGACTTCGTCACCGACCAGCTCAAGCCCCTGGAGAGGGAGCTGCTGGGACGCGCGGCCGGACTGGCCGATGCCCGGAGGTCCCTGCCCGCTGAGGTGGATGAGAAGCTCATGGGCATGGCCATGGAGCTGGGACTGTGGGGACTGAGCGTGCCGGAGGAGCTCGGTGGGGTGGGACTGGGCGCGCTGGGCTGCTCTCTGGCCGAGGAGGAGCTGGCCCAGACCATCGTCCCCTTCACCTTCGGGGATGTCAGCCCCATCCTCTTTGAGTGCAATGCCGCCCAGAAGGAGAGCTACTTCCTGCCCCTGTTCAACAGGCGGAAGGACTGCCATATCGCGCTCATGGAGCCGGGGGAGCCGGCCGGCCGCGCCGACATGGCCACCCGGGCGGAGAGGGTCAACGGGAGATACATCATCAACGGCCGGAAGCTGTCCTTTTCGGTCACCGGCAGGGACTGGTTCGCCGTGGTCTACGCCCGGACCTCCGGGGCGGCCGGCGATGGAGTGACCTGCTTCCTGGTGGACGGCGGCACGGCCGGACTCAGCGCCGGCAGAGGGCCGGCTGACACGGGCTGGCGCTCCCAGGTGAGGGCGCCCACGGCGCTGACCTTCACCGACTGCTCCGTGCCGGCCGGGGCCGTGCTGGGCCAGGAAGGCCGGGCCTTCCACCTGGGCCGGAAGTGGCTCCCCTCCCGGCGCATCGTCCGGGGGGCCAGGGCGGTGGGCGTGGCCCAGAGGCTGCTGGAGGAAGCCAGCACCCAGGCCCAGTCCTGGCAGTCCTTCGGGCAGTTCGTCTCCAGGAGGCCGGACGTCGAGGCGGCCCTGGCCGATGTGGCCACGGACATCCATGCCTGTCGGCTGGTGGTTCACGAAGCGGCCTGCCAGGCCGATGAAGGCCGGCTGACCCGGCGGGGCGCGGCCGTGGTCAAGGTCTTTGCAGCGGAGATGCTGGGCCGGGTGGCCGACAGGGTGACCCACGTCTTCAACGGACCCTCCTACCAGGAGGGGCTGCCCATGGAGCAGCTCTGCCGTGATATGCTGGCCACCAGGTCTCTGGGCATGGCCATGGAGCTGCAGCGGAGCATCATTACCCGGGATATTCTCAAAGGCTTGAAAGTGTGAGGGCGGGAGATGGCCAAGAAGATCGCGCTGCCTCTGACTGACCGGACCCTGGACGAGCTCCGGGCGGGGGACGACGTGCTGCTCAGCGGGGTGATCTACGTCGCCCGCGATGCGGCTCACCGCCGGATGATCGAGGCCCTGGACCAGGGCAAGCCCCTGCCCTTCGACGTCAAGGGGCAGACGGTGTACTACATGGGCCCGTCGCCCGCCAAGCCGGGACAGGTCATCGGCTCGGCGGGGCCGACCACCAGCGGACGGATGGACATCTATGCCCCCCGCCTGATCGCCGAGGGACTGAAGGGCATGATCGGCAAGGGCATGCGCTCCAGGACGGTCAAGGAGGCCATGAAGCAGCACCGGGCGGTCTACTTCGCCGCCATCGGCGGTGCCGGTGCCCTGATCTCCAAGAAGATCAAGAAGTCCGAGGTGGTCGCCTACGGCGAGCTGGGGGCCGAGGCCGTGCTCCGCATCGAGGTCGAGGACTTCCCGGCCATCGTGGTCAACGATATCTACGGCGGGGACCTCTACGAGGAAGGGAAGGCCAGGTACCGCAGACCGTGAGGGTGACTGGGGCCGGTCCCGTTCCCGTATCATCTTGATATCCGGCTGCCCAAAGGATATTCTCAACAGGGAGAAGCTGTGGCCCTTTTTGGAACCAGTGGCGTCAGGGGGATAGTAGGCCAGGACCTCACGGTGGACCTCTGCCGCGAGGTGGCCCAGGCCCTGGGCACGCTCCTGCCCCAGGGGGCCCGGATCTGCCTGGCCACGGACACCCGGCGCAGCGCCGGACTGATCAAGGCGGCGGTCTTCGATGGACTGCAATCCTGCGGCATCGAGTGCACCGACCTGGGGGTGCTGCCCACGCCCATGCTGGCCTTGCTCACCAGGGAGATGAAGTTCGACACCGGGATCATGCTCACCGCCTCGCACAATCCCCCGGAGTACAACGGGATCAAGCTGTTCAACGCCGACTCCGTAGGCTACAGCCAGGACCAGGAGGGGGAGATCGAGCGGCTCTACGCCGGGAAGGACTTCCGGCGGGCCGCCCGACAGGGGGTGGTCCGGCAGGGGCAGGGGATGAGGGAGACCTATCTCCGCTTCCTGAAGGATAACCTGGCCGGGGACGGCCTGAAAGGCCGGAAGGTGGTCGTCGATCCCGGGAACGGTGCCGCTTCGGGCATGGCCAGCGGCATGCTCGCCGAGCTGGGACTGGAGGTTTTCTCCGTCAACGATGTGCCCGACGGCAGTTTCCCGGGCCGCAATCCCGAGCCGAAGGAGGACACCCTGCAGGGGACCATCGCCTTCCTGAGGCAGACGGGGGCCGACCTGGCCGTTTGTTTCGACGGCGATGCCGACCGGGTGGTCTTCTGTGACCGGGAGGGCTTTCTGGGATTCAACGAGTGCATCGCCTTCGTCTCCCGGCTGGCCGCCGAGGACAGCGGCAAGAAGGCCGTGGCCACCACCGTGGAGACCGGCAGGCTGCTGGACCTGGCCGTGGCGGATCTCGGCGTGAAGGTGGCCCGGGGCAAGGTGGGCGATGTTCACGTGGCCTATCTGGCCAAGACCACCGATGCCGCCATCGGCGTGGAGCAGGTGGGGGTCTATGTGTTCCCCAGACTGGGCTGCTACCCCGACAGCCTCTTCGCCGCCCTGACCGTCCTCGCCCGGGTGAAAGAGGCCGGGGAGATCCGGGCCTTCGTGGGCAGACTGCCCCGGCTGGTCTTTGAGAAAGGCAAGGTGGCCTGCCCCAATGGACTGAAGGGCCGGGTGATGGAGGCGGTCGGCGACAGGACCGCCGTCTTTGGCCGGGCCGAGGTGAATGCTCTGGACGGCGTCAGGCTGGAGTTCGGGGATGCCTGGATGCTCATCAGGGCCAGCGGCACCGAGCCGATCATCCGCGTCCTGGCCGAGTCCCCGTCGCTGGCCCGGACCCGGGCCCTGCTGGACAACGGCGTGAGAGAGGTAGAGCGTATTGTGACTGAGGTGCAGGGATGAAAGCTATTCTGCTCTGCGGCGGAATAGGCAAGCGGATGTTCCCCATCACTGAGGACAAACTGCTGCTGCGGTTCCTGGGCAAGCCCCTGCTGCAGCACCAGATCGAGGGCGTGGTCGGCGCCGGACTGAAGGACTTGGTCGTCGTGGCCAACCCCCAGAACGCGGAGAGCATCGAGAAGATAGTCCGGGGCCTCTCCGGAGTGAAGGCCGAAATCGTCCTCCAGCCGAAAGCGCTGGGCATCGCCAACGCCCTGGAGTGCGCTGAGCGCTTCCTGGAGGGTGAGGTCGTGGTCCTCAATCCCAACGATGTCTTCGAGGGGTCGGTCTATGCCAGCCTGATCCAGGAGGCCCGTCGGAAGGCCGGGGCATCCTGCCTCATCGGCTATGAGGTGAAGGATTACTTCCCCGGCGGGTACCTGGTGGTGGACGGGGAGAACCGGCTGAAGCAGATCGTGGAGAAGCCCGGCAGGGGCCACGAGCCGAGCAACCTGGTCAACATCCTGGTCCATCTGCACCGCGACGGCGCCCGGCTGCTGAGCTACATCAGGAAGGTCCAGACCACCAGGGACGATGTCTACGAGTGCGCCATGGACAGCATGGTCAAAGAAGGCGCGGCCATCCAGGTCGTCCCCTACCGGGGCTTCTGGGCCGCCATCAAGTACCCCTGGCATATCTTCCGGGCGGTGAGGTTCTTCCTGGACGGCAGTCAGCCGAGCATATCCCCTTCGGCCAAGATATCCCCCGCGGCCACCGTCGAGGGCCGGGTGATCATCGGCGACAACGTCAGGGTCCTGGAGAACGCCGTGGTCAGGGGGCCGGCCTACATCGGACCGGGGACAATCATCGGCAACAATGTCCTGGTCCGCGACTACAGCCACGTGGGGGCTAACTGCGTGGTCGGCTACTGCACCGAGGTCAAGGGCTCCTACGTCGGGGACGGCTGCTGGTTCCATTCCAGCTATGTCGGCGACTCCATCATCGCCGATGACTGCTCCTTCGGGGCGGGCACCATGCTGGCCAATTTCCGCTTCGACGAGAAGGACATCAAGGTCAGGGTCGGCGATGAGGTCGTCGATACCGGCCTTGACAAGTTTGGTACCATAATGGGGACTGGCTCCAAGACGGGGATAAACGCCAGTATCCTGCCCGGAACGAGGGTCGGACCCAATTCATTCGTGGGACCCCATGTTTGTTTGACCAAGGACCTGGGGCCGAATAAGATGGCGGTGATGGAGCCCCGCTACAGGGTGATCGACAAGCAGATCGATCTGGATGCGAACAAGAAGCAGGAACTGATGAAGAAACTGGAGAGCCACTGATGTGCGGTGTCATCGGCTACGTGGGGGACGCTGAGGCAGCCCCCATAATTGTCAAGGCGCTGAGGAATCTGGAGTACCGGGGCTACGACTCCGCGGGCATCGCCACCCTGGCCTTCGGCAGGGTCTGGGCGGAGAAGGACATTGGCAAGCTCGATCAGGTCTGCCAGACGCATCAGCTGGACAGCCTGCCCGGCAGTACCGGCATCGGCCACGTCCGCTGGGCCACCCACGGCGAGGTGACCCCGGTCAATGCCCACCCCCACTTCGACTGCAAGCGGGAGATCGCCGTGGCCCACAACGGCATCATCGAGAACTACCAGGAGCTCCGCACCCGACTGGAGCACAATCATCTCTTCGTGTCGCAGACCGACACCGAGGTCATCCCCCACCTCTTGGAGGAGTTCGTCGACGCCGGGGCCTCCCTGGAGGAGGCGGTGCTCAAGACCACCAAGCTGCTCAGGGGCTCGTATGCCATCGTGGCCGTGTCGCTGAAGGACCCGGGCAAAGTGGTGGCCAGCCGGAAGGACAGCCCCCTGGTGGTGGGCAGGAACGACGGCAAGAACTTCGTCTCCAGCGATGTGCTGGCCTTCCTGGAGCAGACCAACCGGGTGGCCTACCTGGAGGACGGGGAGACCGTGGTGCTCACCAAGGACATCGTCTTCCTTGATGCTGAAGGACGGCAGTTGCAGAAGGAGTTCCGGGAAGTCGACTGGAAGTGCGACGAAGCCACCAGGCAGGGGTACGAGTTCTTCATGATGAAGGAGATCATGGAGGAGCCCCATGCCATCCGCTGCGCCGCGATGCAGGACAAGAGGCTGCTCCTGGAGATGGCCATCGGCATACTCCGCTCCAGGCAGGTGGTGCTCACCGCCTGCGGCACATCCCGCTACGCCGCGCTGGTGGGACGGTATCTCTTCTCCCGGCTGGGAGGCAAGTTCTGCGACGTGATCATGGCCTCCGAGTTCCAGTACTTCTCCGACTCCATAGACCGGAATACCCTGGTCATCGCCATCTCCCAGAGCGGGGAGACCGCGGACGTCATCGAGGGGGTGAAGCGGGCCCGGGCCAACGGGGCCACCATCTACTCGCTGGTGAACACGGTGGGCTCCACCCTGGCCCGGATGAGCGAGCGGGTGCTCTATCTGAACTGCGGACCGGAGATCGGGGTGGCGGCCACCAAGACCTTCATGAGCCAGCTCACCCTTCTCTATATGCTGGCCTTCACCATGGCCAACCAGATGGACGAGGGACTGGCGAAGATCCTGGACATCTGCCCCAAGATCGAGAAATGCTTCAGCAAGAACAGCAAGAAGATCTGGGGACTGGCCCAGCGGACCAAGGGCAGCAACGATTTCTACTACATCGCCCGGGGCATCAACTTCGCCATCGCTGCCGAAGGGGCCCTGAAGATGAAGGAGATCTCCTACGTTCACGCCGAAGGCATGCCCGCCGGGGAGTTGAAGCACGGCACGCTGGCCCTCATCGACAAGGGGACGCCGGTGGTGGTCATCTGCCCCAAGGACTACACCTACGAGGAGACCATCGCCAACGCCCACGAGACCAAGGCCCGGGGGGCGTTTCTCATCGGGGTCTCCGAGGCGGCCAACCCCATCTTCGACGACTGGATAGAGGTGCCCAGCGTGGAGGAGATCTTCCAGCCGCTGGTCACCGTGGTGCCCCTGCAGCTGTTGGCCTACTACTCCGCGGTGGCCCGGGACAGGGACCCGGACAAGCCGCGGAACCTGGCCAAGTCCGTCACCGTGAAATAGACCGCCCGCTTCGCGGGGGGTCGAGGGCCACTGCCGGAGGAGTCAGAATGAAGCTGAAAGCCGCCGCCGTCATAGCCGCCATGGGACTCCTGGCCGTCTCCATTCTGAGCGGCTGTTCCAGCGACACCAAGGACTTCGCCGACATCATGACCGGGATCCCCGTGGGCAGCTCCGATTTCGGCTACTGGGACGTGGGCAAGCTCAGCACCGATGAGGACCTGGCTGAGATCTACGCCGAGTTCCGGTCCAGCCGCCAGGCTGAGCAGCTGATGAACATCGGACTGGGCCTCTTCGTGCTGGACCGGGCCGCCAGGGCCTCCGGGATCGACGGAGAGGTGACCGTCCTGGAGGGCGATCTCAACGGGAAGGACATCGAGAGGCGGCTGAGGGAGAACGACTACATCGAGAGCCGGTACCGGGATACCGGGATCTGGACTCCTCAGGACGGTGAGGGGGATGACTCGCTGGGATTGCAGAAGGACCGCCTGCTCGTGGCCGGCAGCGACTACCTCCGGTCATGCATCGACACCGTGGCCCAGGAGCAGGTCTACTCGCTCTACGACGACCAGTACATCAGGTGGCTGGTGGACCGCCTGCCCCAGGGCCTGATCGTGGCAGTCCACAAAGCGGACTCCGCAGCCGTGCAGGCCTACACCGACATCATCGCCTCGGGTGAGTCCTACCGCAAGGAGGGCAAGGACAAGCTGAGGCTGACCGCCATCTACATGTTCCAGGACAGTGAAGCCGCGGACAAGGGCGGGACGGTCATCGAGAACCAGCTGGGCATCGCCGGGTTCACCGACGTCAAGCTGGAGCAGGACGTCAATTTCGTCCGCATCACCGCCCTGATCTACATCTCCGACTTCGCCCAGACCGTGGCCTTCTGAGGTCCGGCGGTCAGCAGTCGGCGGCGGCGTGCAGCCGGAGGCTCCGTTTCGCTCCGCGCGGCTTCCGTGCCGGACTTCCCCTGCCCCCTTGGGCACCGTGTATAATATCTCCTGACTTGCGGCGCGGGGTCGGGCCGCGCGTGTGAAGCGCAGGATAGAGGAGGCGGCGCTTGCCTGGTGAGAGAAGGCTGACAGTCGACGAAGACCTGCGGCTGAAGATGCTCATGCCCCTCTTCGAGCTGAGCAATGCCCTGATGTCCGAGGTCAATCTGGAGCGGCTCCTGGCCCTTGTCGTGGAGATAGTCAGCCATGAGACCCGGGCCGACCGTGTCTCCCTGATGCTCCTGGATAAGTCCGGACAGGAGCTGGCCATCAAGGCCGCCGTGGGACTGCCCTCCGACGTGGTCAGGACCGCCATGGAGAAGGTGGGCCGGGGCATCGCCGGGTCGGTGGCCAAGTCGGGCAAGCCCATCCTCCTCAACGGAGAGGTGGAGCACAAGGACAGAGTGGTCTCCGGCAGGACGTCCTCGGCGCTCTGCGTCCCCCTGGCCGTGGGGGGCCGGGTCATCGGGGTCCTGAACAGCAGCAAGACCGGAGAGGAGAACCGCTTCACCCAGAGCGACCTGCAGTTGCTTTCCA
>Ga0194111_10005601_pt1 | contig 14408 bp, 9 predicted proteins | sample TA2KigC300mmetaG_FD_146194 | JGI IMG/M metagenome (GOLD analysis project Ga0194111, IMG submission 146194) | Freshwater microbial communities from Lake Tanganyika, Tanzania - TA2015033 Kigoma Deep Cast 300m | ecosystem: Environmental > Aquatic > Freshwater > Lake | place: Tanzania: Lake... | reverse complement strand
ACGCGTGAGATTGCCGGAACATGATTCCGGCCAAGGGCGCGGGTTCACTGGAGACGCACCCGGTAATACCGGGCGGCGTTGGTGGCGGGTTGCGGATCGCTGAAGTAAAGCGGACCGGCGCTCAGCGCTGGTGGGACCGCCGTACAATTGAGCCACCCAGGCGGTGCCTGAGAGGGGTTGATCACGCTCGTCAAACAGCCTGGCATCAACCCCGGCGGCGGGCACCCAATTGTCCAGATGAACCGTGCCGCCGCACTCGGCCCCCGGATCGAGCCGAACCGTCACGGCGTCGCTGGCCGTGGTTCCATACCCATTGCTGACCAGCACCTGGTATACCCCGCCCGACTCGCCGCGGAGGACAGGAACGTGCAGCGTGTCGCCCGTCTCGCCGGCAAGCTCCGCACCATTGAACCGCCACTGGTACTGGACAGGCTCGGCGCCAGGCTGCCAGTAACCTGCCTCCGAGCCAGTACCGAAGGGCGCCCTTGCGCCCACGGGGGCCAACCGGTCGCTCGTGATGCCCGCATACAACTGCGCCACGAACTGACCGCCACTGACGCGCGTCCCGTCGAAATCGTAGACCGGCGCATCCAACGCCGCGCGCTGCGCTCGGTTGCTGAAGTGGACCGACGAGCCTACGACAGGCGCGGGCACGACGCTGACTTCGGCCGTGCTGTTGCCCTCGGTGCCCTTCGAGGTGGTCACCGACGCGCGGTATGTGCCAGCGTCGGCCGGTTCTAGGTTCTCGAGCACCAGCGTCGCGCTGTTGGCGCCCGGGATCATGTGCCAGCCGTGAAACCAAACCACGGACCGGGGCGACGCGCCGGCGACCTTGAACCCAAGCACTGCCGTCTCCCCAACGTAGAAGATCCCGCCGGCCGGCTGTGCGATGAAGCGGAGAGTCGGGTCGCCGAGAGTCCCACCAAGTCCATCGGGGGATATCCGTTTCCACCCGTCACCAGCCGCAGCGGCATGCTCTTGAGGGTCTTCTTTCCGGCGCGCGCTGCGGCCTCGAACGTCGCCCCTCCCGAGGCTTCCCAGGCTCGGATTTGGACTTCGGCCACTTCACCCGGTCGAACACCGGGGACATACCGTGTCGTGTCGACGCCGATCGTGTTTATGTACCCCGCCGCGGCACCGGTTCGGAAGGTGAGCGGAGGCCCAGTCGGGAGCGCGGCCTGGTTCGCCCCAGCATAGAGCTGCGCCAGGTAGAAGGGGCCAGCCAGTGGGTACCAAGAAGTCCCATCCCCGTCATAGAACCGTCCGTCCACTACCCCGGACACCCGGTTGTTGAAATTGATGGTTCCATACGCATACTCGAGGCCCGCGGGTGGTCCCCAGTACTCTCCTTCGGTCAGCCCCGTGAAGCTGGTCACTCGCGCCTCGACCTCGAACCCTGTCGACTCCCCGACATAACGGTAGGCATCGGACGGTTGTCGGACGATCGTAGGCTCCGCACCTTGTGGGGCGACCTTCTCCCGGCTCGCCGTGGTTGCTCGCCCCAGGGCCGGCACCGTGGCCAGCAACACGGACAGGATGATGTCGAGTCTCCAGGGAAGGTGAGCCGATTTCATAGCATCGCGCGATCCCGATCCGGTCCTTATGGTCCGGTACTCTCACCGGGCGGACGCGAGATGTCCAGTCGCTTGAACAGGCCCATGCCGACGACGCAGAGGCAGAGGACCGAGACCGCTGCCTTCTCGCCTGTTCCCATTTTGTTCTTCTGCCGGATCCCCGGCCGTGCCATAGCCCAAGCGTTAACAACGTCGCGCGGCTTCGTTGCCACTCGTTCAGCAGGGACCGTTTGACTGCCGGTAGAAGAGACCAGCCATACCAAAACTCAATTAATCTAACAGTGTATTAGTACTTGACAGACTTGGCTCTGACCTAGAAGCTTGGCGCCATCTATGAGAACCACCCGCATCAAAGTCAAAGGCCGACCGGCCGTCTACCACTGCGTCTCCCGCATTGTCGGCGCCCAACGCCTCCTCGATGACCTCGGCAAGGAAACCTTGGTCCGGCTCCTCCGGCGCCTGGCCACCTTCTGCGGCCTCGATGTCATCACCTATTGCATCATGTCCAATCACTTCCATGTCCTGGTCAGAGTTCCGGCCGAGCAGAACCCGACCGACGAGGAACTGGTCGAGCGCATGAAGGCCCTCTACGGGAAGGCCAAGCCCCGAGAGGCCGGGCTGCTCTATGAGGCCGAGAAGGGGTTGCACGAGCATGGTCGGGTGGACGCGGACATTCGGAAACGGATGTTGGCGCGGATGGGGGATGTGTCGGAGTTCATGAAGGAGTTCAAACAGCGGTTCAGCAAGTGGTACAACATCCGGCATCAGCGGTTTGGGACGTTGTGGGCGGAACGGTTTCGGAGTGTGCTGGTCGAGGATCAGCCGGGGGTGCTGGAGACGGTGTCGGCGTACATCGACTTGAACGCGGTGCGGGCTGGGTTGGTGGAGGATCCGAAGGATTACCGGCACTGCGGGTACGCGGCGGCGGTGGCTGGGGATGTGAAGGCGCGGTCGGGGTTGTTGAGTATGTACCGGGGTGAGGGCGTGCCTGGGAGCGGGGCTTGGGCAGTGGGGGCGGCGGGGCCGACGGAGTCGGACGGGGTAAGGGACCGCGGGCAAGATGCCCGCGCTCCGTTCTTGGCCGGTGCGCAGGCTGGAGCGGGGTGCGAGGAACCGCGGAAGGGGAGGGTGCGTGAGTGGAAGGAGGTGGGTGCGGAGTATCGGAAGCGTCTGTATGTGAGGGCAGGGGTGTCTGGGAGCAGCGGGAAGGCGGCGTTGAGTCGGGAGCAGATTAAGCGGGTGTTGCAGAAGGGCGGGGAGTTGAGTGTGGGGGAGGTGCTGCGGTTGCGGATCCGGCACATGACGGACGGGGTGGTGTTGGGGTCGAAGGGGTTTGTGGACGGGGTGTGGTTGGCACATCGGGAGCGGTTTGGGGCCAAGCGGCGGAGTGGGGCGAGGCCGATTCGGGGCGGGGGCGAGCGGTTGGCGGAGTTGAGGGTGCTGCGGGATTTGCGGGTGGAGGCTATTGGCTAAGCAGCGCGTCGAGGGGAGGGATCCTGCGAGTGTGCGTGCGTGAGTGCGCGAGAGGCGGGGCGGGGTCCTTGGGTTAGCACGATGGTGACGGGTTGTTGATGCGGGTGTGCTGGTGTGGGGATGGGCGGAGAGGCGCTGGGGGGAATTGGTGCGGCTCTTGGGCGGTTGGTGGAGGGAGAGGTGTGGCGGAGCGCTGCGACGCCGTGTTGCTGCTTGGGGCTTCGGATTTCGGATCGTGGGCTCGTGGAACTCGCCCCTCCAGGGTTTAGGATTGGGGTTTGAGATCGTGGGCTCGTGGAACTCGCCCCTCCAGGGTTTGGGGGTTGGGGTTTAAGATCGTGGGCTCGTGGAACTCGCCCCTCCAGGGTTTAGGATTGGGGTTTGAGATCGTGGGCTCGCGGAACTCGCCCCTCCATCGCGTGGTTGTGGAAGGTTGAGCGGTGGTCGTCTTCGAGAGGATCGGTGGTCAGAGGGTGAGGGGTTAGGATCAGGAGTTGCGGGGGCGTCGGGGCGGAGTGGGCACATCTGACCGTTCTGCAAATGCGAAGGGACTACGCCTGGCGGTTCGGAAGAGAGAGTGAGGTGCGCCTGGGCGAGGGGCAGGTCTTGAGGGTGACAGCGATGTTGAAACGCGGGGCACGACCTGGTTGACTGGGGGCCTAAACGTTGTCTATGGCCGTGTTGATGCTATGAAGTTGCATACCTATTCTTCTCGAGGTCTGTGTCTAGCTCCGTACCTCGCTGGGCTGGTCTTAGCTGTTTGGCTCGGCTTGGGGGGGGGAGGATTGGGCTGGGCCCAGCCGGACCCGAGTTGGCTGGCACACGATCGGACTCGTCCGGCGCCGCCGCCGGTGGATCCGGGCACCGGCAGCATTGTGGCCGAACCTGGCCGGCCGCCGTCGGACGCCATCGTGCTTTTTGGCGGGTCAGACCTTGTGGGGTGGTGTGCGTTGGACGGCAGCGCGACTCGTTGGGTGGTCAAGGACGGGGCGATGGAATGCGTGCCGGGCAGCGGGTACATTCGCACCATGCAAGCGTTTGGGGATTGCCAGCTTCACCTCGAGTTTGCGACGCCGGCACACGTTGAAGGGGAGGGGCAAGGCCGGGGCAACAGCGGCGTGTTTTTCGGGTTGAACCGTTACGAGATTCAGGTGCTGGACTCGTACGAGAACCCTACGTATGCCGACGGTTCGGCGGGCGCGGTCTACATTCAGTATCCGCCGCTGGTCAATGCTTCGCGTCCACCGGGCCAGTGGCAGTCGTTCGACATCGTTTGGACCGCGCCGCGTTTTGGGGCCGACGGTCAGTTGCTATCGAAGGCGTGGGTGACGGCTTTTCACAACGGGGTGTTGGTGCATTTGAACGTCGAGTTGACCGGGCCAACGGGTTGGCTGACGCGCGCCCCCTATCGGGCGCATCCGGAGAAGCTGCCGATCGCGCTGCAGGACCACGGGAATCCGGTGCGGTTCCGCAACATCTGGGTGCGCGAGTTGGGCAAGCCGGGCAAGCCGGAGTTCACGTTTTCCGAGGCTGCGCTGCGGCGGTTTGTGGGCGAATACGACCGCGGCCGCAACGAGTTGGTACGGGTAGAACCGGCTGGGGACGGGCTGCTGCGGTTCACGGTGCAGGGAGCGACGTTCGATTTGTTTGCCGAGGGGCCCAGCCGGTTCTTCGCCAAGACCACGGACATCCAGTGCCAGTTCGAGACCGACCCACAAGGGGCGGTGACTGGGTTGGTGTTTTCGGTGGGCGAGGGAGGCATCCGCGCCAAGAAACTCAAGTAATCAGCCCGGGCACGCGTTGTGGAGGCGATCATTCGACCCACGGCCGCCGCGGCGGCGGAGTTAGTGGCGCAGGTGATCGAGCGCGAGTTGCGGGCCCATCCGCACTTGGTGTTGGGGTTGGCGACGGGGCGGACGATGGAAGCGGTGTATGCGCGGCTGGTGCGTCGGCATCGCGAGGCGGGTTTGGATTTCTCGCTCTGTGCCACATTCAACCTGGACGAGTACGTCGGGCTATCGCCGGCCGATCCGCATTCGTATCGGCACTACATGAATCGGCACTTGTTCCAGCAAGTGAACATCGACTCGCGCAACACGCATTTGCCGGACGGTCAGGCGCCCGACCTGGATGCGGAATGCGCTCGTTACGAGCGGATGATTAGGCAGTTCAACGGGCTGGATCTCCAGCTCCTGGGGATCGGGCGAGCGGGGCACATTGGGTTTAACGAGCCGCTTTCGGCATTGTTCTCGCGCACGCGGGTGAAGGCGTTGTCGCCGGCGACGCTGGCGCAAAACGCGCCGCTGTTCGGGTCGGGCACGTCGATGCCGCGTCGGGCGATCACGATGGGGGTGGGCACGATCCTGGAGGCGCGCCGGTTGTTGTTGTTGGCGACGGGGGAAGACAAGGCGGAGATCATCGCGCGGGCGGTGGAGGGGCCGATCACCGCGATGATCTCGGCGACGGCGCTGCAGTTGCATGCGCGGTGCACGGTGGTGGTGGACGAACCCGCGGCCCGGCAACTGCAGGGGGCCGATTACTACCGCTGGATCTTCGCTAACGAACCGGAGTGGGAGGCCTACCGGTAACGGGTCTGCGCGGAGCCGGGGCTGCGGGAGCCGCCGCGGGCCGCGGCTTTGGGGGGGATGGGGAACGGACGGGCGAGGGGGCGCTTGTGGGGCGGGGGGGGAGCGGTTAGGCTGGGCGCATGGACGCGCCGGCGTGGGCCAGTCTGAGCGACGACGAGCTGCTCGAGCAGCGGATCAGCCGACTGGGACTGAGCGTTGCGGGCAGCCCGCTGGAGAGGTTGGTGCAACAGCTCTACGACGAGCTGACCCAGAAGGGGCTCGTGTTCCATCCCTCCTGTCACGTGGGCGACGAATGGTTTGTGCCGGTGGGTGTGCCGGCGATTTTCATCCCGTTTTTCTTGGCGCACGAGCGCCTCGGCCAGCTCGAGCGGAAGATCATGCTCGAGGTGGAAGGGGACACGCCGGAGTGGTTCATGAAGTTGATTCGGCACGAGGCAGGGCATGCCTATGCTTACGCCTACCAGTTGTTCAAGCGGCGCAAGTGGCAGCGCGCATTTGGGCGCAGTTCGGCGCAGGAGACCCCGTCGTTTTACCGGCCTCGACCCCACAGCCGCGGCTACGTGGTGCACTTGGACGACTGGTATGCTCAGAGCCATCCGGACGAGGATTTCGCAGAGACGTTCGCGGTGTGGCTGACGCCGGGACTGGACTGGCAGGAGCGGTACCGGGGCTGGAAGGCGCTCGAGAAGTTGCTGGTGGTTGACGAGATGCTGCGGTCGTTGGCGGGCCAACCGCCGCCGGCGCTGCCTGAGTATCGGGTACGGGACCACGACTGTCTGAACGTCAAGCTGAAGACCTACTACGCTCGCAAGCGCCGGCTGTACGAAGATTCGTTTCCGGACTTTTACGATAGCGATCTGCGGCAACTGTTCGATGCCGGGGCGGACGTGGCGGGGCGGGTGAAGGCGTCGGTGTACTTGAAGCACCACCGGGCGCAGTTGATGGAGGCGGTGTGCCAATGGACCAACGAGCGCAAGTACCACGTCACCGCGCTGCTGGCGCGGTTGATCGAGCGTTGCGACCAACTGGGCCTGTATCTGAAGGGCTACGACCCGCGGCAGAACCTGCAGGTGGCCGCTTATCTCACCACGCTAGTGATGAACCACCTGTTCACCGGCAAGTTCAAACGCACCAAGTAACCGCTGTGAAACGTCCCCCGAAAGTCCTGGCCCTGTTCGATACCCGGACACCCATCCCGCCGGAGCAAGACCTGAGCGCGGAGCTGCAAACGGTCGATTGGCAGACGGAGGCGAATGTCTTGGTGGCGCTAGGCGAACTGCGTGTCGCCGCGGAGCACCTGGTGCTGTTCGACGACCTCGAGGTATTGAACCAGAAGCTGACGCAGTTCGCGCCGGACGTCATTTTCAACCTGGCCGATCAATTCCGGAACAACCGCGCTTTGGATCAGAACATCGTTTCGTTTCTCGAGCTGCACGGGTTGCCGTTCACCGGCTGTGGGTCGACGGGGCTGACGCTCTGCAAGCACAAGGCGATCTCGAAGAAGATCCTCAGCTACCACCGGATTCACGTGCCGGGGTTCACCGTCGTCGCCCGGGGCCGGCGGGCCACGCGGCCGCGGCGGCTCAAGTTTCCGATTTTGGTCAAGCCGCTCAAGGAGGAGGCTTCCTACGGCATTTCGCAGGCATCCTTCGTCGAGACGGACGAGCAGTTCCAGGAGCGGGTGCAGTTCCTGCACGAGAAGCACGAGCAGGATGTGATTGCCGAGGAGTACATTGCCGGCCGCGAGCTCTACGTGAGCGTGTTGGGGAACCAGCGCCTTCAGGTCTTTCCCATTCGCGAGCTGGTGTTTCGGGAAGTTCCGCCGGAGGAGCCCAAGATTGCGACGTACCGGGCCAAGTGGGACGAGGAGTACCGCAAGCGTTGGGGGTTGCAGAACCAGTTTGCCGAATCCCTGGAGCCCGGCGTGGCGCGCAAGATCATCACGACCTGCAAGCGCATATACCGCCTGCTCACCATCGACGGCTACGCGCGCATCGACCTGCGCCTGACGCCGGCCAACGAGGTCTACTTCATCGAGGCGAACCCGAACCCGATCCTGGCTGCGGAAGAGGACTTCGCTCAGTCGGCGCTGCGGGCGGGGCTGAGTTACGCGCAGTTGATAGACCGGATCATGCGCCTGGGCCTGAAGGCAACGCGCACATGACCTTGACGCGATGGGGCCCGAGCCAACGCCGCGCGCTTGGGTTGGTGGTACGAAATGCGAGCCAACTGGCGCGCCGGCGGAAGCGAGATGTCGCCGACGAGCGGTTCCGAGGCTCGGCCGTTCACGTTCAGGAGCTTTGTTCGAGGTCGCTGCTCCAGGCCTGCACCAACTGGTCAGGGGTAGGTACTGCGAGCGGCCGGACGATGCGGAACCCCACGGACTGGGCTTCGGTCAGCCACCAGATGCTCTTGGGCAGGTTCGGGTCCCGCATTTGCCAGGCCGGATGCGAGGCTTTTCGCCCGGCGCTGCGCAAACGTGTGGCCTCATCGTCATAGGAACCGCCGCGTGCGACGTGGGGGAAGGGTGCGGAGGCTCGCAGCCAGGGCGCGAGGTGGAGTTGGCGGCCGAGTTCGCGGTAGTCCTCGGCGTACCGGTCGAGGCACCATTCCCAGACGTTGCCGTAGAGGTCGTGAAATCCCCACGGATTGGGTCGTTTGCGGCGGAGTTGATGGTAGCGCAGGTCGCTGTTTTCCTCGAACCAGGCGTAGTCGGTCAGGTGGCTAGGGTCATCGCCGAAGTGGTAGGCTGTGGTCGTGCCGGCGCGGCAGGCGTACTCCCATTCGGCCTCGGTGGGCAGCCGGTAGTAATGACCGGTTTTGGCGCTGAGCCAATGGCAGTATTTGTTGGCGGCGTGGTGGGTCATCGAGACGGCTGGATACCCTTGCTTGCCCATGCCGAAGCTCATGTCGGTGTAGGGTTTCGATGGACCGGTGACGGCATCGGCCACCGAGTTGACGTAGTCGGGAGAGGGGTTTTGGGCGCGCCGTTCCCGTTGGTCCTCACGCCACACATAGGCTTCGTACTCAGCCCAACTGACTTCGCACTGGCCCATCCAGAACGGCTCGATTCGGAGTTGGACGGGCGGCCCTTCGTCGGCCAGGCGGCCTGGTTCTGCGGGGTCACTGCCCAGGGTGAATTCGCCGGCGGGCACGGGGAGCATCACGTAGGTGACGGCGGTGCCGGGGATGGCGTTGGTATAGGGCCGCATGTCGGCCGCGGTGGCGATACGCTCTTGGGCGAGCACCTCGAGGATCTGGCGGTGGATCAGCGGCACGGTGGCGTCGTCGTTGTCGGCCATCGAGGCGAGCCTTCGGTAGTCGCCCGGCAGCACGGTGCGGGCGCGGCAGCGGTAGGATTGCATGTCCGTCGAGAACTTCGAGTAATCGGGTCCGAAGAAGACCAGGAACTGGGTTTCGAGGGCCGCGGCGCCGAAGATCAGATCGCCGGAGCGCGGTTCGACTGGGCCGATGGAGGTGGGCGGTTGGACGCCATTGAAGGCGAAGACCTCGGCTGTTTCCCCTTGGTTGAAGGCGATCAGCAAGTGGGAACCGCCCTCCTCGCGGGGCACGCGCAGGACCGAACGGATGGGTTTGGGGAGATGGAAGTCGGCCGGTTTGCCCCAACGCAGGCCACCGGCGTCTCCTGGCTCGAGGGGGTAGAGGCGCAACGTTGGGTTACCCGGTTGGTACAGCAGCAACTCGGCCTGCGCCTTGCCTCGGAAATGGCCGATGGCGTACTCGGAACCGGCGGGCAGGTTCTCGAGAGTGAGCAGGTTTTCGAGCTTGCCGCGCGTCCAGCGCTGCACGCGGAACGTGGTGGCGGTGTCGGTGGTCCACAGTCCACAGATCAGCTCGGCGTCGCCGTGGACGAGAACGGCACGATTCGGTTGCCAGAATTGGGCATCGGTTTCGAGCCCTTCGGCAACGGCCTCGAATGTGCCGGCGCGGTTTACGAGTTGGGCGATTTGGTTGGCGTCGGGTGCGTTGTAGATGCTTGCGACGAGGAGGTTGTGTAACTGCGGTGCGCCGGCGGTTCCGCCGGTTACCGCCAAGGCGCTGTTGGGCCCCACAGCGGTCAGCGAAAGCGGGACGGGTTTGGGGGTGACTTCGGGCTGGTTGGCGGCGACGAGGTGGGCCAAGTTGGCGTTGATGCCGACGAAGACCAGGGCGTCCTGGGCTGGGTCCAGGAGCCGGCCCAAGGCGAGTCCGGAGACGTCCAGGAAGCCGGCCAGTCGGTGTTTGACCCAATGGATTCCCCCGTCGGGGAGTGTGTACCCGAGCCGGTACTTGCCGCTGGCTCGGTCGACGATCACGATGTCCTGGCGTTGGTCGCCGTTGAAATCGCCGGTGCCGAAGAATTCGCGCGGAGTCTCTCGCACGAAGACTTGGCTAGCGGGGGTTTCCCCGGCTGCGGCGGCGATCCACACGGCGACCCAGCCCCAGCGCGTTGCCCAGTTGTTTTTCATGGTCTGATCGAGTTCTACCCAATCATGCGAGATCGGGCGGCAGAAAGTGACAGAGCGGGAACGTTCGAGTCGCTTTCTCGCTGGGGCCATCGTTGGGGCGGACTGGGGTTGGCGGCTGGATGGGTGTTGGAGGGAGCGGAGCGTTCGGGACCCAACTCGCCCTGGTGGGGGTGGGGGCGGCTCTCGGTCGAGGGGAAGCGCGGTGGCGTTACTGCGGTGTGGGGGGGCCTGCCTGCCACCAGCGCAGCCGGAAATCCGAACTCGACGCTGCCAAGGCGCGGCCGTCTGGGGAGAAGGACAACTCCGCGACGAGTTTTCCCGGCCAGGTGAGCGTGAGCAGTTCTTGGTGCGTGCTGAGGTCCCACACTTTGATAAACTCTCCGCCCACACTCCCGGTGGCCAGGCGGCGGCCATCCGGGGAGAAGGCGACGGCGTGGACCCCGAGCAGGTGGCCGCGCAGCACCGCTTGCGGTGTCCAGTGTTGGGTTTCCCAGAGTTTAGCGAGGCCTTCTTGGCTGCCGCTGGCCAACCATCGTCCGTCCGGCGAGAACGCCACCGCGTCGGTCGGTTGGTCGTGGGCGCGGAACTCGGCGACCGACTCTCCTGTGCCCAAGGCGAACACGGCGACGGAGTCCCCGGCGGCGGCGAGCCACTGGCCGTCGGGCGAAAGGTCGATGGCGGCCAGCGTGCCGTAGGAGGTCTGCCACGGTGGGGCCGCCGGTTGCCAGGTATCGGTGGCGAACACGTGGACTGTGCGCGCGTCCGCAATCGCGACGAGGTGCGACCCCGTGGTGGTGAAGCGGAGTCGGCTGAGGTTTGCGGACCCGTCGCGCACCGTTTCGAGGCGTTCGATCAAGGTCGGTCCTCGTTCATCCCAGACACGAATGACTCCGGCGGCGTCGGCCGTTGCGATCCAACCGCGGTGGGGGCAGGAGGCCAGGAGGCGGTTTCCCACGCCCAACGCTTCGAGTTGCCTCGGCGTTTGGGATGACGGGTAGCTGCGGGACACGCGGACCACGCCCCCGGCGGCATCCAGCCCAAAGAGCGCGTTGTGGTTGGCGGCGAAGCTGGGTGCGCGCAGCGGTGCGTCGCGCGGTCCGATGGGGGTGGCGAGGTGGCGCAGGTGCCAGACGTTGAGCGTGCCGTCCTTGCCGCCGCTGACCAAGGTCTCGCCGTCGGCGAGGAAGGCGAGGGCCCAGACCTCGTGCTGGTGGCCACGCAGGACTTGGGGCGGTAGTTCCGTCCAGAGGCTCCAGACCCGCAAGGTTTGATCGGCGCTGGCAGAGGCCAGGAGTTCGCCTCGAGGGGAGAAGGCTAGACTCGAGATCCAGGCTTGATGGCCCTCGAAGGCCCGTTCGAGGCTCCCTTCGGCCAGGCGCCAGAGCCGTACGGTCCGTTCCGAGAAGCCGGCGGCGGTGGCGAGACGTTGGTCGTCTGGGGTGAGGGCCAAGGCGGTGAGGGCTTCGCCGTGCGCGGCCCAAGCGTGCAGCAGTCCCCCGGCGCGCGGGTCGACCAGGCGCACCAACCCGTCGCTCCCACCCAGAACTAGCCATTGGCCTTGGGCGCCGAGCGCGAAGTCGCCGGTGTGTCGTCCCCCGGCGGGAAAGCCGCCATGGATCACGGGCTTGCCGCGTTGGGGCAGGTCCCAACGGCACAGCGCGCCGGTGGAGGAGAAAGCGAAGAGGGTCTGGCCGTCGGGGCTGTACGCCAAGTCGAGCAGCACCTCGGCGAAGGGCCAGGTGATCGTCGGATTCAAGTCGGGCAACGACCAGAGCGTCGCGCCGCCGGTGGGTGCTGCGGTCGCCAAGGCTGGTGAAGCGGGGGCGAAGCGGAGCGCGGTTCCGGCTTGGGGTCGCGTGGCGAGCAACTTGCGCGCGGTGAGGTCCCAGAGGCGCACGGTGCCGTCCATGCCCGCGCTCGCGACGCGGGTCTGATCGGCCGAGACAGCGAGGGCGCTAACGGCTTCGCCCTGGTGGCCGAGCTCGAAGAGCGCGTCGCTGCGGCACGCGTCCTCGAGGTAATACCATTCCCAGCCGCGCGGGTCGTCCTGGCCCGGTTCCGGGCGGTGACGGTCGAGGAGTTCGCGGGCGCGACCCAGATTGCTCGCCTCGAGCGCGTGTTGCACGAGGTTCAGATCGGAGGCATAGGCAATCTGGCGAGTGCGTGTGGCGGCGGCGTGGGCACGTTGTTCGGCTGCTTGGGCGAGGTTCCGCTGTTGGCGGGTGTCGAACAGGGCGTGGGTGGACAGGACTAAGCCGCCGGCGAGGGCGAACACAATGGCGGTGGCGGCCCCGACGGCTTGGCGATGGCGGCGCACAAACTTACGCAGCCGGTAGAGTCCACTGGGCGGGGCGGCGGTGACCGGCTCTTCACGCAGGAACCGTTCGAGGTCACGGGCGAGGGCGTTGACGGTGGGATAGCGGCGATCGCGGTCTTTCTCGAGGGCCTTCATGACAACCCAGTCGAGTTCACCGCGCAGTTGGCTGGCTAAGCCTGCGGGGGTCGTGTTGCGCGCGACGGCGGCGGCGGCCTGGGCCGCTCCGCCGTCGCGGACGCGGGCGCTGGGAGGGGCAGGTTCTTCTTCGCGGAGGGCCTGGTGGGCACCGGCCTGGAGGAACCGCGCGAGCCGTTGGGGATCGAAGGGCGAGGCGCCGCACAGCAGTTCGTAGAGGACCACGCCCAGCGAGTAGATGTCGGCGCGGGTGTCGACGTCGCAGCGGTCGCCGGCCGCCTGCTCGGGGCTCATGTAGGCGGGCGTGCCGATCAACTGACCCAGAGCGGTGGTTAGCGGGCGGTCGGTCAGGGAGGCTTGCATGGCCTTGGCGACGCCAAAGTCAATGACCTTGGGCCAGGGCCGGCCGTCCTGGATGGTGACCAGGAGGTTCGAGGGTTTGAGGTCGCGGTGGACAATGCCCTTCTGGTGGGCGTGTTGGAGGGCGTGGCAGACGGGCAGGAACAGTTCGAGCCGCTGGGGCACGCTCAGGCGGTGCTGGTCGCAGAAGTCGGTGATGGGGGTGCCCTGGACGTATTCCATGACGAAATAGGGCCGGCCGGTCTGGGTGGCACCGGCGTCGAACACATGTGACAGGTTCGGGTGGTCCATCAACGCCAGCGCTTGGCGCTCCGCCTCGAATCGCGCGATGACCTCGCGCGTGTCCATACCGAGCTTGATGATCTTCAACGCCACGATGCGTCGGACCGGCTCGACCTGCTCGGCTCGATACACCCGGCCAAAAGCTCCTTCGCCCACACGGTCCAGGAGCCGGTAGCGGCCGACTTGCCCACCCACGGCTTCGGAGGGCGCCGGTGGTTCCGTTTCCTCGGAGGGCGCGGGCGGGTCAGGCGGGATGACGGCGCCCCCATCCTCCGGGCTGAAGAACTCGTTGGCGGCCTGGCGCAAGTCGAGCAGGGCTGCCAGGCGCGTCTGGAGGCGGGTGTCGCCCCGAGCGGCTCGCTCGAGGTAAGCGGCCTGCTCGGCTGGGGTGGGCAGCTCGCAAGCTTCGCCAAAAGCGGTGCGCTCGGCGTCGCGTTGGGGATCCGGGGGCATGGTCACGGCCGAGTCGCTCAGGCGGTTGGCCCGGGCGCGGGGCTATCCGCCCGGTCGGGTGCGGCTTGAGCGGCACAGATCCGCTCGTAGAGCCAGACTTTGGCGTATTGCCAATACCGTTTCACGGTTCGTTCGGACAGGCCCAGGAGTTGGCCAATCTCCGCGTAGGTCAGGCCGCCGAAGAACCGGAGTTGCACCACCCGGGCTTCGACCGGGTCCACTTCGCTCAACGCCGCGAGCGCTTCGTTCACGAGGAGGATACGGTCTTCCGGTGACGCCGCGGGCAGTTCGATGCCGGCGAGCGGGACGCGTTCCCAGTGGCCGCCGCGCTTGAGTTGGCGTTTGCGCCGCGCGTTCTCGACCAAGATGCGCCGCATCGCCTCGGCAGCGGCGCCCAGGAAGTGGGCGCGGTTTTGCCAGCGGCCGGGTTCGGTGCCCGCCAATCGCAGCCAAGCCTCGTGAACCAGGGCGGTCGCCTGCAGGGTCTGCCCGGGCGTTTCGCGCGCCATTTGCCAGGCCGCCAACCGCCTGAGCTCAGCATAGACCGAGGGTAGCAGGTCCGCGCTCGTGGGCGCGCCGCCGGGGGCCGGCCGTGGGGGAGGGCGACTCATCGGGAGCGTGTGCGGCTGCTGTACGACCGCCGCGGGGTAGCCCTTGACCCAGCGGGTGCGAGCTCGAGCCGATTAGCGCCGCTTGAAGCTGATGGTCATGCCGTCGTTTTTCTCCATCGAGGCGCGGACGGTGGTGGTTTCGTAGG
>Ga0194111_10005598_pt1 | contig 14409 bp, 10 predicted proteins | sample TA2KigC300mmetaG_FD_146194 | JGI IMG/M metagenome (GOLD analysis project Ga0194111, IMG submission 146194) | Freshwater microbial communities from Lake Tanganyika, Tanzania - TA2015033 Kigoma Deep Cast 300m | ecosystem: Environmental > Aquatic > Freshwater > Lake | place: Tanzania: Lake... | reverse complement strand
GATTGAATGTCATTGAGTAGCATACCCATGGGCAGGGCGAGGTGGTCCATTGGCCGGGCTATTGGGATGATGAAGGGTAGGGGGTGTACCAAGTGGGGGGCAATATGTAGGAGGACCTCTCGTTCTCGCATGTCCTGGCGTACTAAACCGAGCTCCAGTTGCCTGAGGTAGCGCAGACCTCCGTGGATGAGGCGTGATGAGCGGGAAGTGGTGCCGTAGGCGAAATCCTCTTTTTCTAAAAGCAGCGTCTTGATACCGCGCATTGCAGCATCACGGGCAATACCAGTGCCAATAATACCTCCACCTACTATGATAAGGTCGTAACTTTCTTTTGCGAGGGCGCTGAAGTCTCTTTTTATCATGATACAATTCGGCTCAGCTTTCAGCCCAACCTCGAGCTCGTTCCACGGCACGTTTCCACTTGCTATAGAGGTTTTCCCTCTGATCTGCGGGCATCTTGGGTTCGTAGATTTCGGCAGCACGCCATTGCTTGGCGATTTGCGTAGTGTTCTGCCATAAGCCAACTGCTAACCCTGCCAGGTAAGCGGCACCGAGTGCTGTGGTTTCAGCTATTGCGGCTCGCTGAATGGGCACGCCGAGGATGTCTGATTGAAGCTGCATCAATAGAGAATTGGCGGTGCCTCCGCCGTCTACACGCAGCATCGGGATCTGCAGATTGGATTCGCTGCACATGGCCTCTACGACGTCTCGAACTTGGTAAGCGATAGCTTCTAGAGTGGCCCTGGCCAGATGTCCTCTAGTGGTGCCACGGGTGAGACCGACAAGAGTACCGCGGGCGTACATGTCCCAGTATGGTGCACCTAGACCAACAAATGCTGGTACGAAGTAGACGCCGCCGGTATCCTGAACGGAGCGAGCAAGGGTTTCGCTTTCGGCAGCGTTGGATATGATAGCCAGGCCATCCCTTAGCCATTGGATGGCTGCTCCCGTGATAAAGATGCTTCCCTCCATGGCGTAACTGACTTTGTTGTCTAGTCCCCAGGCCACGGTCGTCAGTAGCCCTTTCTGCGATGTCACTGGCTTGCCGTCGGTGTTGAGCAAGATAAACGAGCCGGTGCCATAGGTATTCTTAGTCATGCCTGGTTCATAGCATGCTTGGCCGAACAGGGCTGATTGCTGGTCTCCGGCTATAGCAGCTACCGGGATGCACTGGTCTCCTAGAAGTCCAGGTGGTGTCTCACCATATATGCAGCTAGAAGGCATTGCCCGTGGTAGGACGGCCTGCGGAATATTGAGGATAGCCAGCAAATCCCTGTCCCATTCTAGAGTATGGATATTGAACAGCATGGTTCGCGAGGCGTTACTATAGTCGGTGATATGTGCTGTATGACCGGTTAGGTTCCAGGCAAGCCAACTATCTACTGTTCCAAAAAGCAAGTCGCCGTTTTCTGCTCGTTTTTGCCCTTGTGGTATGTGGTCAAGAATCCAGCGCAGTTTTGTGGCCGAGAAATAGGCGTCTATAACTAGCCCGCTTTTATCTCTCACCATCGGGCTGTATCCCTTTTGTTTCAACTCCTCGCACATGGACGCGGTGCGCCGACATTGCCAGACGATGGCGTTGCTAACGGGTTCTCCGGTGTGGCGTTCCCAAACTATGGTGGTCTCACGCTGATTGGTGATGCCTATGCTTCTGATTTGAGTGAGATTCAATCCAGCTTTTTGGATGGCTTCTTTGGCAACCGCCAGTGACTTGCTGCATATCTCCTTGGGGTCGTGCTCTACCCAGCCGGGTTGGGGATAAAGCTGGCGTGTTTCTTGGTAGGCGGTGGAGACTACTTGCCCTTCCTTGTTAAAGATGATAGCGGTGCTTCCTGTAGTCCCCTGGTCTATGGCCAGAATGTGGTTTCCGTCTACCATATTTAGTTCTCAGCGAGGAGCTAAAAATCGGGGTTAGGATAGCACATTAGACGCTGTCTAGACAACAGGCCTCGTATATGAGTGAAAGCGATGTTGTGAGGCAGCGCGTTTCTATTGAATTTTGGCGTGTGGGGGGCTTGCTAGAGGTGCTTATTGAGCCAGGCTTCTATATCAGCCATCACCTTTTTATGCTCTGGCTCGTTAAGAATCTCGTGGTATAAGCCGTCGTACAGTTTCAATGTCTTATCTTTGGAGCTTACCTTTTCATATAGTATTTTACTACCTTCGGGGCTCGACAATTTGTCATCAGCACCATGCATGATCAGCATTGGAAGCTTCAACTTTGGCATCTGCTCGGGTAGTGTTTTCCACATCCGTACCAACTCGGCTCCCATACGTGCCGGTATCTTGCCCCGGAATACCAGCGGGTCGTTCACATATGCATCAACAACTGCCTGGTCTTTGCTAAGGGCCGCAGCGTCCAGAATAGTGACGCCCATCCTAGGCATCAGGGCTGAGATGATGCCTGCCATAGCCAGGAGCACTGGTGAGACAGCCGCAGTTTGTGACAGGCTGGCACCGGACAGGATACCGCCGTCAAAGTCTTTTTGATGTTCAATCATGTAGGCAGTAGCAATAGTTCCTCCTAGGCTATGGCCTACCAGGAAAATCTTGTCTGTTTTGTGTTCCTTGCGGACGATGCCAAAGAAGGTTTCGAGATCGGTGAGGTACTCGTCGAATTTTTCAATATAGGAACGGGTGCCTTCTGATTTTCCATGTCCTCGATGGTCCATGGCCCAGACGGCATAGCCTTTTGGAACGAAGTAGTTGACCAGATTTTTGTAGCGTCCGCCATGTTCGGCCAGACCGTGGGCCACCAGCAAAACTGCTTTGGGGTCGCCCTCGGGTTCCCAGTACTGGTAGTAGATGTCTAGCCCATTGTGTCCCTTGAATTTGCCTTCGGTGTGTTTCATCGTCGCCCTCCCTTAGATTTTGTGTAAAGAAGCCTTGAATGAATTCCAGACGTACCAGTTATTGGCAAATCTTAATGGCTATCAGCATACCTGTCAATACCCTGTGGGTGTCCAGGTAGTGTGGATGAAGCTTTTTGCGCGGGTTTCTCGGATTGCAGCAATTGATAGTTGGTTGTTTTGAGTGACATGTGATATATTTTCTTTTAGCCACCTCCTCAAATATGCTGTTAGCCCGGCCCTAACCGATATCAGCGATTTGGGGGTGGCGAAATCCTCGGGCAAATTGATTGTTCGCTAAAGGGGGATGAGGCAATGACTACAGCAACTCCTGAGAAACCAAAGTTTGCCATCAAGGAGCCCCAAAATCTCTCACCGCGTATCAAAGGGCTCCGCGACTACTATTTCCAGGGCCTTAAACGGAAGTGGAATAACGAATTTACATCTTGGACTACAGGAACCCCCTGGGACTTCCAGTTCCGGGAAGGACAGTACTACATTGTTCCTGAAACCTATGCATTCTTTTCAACCTTCACCGGCGCTTTCAAGCAGACGGCAAAGAAGGTGGAACTGCATTCTGATTTCTGGAAATGGAGTCTGCCGGAGCGCCACGCTTGGTTCGTCAGGGAAGTAATGGTGCGTTATTTGCCTCATGAGATTCTGCCAGGAGACCTTATTGCTGGAGGACGTTTCAACTTGCAGGCATCTACCTGTCTAAATAAACGAGAGGCGAAGCGATATCGGAAGTTGGTCTACGGCAGAAATGGTCTTCGGGTTGCTATCCTTTGGTTACATAATCATGGCTATGGCAATGTAGGTGCTACCAGTGGTCATCTCATCCCTGATTATGCAAGGGTGATAGAGAAAGGCTGGAAGGGTATCCATGCAGATATAAAGAAGCGCTATGAGGGTCTTCCGGCCGGCGAGAAAAAAGGCAAGAAAGGGGCACAACTCAAAGCTATGATGACTGCTGCTACTATGGCCAGAGATGTGGCAGCGGAGTACAGCAGCGTGTGTGCTGAGCTTGCTGCTAAGGAAAACGATAAGGCCAGAAAGGGCGAGCTGCTTCAAATGGCTGATATGCTGGCGAAAGTGCCCTGGGAACCCGCCCAGACATTCTGGGAGGGAGTACAGTCTCTTTGGTTGACTCATATGCTGGTGATGAGTGACGAAAGTTATCCAGGGCCGGGACTTTCCTTTGGTCGTATCGACCAATATCTCTATTCGTTATGGCAGAGGTCTATCAGCGGGGGTATGGATAGGGAGTTCGGCAAGGAAATAATGAAGTGCTTTTGGATTCATGCAAACACGGCCTATGATGCTATGATACGCACCGGCGGTAACCAAGGTATCACCTCTGGATTTGGCCAGGTGGTCACGCTTTCGGGTATGGGACCTGGTGGAAAGGATATGACCAACGACCTTACTTATGCGATGCTCGAGGTAATTGACGAACTGTCTCCGATTCTGGAACCCAAGCCCAATGTTCGTTTGCATAGGAATACTCCTGATCGTCTGTATGACAAAGTACTCGACATGATTGCCTCAAGCCAGGGGGCGCCGTTTCTTTTGAACTTCGATGAACGCTCAATAGCTGGGATGATGCTGGAAGCCAAGAATGCAGCCGTGGTGAAATTGGTTAATGAAAACAATGTCTATGATTATGCCCCTGTGGGCTGTCTGGAAAATACAATGTGTGGTAATGACCGCTCGGGCACAGTTGACATAAACTTAAACCTGCTTAAAGCCGTTGAGCTAGCACTTAGTGGTGGGTACGATTTGCTCTTGTACACTGACCCCATGACAGGGAAAATTGAACCCCGCAAACGATGGGGAACTGACACCGGGAACGCTGAGAACTTCAAGACGTGGGAGCAGTTTTGGAATGCATATGTTGTCCAGACCAAGTACATTATTAAGAGAATTGCTGAGCTTTATGAACGTACAGACGAAGTGCGTGCCAGGTTTCTGCCGACACCTTATCTCTCATGTCTTGTCAGGGGGTGTGCGGAAAAGGGCAAGGACGTCAACGAAGGTGGGGCTGAGCTTAACTTCGTTACGTTAGAAACGGTAACCTTCGCCACTACGGTTGATTCGCTTCTGGCTGTGAAATACCTCGTGTTCGACAATAATACTTGTACCATGGAGGAGCTAACCGATGCCTTAAGGGCTAATTGGGAAGGGCATGAAGTGTTACAAGCCAAAGCCCTTCATAAGGCGCCCAAATATGGGAGAGATGATGATATCGCTGACGAAATGGGGAAGCGAGTAATGGATTTATGGACAGAGGAAACATGGAAATACAAGTCTAGTCCTACTGGCAAGCAATTTCGTCCTGGTATGTTGAGTTGGAATTACTGGATTTCTGATGGCTACATTCTGCCAGCGAGTCCTGACGGGAGGCCCAAGGGTAAATTCCTCTCCAATGCTATTTGCCCTTCGGATGGGGCGGACATCAATGGGCCCACCGCAAACGTTAACTCGGTTGGCAAGGTCATCGGCGGTAAAGACCCTCAGGGTAATGGTCATTATCTGGAGTATTACAACTTATTGCCCAATGGTGCCAGCCACACTATAACGTTTAATCCATCTCTCATCCGTGACCCTGAACATAAGGACAAATTTAAGGCTTTTTTGCGTGGCTATACGGAAAATGGTGGCACCTGTCTGCAAGTCAATATGATAAATGCGGACATGCTAAGGGATGCTCAGAAGCATCCTGAGAGCTATCGGCACTTGTTGGTTCGTGTCACTGGCTATAATGCCTACTTTACGTCCATTGGCAGAGAGTTGCAAAATGAGATTATAGCCCGCGAAAGCCATCGACTCTAGCAGGGCTGTTTGGGGCCATGAAAAGCAATCGAATCGCCATCTCTGAACAAACGGTATCAACAGGAGGCGAGTTGCTGACGAGTGCGGGAGTGAACCTAACCGGATTGGTACTTCATTTGCAAAGGTTTTCTACGGAGGATGGCCCAGGCATACGTACCACGGTATTTTTCAAAGGGTGCCCGATGCGCTGCTGGTGGTGTCATAATCCTGAGAGTATATCGATGGCTCCACAAGTGCAGTGGCTGGAAAATCGCTGCATTGGATGTGGAACTTGCATTAGAACTTGCCCTCACGGTTGTATAGCTAAGGTGGAGAATGGAGTGGCCATTGACCGAAAGCTTTGCACTGGATGTGGCTTGTGTGCTGATGAGTGCCCATCCAACGCTATGGAGCTTCTGGGCAAATGGGTAGGCGTGGAGGAGATAATCAACGAATTGGTCAAGGACCAGGCGTATTTTGAGAAATCTGGTGGGGGTGTGACTTTGTCGGGTGGTGAGCCCACTATGCAGCCTGATTTCGCAGCCATGGTGCTTCGACGATTAAAAGAAAGAGGTATAAATACTGCTATCGATACTTGTGGAGTTTGCTCGGAGGCCAGTCTTGATAAGCTCTTACCCTATACCGATATTGTGCTCTTTGATTTGAAAGAGGCAGAGGCGCGGAAGCATCACGAGTTTACAGGGCAACACAATCAGAAGGTCTTCGACAATCTGCTATATATCAGGGATTATATCGTTGAATGTTTGCCTGAGAAAGTGCTATGGATCAGGACGCCTCTCATCCCTGGGGCAACTGCTGTGCCTGAAAATATTGCCGCACTTGGTGCTTTCATTGCCGGGAAATTGGATGGTATAGTCCAGCGATGGGAACTCTGTGCTTTCAATAACCTTTGCCGCGATAAGTATCGCAGGCTGGAAATTTCTTGGAAATATGCCAATACACCGTTGATGAGCAAAGCCACGGTGGACGAACTGGAACAATGTGCCAAACGGTCAGGTGTTGACCCGAGGATTGTAATTGCCACCGGCGCAACAAAAGTTGAGGATATATAGGGGGCTGACATGAATGTTCAAGGAGTCGTGTATAAATCCTTTTTAGAATCTGACATAAAGAGCTTGAGTGCAGAGTTGAAGGTAGGATTACTGGCCACAATAAATGACGAAGGGTTGCCTCATTTGACGTTGATTTCTACGCTTCAGCCAAGTTCACCTGAGCAATTGGTTTTCGGACAGTTTGCAGAAGGATTGAGCAAAGCCAATATTACGAAGAATCACAAGATTGGATTTTTGATACTGACGTTGGATCGCAACATGTGGCGGGGTAGGGCTAATTTCATACGGACAGCGAAAAGCGGGAAGGAATTTGATATGTTCAATAACATTCCCATGTTTCGTTACAACGCCTATTTTGGAATTCATACGGTTTATTACATGGACTTGTTGGAGCACTATGGCAAGGAGCCCCTGCCGATGGGTAGCATCATACAAGCAGCCCTTAAAACCATGGTAGCGAAAACTTTTTCTTCGAAAAAAGGCACCCACGAGGCACTCAACTTTTGGACGCGTCAGTTGATAGGCAAGCTGTCCAATCTTAAGTTTCTATCTTATATAGATGGGAATGGCTACCCTGTTATTGTTCCGGTAATCCAGGCCCAGACCCTCGGCAATGAAAGGATAGTGTTTGCAGCCTCGGCTTACCGCGAGGAGCTCAAAGCGGTTCCAGTGAATGCAACAGTCGCTCTCTTCTGCATGTCTTTTGACATGGAGGATGTTTTGCTGCGAGGAAGATATGAAGGGATACGAGGAATGGGGGGAATCCAGTGCGGAATCATGTCTGTCAACTGGGTTTATAGTCCAATGCCGCCTAAGCCCGAGCAGGTCTATCCTGAGACCAAGATTGAGGCAGTAACCTCTTTTTAGTTTGTATTTCAATCTGTAAATTCAGTTTGCGGTGATGGAGGATCGGGTATCGTCCCAACCTTTATATTTGTTTTTCATGTTAACCAAGATAGGTTAGGTGAGGGGGGCTTGACATGACTATAGGTTGACAGTGTATTATATAAGGCAGTCGTTTTTCTGGGAAACGGCTAAGGCCTATGGAAATCCTTTGCAATTTCATAAAGGTGATCGTGTGTTTTATGGAGTTTAGTTGTGGGTGTATTAGACGAGGTTAAGCTAAAAGTTGATAGTATCAGCCTCAGTTTCGGCAAATTACGTGCCTTAGACAGTGTTGACATCGAGGTCAAAGGGTACGAGATATTGGCCGTGATTGGGCCTAATGGCGCTGGCAAAAGCTGCTTGCTCAACTGCATAAATGGATTTTATCGCCCTCAAGAGGGCGATATTTATTTTGAGGGCCAAAAGATCACCCGTATGCCCACTCATAAGATAGCTGATATGGGTGTGTCTCGTACTTTTCAGAACATAGAACTTTATACAGGGCTAACTGTGCTTGACAACCTTCTGGCAGCGAGGCACTTACGTATGAAGCAGGGGGCATTGGCTGGGGCACTCTATTTCGGACCAGCATACAAGGAAGAAATAGAGCATCGTGAAGTTGTGGAAGACATTATCGATTTTTTGGAAATGGAACCGATCAGGAAAAAAGTAGTGGGGCTCTTACCATACGGGATGCGTAAGCGGGTCGAGTTGGGTAGAGCTCTTGCGTTGGAACCGAAAATACTCTTGCTTGATGAACCTATGGCTGGGATGAATATAGATGAAAAAGAGGATATGGCTCGCTTCATTATCGACACTATTGAGCTGAGACGGATTCCTATTGTTCTTGTCGAACATGACATGGAAGTGGTCATGGACATAGCCGACAGGATAGTTGTACTTGACTTCGGACACAAGATTGCCGAAGGTACACCTAGCGAGATAAGGGCAAATCCTGCTGTAATTAAGGCTTATCTGGGTGAGTAGGAAGATGAAAACAGATTCTGGACCTATGTTTGATACTATCGCCAAATATCTGAGACACAACTACTTGAAGTGGGGCGACAAGAAAGTGGCGCTGAGGGTGAAAGACAAGGGTATTTGGCAGTCGTACACGTGGGAAGACTATTACGAGAGGGTCAAATACCTCTCTCTTGGCCTTGTTAGCCTTGGATTGGAACGTGGCGACAAAGTGGCAATTCTAGGTGAAAACAAGCCGGAGTGGTATTGGGCTGAGCTAGCCGCAGGGACAGCGGGTGCTGTTGTGACCGGAATATTTGTAGATTGCTTGCCGAGCGAAGTCAAATACTACGTTGAGAACTCTGAAGCTAAGTTTGTGGTTGCGCATGACCAAGAGCAGGTTGACAAATTCTTGATTCCGTACAAAGACAGAGAAGGCAATGAGCATTCACCCTTGAAAGATGAACTACGCTTGCTTAAGAAGGTGATTTTCTGGGATTCCAAGGGGATACTGGGATACGAGGGTGTACCGATTGGAGATTATGACGACCCTATCATTATGAGCTTTGACCGTGTCCTGGAGTTGGGCAGAGAGTACGAAAAGAGCCATCCCGGCTTGTTTGAAGAGAATATAGAGAAGACGAGCGGTGATGACATAGGGTTATTCATGTACACGTCTGGTACAACGGGACTGCCTAAGGCTGCCATGATGAGAAATAGGACATCGCAACTCACAAACATGGCATGGAATTCTGTGGATAAGTGGCGTGATGACGAGCAATATGTGTCCTTTTTGCCGCCAGCCTGGGTGACAGAACAGGGACTTGGGGTGGGCGCAAATCTGCTCACAGGCATGGAGGTAAATTTCCCGGAAGAACCGGAGACAGTGCTGGAGAATATCAGGGAGATCGGGCCTGGCATTCTGTTTTGGGGACCAGCGAACTGGGAAAATGTCAGCCGATTGATACAGGCCAAGATAATTGATACCAGCCCATTGAGGCGATTGTTATATCACATATGCTTGCCAATAGGTTACAAGGTGGGCGATTTGCGGGTGGCTGCCAAGAAGGTAAATTGGTTCTGGCAGGCACTTTACTCGCTTGCCAATCTGGTAGTATTCCGAGCCTTGAAGGACAAGGTTGGATTGTTAAAGGTAAGGATTGCCTATAGCGCTGGCTCGGCAATAAGCCCTGATATCTTTCGATATTTCCAGGCTCTGGGAGTCAAGCTCAAGCAACTTTATGGCAGCACAGAGATGGGGCTGGTTACCATACATCCTGACGATGATGTCAGGCCTGAGACCTGCGGGCCGCTGATGCCTGGATACGAGTGCCGTCTGGATAGCGACGGGGAAATAATGGTCAGAAGTGAGATGCTTTTTGCCGGCTACTACAAGAAGCCGGAGGCAACGAAGGAGAAATACAGGGGTGATTGGTATACCAGTGGTGACTTTGGCCACATTGATGAGCACGGTCATCTCATTTGTATTGACAGAATGGACCACCTGAAGGAGCTTAGTGGAGGGCGCAAGTTCTCACCACAATTTGCGGAAATAAGATTGAGGTTCAGTCCTTATGTTAAGGGGGCATTGGTTGTAGGTAGCGAGGACAAGGATTTCGTCACCGTTATTATGAATATAGACATAGAAAATGTAGGACGATGGGCTGAAGCCAGGCGCATCCCGTATACTACTTTTAGTGACCTGTCTCAGAAACAGGAAGTTATTGAACTTATTAAAGGAGAGATTCGGAGGGTGAACAGGAGCCTTCCGGAGTGGGCGCGGATAAAGAGATTTGTGAATCTTCATAAGGAATTTGATGCGGATGATGCAGAGCTTACCAGAACCAGGAAGTTGCGGCGCGATTTTATCGAGGAAAGATACGGATACCTGATAGAAGCGCTGTATGGTGATAAGACCGAGCTGCAAGTAGAAGCTCCTATCACATATCGCGATGGTCGAACAGGGACGATAATAACATCTGTAAAGGTCAACACTGTTGAGTAAGGTACGCTCAGGGTAAGGAGGAGAAGTGCAGTTCTTTCTCGAGCTAAGCATCAATGGTCTTGTTATCGGAATGCTCTATGCCTTAGTGGCAGTGGCAATAGTCATAGTATGCAAGGCCACGCAGGTGGTAAGTCTGGCTCACGGGCAGTTGTTGGCTTTCGGAGCTCTATTCTTTTATCTGGGTTATGTTGCTTTGGGATGGCCGCTTTGGGTTAGCGGGTTATTTGCTTTGGCTTTAGGCGCCATACTGGGGTTTGCTGCTGAGCGCCTTTGTCTAAGACCGCTGATTGGCCAGCCTTTATTCTCTGGTTTTTTGATGACCTTTGCCATATTCATGGTATTGGATGGGATTTTTGCTCTTATCTTGAAGGGTGAAGCGTGGGGATTCCCTGACTTCTTACCCAGGGGCGATATTGTTATCGCGGGTATTCGCGTGCACATAAGTGGTCTCTACAGCATTGCTATCTGCTTCCTGACATTCGGCTTGGTCGTGCTCTTGTTTCAGTACACTAAAATGGGCCTGGGAATGCGGGCTACAGCCGAATCTCACAAATTATCCCAGAGCGTGGGCATAAACGTAAGGACGATCTTTTCAATGGTGTGGATTATATCTGCTGTAGTCGCTGTCGTCGCCGGGGTTATGCTGGCGCGCTACTATGATATTCGTTTTATGCTGACCATGGTCGCCTTCAAGGCTATGGTGGTAGCTATTGTGGGTGGCCTGGATTCCTTGAAAGGCGCTGTTGTCGGTGGACTAATACTAGGTTGGGTAGAAAATGTGGCCGCTGGATATCTTGACCCTCTTGTAGGTGGTGGCATAATGGAGGTTGCGGGGTATATCCTGCTGCTCTTTATACTATTAGTTAGGCCGTATGGCATTTTTGGTCTAGTTCGCGTGGAGAGGATCTGACATGCTTCCGTGTGGCACATTTAACGAGGATTACGGTAGAGATACAGCAGTCATCAGGACAAGACTGCAGTGGATTATCACGATATTAGCTATTGTTCTGGTACTCCTGGTACCACTCTTCGGCAGCTACTACTTCATTGGTTTGATTAATAAGATTTCAATCACCATAATAGCTGTGCTTGGTCTACAACTCATGATGGGGTATTGTGGGCTTATCTCCTTTGGGCAGGTAGCATTCATGGCAATAGGTGCTTATGCTTCAGCTATACTTACCGCCACCTACGGTTGGCCATTCTGGCTAGCGTTGCCAGTTTCCGGCATTGTCGCTGGAATTACGGGAATCATTGGTGGTGCCCCATCTATGAGAATCAAGGGGTTCTACCTAGCTTTGGCTACTCTGGCCATCTACTATATTGTGGTCTGGTTGATAATGCACCTGAATATAACTGGTGGGGTCAAGGGGTTACACGTGCCACCACCGACAATAGGCGGTTTTGCCTTCGATAGCGACGAGAAAATCTACTATATTATTGTGCCTGTGATGCTACTGATGACCTATTTTGCCAAGAATTTAGCCAGGAGTAGAGTAGGCAGGGCTTTTGTAGCCATCAGGGACAATGACCTGGCAGCGGCGGTGATGGGTGTGAACTTGTTCTATTATAAACTGCTCGCCTTCTTTATCGGCTGTTTCTTCGCCGGCATCGCTGGCTCACTGTTTGCCCATTGGATGATGTACGTCAATGTGGAGCAATTCCCTCTGACCGATGCGGTCTTTTTTATTGGGATGCTTATTGTTGGTGGACTGGGTACGATAACCGGCGTGTTCTTCGGCACTCTTCTTATCAGCCTGCTCATCGAGGGGGTTACCTTTGCATCACCAGTGCTGACGAGGCTGCTCCCGGCATTAGGCATGGCACCGGCGGCAGCGCTGGCTGCAAGCTCCTTCGGTATCATCATTGCCCTGTTTTTGATCTTTGAGCCCAGAGGACTAGCTCATCGCTGGGCTATCTTCAAAGCATCCTATCGGCTTTTCCCGTTTGCCTATTGATGATTTATTAGTGGAGTTTTGAGGCACGAATAGCTTCAGATAAAGGGGGTGAGAATGGGTGTGGCATAAAGTAAACTCGGAGCGAACTACAGGAGCTATTTTAAGGAGGTGAATGGGTTTAATGCACAAAGCTAGGTTTTTGATGATGGGCGCTTGCATGTTCATGGTTTTAGTGGCACTGCTGGCGGTTTCTGCTTGCGCCCCAAAGGCACCACCGACAGAGAAGGTCGTGACTTATGTCAGCATTGGCGACTATACTGGGCCTATTGCCGGGCTCAACGTTCCTGCTGATAGGGGCTGCGAGGACATGTTCAAAGAGATAAACGAGAAGGGTGGTGTAGACGGGGTGAGGGTGAACGCCATTTTCGTCGATACACGATATGATACAGCGCGTGGCATATCGGTGTATAAGAGATATCGGACCGAGCCCAAGCTGCTGGTGGTCAATGCTATCAAGACAGACGTAAGCAAAGCAATTGCCCCGATGACTGATAACGACAAAGTATTGAAGCTTACTGCCGGAGATGGTGAATTCCAGGCAAAAGTTGGCTGGACTTTTATCTGGGGGCCGGTGTACCAGAATGCCTTCGGTGCTACCATTGACTTCATTTTGGCTGATTGGAAAGCCAAAGGAAAGTCTGGAATGCCGACCATTGGCTATATGTCATGGGATACTGCCTACGGCCGAGAGCCATTGCGTGGCGGTCAGGAATATGCCGAGAAAATGGGTGTGAAGCTGCTGAGACCGGAGTTCTTTCCGACAGGCGCAGCAGACCATACAGTGTGGCTCACCAGGATAAATGAAGGTGGGGCTAACTATTGCATAATCGGTGGTGTGGACCCAACGCCCTCTCTTATCTTGAGAGATGCCATGAAGTTGGGGTTGAAGGACAAGATGCAATTTGTTGATGCTACATACTGGGGACCAACTGAGGCGGTTGGCATCAGGCTGCATCCCGAGGCTACCGAAGGGACGTGGGTTATTAGTTTCTATCTTCGTGGAGACGATGCCTGGTCGCTGCCTTTAGCCCAATATATGATACCGAAGTATCAGGGGAAGAGCATTGACGAGTTTCGTAAGACAATGGCATCACACTATCTCACTGGCATGGCCTGGGCGCTTACCTATCAGGAGGGCCTGAAGAGGGCACTGAAGGAAGCCGGAGGATATGAGAAACTTGACGGCAGGCACATGAGAGAGGCTTACGAGTCTCTGACTGGGTTGGACATCTCACAAGGCATCCAGGGACCCAATACCTATAGTCCCACCAACCGCCAGGGAAGCGAAGTGGTGAAGTTCTACCAGGTGAAGGGCGGCAAAGAAGTCGATATCAGCGGCTGGAAACAAGTTCCCGACTGCGTATCTCTGCATACAGATTGGACTAAGTAGGAAGGAGGCGCATGATGAAATTACTATATTCCGCAAAACTAGTTGTTCTGGTTATGGTTGCGCTTCTAATCTTGTTGCCAGTAGCCGCTTGCGCTCCGAAGGCAGCGGAACCACCGCCTCAGCCACCGGCACCACCTGCCGGCACCATAGCCGTTGAACCGGCCAAGATAGACATGGATTTGCTCAAGACCAACTTCGAAATCCTGGTCAAGCTGCGCCGTTACACCCCGGAAGTGGCGGCAAAACTGCCGGTTCAACTGGGATTACTGGTTCAACCAGTCACCTTTATCGGCGAGGGCTGGCCAGCAAACGAGATGGTCTTTGTCGACCTGGTGATACCGCCCGACGTAGAAATGAAGGGGCTGGATCGAAGCCGTGGTGAAGACAGTGTGGGCATTGCTGTGGGTACCGCCGATTCCCAGGGACGTTTTGAGGCAATTATGGAAGCAGCGGCAAAGCTCAACTGGCTACTGAGGAC
>Ga0194111_10005593_pt1 | contig 14415 bp, 13 predicted proteins | sample TA2KigC300mmetaG_FD_146194 | JGI IMG/M metagenome (GOLD analysis project Ga0194111, IMG submission 146194) | Freshwater microbial communities from Lake Tanganyika, Tanzania - TA2015033 Kigoma Deep Cast 300m | ecosystem: Environmental > Aquatic > Freshwater > Lake | place: Tanzania: Lake... | reverse complement strand
GGAATCCACCTGACCCTCATCCAGGGCCGGGCCGCGCTGGCCCCCCGCCATATTCCCCACCTGGTGGACCCCCAGGGGAATTTCCCCCAGCATCCCGTGGCCGCGGGGTGGCGTTATTATTTTCAGCCCCGGTTGCTGCCGGAAATCCGCCGGGAACTGGCCGCCCAAATAGAGGCGGCGTTGCAGACCGGGATAAAACTATGGCATTTGAATGGCCATTTGAACCTGCACCTCCATCCTGCCATATTGCCGGCGGTGATTGATCTGGCCCGGAAGTACCGCATCCCGGCGGTGCGCCTGGCCCGGGAAGACTGGCGGGCCACCCTGGCCCTGGCCCCGGACGGCCCGCTGTCCAAGGCGGCCCAGGGCCTGATCTTTGCCTGGCTCAGCCGCCGGGCCCGGCGGCTGGCCCGGGACGCGGGCCTGATTTATAATGACCACCTCTTTGGGCTTACCAATGACGGACGCATGACCGAGGACTACCTGGTGGGCCTGGTCTCCAGACTCAAGCCGGGAGTGACGGAAATCTATGCCCACCCGGCCCTGGCCGCGGATGGGGAACTTATGCGCTGGACCCCCGGATACCGCCGCCGGGAGGAATTTGAGGCGCTTCTCAGCCCCCGGCTATGCCAGGCCTTGGCCGCCGCGGGAATAGAAGTGACCGATTACCGGAAGATTGTCGAAAAAACCGGCTGGTAGAGTGCGTCTCACGCACCAAGATTGAGGGGCACAGCCTTCAAGCCTGTGGGCCGCCTAATTGAATTTCAAGACTTGGCCACAGGCCGGAGGCCTGTGCTACTGAAGCCGAGTTTCTGGTTTTTTCGCGAAGATTTTGCCTGTAACACCTTGATTTGATTAAAGTAATTAGGTTATTTTTTAGTTGGGTTGCGGCCAACGGCCGCGATGTGCCACTATGATTTTTTCCGGTTTGCAGTCCCTCTCTCTTAGGGACAAGTTTGCTTCCTCTGGTTATCCCGTAAAATTGTTTTCAGGGCTAATACCAAGTTGCGCTCAAAGAGGTAATTTTGAGTTTGTCATTCTGAACGGAGCGAAGCGGAGTGAAGAATCTAGATTCTTCGCTGCGCTCAGAATGACAATTCTACTCGTTTGATCGCAACTCGGTATAAGTCATCAAATGAAGACTCGAAACTTGAAACACGAAACACGAAACCTGAAACCTGAAACCTGACCCCCCCTATCCCAATTCGGCCACGGCTCCGCCCCGGAGACGGACCCGCATTTCCGCGCTCTCTTTGATGATGCGCTTCAGGTCGGGGTGACTGGACAGGTACAGGTTGAAACCCCGCCCGTGCAGCCCCCGGGCAATGGGTTCGATGACCGCATCGGGGAGCACTATCGTCCGGGGCTTGTCGGGGGATTCCGGGGCGGCCAGTTCCAGGACGCCGTCCTTGCCCCATTGGCGGAAAACGCAGGCCAGCAGGGCCACGGGCCAGGCGCTGTCGGCCACCACCACCACCTCCGCGGCGTTCACCGCGTAATGGTTGCCGTTGAAGGAAAGGCCCAGGCCCCCGGCGGCCCCCACGGTGTGGAAGGCCTGAACGTCGGTGATGCTGTCGCCTACGTACATGGCGTCGGCCATTTTGACCCCGGTGCGGGCCAGACTCTCTTCCATAGCCTGGACCTTTTCCCCTCCGCCCACCACGTTGACTTCCCGGTAAATCCGCCCGATGTCCATCCCCGGGACCGCTTCCTGAAAAGTCCGACCACACAGGGCCAGGGCTTCCCGGACCGGCTCCGGCAGGTCTTCCAACGAAGCGGCCTCCGGGGGCAGCTCGATTTCCGGGGCGGCGGCGATTTCCTCTTGCAACCGCCGCAGCTCTTCCGCCTCGGCCGCGGCCAGGACGTATTTATCCAGGTCCAATTCCGTAGAGAACAGGTGCGCCGCGTCAAACCCCAGTTTTTTACCCACGGCTTCGGCAAACTGGCGGTAACTGGCGCTGATGGCAAAGATGGGGAAACCCTGGCGGCGGAGAAATCCATAAGTCTTTTCCACCCCGGGCACCAACTTGATGGTTTTATTGGAAAATTCCCGAATCTGTTCATTGGTGACGCCATAAGCTTTTAGAAAGGGGAGGATGAACTTCAGGGTGTCCCCGGCCTTGTAACCCGGCTGTTTCACCAGGTCCGCCAGGTAGTCGTCATAACGGCTCACCTGCTTGAAAAACTTGGCTCCCTGGGGTTGGATGAATTCCCGGCACAGCTCGAAGGCGTTGTCGTTCAAGGCCAGCGGGCCTTCCAGGTCGGTGTCCAGTTGAATAGCGCGCATTGGATCTCCTTAAGGAACTTTTTAAAAGGTAAGCCAAAACATAATTTGAGCAGTCAGTCGCCAGCCGCCAGCCGCCAGCCGCCAGGGAAAGCGCAGGCTGAAGATTTATTCTCCTGGCTGCTGGCCGCTGGCTGCTGACCGCTTCAAAAACTCCTCCACCTGGGCGGTGATGTCCAGGCCGCCGGGAATTGGTTTTTCCTCCATCTCCGCCCCTTGCGGCGTCAAGCGCACGCGGCCTTCGGCCAGGTTTTTCAAGGTGAGCAGGATGAGGGGAAACTCCCGGCGCAGTTCCTCGGCCCGGATGCGGGCGAACAGGGGTTCGGCCTCGCCTTCCCGGGCCTGAATTTCGGCCAGGGGGTGTTTTTTCAGCTTTTGGGAAAATTGCTCCCACAAGGGACCGAAATCCGGCCCGGTAAGGGGAAAATGGAAATAAGCCACCGGCGGGCCTTCGTCCAGTTCCGGGGTGGCCAGGTGCATCATGGCCCCGGCTTCTTTGGCGCCCGAAGCCATTAGCCGCCACATCACCTCCTGCCAGGTTCCCTTTGGCCCGCCGGGGACCGCGGGATGGAGGTTGAGGCAGAGGAAGGTGCGGCACAGCAAGACACTGACGATGAGCATGTACCCGGCCAGCACCACCACCTGGACCTCGAAGCCCCGGAGCCGTTCAATCACCCGGGCGTCAAAAGCCTCCCGGGCCGCGTCCAGGCCGGGGGCCCGGCGGCTAATCCTCTGACGCAGTTCCCGGGAAGAATGGATGACCAGGGGAATGCCCCGGGCCTTGACCTCGGCCAGAAATTTATCCGAAGCGGGGCTGTCCCCGGTCGCCCGGTCGCAGAACACGTAAGCGATCCGGCCGGGAATGAACCCGGACTCCATGCGCTCCCAGGCGGCCGCGAACAGGTCAATGGCCGCCTGGTCCCGGCCGCTGGAAAACCAGCCGAAGCTAAACATCGTCACCCCATCCACTCCAGTTGTTTTTCCAGGAACTTGCGGTCCGGATAATGTTCCCGGCCCGGGCCCATGAGGCTGAAAGCCGCGGCCCGGTTGCCCAGTCGGGCCCCCCAGGGGGGAGTCAGTCCGTGCACCCGGGCGGCCAGGTATCCCGCGGCGAATACGTCTCCCGCGCCCAGGGTGTCCACTACCCTGGGAACCTCTTCGGCGGGAAAATCATAAAAGGTCACCGGGGTGATCAGGCGCGCCCCCTGGTCTCCCCGTTTGATGAGGATAAAAGGCGGCGCCCAGGGGGGATGGCCCAGCATTTTGCCCCCCAGGAACTGCCATTCCCGCTCCGTGACCAAAATGGCCTCGGCGTGATCCAGGATATCCACCAGGGCCGGCCAGCCCTGCCGGGCGTAAAGCTCCCCCGGGTCCAGGGTGATGGAAACCTTATCCCCCAACCGCATGGCCACCTGGCTCTGAACCGCCAAAGGTCCTTCACCCACAAAGGAAGTGAGGTGGATAAACCGGGCCTGGGCCAGGAAATTCCAGGGGATGTCCTCTCCCGCCAGCTCGTCGTTGGTATTGGCGGCCACCAGGATGGTGCGTTCCCCGGAAGGGTCCACCAGGATGTAAGCCCGGCCGCTGGCGCCCTGGACCGTCAGATGATCCAGATTAACCCCCTCCAGCCCTTCCCGGAGAAATCGGCCGTCTTCATCGGCTCCCACCCGGCCCACCAGGGCGGTGTCGAGGCCCATGCGGGCCAGGGCAAAGGCCACATTGGCCGCCTGGCCGCCGCCCCACCGCCCTGCGGGCCGGCCGTAGCGGCCCAGCAGGTCCCGGAGTCTAATTTCTTCCTCGAGGTTCAAGGCGGCTTCTCCGCCGGGGGATAATTCCGGCCAGGCTTGGAGAAAAGGGTCCAGGTCCATAACTTCGAAGCGCCGGTCCAGGTTCACGGCTCCCAGGCAAACGATTTGCACCGACATGCCGGAAAGCTATCAATATTTCCGCCGCGGGTCAAGGGAAGGCAGGTGTCAGGTGTCAGGTGTCAGGTTTTAGGTTTTAGGTATTTTTCTTATGTTATTCTGGTTATTGGCGGGGCGGGGTCCGTGCCCGCCAAACCATCCCGGTCTTATTTGGCCGTTTTTGTCGAGTCAAGGTCCGTCTCTTAGGAATTATTCCAATTTGTCAGGTTCTTCATATTCAGCTTAAGCCGGCAATTCCGGTTAGCAATTTTGGGCGGGCGCGGAGGCCCGCCCCACCAATTATTAGGCTGAAGGCAAAGTCTGCGGATAGATTTTTCGCGCCATGACTGGATATTTTCCATGATGGATATTAACTTAAATTGAGTTGCTGCTTGTGAAAGGACTAAGATGCACCGCCTCATCAAAATCAGATTTCTCCGGGATTTCGAATCCCTGGAAGAAAGGGTGCGCCGCTGGAAAGACACCCTATTTAATCCGGAAGCCCAGGGAGCGTCCTTCAAGCCCCTGGCGGACTTTTACGAAACCGCCCAGGGCCTGGTGGTGCGATTGGATTTGGCCGGGGTAGCCAAAGAAGACCTGTCCCTGTCTTTGGCCGGACAGGAACTGGTGGTGCAGGGGCGCCGGCAGCCGCCTCCGCCCGTGGGCCTGCGCCGGTTCCTGGCCCTGGAAATCGGTTTCGGCGTCTTTGAACGCAGTTTTTACCTGCCCCTGGCCATTGATCCGGAGGGAGTCCAGGCGTTCTATAAAGACGGCATCCTGGAAATCCATTTGCCTCGAAAGATGCCCCAAAAACTGCAAATTGCCGTCAAAGAACCGTGAAAGAAGACTATTAACCGCCAACAAGTGGAAGGCTGACAATACATGGATCAAGAAAAACTAGAAAAACCGGAACCTGAGATTTCCTCCGACGAGGAAGGGGAAGTTCACCCCACGCCCAGGGTGATGCCCATCATGCCGTTTTCGGACCTGGTGTTGTTCCCCCGGATTATCCTGCCCATCGTGGTATGGGAAGAACCCCGGCAAAAACTGGTCAACGACGTGCTGTTCCAGGACAAGACCCTGGGGGTGCTGGCCAGCCGGGAGGAAAAGCCCGCGGGCTTTGGCCCGGAAAACCTTTATAACGTGGGCACTGCCGCCGTTATCCTGAAGATGCGCAAGCCGGAAGACGACTCCATCCGGCTGCTCATCCAGGGCCTTTACCGCTTCCGCATCGAAGAGTGGGTGGGTTTTGACCCTTACTACGCGGCCAAGATAATTCCCATTTCCGAAGAATACGAGCCTGACCAGGAAACCGAGGCCCTGGTGGCCAGCGTCAAGGGGATGTTTATCAAGATGCTGGAGATGTCCCCTTATCTCCCCGCGGAGTTGGGCGCCCTGGTCAAGGAATTGAGCGACCCCCGCATCCTGGCGGATATCACCGCCGGCAGTCTTAACATCTCCAAGGAGGAAAAACAGGAACTGCTGGAAACCTTCAGCGTCAAGGAGCGCCTGCGCCGGGTCCTGGGCCTGATCACCCGGGAACTGGAAATCCTGGAACTGGGCAAGAAAATCCAGAGCCAGGTCAAGGGGGAAATGGATAAAGCCCAGAAGGATTATTATCTGCGGGAGCAGATCAAGGCCCTGCAAAAAGAGTTGGGGGAGACGGACGAACGCACCCGGGAAGTGGATGAGCTGGAATTCCGGTTGGAAGAAGCCGGGCTGCCGCCCCATGCCATGAAAGAGGCCCAGCGGGAGTTGGCCCGCCTAAAGCGTATGCCGCCCACCTCTCCGGATCACCAGGTGATCCGCAATTACCTGGAATGGATGATTGAACTCCCCTGGAGCGTCACCACCGAAGACAACCTGGATCTGGCCCAGGCCCGGCAGATCCTGGACGAAGACCACTATGACCTGGAAAAGGTGAAAAAGCGCATCCTGGAGTACCTGGCGGTGCGCAAACTTAAAACCGACATGAAAGGCCCCATTCTCTGCTTCGTGGGGCCGCCGGGCACCGGGAAGACCTCCCTGGGACGCTCCATCGCCCGGGCCTTGGGGCGCAAGTTCGTGCGCCTGTCCCTGGGGGGGGTGAGGGATGAAGCGGAAATCCGGGGCCATCGCCGCACTTACGTGGGGGCGCTGCCGGGGCGCATCATCCAGAGTCTGCGCCGGGCCGGGTCCAACAACCCGGTCTTTATCCTGGACGAAGTGGACAAGATCGGCGCGGACTTCCGGGGGGATCCGTCTTCCGCCCTCCTGGAAGTGCTGGATCCGGAGCAGAACTTCTCCTTTTCCGACCACTACCTCGATGTGGGTTTTGATCTCTCCAGGGTGATGTTCATCACCACCGCCAACATCCTGGACCCCGTCCCCCCGGCGCTGCGGGACCGCATGGAAGTCCTGGAACTGGCGGGCTACACCGAAGAGGAAAAACTGGAGATATCCTTCTTCCACCTTATCCCCCGCCAGTTGGAGGCCCACGGCCTCACCCCGGACCACTTGGAGATTCCCCGGGAGACCGTCCGCCAGGTCATCGCCCGGTACACCCGGGAGTCGGGACTGCGGAACCTGGAGCGGGAAATCGCCGCCCTGTGCCGGGGCGCGGCCCGGGAAATCGCCGAAGAGATCAAAACCCATGTGGTGATAAATCCGGAGGACTTGACTCAGTACCTGGGGCCGCCAAAATTTTTGCGGGAATCGGCCCTGGACCATCCCGAGCCGGGGGTGGCCACCGGACTGGCCTGGACTCCCTCGGGCGGCGACATCCTGTTCATCGAAGTTTTGCGCATGCCTGGCGGCGGCAACTTCAAACTTACCGGCCAGTTGGGGGATGTGATGAAGGAGTCGGCCAACGCCGCCCTGAGCTTCATCCGGGCCAGGGCGCCTTTCCTGGGCCTGGAGGAAGACTTCTTCGAAAAAGCCGACCTCCACATCCATGTGCCCGCGGGGGCCATTCCCAAAGACGGCCCCTCGGCCGGACTGACCCTGCTGACGGCCCTGGTTTCCCTGATGTCCGGGCGTCCCGTGAAGCAGGGGCTGGCCATGACGGGGGAAATCACCTTACGGGGTCACGTGCTGCGGGTGGGAGGCATCAAGAACAAGGTGCTGGCGGCCCACCGGGCCGGGATCAAGGAAATCATCCTCCCCAAGGAAAACGAGATGGACCTGGAGGAAATTCCCCCCTCGGTGCGCCAGGATTTAATCTTCCACCTGGTTGACCGCATCGACCAGGCCCTGGATATCGCGTTTCCCTCCGGGCCGTGATTTTTAATACCAAGGTGAGAGCTCGGCAAAATGGCTTTTTGGGGGGAGGGCAGGGACCTGTGGTCCCTGGCCCCCTCCCTCCTTCAAGATGACTTTCGCAGAGGTCTCAAGGTGCATTTAAAGAGGCATTTTTGTAGGGGTGCAATTTATTGCGCCCGGAAGGCGGGCGTGATAAATCACGCCCCTGCGTTTAAAGCCTTTTAAAGCCTTTTGATTGCGACTCGGTTTAACCACGGATGAACACAGATAAACGCAGATCTGGCGGGCATGGCCCGCCAGATTTTCACTGATTGCTGATCACTGGTCACTGGTCACTGACCCCTGGTCGCTGAGAATCTCCCGGGCGCGCTCTTCGTCTTCCGCCGCCACCAGCAGCCGCACTCCCCGGACAAACTGGAGCATGGGATAGGCGCCGCCGGCGTCGTCGGCCATTACCAGGGCCTCAATGCCTTCCGATTCCAGCAGCCCCGCGGCCAGCTCGGCCACCGCCCGGCTGGAAAAGGTCTCGATAACCACCGCGTCGTCCAAATTCAAAGAGGCACCCTTATGTCTTTAAACCGAAGACCGAAGACCGAAAACCGCCTTAAAAGAGACAGCCTCACCCCCCGGGGCTACCCGAGGGGCACAAGCTTCCAGACCGCGGGAAAGTCATCTCTACAATACTCTTTAATGGCGCCCGGCGCCAGCCCTTATTTACCGGAAAATATCTCCGTCAAAAAGTCCTTCGCCTGGGTGACAATTTTAGCCTGGGTCTGGCATACCAGGAACAGGACCAAAAAACTCCCCCAAAATATTTCATAGGATGCCTCCTTTAAAAAATGCATATAGCCTCGGTCTGCGGTCAGGCAGGCGCCCAGGTCCATGGCTTATAGGGGTTGCCCAAAGTAATTTCCCCGTAGGGGCACGGCGAGCCGTGCCCAAGGTACAGGGGCACAGCACGCTGTGCCCCTATGTCAAAAAACCATCGGAAAAAACTTTTGGCAAGCGCTATAATCAGCCGAATTGTCATCCAGGCGAGGCGAACGCGCCATTCGACCATAAGCTAATTATCTAAATCACTATTTACTTTTTAGCTCCCGCCGATACTGCCTTTTGCCCATAATCACAATACGGCAGTATGGGACAGACCGGGCATTTAGGGTTCTTGGCGGTGCAAATTTGGCGGCCGTGCCAGATCACCTGGTGGGAAAACTTGATCCAGCGCTCCTTCGGCACCAGAGGCATGAGGTCGAATTCAATCTTCACCGGGTCGGTCTGCCGGGTGAGGCCGATGCGGGCCGCCACCCGCTTCATGTGGGTGTCCACCACGATGCCGGGGATGCCGAAGGCGTTGCCCAAAATAACGTTGGCGGTCTTGCGCCCGATGCCGGGCAGCTTGACCAGTTCCTCCAGGGAGTCCGGCACCTGGCCCCCCTTTTTTTCCCCCAAGGCCCGGCAGATGGCCTGGAGGCTTTTAGCCTTCTGGCGGTAAAAGCCGGTGGCGTAAATGTCCTGCTCCAGCTCCGCCAGGGGGGCTTGGGCGTAGTGGGCCGCGGTGGGGTATTTCTTGAAGATGGCCGGGGTCACCTGGTTCACCCGGACGTCGGTGCATTGGGCGCTCAGCACCGTGGCCACCACCAACTCCAGGGGGTTGGCGAAGTCCAGGGTCACGTGGGCGTCGGGGTAATGTTGGTCTAAGAGGGGCAAAATATGTTTGGTTTTTTCTTCCGGCTCCATGGCCTACTCCTCCTCCTATGATCAGGGGGAAAAGGTTAAAAGATTGAAGGGCTGAACGGGCAAAGGGGGAAGGAAAGACAATTTTTATATTTTCCCCATTTAACCTTGAGCCTCTTGCAAAATTATGTAGCCGCAGGCTTCAGCCTGCGTCGGCACAGGCTAGAAAGCCTGTGCTACCGGATTTTTCTTTGAACACCAAGGAAATATTGCAGCCTCAAAATGAATTTTGCAAGAGGCTCAACCTTTTGACCTTTATTTTATCCTCGCCTCAATCCAACCGCCGCCCATGACCCGGTCCCCTTCATAAAAAGCCACGGCCTGGCCTGGGGCCACCGCGGCCTGGGGCGCGGCAAAGACCACCCGGACCCGGGAATCGCCCAAGGGGATGATACGGGCTTGGACCCCCGGGTGGCGGTGGCGGATCACCGCGGCGGCTTCCAACTCCCCGGATGGCGGCTCGATTAGCCAGTTCACCTCCCCGGCCAGGAGGCCGGCGGACAGCAGTTCCTCCCGCCAGCCCAGCACCACCCGGTGGGTCTCCGGACGGATTTCCACCACGTAGTAAGGCTCGGTGGAGGGCACTCCCAACCCCCGGCGCTGGCCCACGGTGTAGCGCTCCACCCCCCGGTGCCTTCCCAGGACCCGCCCCCGGGTGTCCACCAGTTCCCCCGGCGCTCCGAAGCAGCCCTGCCGGTCCCGAAGAAATTCCCGGTAATCCCCCCGAGGAATAAAGCAGACCTCCATACTTTCCTCATATTCCTCCCACCGGGGCAGCCCCAGTTCCCGGTACCGGGCCTTGACCCGGGCTTTGGTCAGCCCTCCCAAAGGAAATAGCAGCCGGGGTAGAATCCCCCGGGACAGCCGGGCCAAAAAATAAGACTGGTCTTTGTGACGGTCCTTCCCTCGAAAAAGGCCCATTTTCCTTTCCGCGGTCCTGATAAGCCGGGCATAGTGGCCGGTGGCCAAATAATCCGCCCCCAATTCCGGCAGCCGTTCCCCCAATGCCCCGAACTTGATGACTTCGTTGCACCGGACGCAGGGGTTGGGGGTGCGCCCCTGGGAGTATTCGGCCACGAAATAGTTCACCACCCGGGAAGTGAATTCCTTCCTCAGGTCCATCTCCACCAGGGGGATTTCCAGCCCCCGGGCCAGGGCGGGGAGGTGTTCCGGAGCCTGGGCCCCGGAAAGGCGCAAGTGCACTCCCACGACCTCCCACCCCTGGTCTTGGAGCAAGGCCGCGGCCACGGCGCTGTCCGCCCCGCCGCTCAAAGCGACTGCCACTTTTTGGGATTCACTCATGAAGAATTTTAAAAGAGGGTAAATAATCTTAAAATAGTGTTTAATTTTATGCGGTCCGGCTCAAATCATATATAACTTATTGATATTTTTTCAAATAAATAAGAATAAAATATCATCCGGTTCTGACTTTGTTCATTTGTCAGAACATTATAGCATAATTAGCTATACAAAAATCGGATTAGGTAGAGGAAAAAGTGAGGCCTTCCAAGAAGTTGATGGCTATGCCTGCCCTGAGGCTGGCTCCGCCCGGAGGGTCAACCCGCACAACTTCCCCCCGGGCCTTGAGACGGGAGGTGTGATCGGTGTCCAGATAGGGGAGGGGAGCGGCAATAGTGAGGGAGAGAACTTGGCCGGGGGCCAGGGGCGCCGTGGCGTCCAGATGAAAATAACTGCCGGATAGACTGATATCCCGCAAGACGCCCTGGCCTCGATGAACTTCCCCGGTCTCGGGTTGCAGGAATTGGTACTCCACCGCCAAAGGAATGGCCAACCGGTTAAAACGGCGTCTTTCCATGGACGGTTCGAGGTCTGTTGCTATCTCCCCGAAAATAGAAAACATCAATCAAAGTCCTCACCGTTCTTGCACAGCCTATGCCAGGAACTGTCCCCGCGGGCGACGCTCTCCCAGATATTCCTTGACGGCGGGTAGCCGTTCTTTTATTATTTTAGCATTATTCCAAAAAAAAATATAGACCGCGCTTACCCCCAACCCTCGGGAGTCTCAGGCAGCGCCATGTCATTTATCACCGCCGTGCTCAATCAAAAAGGTGGCACCGGGAAGACCACCACTACTGTCAATCTGGGCGCCGCCCTGGCCTATCAAGGCTACCGCACCCTGCTGGTGGACCTGGACCCCCAGGGCCATACCACCATCGGCCTGGGGATAGAACCGGAGGCCATCCGGGAGTCCATGTGCGAAGTCATGACCGTGCCTAAAAAGCGGATTCAGGATGTGGCCATGGACACCTACATCCCGGGTCTGGACGTGGCCCCGGCCACTATTCACCTGGCCCGGGCCGCGGAGCAGGTCTATACCCGGGTCTTTCGGGAAGCCATCCTGGCCCAGGCCCTCAGGGGGTTGGATTATGATTTTATCTTAATAGACTGCCCCCCGTCCCTGGGAGTGCTCACCACCAACTCGCTTTACGCCTGTGGTTTTATTATCATTCCCTGCCAGATTTCCCGCTATTCCCTGGATGGCCTGGCCGACCTCCTCACCACCATCGATTCCGTCAAAAACCTGGGACTGGAAGAATTATTCCAGGAAAATATCTTTCGCATCCTGCTCACCATGTTCGACAAGCGCAACCGGGTCACCAACGAATACATCCTGGAGCAGCTCAAACCGTATCAGGATAAGACTTTTCGTACTATTATCATGAAAAATGAGGCTCTCAACCAGGCCCAGATAGCCCAGAAAGCGATCTTTGATTTCGACCCCCGGTCCTCCGGGGCCCAGGATTATCTGCACCTCACCTCTGAGTTTTTGGAGATATGGCGAAAAAGAAACAACTTGCCGGCAAGTCCACCAAGCTTGCAAAGCTGCCGCTAACCCAGGCCCTGGCCCGGCGGGCGGAGGAGCAGCTCCGGGAGCGGGCCCTCCCGGCGGACACTTCGATTTCGCCCCCGCATGAAGGCCGCGCCCACGGTCCCCTGGCCGCCGCTTATCTTTATCTCCTCCAGGAACTAACGGCCTTGCACCGCCAATTGACTCCGGGATCGAACCCCCCTTCGCCCCACCACTCATTGCCCTACCATCTCCTGGGCGCTCCGGAAATTAAACGGGCCCTGACTTTGGCTCGCCAGGGGCTGCACGAACTCCAACACCTGCTGAGTCAGGCATAAGAACTTTTGCCTGCTATTCTTTTCGTATAAATATTCCAGCAATAACGATATAAATCTAATTCTATAAATGTCATAATAATTGCAAGGGGGATTGAATTAATTTGGGCAATTTACCGATTACCAGGAAAGAAAAATAGACGCCCAAAAATCAATGAAGGTAAGATGGCTGTTGGCGCTGGAGATAGTTTTCTTCCTTTTAGCGCTGACCGGAGTCGCCCAGGCCCACAATCCCAACCTCTCCTACTGGACCCTCAATCTCTCCGGCGACATGCCGCCGGGGGAAACCTGGGACGAACGGGCTCAGGAGATCGAAGTGGTGGGCTCCACGGTGCATGTCTCCTACTGGAGCACCGACGGCGGCAGTTGGCGGCTCTATTACCGGCGGTCCACTGACGGCGGCCAGACCTGGCAGCCCAAGATATTGCTGTTTGAGACCACCAACAACAACACCGCGCAACGCGGCTGGAAATACCTGGCGGTGGACGGGACGACTGTGCACGTGGCCTACGCGGCATACCATAGCGCAATCGACTGCATCCTTACCTACCGGCGCTCCACGGACAACGGCGCCTCCTTCGAGGACGCCCGGGCGCTGGCAGGCCCCTTCTGGTGGATCGCCCCCACCCGCATCGCCGCCAACGCGGGGAAGGTCACCATCGCCTTCAGCTTCCAGGCCGGGGACGGCGCCCAGCAAACCCTGTCGGTGATGAATTCCGCCAATGGCGGGGACACTTTTACGTCCGCCGAGGTCGTCTCCAGTGGCGACCGGTATTGGGGGGTGCCGGTGGGCGACCTGAAGCGGGTGGGTGACCGGGTCTACCTGCTTTACCGGCACCATACCGGCGAATGGCCCTTTAATGATGACGTACTCTACTGCGCTGCCGCTCTGGACGGCGGGGGGAATTTCACCATTACCCGCATGACCACCCTGGCCGCCGACGGCCATTTCCGCACCTACGACGTCCAGGAGGGCTCCTACTCCCCCAATATCGCGGTGGACGGCGACAACATCCACGTGGTCTGGACCCAGAACGACACCGAGCCCTACAGCAATAATCGGTCCCTCTACACCCGCCGTTCCACCGACCAGGGCCAGACCTTCGGGGACCCCACGAAACTGGCCCAGAACCAGACCGGCGGCATCGGCGACATGAATCTCGGCCAGGAGACCGTGGCCGCCAAGGGGGGTTATGTTTACGTGGTCTTTATGACTTCGGACAGCACCGTTTACCTGCGGCGTTCCACCGACAGCGGCGCGACTTTTCAGCCCCTGCAAACCATGGGCAGCGGCGCCTGGTGGCCCAATATGGTGGTGGACCCGGCCAACGGCGCCAAGGTCCACGTTTTCTGGTGGTACACTTACCGTTATTCCTCTGACGGCGGGGCCAGCTTCGCCAGCCCGGTGGTGGTCATGCCTTTTAGGGCTAATTTTGGCGGAGACACCGGCGTCCAGATGGCCCTGGGGCCGGGGGACACCAAGCACTTCACGGTTCCCCTGGTCTTCTGCACCAACGCCTACGGGTGGGGCGACCGGGATATCTTTTACCGGAGTCTCGGGCCCACGCCGGCGCCTTCGGGCCGCAACCGGGCCTTGAAGACCTTTTCCGATGGCAATGAGGCCCGCTACGACTGCATGGAGGTGGCCTCCAGCAGCTGGCTGAACTTCGCTTCCCAGATGAGCGCCGAAGTCTGGGTCAAGCCCCAGCCCGGCGGTGTCAATACCGGTTTCACCGACGATAAGAGATTAATCTTCCATAAACTCGGTAACGGGGTAACTCCAGACCACTACCGTCTCTACAGCCTGGGCACTTTCACCTTCGGCGACGAGCGGCGTTTGGCGGTGGCGGAACTTCGCCACTGCCGACGGCTGGTTCCCCCTGAGCGCCGGCACCTGGAACCCCGTCGGCTTGGTCCCCGAGAATGCCTGGACCCACCTGGCCATGACTTACGACGCCGGGGCGCCGGGGAATAATTATCACTACAACGTTAATTACCCGCCTGCTTCAGTACAACCCTTTGTATTTATTGTCATTCTGAGCGCAGCGAAGAATCTAGACCCTTCGCCTACGGCTCAGGGTGACATAACTGATTGTCAGTAATATCCAA
>Ga0194111_10005592_pt1 | contig 14416 bp, 21 predicted proteins | sample TA2KigC300mmetaG_FD_146194 | JGI IMG/M metagenome (GOLD analysis project Ga0194111, IMG submission 146194) | Freshwater microbial communities from Lake Tanganyika, Tanzania - TA2015033 Kigoma Deep Cast 300m | ecosystem: Environmental > Aquatic > Freshwater > Lake | place: Tanzania: Lake... | reverse complement strand
AAGATGGCGGAGGGGGTGGGATTCGAACCCACGGTGCCCATAAGGGCACAACGGTTTTCGAGACCGCCCCGTTCGACCGCTCCGGCACCCCTCCGACGAGGCACGACGAACAGGGCCCGCGCCCTGGCGATCCGGGGCGCGGAGCCTAACGCAACGCATCCAGCGGGTCAAAAGCCACGGCACGCCCGCGCCGCATCCGGGCCAGGGGGCCCGGCGGCGATGCCCGACCGGCCCCGCGTCGGCCCTACCGGTTCTTCAGAAGATCGCGGATTTCCTCGAGCAGCACCTCGCTGCGCGGCGGCGCGGCGGCCGCGGGCGGGGCCTTCGGGAACACCCGATTGACTTGCTTGACCAGAAGGAAAATGCAGAAGCCGACGATCAGGAAGTTGATCACCGTGTTGATGAAGGCGCCGTAGTTGAGCGTCGCCGTCCCGGTTTCCTTGGCCGCGGCCAGGCTAGCGTGCCACCTGCCCGAAAGGCTGATGAAGTAGTCGCTGAAGTCGACGCCACCCAGCAGCGCACCGATGGGCGGCATGATCACGTCGTTGACCAGCGAGTTGATCACACGCCCGTGAAGGCCACGCCCATGATCACGCCACGGCGAGATCGATGACGTTCCCACGCCGCATGAAATCCTTGAATTCCTTGAGCACGGTATCCCCCTTGTTCGCAAACGCCTCCAAGTCTCGGTCCGCCAGTGTGGCAGCCGTGCGCGGCCGGGCAACGAGGAAGAACACGTAGGCGTCCGTGGTCACCCCCGCCGATGGTTGACAATGCGGCCCCCGTGGCTATAGTCCGCCGTTCCCGAGCGCGCGGACGAGCGTGTCCGCGCCCGGGCTTAGCTGTGCGAGATTGTTGATGTTCGCGGTCATCGAGACGGGCGGCAAGCAGTATCGGGTCACCGAGAACGACGTCATCACGGTCGAGAAGCTGGCCGGCGAGGCCGGCGGCACGGTGGCGTTCGACCGCGTCTTGATGGTCCGTACCGGTGCCGACGTCAAGGTGGGCGCGCCGCTGGTGGCCGGGGCCTTGGTCAAGGCCGAGATCGTCGAGCAGAGCCGGGCCGACAAGATCATCGTGTTCAAGAAGCTGCGCCGCAAGAACTACCGGCGCAAGCACGGGCATCGCCAGCACCAGACGGTGCTGCGCATCACCGCGATCACCGCTTAGTCGACCGGAGGACACGCCATGGCACACAAGAAATCCGGCGGTTCGTCGCGCAACGGCCGCGACTCCCCCGGCCAACACCTGGGCGTGAAGATGTTCGGCGGCCAGGCGGTGCGCGCCGGCAACATCATCGTGCGCCAGCGTGGCACGCAGTTCCACCCGGCGGCCAACGTCGGCATGGGCAAGGACCACACCCTGTTCGCCACGGCCAACGGCACGATCAAGTTCTTCCAGGGCCGCGGCAACCGCCAGTTCATCACGGTCGACCCGGCGGACTAGAGGGACGCGCGCGCCGTCGCGTGAGCGTCCGGCCGCGCGGTCGGACGCGATGAAGTTCCTGGACGAAGCCAAGGTCTACATCCGCAGCGGCGATGGCGGTCCCGGCTCGCTGAGCTTCCGGCGCGAGAAGTACATCGAGTACGGCGGGCCCGACGGCGGCAACGGCGGGCGCGGCGGCGACGTGATCGTCGAGGCCGTCGCCAACCTGAACACCCTGATCGACTACCGCTACCAGCAGCACTTCAAGGCGCAGAACGGCCGCGGCGGCGCCGGGCGTAACCGCACCGGCGCCGATGGCACGCCCGTGGTCATGAGGGTGCCCCTCGGCACCACGGTGCTCGACGAGGATCGCGCGACCGTCCTGGCCGAACTGGAGACTTCAGGCCAGCGCGCGGTGATCGCCGAAGGCGGGCGCGGCGGGCGTGGCAACGCGTCTTTCAAGTCCTCGACCAACCGCACCCCGCGCCGGTCCGATCCAGGCGCGCCGGGAGTCGAGCGCACCGTCTGGCTGCGCCTGCGCCTGATCGCCGATGTCGGCCTGATCGGGCTGCCCAACGCGGGCAAGTCCACCTTTCTGGCCGCGGTCAGCCGCGCGCGGCCCAAGATCGCCGACTACCCTTTCACCACTCTTCACCCTCAGTTGGGCGTCGCCGCGGTCGACGGCCGCGAACTGGTGATCGCCGACATCCCCGGCCTGATCGAGGGCGCCCACGAAGGCGCCGGCCTCGGCATCCGGTTTCTCGGCCACGTGGAGAAGTGCGTCGTCCTGCTGCACATCGTCGACGGCACGTCGGCGACCGTCGCCAGGGACTTCCGTACCATCCGCGACGAGGTCGCGGCCTACGGCCACGGCCTGGCCGAGAAGCCGCGCCTGGTCGTGCTCAACAAGATCGACGCGCTGGACGCCAAGACCCTGGCCGCGCGGCAGCGGGCGCTGGCCCGCGCCGCCGGCGGGCCCGTGCCGGCCATGTCCGGCGTCGCGGGTACGGGCGTGGTCGCGGTCCTGCGCGCGCTCGCCGAATACCTGACGCCTCGGGTGGAGGCGGCGTCGTGACCGACCGGCTGGCGGCGGCCAAACGCATCGTCGTCAAGATCGGCTCGGCGTTGCTGGTCGAGGGTCCCAGCGGCCGCATCCGCCAGGCGTGGCTCGAGGCCCTGGCCGAGGACCTGGCGGGCCTGCGGGCGCGCGGCCAGGAGGTGCTGGTGGTCACCTCGGGCGCCATCGCCATCGGCCGACGCCTGCTCGGTCTGGCGACGGGCGAATTGCGGTTGGAGGAGAAGCAGGCCGCCGCCGCGGCCGGGCAGATCCGGCTCGCCCACGCTTACCAGGAGGCGCTGGGGCGCCACGGCCTGGGCTGCGCCCAGCTCCTGCTCACGCTCGAGGACACCGAATCGCGCCGCCGCCACCTCAACGCGCGCGGCACCGTGGCGACGCTGCTGCGGCTCGGCGCCATCCCCGTCATCAACGAGAACGACACGGTCGCCACGGCCGAGATCCGCTTCGGCGACAACGACCGGCTCGCCGCGCGCGTCGCCCAGATGGCGGGCTCCGACGTCCTGGTGCTGCTGTCGGACATCGACGGGCTCTACGACCGCGACCCGCGCATCGACCCGGCCGCCCGGCTGGTGCCCGAGGTGCGCGCGATCACACCAGCCATCGAGGCGATGGCCGGCGCGGTGCGGCCGGGCGATTCGTCGGGCGGCATGGTGACCAAGCTGGCCGCGGCGCGCATCGCGCTGGGCGCCGGCTGCCACATGGTGATCGCCGACGGCCGCGTGACGCACCCCTTGAGCGGGCTCGCCCGGGCGGGCGCGCCCTGCACCTGGTTCCTGGCCCAGGCGAACCCGCTGACCGCGCGCAAGCGCTGGATCGCCGGCGCGCTGCAGCCCAGCGGGACGCTGCATGTGGACGCCGGCGCGGCCGGCGCGCTGGCCGCCGGCAAGAGCCTGCTGCCGGCGGGCGTGGTGCGCGTCAGCGGCGCGTTCGGCCGGGGCGACGCGGTGCTGGTGGCTGGGCCCGACGGGCGCGAAGTGGCCCGGGGCCTGACCGCCTACGCCGCCGCCGACGCGGCCCGCATCGCCGGCCACAAGAGCCGTGAAATCGAGGCGTTGCTCGGCTATCGTGGCCGCGAGGAGATGATCCACCGCGACGATCTGGTGCTGTCCGAGCCATGACCGCGCTGCCCGCCACCACCGACGCCGGGACGAACCGGGACGACGTGCGTGCCCGCGCCGCCGCCGCCCGCGCCGCCCAGCCGGCCCTGGCGCTCGCCCCCTCGGCGCGCAAGGACGAGGCGCTGCGCCAGGCCGCGCGGGCCCTGCGCGGCCGCCAGTCTGCGATCCTGGCGGCCAACGCCGAGGACATGGCGCGCGCGCGCGAATCCGGCAGCCGGGGCGCGCTGCTCGATCGGCTGGCGCTGGACGCTGCACGGGTCGAGGCCATGGCGTGCGGCCTGCAGGCGATCGCCGACCTGCCCGACCCGGTCGGCACGGTGCTGGCGTCGTGGACGCGCCCCAACGGCCTTCGCATCGCGCGGGTGCGCGTGCCGCTGGGCGTCGTCGCGATCATCTACGAGGCGCGGCCCAACGTGACCGCCGACGCGGCCGCGCTGTGCCTGAAGGCGGGCAACGCGGCGGTGCTGCGCTGCGGCTCGGACAGCCTGGCGTCCTCGACCGCCATCCTGGCCGCGCTGCACGAGGGCCTGGAGCACGCCGGACTGGATCGCGCCGCCGTGCAGTTGATCGCCAGCCGCAACCGCGCCGACGTCGCGCGCCTGCTGGCGCTCGACGACCTGATCGACGTGGTGGTGCCGCGTGGCGGGCGCGGCCTGATCGAGCGGGTCAAGGCCGAGAGCCGCATTCCGGTGCTCGCGCACCTGGACGGCAACTGCCACGTCTACGTGGACGGCGCGGCCGACGTGGCCATGGCGGCCACGATCGCGTTCAACGCCAAGCTTAGGCGCACCGGCGTGTGCGGCGCCATGGAGACCCTGCTGCTCGACCGCCGGCTGCCGCCCGAGGCCATGCGCGCGATCGTGACCCCCCTGCTGGACGCCGGCTGCGAGCTGCGCGGCGATGCGACTTCGCACGCGCTCGACGCCCGGGTCCGCCCGGTCGCGCCGGCGGACTGGGACACCGAATACCTGGACGCGATCCTGGCCGTGGGCGTGGTCGACGGCGTCGGCGCCGCCATCGAGCACGTGAACCGGCACGGCTCGCACCACACGGATTCGATCGTCACGGCCGACGAGCGGGCGGCCGAGCGGTTCTTGGCCGAGGTCGACAGCGCCATCGTGCTGCACAACGCCTCGACCCAGTTCGCCGACGGCGGCGCGTTCGGCATGGGCGCCGAGATCGGCATCGCCACCGGCCGCCTGCACGCGCGCGGCCCCGTGGGCGTTGAGCAGCTCACCACGTTCAAGTACGTGGTGCGCGGCGCCGGCCAGGTCCGCCCCTGACGATCCAGACCGCGTTGCGCGCCGCCTTCGGCGCTGGCCGGCGCCCCGGCCGGCGCATCGGGCTGCTCGGCGGCTCGTTCAACCCGGCGCATGACGGCCACCGGCACATCAGCCTATGGGCGCTGCGCGTGCTCGACCTGGACGAGGTGTGGTGGCTGGTCAGCCCGCAGAACCCCTTGAAGCCGCGCGCCGGCATGGCCGGCCTGGTCCGCCGCGTCGCCCTGGCACGGGCCGTGGCACGCGACCGGCGCAGCCGCGTCGGCGCGCTGGAGGCCGAGCTCGGCACCCTTTACACCGTCGATACCCTGGCGGCGCTGCGCCGCCGCCTGCCGAGGATCCGCTTCGTCTGGCTGATGGGCGCCGACAACCTGGCCCAGATCCATCGCTGGCAGGGCTGGTCCCGGATCTTTCGCGCCGTACCGATTGCGGTGCTGGACCGGCCTACCTATTCTCTAGGAGCCGCCACGGGCCACGCGGCGCGCCGGTTCGCCGGGCATCGTCGCGGCCCGCGCGCGGTTCGGCGCCTGGCCCTGGCCAAACCGCCGGCCTGGGTCTTGTTGCGTGGACGGCGCCATCCGGCGTCGGCCAGCGCGATCCGCGCTGCGGCGCGGCCAACCGAAGGAGGACGAGCCCATACGTAAGACGACAAAGCGCACCGGGAACATGTTGGTGGATCTGACCCGGCGCGTGCTCGAAGACGGCAAGGCCGAGGCGATCGTGACCGTCGAACTTGCCGGCAAGTCCACCGTGGCGGACGCCTTTGTCATCGCGTCCGGCCAGTCCCAGCGTCAGATCGACGCGCTGACCGAACGTCTCATCCAGAACGTCAAGGACACGCCCTGGTCGGTCCAGGGGGTCGAGGGCCGCCCGGGCAGCGACTGGGTGCTGATCGACCTGGGCGACGTGATCGTCCACCTGTTCCGGCCCGAGACCCGCACCCTCTACAACCTGGAGAAGATGTGGTCCGTGGACCTGCCCGCGGAGGACGTGGCGACGGCCGTGTGACGTCGCGCGGCCCCTTCGCCATCGCCCTGGTCGCCGTTGGGCGCGCCCGCGACCGGCCCGAAGGGGCGTTGACCGAACGCTACCCGGGGCAACTGCCGTGGCCGGCGCGCGTCGTCGAGATCAAGGAGGGTGCCGGTCCGGACCGTCGCCGGCGCGAAGGCGCGGGCCCGCTGGCGGCTCTGTCCGAGGATGCCACCGTGATGGCGCTCGATCCGGGCGGCCAAACGGTGGACAGCGCGGCCTTCGCCCGCCGTATCGCGGCGTGGCGCGACGGTGGCGTGCGCGAACTCGGTTTCGTCATCGGCGGCGCCGACGGGCTGGACCCAGCGGTGCTTGAACGGGCCGACGCCCGCCTGTCTCTGGGCGCCATGACCTGGCCGCACCTGCTGGTCCGGGCCGTGATCGCCGAACAGCTCTGGCGCGCCGCCAGCCTGCTCGCCGGGCACCCCTATCACCGTTGATTTACCGCCGAACGCTATCAAGGGGCCCGAATCCCTTGGTATAAAGGCGTCGATATGACCCGCCCGTCCGACCGACCCCGTCCCGTCGTCCTGTGCGTGCTGGACGGTTGGGGCGAGGACGCCGCGCCCGGCCAGAACGCCATCCGCGACGCTGCCAAGCCGACCTGGGATCGCCTGGTCGCCACGTGCCCGACGGCGCGGCTGGACGCCTCCGAGCATCATGTCGGCTTGCCCGAAGGCCAGATGGGCAACTCCGAGGTCGGCCACATGAACCTGGGCGCCGGTCGGGTAGTCATGCAGGACCTGCCGCGCATCGACCGGGCGATCGCCGACGGTTCGCTGGCGCGGCACCCGGCGCTGGCCGCCCTGGTCGCCAGTTTTAAGGCCAACGGCGGCGCGTGCCACGTGATGGGCCTGGTCTCGCCGGGCGGCGTGCACAGCCACCAGGCCCACGTGGCGGCGCTCGCGCGCATCATCGCCACGGGCGGCGTGCCCGTGCGCGTCCACGCCTTCCTCGACGGCCGCGACACGCCACCGCGCAGCGCCGGGCCGTACCTGGAGGCGCTGGAGGCCGACTTGGCCGGGACCAGTGCCGCCATCGCCACGGTCACGGGGCGCTACTGGGCCATGGACCGCGACAAGCGCTGGGACAGGGTCGAGCGCGCCTACCGCCTGCTGCTCGACGGCGAGGGCGCGCACGCGCCGGACGCGGCCGCCGCCCTGGCCTCGGCTTACGGGCGCGGCGAGAACGACGAGTTCGTGGCGCCCACGGCCGTCGGCGCCTATCGCGGCATGGCCGACGGCGACGGGCTGGTCATGGCCAACTTCCGCGCCGACCGCGCGCGCCAGACGCTCGACGCCCTGCTCGACCCAGGCTTCGACGGCTTCGCCCGGCACCGCGTGGCGCGCTTCGCCACGGCCATCGGCATGGTCGAATACTCCAACGGTCTCAACCGTTTCCTGACCACCCTGTCCCCCCCCGTCGACCTGTCGCGGACCTATGGCGAGGTGATCGCCGAAGCCGGCTTGCGCCAGCTGCGCATCGCCGAAACCGAGAAATACGCCCACGTCACCTTCTTCTTCAGCGGCGGCCGCGACGAGCTCTTCGCCGGCGAGGAGCGCATCCTGGTGCCCTCGCCCAAGGTCGCGACCTACGACCTGGCGCCCGCCATGGCCGCCGTCGAGGTCACCGACCGCCTGGTCGAGGCGATCGCCGGCGGCCGGTTCGACGCGATCGTCGTCAATTTCGCCAACGCCGACATGGTCGGTCACACGGGCATCCACGACGCCGCGGTCAAGGCCATCGAGGCGATCGACGTCTGTCTCGGCCGGCTGGTCCAGGCAATCGAGGACGCCGGGGGCGCGCTGCTGATCACCGCCGATCACGGCAACGCCGAACAGATGTTCGATGAAGCGACGGCGCAACCGCACACGGCGCACACGTCCAACCGCGTGCCCGTGGTGCTGGTCGGCGGGCCCGCCGGTGCCACCCTGCACGACGGCCGTCTGGCCGACGTGGCGCCGACGCTCCTTGACCTGCTGGGCCTGCCCAAGCCGGCGGCGATGACGGGACGGACCCTGATCGAGACGCGCAGCGCCGCGCGTCGCGCCCATGGCTGACGCGCGCGCCGCGCTGGCCGCCGCCGCGCTGGCGACCGTGCTGGCGGCAGGTGCCGCGCGCGCCGAGGATGCCACCACCGCGGTCGATCGCCTGACCGAGGTGGAGCAGCGCATCGAGGCGGCGCGCGAGGACGCGGCGCTCGACGCGCGCCTGGCCGAACTCGGGCACGAGCGCATCGCCGCCGCCGCCGACGTGCAGCGCCACGAAGCGGCGCTGACCGCCATCGAGGACCGCTTGGCCGATCTGGAGGCGCGGGCCGCCGCGGCCAGCGCGGCGCTACAGGCCCAGCAAGGCTCGACGGTCCGGATCGCCGCCGCGTTGGTCCGGCTCGCGCGCCAACCGCCCGAGGCGCTGCTGGCCATGCCCGGGCAGGTGGCGGGCGTGCGCCACAGTGGCCTCTTGCTGGCGGCCCTGGTGCCCACCATCGAGGAGCGCGCGGCCGACCTGGGCCAAGCGCTGGAAGCCACGGCCGCCTTGCGGCGCGACCTGGCGGCGGAGCGCGACGCCCGCGCCCAGGCGGCCGTGGAACTGGAGGAGCGGCGCGCCGTCGTGGCCGCCCTGGCCCAGGCCCTGAGCCTGCCCGTGGCCGGCGCGATCACGCGCGGCTTCGGCGAACCGGTGGGCGACGGCACGCGCAGCCGTGGCCTGGTGATCGGCGCGCGCGAGGCGGCGCAGGTGGTGGCGCCCTCGGTTGGGACGGTGGTTTACGCCGGCGCCTTCCAGGACCTGGGGCAACTCTTGATCCTGGCGCACGGCGAAGAATATTATTCGGCTCTTGCGGGTTTCGCCCGGATTGACGTGGTCGTCGGCCAGGCCGTGACCGGCGGAGAACCAGTCGGAATCGTGGGCGCCGACGCGGGCGGCACAACCAGCCTGTACGTCGAGCTTCGGCGCCATGGCGAGCCGGTCGATCCGCTGCCGTGGCTGCGGACGGCCTTCAGCGAGGACATCAGATAATGCAGATCATGCGTCTTGCAGCGGCGGCCAGCCTGGCCGCGGCCCTGTGCGTCACGGCGACGAACCCGCTGTGGGCGGCGAGCAACGAGACCTACCGGCAGCTCAACCTGTTTGGCGAAGTCTTCGAGCGCGTGCGCGCCGACTATGTCGAGGAGGTCACCGACAGCCAGATCATCGAGGCGGCGATCAACGGCATGCTGAGCGCGCTGGACCCGCATTCCAGCTACCTCAACCCCGAGAGCTTCGAGGAGATGAGCATCCAGACCAAGGGCGAGTTCGGCGGCCTGGGCATCGAGGTGATCATGGAGAACGGCCTGATCAAGGTGGTGTCGCCCATCGACGACACGCCGGCCTTCCGCGCCGGGCTGCAGGCCGGTGACTTCATCACCCACCTGGACGGCGAGCCGGTGCTGGGTCTCACGCTGTCGGACGCTGTCAAGCGCATGCGCGGGCCCATCAACACCGACATCACGGTGACCGTGCTGCGCGTGGGCGTGGAGACGCCGTTCGACGTGGTGCTGACGCGCGCCGCGATCCAGATCCAGTCGGTACGCGCGCGCACCGAGGGCACCATCGGCTACGTGCGCATCACACAGTTCAGCGAACGCACCGAGACCGGCGTCAAGGAAGTGATCGACCGCTTCCGCAGCGAACTCGGCGATCGCCTGGAAGGCGTCGTGCTCGACCTGCGCAACAACCCCGGCGGCCTGCTGGACCAGGCGGTCGCCGTGTCGGACGCGTTCCTCGACGAGGGCGAGATCGTCTCGACCCGCGGCCGCCGGCCCGACAGCATCCAGCGCTACAACGCGCGGCCCGGTGACCTGGCCAACGGCCTGCCCATGGTCGTGATCATCAACAGCGGCTCGGCCTCGGCGTCCGAGATCGTCGCCGGGGCGTTGCAGGACCACCACCGCGCAATCGTGCTCGGCACCCGCTCGTTCGGCAAGGGCTCGGTCCAGACCATCATCCCGCTGGGCTCCAGCGGCGCGATCCGCCTGACGACCGCGCGCTACTACACGCCGGCGGGGCGCTCGATCCAGGCGCTGGGCATCGACCCGGACATCCGTGTCGAGACCGCGCGCATTGAGGTGGTCGACGAGGGCGAGCGGCACGAGGCCGACCTGCGCAACGTGCTGACCAACCCGCAGAACGGCGAGCCCGAGGACGGCACCACCGAGGATGGCGCCGCTTCGGCCGACGCCGAGGCCGGAACGCCGGATGTCGGGCTGGAGGACTACCAGCTCGCTCGGGCGCTCGACCTGTTGCGCGGCATCGCGTTCTACCGGGCGCCGCTCGCCGTCAACTGACAGGACCGGCGGGGGCGCGGGCCGCGCCGATGGACCCGAGCACCCTGCCCTACCGGCCGTGCGTCGGGTTGCTGCTGTTCAACCCCGCCGGGCTGGTATTCGTGGGCGAGCGCGCCGACATGCGCGGCGCCTGGCAGATGCCCCAGGGCGGCATCGACCGCGGCGAGGCGCCGGCCGAGGCCGCGTGGCGCGAACTGCGCGAGGAGGTCGGCACGGACCGGGCCGCGATCGTGGCCGAGACCGCCGGCTGGCACGCCTACGACCTGCCCGTTCACATGGTCGGCCGGGTGTGGCGCGGGCGCTACCGCGGCCAGCGCCAGAAATGGTTCGCGCTGCGCTTCCTGGGCGAGGATCGCGACATCGACCTGGACGCCACGGGGCACCCCGAGTTCATCGCCTGGCGCTGGGTGGCGCCGATCGACCTGCCGCGCCTGACGGTGCCGTTCAAGCGCACCGTCTACGACGCGGTGCTCGCCGAGCTGGCACCGGCCATCGAGGCGGCGACCAGGGGCTAGCGCGGGCCTTACCTCCCTGTCGCGCTCGCCGTGCGGTAGGGTGCGTCGTCCGTCGGGCGTCCTCCGGGGACCGGACCGCTTGATGGCGGAAGGCCGCCGGGCAGCCGCCGACGTCCCAGAGGAACCAGCGAGGAACGCAGCCGCCATGTCACCGTCTCTCCTGGACAGCGTGTTCACGCCGGAGCTGCTCTGCCGCCTTGCCGCACCCACCGAAGACGGCACCAGACTGCCCAACGTCTGCTACACCAGCGACGCCTGACTGGCCCTGGAGCGCGAACGCGTCTTCGCGCGCACCTGGACGCTGGTGAGCTTCTGCCACGACATCCCGCGCCCCGGCGACGCCTGCCCCGTCGACGTGGGCGGCGGCGTGCCTCTGGCGCTCGTGCGCGATGACAACGGCGACGTGCGGGTGTTCCACAACGTGTGCCGGCATCGCGGCGCGGTCGTCGTGGCCGAACCCTGCAGCGGCCAGAAAGTGCTGACATGCCCGTACCACGGCTGGTCCTACGGCATCGACGGACGCCTGCGTATGCGGCCCCACTTCCGCGGGGCTGGGCGCCATGACGTGACCCACGACGGCAACGCCGCGCCCGGGCTGGTCCCGGTCCGCGCCGCCGTCTAACACGACCGGATCTTCGTCGATCTGTCCAGCAAGGCGCCCGATTTCGCCAGCCACTGGGCTCCCTTCGCCAAGCGCACGGCGGCGTACGACTTCTCGGCCCTGCGCTTCGCCAAGACCCTCACGTTCGACGTGAAGGGCAACTGGAAGCTGATCCACCAGAACTTCTTCGACGCCTATCACGTGCCTTCGATCCACCCGCGGCTCGAGGAATTCTCGCCGCTGGAGCTGCAAGAGCCGATCCAGTGCGCGGGCTCCTGGATCGCCGGAACCAATCGCGTCCAGGAGCTGCAGGGCGGCCGTGGCCGTGGGCATGCCCTACTACCCGGGGCTTGACGAGGCGGGCATGCGGACGACCTGGTTCTTTCATCTGTTTCCGGCGGCCTGCTTCCAGACCTGGGCCGACCAGTTCGGCGTCTTCCAGCTTCACGCCGCGGCGCCCGACCGCACCATCGAGCACATCCATCTCTACTTCGTCGGCAACGCGGCCACCGATCCCACCCACGCGGCGAACCGCCAGGCCGTCTACGACATGTGGGACGAGCTCAACACCGAGGACTTCAAGATCGTCGAGAACATGCAGCGGGCGCGCAGCTCGCCGGCCTTCGACGGTGGCGTGCTGTCGCCCTTCTGGGACCCCGCCACCCAGACGTTCGCTCGGCTGCTGGCCGAGACGGTGACGGCGTAGCCCGCGACGGCGTTGACGACCGCGCGATCACACGGCACCACTGGGCGCGCGGGCCGACGCGGCTCGGGCCCACAACGCAGCCGACACACGAGGAGAGGCATGGACTACCGCGACGACGTCTACTTCAACGCCGAGACCGAGCGCGAGCTGCCCTTCACGGCGGGGGAATTCGCCGGCCGCCTGACGCGCGTGCGCAAGGCCATGGCGGCGGCGGGCATCGACTGCCTGTTTCTCACGTCGCCCGAAAGCATGTACTGGATCTCGGGCTACCGCTGCATGTGGTACCAGACCGAGAGCCCGATCGAATGGGCGGCGACGAACGGCATCGCCGTTCATGTCGACCACGACCGCTACATCCACTTCGAGACCGAGCGCGAGGCGGTGCTGACGCGCATCTTCACGGTCGACACGGACACCCGGTACTTCCCCAAGACGAGCTACCGCGAGGGCACGAGCTACATCGCCGAGCAACTCAAGGCCGAGGGCTGGCTGAACGGCAACATCGGCATCGAGACGCACGCCATGCGCCCGAACCGCGCCGTTTCGGACCGCTTTCAGGCGGCCTTCGAGGCGGCCGGCGCCAAGGTCGTCGACGGCAGCATGATCCTGCGCGAGGTGCGTTGGGTGAAGTCGGACGCCGAGATGGCGGTCCTGAAGGAAAGCGCGCGCATCGCGACCATCGGCTTGAAGCGCGCCCGCGAGGTGCTGCGACCAGGGATCATGGAGCTCGAGGTCCAGGGCGAGATCACGCTCGCCATGGCGAAGGCGGGCGGCGAAATGCAGGCGCAGCTCATGCCGGTCATCTCGGGCAGGAAGTCGCTCGCCACACACGCCTACACCACGCGGCGCACGATCAAGGCGGGCGACATTGTCTGCATCGACGTGTGCGGCGTGCACAACCGCTACCACGTCAACGCGGCGCGCACCTTCAGCGTCGGCGAGCCGGCGCACGACGTGAAGGACGTGACCGACCGCGCGGCCGCCGTGATGGACGTGGTGAAATCCTGCCTGCGGCCCAACCTGCCGGTGCGCGAACTCAACGACAAGGTCAAGGCGCACTACGACCGGGAGGACCTCTGGTCGAGCCGTGGCTGGATCGGCGGCTACGAGATGGGCATCGGCTTCCCGAGCGATTGGGTCGGCAACTTCGTCTACGACCCGCTCGCCGCGAAGAACGCGGACCGCCTGTTCGAGCCCAACACCGCGGTCAATCACGAGATCCAGATCTTCATGCCGCGCCACGTGGGCCAGTTCTTCATGATCGAGTCCTTCCTCTTCGAGAAGGACAAGGTCACGCTCGCGACGCCGGAGATCCCCTACACGCTCAACGTGGTCGGGTAGAACGACGCCTGATCGGTCGGAGCCACCCCGGCCCGGCCTCGATGTCTATCCCTACCTGCCCAAAGCCGCAGTGGCGACGACCTCGGCCAGGAGCTACATGAGCCTGCTGTCGGGAGCCGGCGCGTGAGCGACACCCCGCAGGTGTTGCTTGCCCACCATCTCAAGACGCTCAAGCTGCCGACGTTCCTGCGCGAGTACGACAAGCTCGCCCGGGGTTGCGCCACAGACGGCGTCGATCACGTGCGCTATCTGCTGCGCCTCGCCGAGCTCGAGCTGATCGACCGCGAGCGCCGGATGACCTCGGTCTTGCAGAGGCCGTTGATCGTCTCGGCCAAGGCGTTGTCGTAGCTGTCGCCGACGCTGCCGACCGACGGCTCGATGCCGGCCTCGGCGAGACGCTCGGTTTACTCGATCGACACGTATTGCACCCCGCGGTCGCGCGAGGCCGACGCGCTGGTGGTCGCGGGCGACGTCTTCTTCCATGTCGGCGTCGAGCAGGGCTGGTGGGAAGGGACCGCAGCCTGCTGCTGATTACTGCGCAGAGCGGGCGACAGGGACTGACGCGGCTGCATCACCTCGTGGGCGATCGGTCATCTGGCGCGAGCGCTGCCGCGACGCCCAGGAGGGAGCGGGCGTTCGTCTCGCGAAGCCACGAGATCGCGGGCGGCGCTTGCCGACCGGGCACGCCTGCCGCGCCCGAGACATGGACTCGCACCATGCAAACACACTCCATCCACGCGGGATGGATGGGCTGGCGGATGGGCCGGTCGCGCGGGTTTGCACGAATATCCAATCAGATCAACGCTTTGGATTGGAAATCTGGCGGAGGGAGCGGGATTCGAACCCGCGACACCTTGCGGTGAACACACTTTCCAGGCGTGCGCCTTAAACCACTCGGCCATCCCTCCGCACCCCCGCGTCGCGGGGCCGCGAACTATAGGGCGGCCGGCGGGGCGATTCCAGGGAACCCTGCCGGTGTCGCGGTCACGCCCGCGCCG
>Ga0194111_10005590_pt1 | contig 14418 bp, 14 predicted proteins | sample TA2KigC300mmetaG_FD_146194 | JGI IMG/M metagenome (GOLD analysis project Ga0194111, IMG submission 146194) | Freshwater microbial communities from Lake Tanganyika, Tanzania - TA2015033 Kigoma Deep Cast 300m | ecosystem: Environmental > Aquatic > Freshwater > Lake | place: Tanzania: Lake... | reverse complement strand
AAGTCGTTGTGAACCTTCGAGATGCCGCTGCTTGGCGCGGAGTGCGTCGTGTCGCTGTCGCCGGTTGGATCGTGGCACACTCCCGTGATGGCGCCGAGACCCAGAGAGCCCACCTGTGCTACGGCCGGTACGTGGATTATGTGACGAACTTCCTCGAGTCCGAGAGCGCGCTAGATGTTGTGCCTGAGGGCCTTTGCTATAGACTGATGCAGGAGAATTCCCCTTCGCCCTATGGCGAGGTTTCATATTTCACGCAACTGCATTCCTCAGAAGGGCTACGACAATTGCAGTCCATCGCGAAATGTGATGCCCTGATCCTGCTTCGTGGGGGTCATGGGCATGCGCCCGCCGATAGGCTGGTGTATTACCCGTTTGTCGTTACTTGCATGGATATGCGCAAAGGATCGGTGATCTGGACGCTCACTGGTCCGAACCTCGAACCTCTGCCAAGCCCAGGTGACGTCATAGCAATCAATTGCTCGGCTATTCAGGGTGCCCTAAGAAGCCTACTGCGCGAGCGCTGAAGCTGACAGGGGACCTCTGAGACACAATCTGCGCACCGGAGAGCTGACCTCACTTCACTTGAAGAAAGGAGACTGGGAAATGACTCGGAGCGGCTTGATCTGCGGTTTGCGGCTTGCGACCATGCTTTTCGCTCTAGCAGGTGGCCTGAGCATATCCGCAGAGCCTGGTCCTTTTGCAGGGGGCCCGAAACTCGAGGGAACTAAGTTCACCGTCTCATGGTTCGACCTCAACGGAGACCGGGGCGCGTTGCGCTTCCACTTCCGCGAGGATCGGAAGTTCACGTACGAGGCGCTCCCTCAGGGGTTCACCGAACACGGTGTGTTCCGGAACAACCCCGGAGGAGACAAGGTCCGGTTCGTGGCAACTGTCTGGCGTGGTGACGGCAGCCTTGACACCCTTCTCGTTGGGGTGGTGCGACCTACCACCAAGAAGATTTCAGGCAAAGGTCAGGGATACAATCAAGATGGCAAGGTAGGTCAGGAGTTCTATTTCGACGGGGAAATGGAAAAAAGCCAGTAGGACACGTGACGGGATGGACTCCCCGCCTTGCCTCCCGCGGCCATTGCGGAGAGCGCGATGTCGTCGGCGTCGCGCGCCACGTCGTAGGCCGTCGTCAGGGTCACACGGTTCAACGCGCTCCGGCGGAAGAGCATAAGCCTGCCTTTGACGATGGAGACGGGCGTGTCCTCCGCGGGGCAAGCGACGTGGTCGCAGTCGCGGTACGGCTTGCTGAAGACGAGCCGGACCCCCTCCGGCCCGATGATCGTCTGCTCGCCGCACTGGGCGAGGAAGGCGATGGCGTCCTCTAGGACGTATGGGTCCTTGAGGATGAGGTCGTCGTCGAGCGAGCAGACGAACTCCGTCGCCGCGCGCGACGCCATGAACCAGCGCGGCCAGCAGCCGGCGTTCTCCGAGGAATCCACCTGCCAGCGGATGCGCTCGTCCTTGACCGGGGCGCCGTTGTTCCAGAGGAAGATGACCGGCTTGGCCGTCTGTCTGGCGACGGAGTCGATGACGCGAGGGAGATTCTGCGGCCGCCGCCAGTTCAGCAGGCACACGGTGACGGGCGAGAGGCGGCTCTCGAGGTCCACCTTGCCATTCAGCTCCTCGACCCGCACGTTGATGTTCTGGAAGAGCTTGCACTGGGTGTCGAGAAGGGCCTCGGGGTAGAAGCGGCGGAAGACTTTTTTCAACACGCCCTGGTCGCTCCTCTGGAACCGCTCGTCGCCCGGCCACGGCTCGGTCTCCGCGGCTACGCGGAAGAATTCCCTACAGAACTCCGTTTCGCCGATCCACATCCCCGAGTTGAGGTAGTGCCAGGGCGACGTGGCCCCCGGGAGGGAATCCTCGAACCTGCGAAGCTCCGCGATCTCGGGGAAGCAGTGGGTCTCGGCGCCCAAGACGAGTTTGCAGGCGAACTGCGTCTTGAACCGGTCGAGGACCGCTTGCGGATGGCCGAGCACCAGCGCGTCGGACGCGTCGATGCCCATGACGTACTTCGTGGCCACGTCGTCCAGCGCGTCGCGGGTCAGGCGGTTCTTGAGCAGGTTCTTCCAGTCGCGGATGCCCTGGCCGAGGACGACGTGGGGCATGCCCAGGTGGTCGAGGCACTGCTGGAGGACGCCCGGCTCGCGGCGGCTGTTCCAGGTGAGGATCGTCAGGCCGTCGGCCGCCCCGAAGCTTTTCGGCTCGCTCAGGAAGAACTCGGTCTTGATGGCCTGCCAGAGGAGGTTCTTGCCCGTGAGGCCCGGAGCGTGGACGACGAGGGGTCGAGTATCGAAGACCAGGTTGACGACAACCGGGAGCCTGCCGACGAGCGGGCACTCGAAGGGGCCGAAGTGCTCGACCAGGCTCTGGCGGAACCCGGGGTCGTTACGGCAGGCCTCGCAGTGGAGGCGCGAACGGCAGTGGGGCAGCCCGGTGAATGCGGAATGCGGGGTGCGGAGTGCGGAATCGTGAGGAGAAGACATCAGAGAACTCTCATGCAATGGTGTAGTGTCCGGTCTGGCCGCACCCTGCGCCCACCAGGTTGCCCGGCCCCGTCGGATGGTCGCCCGCGCAGGTGAGCGGGGCCGGGTAGTCTTCGGCGAACATCGGGGTGCCCACCCCCGCCTCGACGCGCCAGCGGTCGGTCGAGCGCCGCACCTGCATCCCGCCGGCGGCGTCCACCCAGACGTGGGACCCAGACCGGACGAGCACGTGCGTGCCGTTCAGCGCGGCGCAGGCGCCGCCGAAGCCGCTCACGATCATCGTCAGGCTCTCCGCCCCGTCGCATTCCTCTGGGGAGCCCTGAGGCGCCGGCGAAGACGGCGGGGACGTGCCGGCCTGGCCGCCCCGGGTGCCGCCGGGCAGGTACTCGTCGCACGGGCATACGACGTTGACCTGGATGTACTTGACGTCGCACGGGTCGTCCTTCCGCCAGGCGAGGATCATCGTCGTGCCCCGGACCGTGCCCAGGGTCACCTCGCCGTCCGCGCTGACCGAGGCGATGGCCTGGTTGATGACGCGGTAGGCGATGGCGTCGCGGGGCACGCCGTAGATCATCAGGGGGAAGGTCACGTCCTCGAGCGTGCAGTTGACGGTGATGCTCTTGGGCATCACGTCCCAGTAGTCGAGGGCGATGTTGTCCTGAGCCTGGCAGTCGAATGTCATGGCTTCACACCAGGGTGTCCTCACTGGCTGTGGCGATGACGGCCCCGCAGGCGGTGAGGTCGCCCAGCCGGGCCGAGGGAGACCCCTCGATGATCGTGTCGGGGTCCCCCGTGACGATGGGGTTGATCCCGTGCATCGGACACAGATGCAGGTCGCCGAGCCTTGCCGCGGGCCGGCCGTTGACGAACGTGCGCATGGCCGCGGTCACGATGATCCCCATGTGGTTTGTCATATCTCCAAGCCTTGCCTGTGGAATGGCCATGTCTCTTGCCCTGTATCAGCCACGAGCTACGAGCCGCGAGCTTCGAGCCAGAAGAAGGTTCATTCTGTCTTGTCCTTTCAGGCTCGCGGCTCGTGGCTCGCCGCTCGTAGCTTTCCCCGTCACGGGTTGATGAACACGAAGTTCTTCGCGTCCACGGTGATGTTCCCGTTCACCGCGTCCATCCAGACGACGCTGCCCGCCTTGTCGCGGACCAGGATGTGCTCCCGGCCCGCGGTAGAGTCGATGATGATCTCCTGGCGGAAGTTGAGGCCGGAGATGACCACCCGTTCCCTGCCCTTCGTCGTGTCGAGCAGGACCCGCTGGATGCGGCCCCGGCCCTTGTCGTTGGACTGGACCCAGATCTTCTCGCGGTCCTTCCACGCCTCCCAACGGACGAACTGGCGGCAGAGGTCGGTGATCTCGACGCGCGCCTTCTGATCCTTGATGTCGGAGCCGATGTCGAGCTGGTCGCCGGCCTCGGCCTGTCGCGTACGACGCGGCAGGGCATTGCCTCGGTCCTTCGCCAGGAGCACGGGGCATTCGAACCGCATCATCTGCCCGCCGCGGTCGAGGATGGCCAGGAACTCCTCCTCGTCCTTGTCGTCGGCGACGATGCTGTGGCCCGTCTCGGTCTTCAGGAGCACCTTGCGGCGCGGGCAGTAGTAGTCGGGATGGCCGTGGAACTTCCCGTGCTCCTCGTGGTCCGACGGGTTGGCCTGGTGGTCGGCTTTGTCCTCGCAGTCGAGGCACTTGGCATCGCCGCACAGGCGCTTGGCTTCCTCGGGCTGCTCGCCTGGGTTCGATCTCGCCAGCCAGACGCCCACCCAGATCGGGTACTGGACATCGCCGCCTTCGAATTCGGCCCAGACCGAAGCGCCCTCTTCGGGCACGAGGAACATGCCGATGTCCTGGTTGCCGCCGTAAGGGAAGCATGGAGACGCCCAATCGGACCAGTGGTCCTTGCCCTTGCCCAACACCGCAGGGATCTCCAACCGACACCGCCCCAGGCGCTCGGGGTCGTTGTTGTCGCGCACGAAGGCGCGGTACTTCCCGAACCATCTGTGGCGGTAGCGTTCCTGCTGATCCTTGTCGTACACGTCGATCATCGCGTCTCCTCCCCCGTGTTCGCGTCCACGGTCACCATCGGCGGCGGCTCCTCCTTCGGCACCGGCGGCGCCTCGGTGTCGTTCTGCTGGGCTTTGGCCTCTTCGGACTTCTGGCCGGCGCCCTTGCCCAACGCGTTCTTCTTGAGCTTCAGCTCGCAGGAGTAGCCGTTCTCGCCGATCTCGTGGCGGACGCTGTCGACGTAGTAGATGCCCGAGAACTTCTGCCCCACGCCCTTGATCTCGACGTTCTGCTTGGCCTTGAGCGCGGGGATGCCAATCGTCACCGCCGCGGCCTCGACCTGGCCCATCTCGGCCTTCTTGAACTTCCCCTCGGCCTTGTCCTGCGCCGGCTCCTGCGCCGGCTCCTCGTGGAACCCCTCGGTCCGCTCGGGCGATGGGACCACGTGGCCCGATTCCTCCTCCTGGTACTTTTCCTCGCCGGTGTTCCCGTCCACGAGGTAGGTCTTCTTGCCTAGGGCCGTGCGCTCCGGGGTGTTCTCGTTCGAGGCCGTCTCCTCGACCGGCTCCTTCTCGCGGGGGTCCACGCCGATGGCCTTCGTCTCCGTGCCCTCGCCCTTGGCCCCCTGGCTCTTCGAGGCCGGCCGGAAGCTGCGAAGGACGCCCTTCACATCGGTGAAGTACTCGAGCGCCATCGCCGGCGCCTCGTCCAGAGCCGGCGGGTGGAAGTGCAGCTCGTCGTCCTGGACGTAGAAGACGTAGCCGGTGACCCCGTCGCCATCCTTGTCCCTGGCCTTCTCCGCCAGTTCCTTGAGGAAATCCGCATCGGAGATATTGCTCTGGACGACCCGCAGGTGGCGCACCTTCGTGGGGGTCACCTTGGGCGTCAGGCCGTGCTTCGCCGCGATCTCCTCGGCGATCTCGGAGTAGAGGATGCCGGGCGGCGGCTTCGTCCAGACCTTCTGGGCCTCCTTGCCCGCCAGCTTGAAGCCCTTGTCGTAGGCGCGGAGGGTGATCGTGGGGTCGCCGTCCTCCGGGAAGTCGTACTCGATGTCCTTGATGACCGCCTTCTTCTTGGGCGAGAGATTGCCGATGTAGCCGAACCGAGCCACGATCTCGTTCCCCTCCTGGAAGAGGGGGTGGTCCACAAACTGCAGGTTGCGGTTCGTCACGGTCAGCTCCAGGGCGTCGAGCTTGCTCTCGTTGTCCTCGAACGTGAACGAGCGGATCTCCTGCGCGATATCGGCCGAGAGATCCTTGCCCTCGATCTGAATCAGGAACGTCGGGGCGTAGGTGTCGAGTTCCATGCCAAGACCCTCAGCCGAGGATGTTCATCTGCACGTGCTGAGCGCTCGGGATGCGGAGCACGGTGCCCGCCTCGAGCTCCAGCGGCCAGAAGAGGTCGCTGTAATCGCCAATGACCCACCAGAGCCTGGCGTCGCCCAGGTACTGGTGGGCCAGGAGGTCGAGCCGGTCGCCCTCCACCACGGTGTGGAACCGGTCGTCGGGCCGCGGCGTCGTCGGTACCTGGGGGCGGTTCCCCAGGAAATCCCCTCCCTCGTCCTGGCAGAGGATGCTGAATCGGTAGCGCGAGCGCTTCGTGATCATCCCCGCACCTCATTCACGTTGACGCTCCGGTCGACGTACTCCTCGAGCACGAGGTCCACGTCCGCCTGCTCGGGGAGGAGGGTTTCCGGCTCGAAGAGGCCGAAGAACCGGGCCTTCACCTCGCGGACGATGCAGAGCACGCTCGGGAACAGGCTGCCGAAGAGGAACAGCACCCGGTGCGGCGCCATCTCCAGCATACTCCCCGCGTGCTCGGGGTAGAGGAGCGACTGGAGCCAGAGCACCCGCTCCTTCACCGGCCCCTTGAAGAGCTGGAGCTTGAAGACGATCCGCCTCGGCTCGCCCGCAACGTACTGGTAGCGGGGATGGCTCATGCCGGGGATGCGGATGGCGGCGAAGTGGGTCGCTTTCTCATCCACGACCTCGGAGGGGTTGTACTGGAACTCCAGAGTCCCCTCGCCGTCGGCGTCAATGAGGTAGCCCGTGATGGGCGGCTTGTACTCGCTCACAGCCCGAAGTCCTTCGCCAGCAGGAAGGGGTCAGGGTCGGGCACGGAGCGTTCGGTGTCGTCGCGGCGTGTCTGCCTTCTTCTCTTCACTCGACACTCCGCACTCCGCACTCGCCACTCGCTAGAGCGTTCCATAGTTCTTGACTTTCTCTTGCCGGATGTTGCGGTAGACCGCCTGGGCAACGGCGCGGCCGTCGAGCTTCGAGACGACGGTGATGTTCACGTCGATGGGCCGGTCGGCCAGCTCGTCGAGCTTGGCCAGGAACGTCTTCAGCGGGAAGGGCTGCTCGCCAAGGGTCGGAGCGCCGGCCACGGAGGCCAGCGGCGCCCCTCGCTCGGCCAGAAGCCGCGTCTGCTGGATTTCGCGCTCGCGCACGACCACGGGCACCGGCTTCTCCGCCGCGGCGGCGACTGACGTCATGGGCGCCGCGACGGCGGGGGCCAGCGGCAGCGCGCTGGCGACCGTGGTCACCAGGCCCGCCAAGATCCTCGACAGGCCGCCGAGCCAGCCCGTCAAGGCCGTCGGCTCGACCCGGGCAAAGGTCCCCGCACCCGCCGGGCCGGTCAGGAAGCCCCAGATCTTCGAGAACACCTTCGCCGGCAGCCCAGCGACCTGCTGCATGCCTCTGGCCATCGTCTCGAGGATCGACCTGCCCGAGGCCGACAGGTTTGAGAGCGGCCCCTCCTCCGCATCGGAGAACGGCAGCAAGCTGGCGAGGAAGTTGAATGCCTTCTTGGCGACCTTGTAGGGCGCCGTGATGACGCTCGCCGCCCCTTCGGCGACCGTGGTGAGCACCGACTTGCCCGCCTCATAGGCCGACGAGGCGAACGACTTGATCCCTTCCCAGGCGCCGGACGCCGCGGACTTGATGCCCTCCCACGCTCCGGCCGCCTTCTCCTTGATCCAGTCCCAGGCACTCGCGGCGGCATTCGCTATGCCGCTGAACGCATCCGACATCACCTGGGCCGCGGATGCTGCCATCGAGGTCATCCCCTCCCAGGCCGACGACGCGGCGCTCGTGATCCCCTCCCAGGCGCTCGATGCAGCGCTGCCGATCCACTCGAAGGGCGCCGAGACGACCGACCAGACCGCGGAACCCACGCTCTTGATCGCCTCCCAGCCGGCCGAGACGATGGACTTCACGCCCGACCAGATCGCCTTGCCCACGGAGAGCGCCAGGCGGAACGGGGCCGCCAGGATGTCCACCGCGAAGCCTACGATGCCCTTGACGAGCCGCCAGCCCGCGGCGACCACACTCTTGATGCCCGACCAGATCGCCCCTGCAATCGCCAGGAGGCCACGGAAGAGGCCGGCGATGATCTTGAACGGCAGCAGGATGACCCCCAGGATGCCCTTGCACAGGGTCTTGATGAGGGCTGCCCCCGCCGCCGTCAGGTCGGAGAGGGGACCCACCTTCGCATCCGAGAAGGGGAGGAGGTCCCGAATCCACTTCAGCACCTTCCAGACCAGGCGGAATGGGTAGGTGATGACGGACCAGATGCCTCTGCCGAACGCGAGGATGATCCCCTTGCCCGCCTTGAAGAACGCCGCCGTGCCCTCGAAGACGGACTTGATCAGGTTCCACAGCCCAACGACTGCGTCCTTCACCCACCGGAACGGCGTGAGCAGGAAGCCAATGATGATCCCGCCGATCTTCTTCAGGCCCTCGACGACAGAGATGTCCCCGGTGAGCACCTGCCAGAGCGTGTAGACGATCTTCACTACGGCGGCCACGGCATCGACGATGAGGCGCAGCGGCAGGAAGAACTTGTAGAGGAACTTCACGGCGTAGATGGCGCCCTGGACGATGGTCGAGACGAGCCAGACGACCGCCCGCACGAGGGCGGCAATGATGTGAAGGACCCAGGAGAGCGGGTAGAGGATGAACTTCAGGACGTAAGCCGCGACCTGGGCGATGATGCCGAGGAGGGTCCCGAGGACCTGCCCCAGGGACTGGAACGCCGAGCCGTCCGCCGCCGTGGAGACGAGGCCCAGCGCCTGGAGGATGCTGAGGAAGGCCCGCGCCAGTGCCCCGAGGGCCGACATGAGAGCGCGGACTGGGGGGCCAAGGATGGCGGCGATCTTCCTGAAGGCCGACGACACGGCCGTCCAAAGGCCGACCATGAACTGCCGCACGCGGTAGTAGACCATGAAAACCGTCTTGACGAAGCCCCACAGCCCCATCGCCTTGAGCTTGTCGGCAAGCTCGGCGCTGATCCGCCCCGTGCCCCCGACGAGCGACCTGGCGAGCTCGCCGATGCCCTGGAACACGGCTCTGACCTTCTCGTAGGCACCGACGACGAAGTCGCGGATGCCCCCGAAGTTGGCTTCCCATGCCCGTCGCAGGAGCTTCACGGCCGCGATCACCCCGATGATGATGAGGGTGATCGGCAGGAACTTGGCGGCCAGCACCCCGCCGACCGTGCTCGCCGCGGCGCCCATAGCCAGGAACCCCGCCTTCACCGCGGGCAGGAGCAGCCCGATGGTCCCCGCCGCGGCGATGACGGCGCCCACGACGGTCAGGACGAGGCCCAGCGCCCCGCCGAGGACGAGGACGACTCGCGTCAGCCCCGGCGCGGCCTTCGCCATGCGCTGGAGCGCGAGGACGACCGCGGAGATGCCCCGGATGATCGGGTTCACCACCGGCAGCAGAAGCTGCCCCATAATCTCGAAGAGGTTGTGCATCTGCTGGCCCACGATGGACATCTGCGAGCCGATGTCCATGTTCATCGCCTGGGCCATCTCGATGGTGAACTTCGTCCCCTGGCGCATGGCGGCGCCCATGTCCTTGATCCCCTTCGTCAGGTCGCCGACCTTGTCGTAGAAGAGGTCGATCACCGCCAGGGCCTCGACGCGCCCGAAGGCTTTCTGGAGTTCCAGTTTCTCCATCGCGTCGAGGGTCTCGCCGTAGCGGTCGCGGAGCTTCCCGATGATCTGCACGAGGCCGAGGAGGTTGTTGTTCTGGTCAACGAAGCTCAGGTTGAGTTCCTTGCCCGCCTCCGCCGCGGACTTGATGAAGGCGTGGTACTTCGTGCCCGCCTCTGCTCCGGACATCGTGGCCTGGAGCTGGCCCAGGATCGCGAGCTGCTCCTGGAGGGGAATCCTGGCCATCGTGGCGCTGGCGCCCAGCGAGGAGATGGCCGCCGCCATGCCGGAGCCCGTGGTCTTGTAAGCCTGGACGGCCGCCGCAATGCCGCCGGAGAACACCTCGCCGAACTGGAAGTCGTCGAGCTTCGAGTACATCCCCCGGTAGATGCCGTAGCCCGTGGCGAAGAGACTCGTCATCTCGGCGACCGTGGCCTTGGTTGCCTTGGCTGTCAGCGCGGCGAGCTTCGTGTACTCCCCGACCGCGGCATCGGTCAGGCTGGCGATCCCGCTCTTGATGTCGTAGGCGGCGCCGATGAACTCAGCCTTGCTCGTCCCGCCCCAGGTGTTGGAGAAGTCCTCCGCCGCGGCGGCCAGGCTGTCGAGGTCCTTCACCCCGAGGGAGGCCATCTCGCCCAGGGCCTTCTGCGTGGCCATCGTCGAGCGCAGCACGATGGCCGGCACCGCAAGGAGGGCCAAGCCGGCGCCCATCGTCATCGCGCCCCGCTGGACGAGGCCGAGATTCCGCTGCATGCGCTCCGCGGCCCCGGCGACCGTCGTGTCGAGGCTCATCATGCTCGACTGGATGCGGTAGGCGTTCTGCGTGAACATGTCCTTCATGCTCACGACCACGCCCATGCCCAACTCGTTCATCACGCCGCTCCGCTCCGTGGGAATGCGGAGTGGGGAGTGCGGAGTGCGGAATCAAGAGGGCCGAGGCCGCTCCGGTCTGACTCCGCATTCCGCATTCCGAGTTCCGCACTCATTTCCGCTTCTCCAGCTCGTGCTTCTCGAACTCCAGTTGCTTCTCGAGGGCCTCGACGAACTCCTGCCGCCGGCGGATGGGGAGCGCCACGACGTCCTGGTAGCCCCAGTGCAAGCCCCCGTAGGCGAGGAAGAAGGCGTCCCTCAGGAGGCTACTGACGGGAACAAAAAAGCCGGCTCGGCCTCCAGGCGCGTGCGGATGCGCGTCCCGCAGGCGTCGCAGGAGACGTCCACCTGGGTGTCGATGCCCCCGTCCACCCGCAGCATCTCCTTCCGCAGGGCCGACCGGTCGCCCATCGTCATCTCGTTGAGAGCCTTCTTCGAGGGGGGCTGGCCGTCGATCTCGACGATGCGGATCATCATGGCCGCCGTCAGGTTCGGCTCCTTCAGCGCGGCCAGCCGCTTCTCCTTGTGGCCGTCGAGGTAGCCGAACTTCACTTTCCTGCCCGACCCAGGTAGGGTGAACTCAAACTCCCGTTCCTCGCCGTAGGGCGTGGCCTCGATGTCGCCGAGGTTCACGGTGATGGGCGTGCGCTCGCCGCAGCCGGTGTTCGGGCAGGCCAGTTCCAGCTCGACCTCGTCGCCGAGCGAGACCTGGCGCAGGCGCACGAGGGCGAAGAGCCGGTCGCCGGAGAGCAGGTCGAGGACGTCCTTCATCTTCGGCTCGGCGTTCTCGCCCAGGCGCTTTGTGCAGTTCAGCAGCACCTGGTTGATCGCCTCGCCGTTCTTCATCAGCCGGCGGTTGGTGAGCAGGTCTTCCTCGGCGCCCGTCATCTCGACGAGGCCGATCTCGATGCCCGAGGGCAGTGTGAACGTGTGCATGGGGGTCAATCTCCTTCCGTCCAGTACTGGTAGCACAGGGTCAGCTTCTCGATGGTGTTCTCGGAGCTTCCGCCTTCGAGGTCGTCGTATTCGAGGACTTTGACCCAGGCGCCGTGGAGGGTCCACCGGCGCATCTCCCGGCCCGAGCGGTCGTAGCGGACGATGTCGATGTCGCGCATGTACTCGTCGGGGAGCCAGCCGGTGACCTCGTTCACGTCCACCTGGTGCCGAATCCACTCGACGGCAGCCGTGTCCGAACCGTCCTGCATCACCCCTTTCTCCAGGGTGATGTCGTCGAACTTCACCCTCCCCGCGACCTTCTGGTCGAACATGGAGCCCGCCGGCGCGAAGGCGACCTCCTCGAACTCGGTCTTCGGCTCCGTGCCCTTGCGGAAGAGCGCCACGTCGAAGCCGTTGACCTCGATGGCGAACTGCCAGTTCTGGAACAAGCTCTTGGGCATGTTCCCGCTGATCATTGGGCGTCACCTCCTTCCAGGTGCTCAGGCGGCCTTGTAGATTTCGGTGAAGCTGCCGCCCGTCGAGACGAGCACGAAGTTGAGCTCGACGAACTCGGCGGTCTTCACGGGCTTGACGAACACGCGGCAGACCATCTCGTTGCGGTCGCGGTGCGCGGCGGTGTTCGTCTCCTCGTCGCACTGGACCGCGTAGTCGTAGAGACCCTCGTTCTCCTTGATCAGATGGAGGAAGGGGCTGATGAGCCGGATCAGCGCCCGCCAGGACCTCGGGTTGTTCGGCTCGAAGACGATGAACCGGCTGGATTCCGCGACGGCCTCCTCCATGTACATCATCAGCCGGCGGACGTTGACCCGGTCCGTGGCCGACGGCTGCGACTGGAGGGTCTTCTGGCCCCAGATGTTGATCCCGGAGTCAGGGAAGCTGGCGATGACGTTCACACCCTCGGGGTAGAGGACGTCGCGCTCGCCGCGGGACGTCTTGTAGCCCAGGCCGAGGACGTTGAAGATGCGGCCGCGGTCGATGCCGGCCGGGGCGTACCAGACGTGGGTCTTCTCGTCGCTCCGGGCGTAGCAGCCGCAGACAGCGCCCGACGGCGGGACGAGCTTCTTCTGCGAGGTGACGGGGTCGAGGATCTCCAGCCACGGGTAGTAGAGCGCGGCGTAGCTGGAGTTGAAGGCGGCGTGGGTGTAGCCGCCCTGGCCCTTGCGGAAGTCCACGGCCTCGAGCGGCTCCAGGGCGACGGGGCACTCGGCCACGAGCATGCAATCCTGGCGCCCCTCGCAGTAGGCGATGGCGGCGTGGAACACCGGGGCCGTCGTGACGCCGGGGAAGGCGACCATGTTCAGGGCGTCGATCTCGTCGAAAGCGTAGAGGCCCGTGTGGTTGGCGGGGTCGCCGATGTAGTCCACGTCCGTCAGGCCCGCCACGCCGTCGTCTCCGCCGGCGAGCGCTGATTCGCCGAGCGCGGGTCGGTCGCCCGGAGCCGGCGTGGCCGAGTCTTCGTCGGAGACGATGACGTACTCCGACTTGTCGTTGACCTTCAACTCGACGAAGTTGGCCGCCGCCTCGTCCATCGAGAGGTCGCGGAAGATTTCCACAACCTGCCCGCCGAGCTTGACGGTGAGATTGAACTCGGTGGTGGGATGGAGCGTGCCGTCGGAGACGACGACCGAGATTCGGTCGCCCCAGGTGCCCTCGTCCACGGCCTCGACCTTGAGGGTGTCCTTGGCGTCGGCGCCGCCCTGGAGGGCCGTCTGCGCCACGGCGCTGACAACGCCGGTGTCCGACGTTGCGGCGGCGACGAGCGCCGAGGCCTCAGCATCCGCATTCACCGCGGCAACAACCTCGGCCGCGGTCGAGGTGCATGCGCCGGCCCCGTCCGTCGCCGCGTGGACCGTGATGTCAGTGCCGTCCACCTCAACGGAGAGCGGCGTGTTCTCCCCAGCGATGACGATGGCGACGGTGATCGAGTTGCCGGCGACGCCGGGCACCACTGCCGTCCAGACAATCTCGTCGGTACCGCTGGCGCCCGTGGTCTTGCTCGCCTTGACCCCGGACCGGTCCTTGAGCGTGCGGCTGCTCTTCTTGGCGGTGAGGGTGCTCTTGTCGGTGATGTCGGTGTAGTGGGCCACGCGGTTGACGTAGAGCACGTTGCCGCCGTTGTCGAAGAAGGCCCGTGCCGCGTAGGCCAGGTAGCCGTCGGCGATGTACGTGCCGTACTTCCGGACGAACTGCTCCCAGCTCGTCACCAGGCCGACCTTGTTGAGAGGGCCTTTCTGCGCTACGCCGATGAAGCCGGCCGACGACGTGGAGATGTGCTTCACGTAATGGCTGAAGTCCGTCTCTTTGACGTAGATGCCGGGGGAGAGGTATCCCATTGGGTATCAGCTCCTTTCCGTGGGGGTGGTGGTCTTCGCCTCGCGGAGCGCGACGAACCCGCGCTCGGCGGCCCGGCGGATCTCCTGCGAGACCTCGCCCTCCTCGATCTCCGCCGTCCCCCTGGACGGCAAGTGCACCGAGCGCTTCGAGTTGGCCAGGTGAAGCGTCAGGGGCTGGAACTTCAGGTTCTTGATCTCGACCATGTGCGTTGGGCTCCTTTCAATCCGTCGGCTCGTGGGTCCGCGCCTCGTCAATCGCCGGACCCTGGTACTCGAAGATGCGGATGAGGATGAGTTTCCCGACCTCGACCTCGCCGCCGTAGACCGGGCAGTCCTCGATCCGATACCGGCCCGACGACTGCTTGAGATTCGTCAGGTTCACCCGGCCAAGGCCGCCCATCGGGGTCAACTCGGTCAGGGCAAGCTTCGCTCCGTCTGGCAGGACCTCCAGCTCTCGATGGAAGGCGAAGAAGGCGACGACCTTCGCGGCGAGGTCCAGAAGCTCCGCCTCCTTCGCTGTCGTGGCGATGATCTCGAAGTCCAGGTGGTAGAGCCTGGGATAGGGCCGCTCCTCGTACGTCATGGCCTCGGTGTCCTTCACCACCTGCGTGGCCATCGTCCGTCGGGGCTTGTCCTCGACGAGCGTCGGCCCCTGGAGGACGAGCGAGGGCAGCCGGGTGACCTCGAAGGCGTCGTCGGGCGGCACGAGGACCGCGTTGGGCGCGATCTCCGCCTGGACCAGGCGAATGAAGACCTCCACGGCTTCCCTAACCGAGAACACTGCGGATCGCCTCCTGGTAGTTCTTCACGATCTC
>Ga0194111_10005588_pt1 | contig 14424 bp, 15 predicted proteins | sample TA2KigC300mmetaG_FD_146194 | JGI IMG/M metagenome (GOLD analysis project Ga0194111, IMG submission 146194) | Freshwater microbial communities from Lake Tanganyika, Tanzania - TA2015033 Kigoma Deep Cast 300m | ecosystem: Environmental > Aquatic > Freshwater > Lake | place: Tanzania: Lake... | reverse complement strand
CTCTCTCGATGAGGACGCCTATCTCAGGGGGACAAGCGTCTATTTTCCGGACCGGGCTATCCCCATGTTTCCACCTGAGCTTTCAAACGAGATCTGTTGCCTGCATCCGCGGGCCGACCGTCTCACCATGACGGTTGAGTTGAGATTCGATGGCAATGGCGAGGCTCGGGAATATCGTTTCTATCCGAGCGTCATCCATAGCCATGAAAGATTGACCTACACGATTGTCAAGCGAATTCTTCTGGACGAGGATGAGGCGTTGAAAGATAGGTATAAACCTCTTCTCCCATCTCTGGAACAGATGGCCTTCCTCGCTCAAAGGCTACGCCAGAAGAGGATGGAAAGGGGGACTCTCGATTTCGATCTACCAGAACCCGAGGTTATTCTTGACCTGCAGGGAGAGACAGAGGAGATCATCCGTTCAGAAAGAAACCTGGCCCATCAGTTGATTGAGGAATTTATGATTGCGGCCAACGAAGCGGTTGCCCGTTTCATCGAAGAAAGGAAAGTCCCTTCGATTTATCGAATTCACGAACCTCCATCCCTTGAGGCGATCGAAAAGTTCCAAGGATTTGTGTCCCATCTGGGATATGGGATGCGAAAAGATCCGGATCATTCTCCCAAGGAACTTCAGAGAATCCTGACAGAGGCGAAGGGCAGACCCGAAGAACATGTCATTAACCATATTCTTCTGCGATCGATGAAATGGGCAAAGTATTCTTCTAAAAATCAGGGACACTTTGGCTTGGCTTCAGAGGCTTATACCCATTTCACCTCCCCCATCCGGAGGTATCCTGATTTGATGGTCCATCGGCTCCTGAAGAAGGTTCTTACCAATCAGGAGGCAGGTGCTTCAGAGGAGGAGTTAGCCCGGAAGGCAGACCACCTTTCCCAGAGGGAGAGAGTGGCGATGGAAGCAGAAAGGGAAATTTTAGACCGGTATCGGGTCCGATTTATGAAGGACAAGGTCGGTGAAGAATTTGACGGGGTGGTGAGCACCGTAACGCCCTTTGGTTTTTTTGTCGAACTAAAAGATATCTTTGTGGAAGGGCTGGTAAGGATGACGAGCCTACATGATGATTATTATCATTATCATGAAGACAGATACTGCTTGATCGGAGAGAGGACTCGTCAACGTTTTAGGGTCGGCGACCCGGTGAGAGTCCGGGTGGAGCGGGTCGATATGGAACGGAGGCATATCGATTTCGGACTGGTTAAAAAGGCAGATGGAATGATGGGGGGGTAGGGGGATGAGGAGATCAGAGTATCAGGATATCAGGATATCAAGGGATCAGTCTTTCATTAAGATATGGACCGTGCAGGCACGGGTGTCGCCTTCTTTATTGCCACCCATGATTTGAGCCAAACCAACTCGAGGGTTCTTCAGCTGTCGTTTTCCGGCTTCACCCCTAAGTTGCCAAACAATTTCCACCACCTGTGCTACTCCAGAGGCTCCTACGGGATGGCCTTTGGACAGAAGACCTCCGCTGGGGTTAACGGGAATTTTGCCAGTCAGTCCAGTTGTTCCTTGATCGATAAGGCGACCACCTTCTCCTGGGGGACACAACCCTAAACCCTCGTAATGGATGATTTCAGAGATCGTGAAGGCATCATGAACTTCCATGACATTTACTTCCTCAGGGCCCAATGAGGCCATCTGGTATGCTTTTTCAGCTGCCCTTTTTTCAACCTCCCAGCCGGTTATGTCCCGTTCGTTATCGTAGGTCCCTGTAGTAAGTACAGAGGCTGCTATTTTTACTTTCTTACCCATAAATTCTCTTGCCTTCTTTTCAGTACAAAGAATCAGGGCAGCAGCACCGTCGCTATTCGGGCAGCAGGAATAAAGTGTCAAAGGCTCAGCAATCATAGGGGAGTTGAGAACTTCGTCAACCGTCAGAAGTTTTTGAAATTGGGCGTAAGGATTAAGACTACCATTGAGGTGATTTTTCACTGAAACCATCGCAAGTTGTTCCAGAGTAGTCCCATATCTCTCCATATGCTTCTTTGCGATCAAAGCAAAGTATCCGGGGAAAACCTCACCCAATTTCGTTTCGTACTCTCCAGCCCCAACATTTAACATGGTCCCTTTGGGCATCACGGTTTTTTCAACGCCCACCACGGCGACCATATCATAGAATCCGCCAGCTACAGCCATCCATCCCTCCCTCAAAGCAGTTGATCCGGAGGCACAGGCATTTTCCAGGTTGACAATCGGAACCCCGTTAATACCCACTTCCCAAAAGACATTCTGCCCAACTCCCGTTTCACCTTGAATGGCTGGAGCAAGGGCATTCCCGCAAAATCCAGCTTCAATCTCTTTGGGTTTAACACCAGCATCGCGAAGAGCATTGAGGCAGGCTTCGAATCCGAGGGATCGAAGGCTCCTGTCCGGATGTTTGCCGAATTGCGTCATGCCGGCGCCAATAATATAAACCTCTTGCATAAAAGTCACCTTATCATACCGGTCTAAATTTATATCCAATGATCTGCTGTTTTTGCCCATCTGTCCTAATTGGCTCCAACACAAGTTCGACTTCTTGACCGGAATGAAACGAAGAAGGATTATCTCCCGTGAAAAGGGCGAAAATCCGTATGTTATCGGTCAGAATATCTACATACCCATAGGCATAAGGGGCCTGAATACCCGCCGGTGACGGGATGTGGACAACTGTGGCTGCATAAATCACAGCACGATTGTTCAATTTCAGTTCTTCCATTCGCCCATCCACAAAGCAATTCGTACATAAGGTACGTCTGGGGAAAAATTTCCTGCCACAAGTTTGACAATGGCTCCCCAACAAAGCTGGATGACTATGTTCGGGTGTTGGATACTCGAAAAGTCCGGGCTGAATGGGAATCGAAGTAGGAGCCTCACTTGTTTTGGTATTTTTGTCAGAAGATTCCATTCTTAGTTCCTTTTATATTCGTTTCTTACGTCCCACCCAGAAAGGTTCACGCAAGACATTCTTAGTTATCTTGCCACCAGGATTTTTAGGTAGTTCATCCATAAAAACCACCTTTTTCGGTTTCTTATAGCTGGATAGGCGTTCAGCACAAAACTGGATTATATCTTCCGATGTGAGTTCATGTCCTTTCTTTGCAACAACTATGGCGCAAACAGATTCGCCATATATATCATCGGGAATACCTATAACGGCCACCTCTAAGACCTTGGGATGAGCGATGATCGTGTTTTCGATCTCCTTTGGGTAGATATTCTCGGCGCCACTGATAATCATATCTTTTATGCGATCAACAATTGTAAAAAATCCTTCACCCTCGACACGAGCCAAATCTCCGGTATGAATCCAACCATCTCGGAGGGTCATTTTGTTAGCTTCTTCCATGTTGTGATAGCCGATCATTCCCAAGGGCTTCTGGGAGGAAACTATTTCCCCGACCTCCCCTACTGGCACGTCTTGCCCATTCATGTCGACGATCCTCAGGTTGGCATTGTAAATTTCACGACCGGTGCACTGGGAGTATCTGAGGTGATCCACAGGTCTCAATACCGAGACCATCCCTGTCTCTGTCTGGCCATACCACTGGTAGAAGTTAGCTTTGAATAAAGCTTGTGAGGCCTCAAATATGGTCGGACTGATAGGTGAAGAGCCATACCAGATTTTAGTGAGGCTTGACATATCGTATTTGGTGACTGCTGGATGGTTGACTAACATGGCCAACTGTGTTGGAACCCACATGGTCAGGGTTACCTGGTAGTGTTCGACAGCCCCTAGGATCTTATCCGGATCAAACCCTACCCCCATTATGAGAACCGTACCACCGCGAAGAAAGGTAGGTGAAATCAGAGCATGCATTCCAGCAGTATGGAATAAAGGCAGCGCAACGAGAGTGATTTCATCTCGACCGACATCTCCCTCCATGGCCATGCCCTGGTATATGCCTAAGAAGGCGGAATGGGAAGCCAAGACGCCCTTGGGATTACCTGTGGTGCCGCTCGTGTAAGTGATAGTAAATGGAGAATTGGGATCTACCTTGATTCCCGGTTCAGAGGTGGATTGTCCTTCCATGAGCCCACTCAGGGTACGACCACCAGTTAAAGGTTCGCCTGATATGGCAATAAATTGAATCGGTGAAAGAAATTCCTTCCTGGCCTCCTCCAACATCCCACAAAACTCTGGGCCATGAAACAGAACTTTTGGCTCAGAATCGTTGATAGCATAAATGAGTTCGCCCTTCTTATACCTAAAATTGAGAGGCACCACTACACCGCCGCATTTGGCGACCGCATAGTTCACTATGACACACTCTAAACAATTAAATGCCAGTATGGCTACCTTATCTCCTGGGCGAATCCCAATGGACATTAACCCATACGCCAGCTGGTTGACCAGGTTATTTAGTTGTCCATAGGTGAGGTGCCTATCTTCCATTATCAGGGCATCCTTGTTAGGGTATCGTCTTGCATTCAGGCGGGTCATATCACCGATAACATACATTTTTTTCTCCCTTCCTATTTGTCGTTGAATATCAGTACTGCTCTGTTTCTAAGCTAGACCTAACCTGCTACTTCCACTCCCTTGATAGTCGGACTCCTCTTGGAAAGAAACTCCCTAAGGAAGCCATCCATTCCAATGGTAACGGCAGCGCCGCCATCTATTCGTATGATTTCACCGTTGATAATAGCTGCGGCAGGAGAACTCAAAAAGAGGACCAGTTCAGCCACCTCTTCGGGGCTGGCCATGCGACCTGTTGGAGTGGCAGTTATTGCTTTTTCAATAAAAGGGCTTCCCTTTTCTTTGAGCTTCAAGTTTGTCGGTGTGCCCACCATACCTGGGGCAATAGCATTTACAGTGATATTGTAGGGCCCTAATTCTTTGGCGGCAGTTTTAGTTAACGCGATTATTCCTGCCTTAGCAGCAGCGTATTCACCAGAGCCTACTGTCCCCAATAGCCCGGCGATTGAAGCGATGCTAATGATTCTGCCAAAACCTTTTGCCAGCATAAGTCGACCAGCTTCACGAATACAGTAAAAAGTTCCGTTAAGATGGACGGAAAGGGTTTTGAACCAGGTTTCATCAGGCATATCCACTATCAGCGAAAAGGCTCCGGGAACGCCGGCATTGTTGACCAGAACATCAACTCCACCCAATTCACGCCTTACCTGCTCAAACATATTCTTCACCTGGTTTCCATCGGCTACATCAGCCTGGATAAATATACTCTTTCCTCCATTCGTCTTTATATCCGAATGAACCTCCTCCCCTCCTTTAGGAGAAATATCATTGACCACTACTGCGTAGCCGGCCTTTGAAAAGGTCAAAGCGATAGCCCGACCTATACCCGAACCACTACCAGTCACCAATACCACTTTGTTCATTATTATACCTCCTTCGTCTCTAGCCGTTTTACTGCCCAGTCTTCTTCAGAGCCTGCTTCATTATCCTAAAGGCTTTTCCGGGATGTTCAACGGATATGAGCCCCACTGCAAACATGATGTAACTCTTGTCTATGAACAAAGCCGGGTTTGTTGGTAATAAAGACTGGGGTGCGGTCCCATCATGACATCCGGCTTTAAGTATCCAATCTGGTAATCGGCCGTAGGCAAATATTCCTCCGGTGCCTATCATGCATTTAATTTCTGTCAAATCCTTACCGCGTTGCATCCGGACTTTACAGGTAGGAAGATAAATTTCTTCGACAAAACCAGCATGCCTTTTGACAGCGATATTCACGGCAGCACTCGCCAATCCGACGTCGACCATGTAATCTTCTTCTTCATTTGGCACGGCTGCCACATCATGACACAATAAATCTATCATCTGCCCCAGGTTTGCTTGCCGTCCAATCTTGTCCGGGAATGGGATGCGATCCATGATTCCCTGCTCACCGGTCAACTCCAAGATAGACCGGGCGTTATACCTTATTCCTAAGTCTCCTTCAACGGTTCGTTTCCTATATGGATCTGGAAGGCCTTTGATCATCGTGCCAGTGATCGTAGGGTTGCCTTGACCAATTGAGTGAACATCGGTGGTCGCTCCGCCAATATCAACCACAATCAATTCACCCAGACCCAGCTCTCCTTCTGCTCCTTCCGCCAAGAGAGTGGCTGCGTTCAATACAGCCATTGGAGTCGGCATGATGATGTCACCGACGATTGCCCGGGCCCTATCCAATCCCTTGGCACTCACTATCCGCTCCATGAATATATTCCGAATGGTTTCACGTATCGGTTCAACGTTTAGTTTGTCTAATTCTGGTAGAACATTCTCTGTGATGACTGCATATTTACCGCCAATCTCTATACTGGATTTCGCTCTAGCCGCAGCCTGTCTGTTGCCTGCAATTACAATGGGCGAGGCCAGTCTTGATTCGGCTACCCGCTTTGCGTTGTTAAGAATGATTTCCTCATTTCCTCCATCCGTCCCGCCGGTCAACAGGATGATGTCCGGGGAAATTTTTTCAATCTGAAAGATGTCTTCAGGGATGAGTCCGTTGGAATAAGATGCCACCAGTTTTGCTCCCGCACCCAGGCAGGCTTCTTGAGCCGCTTTGGTCGTCAGCTCCCGGACGAGTCCGGCTACAACCATTCTAAGGCCTCCGGCAGCACTGCTGCATGAGACTATTCGATCTATGTTACCAGTTTTGGGCCCAGTGATAGCCTTTAGTTTATTCAGGGCAGCATCCAACCCGATCGTTACATCACTTTCCGCGGTGCTTTTTGCCTGGACAACAGCCAATACTTCTTCTTTCGCCAGATCAATTGCCACTACCTTTGTGAAGGTGCTGCCAAAATCTATAGCTAGTGTTAAACCCATGATCTCAACCTTGGAAAATTTTTCTTATTCTATTTTTCAATTGACACCAGATTGTCGATTGTTATAACAAGCGGACGCCTCCTTCGACTTTCTGAACCCCTAAGTTATTCTATTGTTCAGGAAGAAGAGAGCCTTCTCCAATGGACGTGATATCTTTCACCAGAATCTGGTAGTCCACCTTTCGGCCAATTTTCTTTTCCCTTTCCGCGATTTTTTCTCGGTGAAATTCAATAATTTCTCGGCTGAAAGGGAGATTACCGTGATCCATATACCTTGCAGCCCCGTGTGCATCCTTGACCCCCATCACCGCGCACTTTACAAACTGACTCGTGGCATAGGACTGATCTAAGATGCCAGCCTCGACTGCTCTTATGGATCCGACAACCACATCGCCGTCCCCCATTTCGAGAACCTTATCCAGGATCGCTCTGGTTTCGAGCTCCTCCATTTTTGCCTCTGCCTTCACTTCTTCGCTGTTGACGATTTGGTTCTGCTGATCTTTCAGCATATTGATCATCATTCTGGCACACTGGTGACTCGCGGAAATGCTCTCTTTGGTTGGGACATGCTTAGCCTCATCCACCGTGCGGACTCCAATCATTTGGACGCCTGCGAGCACACCTATCATGGCAAAGTAGCTGATCAGGCTATAGACTTTTTGCTCATCAGCTGGATAACGGCCTGTGGGGTCGACGCTGAACGTTACAGTTTCCACATCGTTGTAACCGAACTTTTGAAGATATTCCTGCGCAAGTTTAGAATGGATCAAAATGCTCCCGATGTCCTGCGCCATATTGCCTTGGGCCCAATTATTAAGGAGAATGTGTTTGCAGCCCTGCTCGGCTGCAATCAGGGTTTCAATAATCTTGGCTGCGGTCATGAGGCTTGGCGGAGTAATGGTTGGCATGGCTCCACTTACCCCGTAAAGGATCGGGACCCCCTTCTCTTCATAATATCCCATCAAACGGTTGACGTATTGATAAAACCCGATGACCTTGTCGATTGGGACATTCTTGGCGTAGTTCCAAAACGAAATAAGTGGTCCTCCTGAATAACCCGTGTGCCCTCCGGCCAAACCTACCTCCATCACCAATCTGAGATCCACGGCTGGTCCCCAGACAAATACGGGCATATCCACCGCTTCCATGACTGCTCTTGTTCCTTTTACTCCATGGCAAACAAAGGGGAACCCGTTAAGAACCTTCTTCCCTGACTGCTGAGCCTCTTTTAACCCTTTTTCCGCCATATCGAAACGGCCGGTCCGGGTGAAGCTATCAATATATGAAGAAGCATAGTCGACCTGTCCAACCTCTCGACAGAACTGGAGAAGCTCTGTGTGAGCAGCAATCGTGTCAGTTCCAGATGAGCAGAATAATTCGGTAACCCGTCTTTTTTTGGCCTCCATGGTTTTCAGGGCGCCATTTTTATAGACAGGAATTGACCTGTGATACTCCACAGCCTCGTCAAGATTGACCTCCTTGCCTGTTGGCCACATGGCCAATACTTCTTCCCTTTGTTTAAAAAACTCTTCCCTGCTAAGTTGTTTATTTCGTATTGTCATGGTTAGTTTCCTCCTAAACCAAGATCTGCCTTTAGGTCTGCGATAGGGAGATCCGGTACAATGAAGGGGGGGTAGACCCGACTAAACCCCATATTGATAAACATCTTTTCAACATCGGGCCACTCTTTTTTTTCAATTACCAATTGACCGCCTAAATAAAGCAGTATATTACCTATTCCTGCCTCGATGCACTTGTTCCGCAAATTCTGAACCAACATCTTCGCGTGGCCGGCCAGTGATGATATCAGGATTGCATCGGCCTTTGTCTCAATAGCGGCGTTGATGAAATCGCTATCCAAGTTATGAATCCCTAAGGAAACAACATTCACACCACTGTTCCTCAGAGCGTGTTCTAATATTCTTATTCCTGTTATATGCACGTCCTCACCAATTACCCCAGTTACCACTGTAATTGGTCTCCTTTCACCGTCACTAGCCATAACAATGCCTCCTTTCGCAGTATTATTTAATTTCTATAAACAATTTTTAAGATTTGACCCATTGCGTGAGTGTGCTTGGCCTGTCAGTAATGATTTCCAGGCTCTTTATCTTGAGACTGTTATTTTCGTCCAAGGCGAGTTGATAGAGCGCAATAGCGTCAAAATCAAAGACCTCACTACTACTCTTGACGGTTTTTTTTACCTTTAACACCATGATTGCCTTGTTCTTTCTTTCGTCAATTAGGATTTCTATCGGAAACAGTTTTTCTTCATGAAGTATGTCGATGTGGTTTCTTGCTATGAAATTTTTAAATTGGTCAAGGTTCGCGACGAATGGGTAAGGCCTTCCTTGGAGGTGCATGTAGGCTTTGGTTGAAAAATCCGATGTATAGTACTGTTCTAGTTTTGGGATAGCTTCCAAATCATTACACCATTGAGAGTAATCTCTACAATATTGTTGCATAAAGGTTACCATGTCCTCATATTTGAGTTTCATCAAGATTTCTCCTCTCATCATTAAGCGCGTTGAGGCTCCTACTCTTACTAATCTAATTTCGAATCTTGATACCGACAAAATAATTACGTGAGAGACGAACTCGAACCTCGCCTTACAATTCTGCGATCATAATCCTCTGGGTCAACGCATTCTTGCAGGGAGCCAGAGTACAATTTCAGGAAAGAACATTAAAAAGACTGTTGTTATTACAAGAGCGATAGTCAATATGCTCGTACCTTTGTAGACCTTCATTAGGCTCACATTAGCCGTCGCACTCACGATAAAAGCTGCCAACCCTACCGGTGGGAAAACGAGGCCCATTGCAATCATCATCATTGAAATCACACCAAACCAAATGGGGTCGAAACCAAGCTTGACAATTAGGGGAAATGCCAATTGCAAGGTAATGAGCATCAGAGGAAGTTCATCCATGAACATGCTAACGATAAAGTAGCCGACAATGATTCCTGTAATAACCACCCAGCGGTTAGGGTTCAATTCAATGATCAATCTCACAATTTCTTGTGGTATTCCGCTCAGAGTCATGTAGTAGCCGAAAATGGTAGCGCCAATCAGAATCATGAAAATCATGGCGGTTGTTCTTACTGTCAACTTTAACGCTTCAAAAGCTGCTTTCAATTTGAGGCGCCCCATCACCACGCCGACGGTTCCCGCAAGAGCAGCCCCAATCGCGCCTACTTCAGTAGGAGTTGCAATACCCGTGTAAAGAAGGGTCAATATGATGAAAATGACACCAAGACATGGCCAGATAGGCAACAGGCCTGTAACCCGTTCTTTCCATTCTACATGGTGCGTTGCAGGGCAGTGGGATGGTACGAGATTAACCCAAATGAGAATCACCAGAGACAGCAAAATACCGAGCAGGATCCCTGGGACTATTCCTGCCATGAGCAGTTTGCCTACCGAGGTCCCTGTTACCACACCATAAACGACCATCGCAACGCTGGGTGGTATCAAAATGTCAAGTGTTGATCCGACTCCGATGGCTCCGGCAGCCAATTCTTCCGAATAGCCCAAACGTCGCATTTCCGGCATGGCTACAGTTCCCATGACAGAAGCTGCGGCAACACTGGCCCCCGACATAGCTCCAAAAATTCCACAAGAAAAGACTGTTGCTATGGCGAGACCGCCTCTTATGTGTGAGAGCCAGTTAGCCATAGCCGTAAAAAGATCACGGGCGAGACCACTTGATGCTGTGAAGTATGCCATCAAAACGAACATGGGTGCAGTTGTTAAGACAAACACTGCTGTACTGCTGAAAGGGGCTGCCCCCACGATCCCAAAAACAATGCTCCAGTCGCCTGTTATCAGCCAAATGCCGAATATACCACTGCCGGCAAGAGCAAAAGCAATGGGGAACCCTGCAAGAAGGGCACCGAGCAAAACGAATAACGGTAGGGCTGAAACCATTTTAATCACCTATGCGTTAGATTGAGGGGATCTGTCGTCTTGAAATAGGTCGGACCCTCCTTTTTTTATCAGTGGGAAGTCAAGTATCAACACTAAAGACAGCAGAAAGAATCCGATGGGAATCAAAACGTAAGCGGGCCCTAGTGGGATAGGTATCACAACCATGGTAGTACTATCAGCAAAAGTCAGAACCGCTCGTTTAACAGTGGCTATAACAAACATTATCCCCAACAGAATCGAAATCGCTTGGATGAAGGAGTTTAAAACGATTTTCGCTTGACGCGGTAACCGATCTGCAAGAAAGGTAACTCTTATAAAGGCCCCACCACGATAGGCATAGCAGACTCCAAAGAAAACTGTCGCCACCATCAAATATTTTTCTGTAAATTCATCCGCCCCTGCGATCGGTCGATTAAATAAGTATCTCCCCGCCGCATCGGCGGTCACCAAACACATCATCATGAAGGTTGTTCCACAAGCCAGATAGAGCAAAATATTCTCTAGGCGATTAAGAATCTTTCGCAAAAACCCTAACATCTTACTTCCTTCCGCTAGGTCACCTACCTGCGCTTTCCAATTTGGGGGACCCGAATCCACCCATACAGCTTATCTCTACTTTAATTTACCGGAGTTCCACAACTCCATCACCTCACTCCCTTTCTTTTGCACTTCTGTTCCAGGTAACCCAACAGAATTCACTTTTTCTACAAATTCACCAGTCACCGAATCTAACACCTTCTGCAGTTTAGCGCCGTCGGAAGGGCTAAGCTTAGTGATTTGTCTCTTCCCCTGGGACGCCACTCCGTACGCCATTTTAACCACTTCCATCGAGTTGTTGTAAAAGACAGTGCTAAGTTCCTTGTTCAGTTGTTCGATGATGATCTGGATGTCTTGAGGTAAGCTGTTCCATGTGCGCCCGCTCATCAACATGGGAGGCATGCCTCCTACTAAGGGTTCATCAAGGGTATAATCGCATACCTCACTGAGCTTAAACGGCATGTACGCACTCATGGTGGTTAATACACCGTCAACCGACTTTCGCTCCAGGGCCGTGTATAGCTCACCTACCTCAAGCGAAACAGGAACAGTTCCCAGCTTTTCTAAAAGCAGAGAAGATGCCCTTCCTCTAGCCCTTATTTTTAATCCCTTAAGATCTTCGAGGGTCGTTAATTTCTTGGTCGTAAACAGCATCATGGGATCGATTGGAAACCAGCCCATCACTTTAAAGCCGTCATATTCCTTGAGCATTCCTGCGGCAAGCAATCTGTTCATCAGCTCTTCTTCTGCCCTCATATTACCTCTCAACAGAGGGGTGTCAGTGACTAGTTCTGTAATTGGAAACCGACCAGGAATGGCTACTGCAGGAAATAAACTTACGTTAGCGGCACCAGAATTAAGCATATTTAAGGAATCAGGAGCTTTACCCAAAGTTTCACTGTGGTATGCAGTTGCTTTAACTCTGCCTCCAGTCCGCTTTCCCAATTCAGCGATCCACCAATCAACCGTCTTGCCAATATGCGAAATCGGAGGGACATATGTTGAAACTCTCAATTCATAAATCTTCCCTTGGGCCTGTGGCTGTGCTGCCTCGTTAGATAAAATGAGGGTGATAGTTATGAAAACAAACATTACCAGCATTATGTTTCTAATAGTAAAGCTTTTCATGGTTACCTCCCTTTTGATTAATTTAACTTTAAATCCCTTAGGGTTGTATTCCCTGCCGCTTGCGGCGAATTTGTCATACCGGCGAAAGTCGGTATCCAGAAAACCCGTCTGGATTCCGTGTCAAGCACGGAATGACGGCAAATAAGAGAAGGTGATACCCCGCTGCTTGCGGCGGGGTAGTTTATTAAATTTCTAACGGCGTTTCTTAAGATTTAACCCATTTCGTAAGTTTGCTTGGATTGTCAGTAAAGATTTCTAACCTTTTTATCTTGATAGTGTTCTTTTCATCTATTGCTAGTTGATAAAGCGCCATAGCATCAAAATCAAATACTTCACCACTTTTCTTAACGATTTTTTGTATCCTTAACAACATAATGGCCTTATCTTTTCTTTCATCAATTAGAATCTCCAGTGGAATCAATTTTTCCTTAATATCGATATGCCCTTTCAATATGAAGTCTTTAAATTGGTTAAGGTTCTGTACAAATGGGTAAGGTTTTCCCTCTAAATGCATGTAGGCTTTGGCTACAAAATCTGACGCCCAATACTGTTCTAGCTTTGAAATGGATTCAGGATCATTACACCATTGAGAGTAATCTTCGCAATATTGCCGCATAAAGGTCAGCATGTTTTCATATGTCAGTTTCATGGGAATGCCTCCTCTCGTCCCTTACGGGTATTGGGGCTTCTATCTTAGACAATTCGAGCCAGTCGACATACTGAAGGAGTGCTGTCTTAAGAACACTTTCAATAATTGAAACATCAATATACTGACCTTCCCCCGAAAGAGAAAGTTAGTATCAGGCGCGTCCGAGAATTCCGTAATAAGATAAAGAACGAAGCCGCCGAGATGGTAATCGATGATCCGATCCCGGAGTCAAACCAATTCAAATATGTGTTGTCCTCGGCTGCTGCCATAACCTAACCGGATAATTCTGACATAGTTTGAAAGTAGACTTTATTCAATTTATCAGGATCATCACAAAATATATCCAATCTCTCAATTTTTATTTTATTTTCTTCATGGGTACATAAATGATAAAAGCCTATGCCATCAAATACATACTTTTCTCCTGTCTTCATAATTGTTTTTTCTGATGTTAGTAATACACCGGCAATTTTCTTTTTTTCATCTATTATAATATTATTAGGAAATAAGTTTTCTCTAATGCTAACGTGTCCTTGTACTAAAGATTTTTTGAATTCTTCTCTCCCTGTTCTAACAAAAGGATATTTCATACCCTTAGCATGCATATATACAATTGAGGTAAAATTAGCAGTATAAAGTTCATCCAATTGATCAATAGATTCAACAGAGTTAACATGAGAACTATAATCTCTAAAATATCTTTCCATAAAGGATTTCATGTTTTCATATGTAAGTTCCATAGCAATTTCCCTTTCTGACATTACGTCATTATTTCCATTGCATATCAAATAAATACACTTATCATAACATCTGTTGCATGTGGTTTAGTTAATGGCCTAAGGTGGTTTCTTCGTTAGCCTACAAACCATATTTGCTTTGCTAATTATTCATAAACCCCTTGATATTGTCATGAGCAATTCCATCGTGTTCACAAATCTGATTTTGTTATTAAGGCTCCTCCGCAGAACCTGTTAACGCGCCACAGGTGGCCGGACGGATAACCACAGGAAATGCCAGCACTTTTTTGGGGCTTATGTCTCGTTTTTTTTGCATTCGACATTGGCCTCTCATCTCTCTTAAAACCTCTTAACTACCTAATCCTAATCATGGTTGAGGGTAAAAAAAGCGAAATTTTTGGGAAGGCTATTAATAATGCTAAACATATCCCCATGGCTATCAAGAAAGGAAATATGCCCCTAAATATGGTGTACATAGGAATATTGCACATTCCGCTAAGAACAAAAACATTCATTCCTACTGGTGGAGTAATACATGCCATTTCAATCATTACCACCGTCAACACTCCAAATAATATTAGGTCAACGCCCAAGCTCGTCATAATAGGTACAAATATTGGCCAGGTAAGAAGCGTCAAACCAAGTGCATCCATAAGGCATCCGCCA
>Ga0194111_10005583_pt1 | contig 14434 bp, 16 predicted proteins | sample TA2KigC300mmetaG_FD_146194 | JGI IMG/M metagenome (GOLD analysis project Ga0194111, IMG submission 146194) | Freshwater microbial communities from Lake Tanganyika, Tanzania - TA2015033 Kigoma Deep Cast 300m | ecosystem: Environmental > Aquatic > Freshwater > Lake | place: Tanzania: Lake... | reverse complement strand
AAATCACTATGCGCTTAGCGAACACCTTATATCCAATCCCGATGGTGTCGCTTCTTACAAAGTTCCCCATCGGGATCCCGACTCATACAGTAAGACTATAGAGTCGGGACTGAGCTAAGCGCCCCAATTTTTAAATCACTATGCGCTTAGCGAACACCTTATATCCAATCCCGATGGTGTCGCTTCTTACAAAGTTCCCCATCGGGATCCCGACTCATACAGTAAGACTATAGAGTCGGGACTGAGCTAAGCGCCCCAACTAACCAACTCCGACGCTCACTTACGTTCGGTCGGAGCCCCGACCCCTATCTCGCAGGGCGTCGGGGCTGAGCTAAGCGCCCAAATTTTTTATGGCAAAACGTACAGGCCAGTCAAAGCCTAAAACCCCTAAGAAATTCAACTAGTTGTAAAAATGGCTATTCGTAAAGGAAAACGCGGTTTAGTCTACCTAGAACAATAATTGCACCCTGCTACCCAAAAGAATTAATCGTTTTTCTTAAATGCTTCAATAACTTCTTTTGCGTACTGCGTATTCAAACCTTCCTTAATCGCTTTTCCCAACGCCTCCTTAACATCAATAGTATTTGGCCTATACCCTGGAAATGACCTACTTAAAAGTCCAGCAAACTCTATTGTTTCTAAATCTTCCGATAGTAAAGACGCCAATTCCTCGGACTTTAATATCGGACTATCTTTTCTCACAGCCTGAGCAAAATAAGGGATTCTTTGAGTTGATGAAAGTGATTGCGTTTTTCTAAGAAGATCGGCTCCTTGGGGCACTCGCATATTCATAAGAGATATTATTTTATTTTCCATCTTGCCTATAACAGAAATCTCATCATCCAAATCTCCCCCAACAGCGGCAGCCAAGTCTGCCAATTCTTGAGTATCCTGCAAACAACTCTTTAAATCATCGACCGAAGATTTATCATTCAATTTCCCTGCCTCTATCAGCCATAAGGTATATTTCTTTATAAATTCTTTCAAATCGCTCAAATCTTTTTTTCTGGCCTCTGAGAGTTCCTTGTTTGAAATTGTTCTTCTTTCTTCAGGAAAAAGAGGATTGCGATGCCGTCTCTGCAAATGGCGTTCAAAGCAACCCGGCATTTCAAGCCATTCAAATTGGTTTTCCTGATTTTTTCTATTCCAAAACAAAGTTCTCACCTATATTTATTTGGCTTTTTCCAGTAATTTTTGATTCTGCGGTAGTTTTTTATAATTTTCTCTGCTGATCACTTTTTTACCGCTTTTGCGCTCAAGCTCTCTTCTAGCATTACCCGCAACAGAACCGCCTTCAAAAGCAGCTTGTTTATTTTTAATAAACCCTTGCGCATCTTTATTGACTGCGATCTCTTTGGTTGAGGCCTCGCCAAGCATTGAAAAGATTAGCTCAAGATCAGTCATATGATCTCGCAGATTCTCGCGTTTAAGCCCCTTATGCTTCTTATAAGCCGAAGGCGTCATACCAAACGTGGCTTTGGATATTTCAGCGGTCAATATTTCGTATTCTTTCTGTTCCTTAATACCCCTCTCCTGCCACTGATCTGTTAGCTCTTCGCGGATAGCAATGCCGCGCATCCGTTTCTCAACCCATTCATCACTATAGCCCTTGGCTTTGTATAATGCTCTTGTTCTCTTTGTCGCCAGCTCTGGGTTCTCTATTTCCTGAATGCGTTCATAGCCTACCCGGGCCAACCAACGTTTAAAAGGCTCTGCTTTGGGAGACGGTATTGATTGAATAATGCGGAAAATGCCTTCTGTGTTGGCGCAATTGAGCTTTTGATCTCCTCCGGAGGTCCTGACCAAAAGGGGGGTGACAATTTGTCCCCACCCCTTGCCGAGCTCCTCATCACGCTTGCGCATCTTTTTGATATAGTCCTGAACATTCGGCGAATCCGTAAGCGCTAACACAACATCGTTAACCACAAACCACCATTCATTATTATGAATGGCCTTCCTAATCTCTCTTTTTCGAAAAATCGCAATTCTTGTCGCGGTTATTTCTTTATTCATGTTTCTTTATTTGCATTTTATCCTTAAAGTGCCGGGGGAGGGAGTTGAACCCTCACGCTCTTACGAGCGGCGGATTTTAAGTCCGCATTGTCTGCCATTCCAACACCCCGGCGATAAATTTAATCAAAAATTATTTCCCCTGTTTTAATAATTTTTGCAATTCATTAACTATGCGCATATCTTGGGCTTCCTCAGATAAGCGCCTCGCCCAATCCGCTAAATATTTAGTATCCAATTTTGCCTTATGCCTGGCGGCTATTTTTTCCACATCAGAAAGATCCTGCAGCCTGCCGGGAATAATTTTTAAAAGAACAATGTCCTCTGGAGTGGGGAAATAAGCCTTTACGCCATACAATTTCAATTTCTGCTTTCTTTTAAACGCTTCTTTCTCAAACGCTGTAGAAGCAATAATAAAATCAATATGAAAGCTGCCGCAATTGATCTGGAATGTCCCGGACTCCTTTATGCGACTTTTACATATTTTGGCATTAACTTTAAAGCCCGCCTTTTTTGCTTTATTCAAAAAATGGCTAATCTGGTTCTTATTTAATAGTATATCAATATCAACATCGCCGGTAAACCTGGGTTCGCCCAAAATACCGGCAGCTATACCGCCAATAACAATATAACCATATTTATTGCGTTCTAAAAAATTCACTGTCTTGCTATAGACATATTCCAACGTAGCCTTTTTCATGTCTTTTTCCCAAGCAGGTTTTTCAAGCATACAGGATAATCTGGAAATCTGTATTTAGCATCGGCCAAAGGCGTAGCAAGTAGTATCTCCTCAAGCGCAATCGCCTTTTTCATAGATAAGCCTTGTAACCAAATTTTCTTTTCTTTTTCTAGACACGTAAATCTTGCCTTATCCAGTAATGCTCTATTATTAAGTCTGCTTTGCCTCATTACTGCACTCAATGACTTTCGCTTATATCGCGCCGCTCTATACATGGCCGACCTTTTGATATGCTCCAGAGAAAGAAAAGTTCATATATCCAGAATAATATAAAAATAATAATTATAATCAAACATGCTTTCAATAATACGGTGAAGGGCTTTTTCATCCGCGTAATTTAACTGGAGGCGTGGACCGGACTCGAACCGGTGAATAGTTGTTTTGCAGACAACTGCCTTGCCGCTTGGCTACCACGCCATTTATCAAATCTGCTTTTTAACTTCCCTGATGATTGTTTCTATTTCAGCCAAGCAACCGGCGCCGACCTTGCCGCAAGCCAACCTTCCCTGCCTTGGCTCAACAAATTTATACCCCAGGGTTTTTAATTTCTTGATATTTGCCTGGGTGATTTTATTTAAATACATCCCTTCATTCATTGCCGGGCAAATTAGAACAGGCGCGTAAGCCGCGCACACCACACAAGTTAGCAAATCATCGCTGACGCCGGAGGCGATTTTTCCGATAATATTGGCGGTGGCCGGCGCGATTAAAACTAAATCCGCTTTTTCTGCCAAGGCTACATGCTCTATCTCCGGCTCCTCTACCGCCTCAAATAGCCCGCGATAAACTTTATTGCCGGATAAACTCTGGAACACCATCGGCTTAATCAATTCCTCCGCCTCTCTAGTCATCACCACTGTTACCAGGAACCCTTGCTCTTTCAGGCGGCGCACAATCTCGCAGGCCTTGTAAATGGCAATGCTGGCGCTTACCCCTAAAATCACATTCTTCTGCTTAGGCATAAATTATTTTTCTGGTTTTGCCTTTTGGTATTTTACCTTGCCTGAGGCAATCTCCATTAAGGCGACCGTGGAAGGCTTAACCGTTGCGTTTGCCTCCACCAGTTTAGGCTGGCCCTCGGCAATCTCTAGCGCCCTCCTTGAGGCCAGAACCACTAATTTATAAATTGACTCTCCGCTCCTATCCAATAACTTTTCCAACGGCACATAACCCATCTCTCACCTCGTTATCATTTAGGTTTTATATTGTTTAGTATGATACCCCGCAGCTTGGCTACCGTATGATTCAAGTCCTTGTTGGTCAGGCAATAATCATATTTTGGGGAAAACTTGACCTCTTTTTCCGCCAGCTTTAAGCGTTTTTGAATCTCTTCTTTTTTGGTTTTGGCGCAGCGCTTTTCTATCCTCTGGCGCAGCTCTCCCAGCGACGGCGGCAGGATAAAAATAGTCACGGTATTTCGCGGATAAAGCCGCTTAACCCTCAGGGCGCCTCTGAAGTCTAAAGAAAGGACCAGATTTTTACCCGCGCGTAACTGTTTTTGGGCAAAGGACTTGGGCGTGGCGTAATCATAACCCAAATACCTGGTCCATTCAAGAATTTTTTTCGCCTTTTGCAGCTGTTGAAAGCGCCTGGGAGTGAGAAAAAAATAATCCCTGCCCTGGGCCTCTTTAGACCTTTTCGGCCGCGTAGTCAAGGAAACGGACTTGGCCAGTTTATCTTTTAGTTTTTTATCCTTCAACAGCCTGGCCAGGAGCGTAGTCTTACCCGAGCCCGACGGCCCGGAAATGACAAAAATAAATCCCTTTCCTCTCATTCTATATTCTGCACCTGCTCGCGGATTTTTTCAATCTGGCTTTTAATCTGCACTGCCCGGCCGGATATCGCGGCGCTGCAGGATTTGGCCGCCATCGTATTTGCCTCGCGCTGCATCTCCTGGGCTATAAAATCCAATTCCTTGCCTATCGGGCCAGCCTGGGAAAGTTTGTTTTTAAAATTGCGGATATGGAATGCCAGGCGCTGCAGCTCTTCGGCGATATCGGTTTCCTTAATGAAACTGGCGCGTTCTTCATCGGTTTTAAACTGGCGGCATTTATCCTGAACCGCTTTCTTTGAGTTTAACCCGACGGCAACTAGATGATGGCTCAAGACCTGCGCCTGCCTTCTTAAATAAATCCCCAAAGCCCGGCCTTCTTTCTGCCGCATCTTCACCAGTTTATCTATGGCCTGATTCACTAATAAATTCAGGCGCGGCCAGATTTGTTCCTTGGGAACCTTACTCTCTGCTAAAGATAAAACTCCCGGCAAATGAATCAGGGTATCCAGGCGCACCTCGTCTTTTAGGCCAAAGCCATGTTTAATGTTTCTTAACCCGCGGATATAGTCCTTCAACAACCGCTCATTGATAAATACCGTCGGCAGTTCCTGGCCGGAAATATTCACCGCGCAGGTAATCCTGCCCCTTTTTATCTTAGCCTCCACCGCCCTTTTGACGCGGTCTTCCAAAGACAAAAAGCCTTCAGGCAAATGCAGAACGATATCCAGGAACTTATGGTTTGTGCTTCTTAACTCCACGGAAACTTTACCCAGGCGCGGAATTTTCAGCTGTCCGCCGCCAAAACCCGTCATACTATTCAACATATTATTTGTCCTTGCGCATAAACCGTTAAATCCGAAACACGAAACAAATCCGAATGTTCTAATTTTCTAATGTTCAAAACAAATCTGTTTTGGTTATTAGGATTTCGGCCATTTGAACATTGTTTCGGATTTCGATATTTAAAATTTCGGATTTAAACTCTTCGCAACACAACCTTATATTATGTCCATTCCTTTGCTTTTACTTCCTTCTTAACCACCTCTTTGGTGGGATATAAATTTACGATGACCTCGCCGGGCTGAAACCAAAGCTTGATTTCCCTCTCCGCCTCCTCTATATTTGACGATACATGGATGACATTTTCATAAACCCCGGCGGTGGTAATCCTGCCGTAAGAGCCCCGGATAGAAGTCGGCTCTGCTTCTTCAGGGTTAGTGGCGCCGGCCAGCTCGCGGCATTTGGCAATCGCGTCCTCGCCCCAATAAATTAAGGCCAGCACTTTATGCCGGTTGTGCAGCTCGCCCTGAATATACCGGATAATTTCAGGGAAAAAGGGTTTATCTTTAAGATGTTTATAGTGCTCCTCGGCTAATTGCCGCGACACGCGCGCCATCTTGGCCGCGACAATCTCCAGCTTGGTTTCGGACAGGCGGGTCAAGATATTGCCGGTCAAGGACTTCTTCAGCCCGTCGGGTTTAATGAGAATTAAGGCCGCCTGCTCCATTAGCGCTGCCCTCCTTTTAATAAACCGGTAATCCTCTCTAAGTCTCCCTGAGAATAAAATTCAATCAGAATGTGCCCGCGCTTCTGGCGCCGGCTGATTCTGACCCTGGTGGCTAAAACATGCTGCAATTCTTCTTCTAATGCCACTAAAAAAGGGTCGCGGTGGCCAGAGGCAGTGCGACGCTTGGCTGTGGCTGGCCGCTGCGCCTTAATTAAATCCTCCAGCTCTCGCACAGTCAGGCCATTGGCAATAATTTCCTGTAATAGGCGGCGCTGATGATTGACGTCTTCAATCTCTAACATTGCCCGGCCATGGGCAAAAGAAATCCGGCCCCTTTTGATTTCTTCCTGAATTTCTTGCGGTAACTTCAATAATCGCAATGTGTTAGTAATAGAAACCCGCGACTTGCCCAAGACCTCGCCAAGTTTCTCCTGGGTCACTTGGAATTTATCAATCAGATATTGGTAGGCATGCGCTTCTTCAATGGCATTCAAATCTTGCCTTTGAATATTTTCAATTAAAGACAATTCTAAAGAATCGCGGTCATCCACGTCCTTGACTATTACTGGTATCTCTTTGATATTCAACAGGTTAAGAGCGCGGAACCTTCTTTCGCCGGCAATTAATTCATAATAATCTCCCTTGCGCCGCACTAAAATAGGCTGAATTATCCCTTTTTCCTTAATAGACTGGGTGAGTTCTTCCAGGCTTTCACGATCAAAATTTTCGCGGGGCTGAAAAGGATTTGCCTTAATTTGGTCAGATTGGACATAAATAATCTTGTCTTGGCCTAGTTTTTCTACTTCTTTTTCCGGGATTAGAGCGCTCAGCCCTTTACCCAAAGCTCTTCTTTCCATTAGACCACTCCTTCCGAAGCAATTGTTTTAGGGGTAATCGGCAAGCCTAAAACTTCCTGGCTTAATTCTTCGTATTTGTGCGCGCCGATAGAGTCACGATCATACAAGGCAATGGGCTTGCCAAAACTCGGCGCTTCAGTTAGACGCACATTGCGCGGGATGATGGTTTGATAAACCTTATCCGGAAAATAATTCTTCACTTCTTGAATCACCTCTTTTGCCAGATTGGTGCGGAAATCCGCCATAGTCAGCAGCACCCCTTCAATTTTAAGTTCCGGGTTAAGATTATTTTTCACAAGATTAACAGTATTAACGAGTTGCGTCAATCCTTCTAGAGCATAATATTCGCATTGCACCGGGATAAGCACCGAACCTGCGGCGCACAACCCATTAATGGTTAGCAGGCCCAAAGAAGGTGGCGAATCAATGATAATAAAATCAAAATTATCTTTTTCTTTTTGCAGGGCCTTTTTTAATCTATACTCCCGACCCAAAATACTCACCAGCTCTACTTCTGCGCCGGTAAGATCTAAGTTGGAAGGGGCTAACCAAAAATTATTTACGGCAGTAGGCTGGAAGATTTCCTTTATCTCCAATTCTTCGAGGAGGACATGGTAGGTGCTTTTTTGGACATTATGTTTATTGATGCCTAAGCCGCTAGTGGCATTGGCCTGGGGGTCTAAATCAATTAATAAGATTTTCTTATGGGCTAAAGCCAGGCAGGTAGCCAAATTAATGGCCGAGGTAGTTTTACCGGTGCCGCCTTTTTGGTTACATATAGTTATAATTCTACCCATTGGAATTTATAGGGTTAGCCCGTTCCCTACGGAACCGGGAGTCTTTATTTATCTTTTATTATCTTAACAATCAGCTTATTGTCAAGTATTTTCTTTGTCCGGGATGTAGCTTACTCTGACTTTGGCCGGCTTTGCGCCGGGCATACCGAAAAGACCCTTTTCCTCCTCGGCAAGCACTTGTATTTTTACTTTATGGCGCGGCAATTTTAAGTCCTTTAACGCCTTTTTTACTGCTTCTTCTACATTCTTGCCGTCAACTTCAATACTGATTTTAGCGCTCATTTTACCCTACCAATGCGCAACTGGTTGACCAACATCAACGCGCTATTAATAAACCAATACAAGACTAACCCCGAGGGCATACGGTAAAAAATAAACCCAAACAACAGAGGAAAAAGAAACAACATTATTTTCTGTTGTTCAGCAGCGCTACCAGAGGCGGCAGTCAGAGACATTTTTTGCTGGATAAACATTCCGATGGCCATAACAATAGGCAAGACATTTATTTCATTACCAATGCCGGGCAAGGATTGCGGCAGGAGAAAAAGCCGGTCCGGTTCTGATAAGTCTTTTATCCATAAGAAGTTAGCTCCTTTGAGCGCCACAAAGCGCATTAAGGCCTGGTAAAGCGCAAAGAATATCGGCAGCTGTAATAATAACGGCAAACAGCCACCCAAAGGATTAACTTTGTGCTGATGATACAGCGCCATAATTTCCTTATTCAATTTCTGCGGGCTGTCTTTATATAGCTGGCGTAATTTCTCTATCTGCGGCTGTAAAATCTGCATTTCTTTCATGGAGCGCATTTGTTTTACGGTCAAGGGGTAAAGCAGCAGATAAACCGCTAAGCTCAGGATAACAATGGCCCAACCCCAATTATGCACCAGGCGATAGAAAAATTCCAACAATTGTAAAAGTATTTGCGAAATAAAATTAAAGGTACCGTAATGAATGAGCGCGGACCAGGCAGGCTTAACCTGGTTTATAATGCGTAAGTCTTGTGGTCCCAAATAGATACGAAATTTTTGCGTAGTACTTTGCCCGGGCAAAAGGGTAATTTCTGCCGACTGTTGTATGCCGGCATTAAACTCATTAGGAGCAATCTTCCTAATAAAGCCTTGATAATCTTTTGCCTCCGGCTCAACCAATATGCAAAAATAACGATCCCTTAACCCAAGAAAGTTTATGCCAGGAAAAGTCATATCTCGCTGCGGCGCCAGATGCGTCACCTTGTCTATAGTAGCTATAGTAATATCTTGGTAGCGAGATTGGACATTCTTTGGATTAAGCTGCAAGACCCCTAAAATTAATGTCCAATCTGTCTGTAGAGGCAGATTGGACATATTCTGCACCTTAACCACTAACTCCATGCTATAATTAGAGTTATCTAAAATAAATTCTTTTATAATCTTTTTATTTGGGTCAGAATGGACAAAAGATACGGCTTTAGGGGAAATATTTTCTTTTCTAAAAGCCAAAGCATTGTCCGCGATAGCCAAGCCAGACTGTAAAGAAAATTTATAATCCTGGTGGGCCTTGAATACTACTTCTTTAATGACTGCCTGCGCTTCATCAAAAGTAACCTCCATTTTTTCCTGATTAAACCGGATCAGAGAAGAAGGAGTTGGTTTTGTAGCAGGCGACAGGGGAATTGGCTGGGTGGCCATACTAATAGTCGCAGGGGCTTGTGCTGTAACCTCTTTATTTTCAATAGGATGTTGCTGGGGGGCTAAGGCAGACCAAAGCCACAACACTAACACCGACAAGACAATAGCTAAAATTAAACGTTTTTCCATAGTATTATGCTAAAGGATCGTAGCCGCTCTTGCCGGAAAAGGGATGGCAACAGCAGAGCCGCTTTAGTCCTTTTAGCGCTCCTTTTAAAAATCCGTACTTGGTAATGGCTGCCCGGGTAAATTCCGAACAAGTAGGCGTAAAGCGACAAGAGGGAGGCACGATTATCCTAATGTGCCTTTGGTAAATTTTAATCAGTGCCAGCGCCAGGCGTTGTAACATCAAAGGCAAAGCCGGTGCCTGCCTTTTTGCCTGCGGCGAGACAATACCTTGCGGCCGGCCCTTGTAGCCATCCTGCCCCTGAACCCGTGCCTGCGCTTGGCCACGATATTTGTCGGTGTCTTTAAGTTTTTCTTCACCTATGTTATCTCCGTCGGTAAAACCGATAGGAACGCCCCTGCCGGGGGCAAGGGGAATTAGTGAAGAATTGTAACACAGAAAAGGCAACTGGTCAAGACAAAGAATTTTTTTTGTTGACCTGGAGAAAATCTTTTGTATAATAGGGGGCGCTGTTTTGTTGTTATGTTTTTACTTGCCCCGTTAGAAATCTTATGATATTATAGCAGCATGCTTATGAATAGTATTGACCCCCGGATAGAAATACGGGTATCTATATCAGAGCCAATTTCTAGCGGGGCAAGTACTTTTTTCTCTGTTATAATACTTTCCACAGAGTTATGCAAGTTGTGCATAAACTGTGTATTTCTTAAAAACAAGGTGCCAGCTGAACCGCAATGATAGATATCCTCAAAATATGGGACCAGGCCGGGCAATACCTGAAAGATAAGTTGGGCAGTATTACTTTTGAAACCTGGATCTTGCCTTTAAAACCCGCGCTTAAAGACGAGCATAATGTAATCCTGGGGGCGCCGGACGATTTCTTCAAGGACTGGGTGGAGAAACATTACAGGGAGTTCATCCAGGAGGCAATCCGCCAACAAGGCCAGCCAGAACTTTCGGTAAGCTTAAGCGTGAACCCGGCGGCTAACGAAACCCCCCGCCTGCCAGCTCAGGGCGCGTCCGCGGCCAGCAACCCGGAAAGCCGCGACGGTTCGCAATTAAACCCGCGCTATACCTTTGAAAATTTCGTCATCGGCCCTTCCAACCGCCATGCCCACGCATATTCCCTGGCCGTGGCTGAGTCTCCGGCTAAGACCTACAATCCCCTATTCATCTACGGCGGGGTGGGACTGGGCAAAACACACCTGATACAGGCAGTTTGCCACCACATTAAAAGTAAAGCCCAAAAAAGCCTAAAAATCTACTATCTTTCCTCGGAGCGCTTTACCAACGAACTCATTGACGCCATACAACACCGCTCTACCGCGGCCTTCCGGCAAAAATACAGAAATATGGATGTCCTGGTCATTGACGATATCCATTTTATCGCCGGAAAAGAATCCACGCAGGAGGAATTTTTTCATACCTTTAACGCCTTGTACGACGCCCATAAGCAAATCATTATCTCCTCGGACCGGCCGCCCAAGGAAATAGCCAACCTGGAAGAAAAGCTGGTTTCGCGTTTTAGCTGGGGGCTGACCACAGACATTCAACCCCCCGACCTGGAGACGCGCGTGGCCATTTTAAAAAAGAAGATTGAAAGAGAATCTGTGGCTGTGCCCAATGAGGTTATCTTTTTTATCGCCCAGCTCATTAGGACCAACATCAGAGAGTTGGAGGGCGCGCTTATCCGCACCATCGCCTATTCTTTGCTGGAAGAAAAACCCATTACCCTGGACCTAGCCAAAGAAGTCTTAAGAGACCTTTTAAGGGAACCCAAAAAATTAATTACCATAGACTTTATCCAGCGCTGTGTTATTGAAGAATTTGGCATATCATTACAAGACCTAAAAACCAAGCGCCGCAATAAAACCGTGGTTTTACCCCGGCAGGTAGCCATGTACCTAAGCAGGGAATTAACTGATTTATCCCTGCCGGAAATAGGTAATTTCTTTGGAGGTAAAGACCATACCACAGTGCTGCACTCGTATAATAAAATTAAAGAAAACCTGATTAGCAATGAAACACTGAAACAAAGGATTAACAAGATAGTCCAGGTTATTAAACAGTAAATCCCAGGTTTTAAAAGGGATAATTTTTATTTAACGCCTTATAAATAATGCGGTTTAGTAATTATTCACACAGAAAAGAATCCCTATTACTTTTAATATGATATAATTATTATATATTTATATTAATAGAAGGGAGTGGAGATGAGATTTAAGGTTCAAAAGGATAGCTTGTTAACCGGTATCCAGACTATACAAAATGTAGTGACCAGCAAGGCCAGTTTACCTATATTATCTAATATCTTAATTGAAGCTCAAGGGGGCAATCTTAGGCTTACTGCCACAGATTTGGATATTGGGATAAGCTGTGCAGTGCCTGTGGATATCCAGGAAGCCGGCGCGATAACTATGCCCGCTAAAAGGTTCGCCGATATTATTAAGGAATTACCAAGCGGGGTAGTTTCTGTGGCGGTGAAGAAGAATAATTTAGTGCTTATTGAAACAGAAACCTGCCAGTTTAAGATTATGGGGGTGGCCAGTGAAGAGTTCCCCAAAATGCCGGAATTTAAGGATAAGCAGGTTATTAAACTGGAGCAGGCCGACCTGAAGCAGATGTTTGGCTTGACCGCCTTCGCGGTGTCGGCGGATGAAACCCGCTACATCTTAAATGGCATCCTTTTTAAATTGACGCAGAACACCTTAAGGTTAGTAGCTACGGACGGCAAAAGGCTGGCGGTGGCGGAAAAGAAATTAAAACAAAATATAGACAAGGAACTTCAGATTATTGTGCCGATTAAGGCTATTCAAGAATTAAATCGCAGCTTAAGGGATGAAGGCGAGTTAATGCTAGTGTTGGGTAACAATCAAATCTTATTTGAGTTGGAGGGGGTAGTAATTATTTCGCGTTTAATCGAAGGCGAATTCCCGGATTATCGGCAGGTTATTCCGCCGGTTTCAGAAAGTAAGCTTAAGGTTAACCGCGAGCAGTTCCTTTTGGCGGTTAGGAGGGCGGCGCTGCTTTCTACTCCGGATTACCAGGCGGTAAAACTGGAGGTATTTAAGAATAAGCTGGTAGTTTCCAAGTCCACGCCGGATATCGGCGAGTCGCGTGAGGAAGTGGCCATAGAGTACGCCGGCAAAGAGATCGCCATCGGTTTCAATCCTGCTTATTTAATTGACGTGTTGAAAAATCTGGCCCTAGATGCGGTGGAATTTGAGTTGACCGATACGGAGAAGCCGGGGGTCTTGCGTGTGGACGGGTATATTTATATTGTTTTACCGATGCGCCTGGCGTAAAATGGAAGAAATCAAGGATACCCTGGGTAATATTATGCGGGCTTTAAAGGCCAAAAAGGGCGAGGCCCGCGGCAAGGACCCGCAGGCCCTCTTGGAGGGGGCATTGAGTAAAAAGGAACTAAAGCACGTCAAGCCGGGCAGCCTGAAAAAAGGCGTCTTGAGTATCAATGTGGATTCTTCCTCCTGGCTTTATCAGTTAAACTTGAAGAAGGCGGAACTGCTTAGCCGGCTGAGTAAAAATACTGCTGACATCAGGGAGGTTCGTTTCCGGCTGGGGGCGATTAAATGAAGAAGAAAATTAAACCCGAAAAAACTCATCCTAAGGCAGAGGCAGCGGAAAAAATTAAGGCAGCGCCGCAGCCCGCGGCCAAGGATAAGGTCTATGATGCCACCACCATCCAGGTTTTAGAGGGCACAGAGGCGGTGCGGCGCCGGCCGGCGATGTATATCGGCGACACCTCGGCGCGCGGCCTGCACCATCTGGTCTATGAGGTAGTGGATAATAGCGTGGATGAAAGTCTGGGCGGCTATTGCGATACTATTGAGGTGGTCATCAGGCCGGACAACAGCGTCAGCGTGATTGATAATGGCCGCGGCATTCCCGTGGATATGCATAAAACCGAAAAGAAGCCCGCGGTAGAGGTGGCCTTGACTACTTTGCATGCCGGCGGGAAATTTGACCACCGGGTTTATAAGGTTTCCGGCGGCTTGCACGGCGTGGGCGTAAGCGTGGTGAATGCCTTGTCGGATTGGTTAGAGGTGGAAGTCAAAAGAGACGGCAAGATTTACCACCAGCGTTATGAGCGGGGCAGGACCGTTTCCAAGCTGACCGTAATCGGCAAGAGCAACAGCACCGGCACAAAGGTAACCTTTAAGCCGGATAAAACCATTTTCCCCAAGATAGAATTTTCCTACGATATCTTGTCCCAGCGCTTGCGCGAGCTGGCTTTTTTGAACAAGGGGTTGAAGATTAAGCTCGGCGACGAGCGCACGGATAAGGAGGCGGTATTTGAATTTGGCGGCGGGATTATTTCCTTTGTGGACTACCTGAATAAAAATAAAAACCCCCTGCATAATAAGGTAGTCTATTTCCAGAAGACCCAGGACGACGTGATTTTAGAGGCCGCCCTGCAGTATAATGACGGATACGCGGAAACGATTTTTTCTTTCGCCAATAATATCAATACTGTTGAGGGGGGCACGCACCTGTCCGGCTTTAAATCCGCCCTGACCCGCGCGATTAACCAGTATGCCAAGGCCAAGAACTTGCTCAAGGATGATTTGGGTATTACCGGAGAGGATGTGCGCGAGGGCCTGGCCGCGGTGATTAGCGTCAAGGTGCCTAATCCGCAATTTGAAGGCCAGACCAAGACCAAATTAGGGAATTCCGAGGTAGAAGGGTTGGTGGCCTCGGCTAGTTTAGAGGCGCTGTCCGCCTTTTTTGAAGAAAATCCCAGCGTCGGGAACAAAATTATTGACAAGGTGATTATCGCCTCGCGCGCCCGGGAAGCCGCGCGTAAAGCCAGGGAGTTGACCCGGCGTAAGGGCGCCCTGGAAGGGGCTGGCCTGCCCGGGAAATTAGCGGATTGTTCGGAAAATGACCCGGCATTGTGTGAAGTGTTTCTGGTGGAAGGCGATTCCGCGGGCGGCT
>Ga0194111_10005581_pt1 | contig 14437 bp, 7 predicted proteins | sample TA2KigC300mmetaG_FD_146194 | JGI IMG/M metagenome (GOLD analysis project Ga0194111, IMG submission 146194) | Freshwater microbial communities from Lake Tanganyika, Tanzania - TA2015033 Kigoma Deep Cast 300m | ecosystem: Environmental > Aquatic > Freshwater > Lake | place: Tanzania: Lake... | reverse complement strand
ACCGGAAGTTCCGCGTGGGCGAATCGGCCGCGCCCGCGGTCTTCATCGGCAAGGCCCATTTCTTCGACCCGGCGACCGACCGGCGGATCGAGACAACGACTTCCTGACCCGTCGCATGACCACAAAGCAACTCGGAAGACGCGTGGTGTAATTCAGGATTAGTAGTTTGCAAACAACGCGACCCAAGACTACATTGTCTCGTCATCCAAAGTGAAATGGAATGCGGGTGGAGGCGGCGGAATGAGGGTGATTCATGCAAGGGTATTGGCGCTTTCGACGGCGCTGAGTTTCCTGGCGGCTGGCGCCTGTCTTGCCGAGACTCCCGAGGCGTCGCTGACCGCCGAAGACTTCGCGAAGCTGGACACCTTCGAGTCCGTCGTTCTGAAAAAGGCGGACAAGGCGTTTGCCTCCAGGGAATACAGAAGCGCCGCGGCGGCCTACGACAGCTTTCTCCAGCAGTTTCCCCGCTCCGGGGCTACGCCCTACGCGCTGTTGCGCAAGGGCCGGTGCCTCCAGCTCGACAACAAGCGCTTCGACGCGATCAAGGTCTACAACGAAGTGATGGACTACTTTCCCAACGTCGTGGCCTACGCGGGTGCCGCGCTGTACCACGTCGGGGACTGTCACCGGTTGAACGGCGATATCCTGGAGGCCATAAAGGCGTGGGCCGAGATGGCCCGGGACGTCGACTACCGGAAGCACGTTCTCGCCGCGGACGCCATCAACCAGCTCGCCGACAACTTCGCCAAACAGGAGCAATGGAAGGAGGCGGCGGCCTACTACCTGCAGGTGGGCGTGGATTTCCGGCTCAGCAATCGCCCGGCCGCCGCCTACGCCATCGAGCAGTTGGTCCGCTGCCACGTCCGGGCGCAACCCGACGAGCCGATGCTGCGTGCCGCTTACGACAAGTTCCGAACCTTCGAGGCGGAACCGCGCGCGGGCGACGACCGCGACTACTGGCGGCGGGTCATGGAGGCCGTCGACCGTTACAGCAACTTCGCCGAAGCCGATAAGGACAACCGCGATCGCTACTACAAGTACTGGGCCAGGGCCATGGAAGGCAAGCACCCGGACTGGGACGATTTCCAGATCACCCTGGCGCGCTATGAACTGGCATACGAAGGGGACGCGACGAAGTGGATGGAGCGGCTGGACAAACAGTTCGCCCAGTATCAGAAGGAGGGCAACTACGACCGCGTGGTGAAGTGGATCGGCGCCTACGCCTCCCGCCGTCCGAAGGTGGACGAGTATTACGCCAGACTGGCCTTCGACAAGATGAGCAACGCGCAGATCCTCAGCCTCATCCGTGTGCTCTACGGGCAGAACATCGATGCGGCCATGGCGCGCAACGCGATCGGCAAGCTTAAGGGCGAGCAGATGACGGACAACGATCGGGAGGATCTGGCCCGCTGGATCTGGCAGCGCGACGAGGAAGGGCTGCGCATGGTGTGCGGCTCCATGAAGGACGCCGACCGCGGAAACATGTTGCTGGTTCGCTTCTTCCGCGAAACGCGCCAGCCCGACAAGGGGCTGAAACTGGTGGACGCCCTGACCAAGGTCTCTTCGTATGCCAAGGAGGCGTATTGGAGCAAGGGCCAATTCCTGCAGTGGAAGAAGCAGTGGCAGGTGGCCATTTCCGCGTACCGGCTCTGCGACGATCCGCCCAGAACCATCTTCTGTATCGCCGAGTGCCTGCTGAGCGACGGCCATCTCGATCAGGCGATCGAGAACCTGCGGGAGATCGAGAACTTCTTCAAGAACGAGGCGCCCGAGGCCGGGTTGCGCATCGCCTACGCGTATCGCGTCACCGGCGATCAGAAACAGTACATCGCCTCATTGCGCGGGGTCATGAAGAAATACCCGAAGAGCCGACAATCGAACCAGGCGCATCAGGAGTTGGAGAGTCTGGGGATCAAGATAGGAGGAGGCGTAGATGCGGAATAGCAATATAAGGAATTCGGAATTCGATTTGGCCTCTGAGCGGTGCTCCGGCTTGTCCATGCCTCTAGAAGCTTCGTCGGGAGCTTGGTCGACCGACCCATTGGCCCGACAGCATCTTTCGGCAAAACTCGCGACGAAGGGCTTTAGAGCCGGTGTCGCGGCCATCGTCTGTGTGCTGATGCTGGCGGCCTTGCCGGCATGGGCGGCCCGCGAGGCGAAGGTGCAGGGGGAAGCCGGGGAAGGCGACATGGAGGCCAGCCGCCTGCTCGACAAGGCCAACGAGCTGCTCACGGCGGGCGAGAGCGAGCGCGGCGTCAGGATGTTGGAGACGGTCGTCGAACAGTACCCGGCCAGCCGGGTGCGCTTCGCCGCCTACCTGGCGCTGGGACGCCATTGCGTGAATGCCAGCGACCACGTGAAGGCGGTTAGCTACCTGAGCAACCTCAAGGGCCTGGAGAATGCCGCCGAAGAGGTGGCGCCCGCCGATCGCGAGATCTACCTCGAGGGGATGTACCTGATGGGAACCGCCTACTTCCAGATGCGCAACTACGAGGCCGCTTTCCCCATTCTGCGCAAAATCACCAGCAACTACGCCAACACGGTCTGGGCGAACCAGGCCTACTACTACATCGGCATGTGCCATTTTGTGCAGCAGAACTGGAGCAAGGCCGTCGAGGCGCTGAACCTGGTCGGCACCTTCGTCGACGTGGACGCCGAGGCGGCCAAACTGGTCGAGGCCGGACGCCGGTTCTACTTGAAGGTGACCGACCGGGACTTGCCGGTCCTGGTCAGGCTTGGCAAACAGACCTGGGCGGAGATCGCGACGACGCATGGCGACCGGGAGAAGATCGAGTGCATTCCGCTGGGCTTGGACGCGACGGTCCTGATTGGCTCGATCGCCTCGGAGATCGGCGCGTCCTGCCCGGGCGATGGCGCCCTGCAGGTCCTGGGCGGCGACACCGTGACGGTGCGCTACACCGATGCGAATTCGCGGGAGGGAATTCCCAACGTGGTGCGCGAGGCGAAGGTCCGGGTGGTCTCCTCGGGCGCCCCCTCCTTCACGCTCGGCGATTTCGAAACCCCCGCTTCCGCCGTGTTCCTGGATCAGCCGCTGTGCCTGGCGCTCTACGATGTGGATCTGGACACCAGCGACGCCGCCGAAACGGCGACCGTGAAACTCATTTCGCGCTACGTGCAACAGGAGGAAGAAGCCGAGCCGAACGGCGCCGTGGACCTGAAGAAGATCCTGAGTGGCGACGAGGGCCGGCAGTACAAGACGCGCGACGAGATCACCGTGAAACTGACGGAGACCGGCTCCGCCCCCGTGCACAGCGGGCGCTTCACCGGCCGGGTTTCCGTCCAGGCCGTCCAGCCGCACAAGCCCGCCAACCCGGGCGATGACGTGCTGACCTGCGCGGTGGACGATGAAGTCGTCGTCACCTACACGGATGAATTGCACCTCGGCGGGTCCGTGGCCCGCGAGGTCCGGGCGGCGCTGCGGGCGGTCGGCGAGATCGACAACCGCCCGCGGGCCTCGCAGGACGTGGTCGCCGATCCGCTCATCCGCGCCCGGAAGAACCTGGTCGAGGCCTCGGCCTACCTCGAGCTGGCCCGCATTTTCAAGAGCATGGGGCTGGCCAAGGGCGCGAAGCAGAAGTCAATCGAGGGGGTCGATCGCGTCGATGTCATCATCCGCTCGTCCAGCCCGATCCCGTCCGACATCAAGCAGCAGGCGTTCAAGACCAAGTGGGAACTGCACATGGCCGCCGAAGACTACCAGAGCGCGATCGCTACGTGCGGCCTGTTCAACCGCCTCTATCCGGATTCGCCGCTCGTGGACGAAGCACTGATGGGCATCGCCCGCATCCGGATCGAGAACAGGGAGTACACGGCGGCGCTCAGCGTGCTGAATCAGATCCTCGCCCTGTCGAAGTCGCAAGCCAAGGCGGAGGCGCAGTTCCGCATTGCCGAAATCGCCGAGACGATGAACGCGAGCCTGCCCGCGGGCCGCGAGCGGGCCGTTCAGCAGTACAAGCTCTGCGCCGAGCAGTACCCGGACAGCGAGTTCGCCGGCCGGTCCCTGGCCAAGCTGGTGGACTACCACGTGTCAATGAAGGACTTCCTCCAGGCGAACGAAGTGCTGGAGCAGGTGTTCCAGGACTATCCGGATGCGGCCTTTCTGCCGGAGATGCTGCTGCAGTCGGTTCTGGTTGCGTACATCTCCGGCGACTACGCGAAGGCGTGGGACAAGTGCGCGCAGATTCTCTTTGAATATCCGGGCAGCCCGTCTGCGGAGAAGGCCAAACAGATGCTGCCGAGGGTCGAGGCGAAGTTGAAAGCGGGCGGCGGCTCAACGCCGGAGGTAAAACAGCCATGACGAAGTGGACGCACCACATACGGAGAACGATCTGTTCCGGGGCCACCGCGGGCGCGCTGTTCGCCGGAGCCGCAGCGGCACAGACTGCGGCCGTCGCGGAGGATCCGAAAGCCGCGTTCGGGCGACTTGTCGAGAGTGTCCAGCGGGATCCGGCCTCGGCGTCGGCCGAGACGATGGCCGAACTGATGCATCTCGGAAACCGGGCCGGGCAGCCGCAGGCGGCGGCGGCCGTGGTCAAGACGTATCTGGCCGTGCGACGCGATGTCGCCCCGGCGATCCTGCTGCGTTCCGCCGAGACGGCCGAGATGGCCGGCGACCTGCGTTCCGCCGTGGTCCGCTACAAGCAGTACCTCAAGCAGGTTCCGCCGGGCGCAGACACGTCCGCTGAGACGCTGCGGCTGTACTTCCTTCTGGTTGACGGCATGGGCGCCACGGACGACGCCTACCGCTTGATGACCGAGATGGGGAACGCCGCGCGCGCCAGCCTGCCGCTCAAGCGCTACGACGGGTGGTACCTGGCCGAGGCCCGGCGCCGCTCGGACGTCCCGTCCGTGGCCCGCCGGTTGGCCGCCGTCATGGCCGATCAGCAGCCGCTCGAGATGGAGCGCTTGGTGTGCTGGGATCACCTGAAATGGCTGGACCGGACTCTGTCCGAAGCCCGGCCCGAGTATTTTCCGGCGCTGCCGGACTGCCGCCGGATCGCCGGCATGATCCGCGAGAACGACGTCTGGAGCAAAAGCTTCGGCTTCATGACCGCGAACCTGGCCTTCCACGCCGGCGCGGCGGGCAAAGACGTCGCCACCCTCGATCGCGAATTCGGGGCGGTCGCGGCCGCGGCCCGGGCGTATGTCGACGCCGCCCCGACGGCCGAGACCGTACGGGACATTTACTGGACGTTCGCCGGAGGGCTGAACCGCTTCGATGGAAACATCTTCAACGCGCAGAGGGAGGTCAAGGCCTCGCTTTTCCCGTACGCCTTCGGCAAAATGAACGACAAGGAGCGGGCGAACATTCTCGGCTCTGCGCCGAATTGGTACCCCCAGCATTGGATCGGAGCCTTCACGACGCGCGAGCGCTACGGCGAACTGCTCGCCGCCTTCCCGGACCTCTTCCGCAAGTCGCCGGCCTCCGAATGGATTCCCCTGGTCAACGACAGCACCAATCCGGCCGTCTACAAGGCGCTGGCGCCTTTCGCCCAGGGCGTTCCCTCCGGCGATGCGCTGGTCGTCACGGCGCTCGGTTCCCATGACGACCTGTCCGCCTGCTGGCAGCGCGTGATCCAGGACTCCTGGTTCCTGCCCTCGTTCATTCATGTCGGCCTCAACGATGTCATCTGGAACCTGTTTGCCCGCTTCCCGCGCGACGAAGCGCGCAAGCTGCCGGGCGATGCCCGCGAACGCGCCCTCTTCAGGTTCGGGACCGACGTGCTCGCCAAGACGCCGGTGTTCCTGTTTGACGTCGAGTTGGCCCGCCGGTATCTGGCCTGCGCATGGAATTACAGCGGGGCGGACAGCGCGGACAAGACCCGGTTTGCCGAGAGCCTGCGCCTGTTCGACTGGATTCCCTACGCGGACCGCGAAGCCGTATTCGGGGGCGTCAACCGCCAGTTCCGCTCCTGGGCGGAGCAGAGCCGCAACCAGCAGGGTGAGTGCAAGGGTCGGGCGGACGCGGCGGTCCAGGCGCTGGACGCGGCGCGGAAGCAGCGCGAGGACGAGGCGAAAAAGCCGAACGCCAACCTGCAGGCGCTGGACGCCCGGCTGGCTGACCTGACGAAAGCGCTGGACGCCCGGAAGGCCGACCTGGCCAAGGCCGACACCGCCGCGGCCCTGATCAGCGCGCTGGAGGCGGAGTTCAGCAAGGCCCTCGACCCGAAGATCGTTGACCCCGCCAAGGCGCCGAACGATCTGTGCCGCAACCTGGCGCGCGCCGTTCTCGCGGTGAGCGATAGGAACCTGGCGGCCTACCAGGATGCCGCGCGCGCGGCGTATGCCGCGGTGCGCGCGTACCCGGCGCAGAAGACGCCTTTCGGACGCGCGACGGTGCGGTTCCTGATGCAGAACCGCCTGGACGCCTTCGATACGATCGATTTCCAGTGTGAAGTGCTGGCCGACCAGATCGCGCTCGGCTCGCCCGAGAGCGGCAACCGCGCGGCTGCCGAAGCCTACGGCCAGATCGGCGAGGGCCGCCCTTCGTGGGACAAAGCCAATCTCCTGAAGCTCAACGCCGCACTCGCCAAGGGCCTGAGGGATCTGTTCGCGCGCAACCAGCACTCGCCGACGGTGTTCGATTGGTTCCGGGGGGTGCGAAAGTTGGCGCAGGCGATGGACGCCGACCTGGACATCCTGGAGACTCTGCTCACGCGCAAGGAACTGCTGGCCGACAACCCGGATCGCGTTGTGCTGCTGATGTCGCTGGTTCGCAACGAGTTTCCGAAGTTGGCGGAGAAATACCCGCTGGAAACCTGGTTTGACGCGGCGTTCGTCGAGAACGCGCGCCAGCGCCGGTATGTGGACCGGCTGTACTTCGAGTACGGAGGGCGCGATGAGAAGGGCCTGGTGCTCCAGGCCATGGCGGAGATCTTCCAGGGCTACGACCGCCTGCCGTTCGGGTACGACGGCGGAACCGTGGTGTACAACAACCAGGACTGGTTCTGGGATTTGCAGTCCCGCGCGATGAGGGCGCCGCCCGCTGTGCGGGATGCGATGCTGGCCCGGATCGAGTCCTGTTTCGGCAAGACGCGCTTCGACGTCTACGCCAACGGCGCCATGCGCATGGCGATGCTGTCGATCGGCGGCCCGGCCGACCGCAAGCGGTTCTTCGACTCGCTCAACGCCTGGGTGGCGGCGCGCGAACAGGAGCCCGTCCGGGCGGCAACGCAGCCGCCGCTGTCGCCGCTGGCCGTCCTGCGCGGGGCCGACCTGACCGACAGCGAGCTGAATGGGCTGATCCGCCTTGTGCAGCTCGGGCCCACGTGGAACCTCGGGTGGCTCGGCGATCTCGACCGGCTCGTGTACGAAGGGCTGATGGCCAGGCAACGCAGCCGCGAACTGTTCGCCCTGGCGCCGAGCCTGTGGGGCATCGCCCGCTCGCCGTGGGGCGAGGGCCTGCGGGTCCGCGTGGCCGGCTACGCGAACGCCATGGCCGCGGCGGGCCTCACCGACCTCGCGGCGTCCTACGCGGCGGCCGGGATCGAGATCATCGGCGCCGGATTCAAGGAAGAACAGCGCGACGCGATGCTGGCGCTCAAGGCCAAGGCGCTCTCGGGGGTGCTGTCCGTCGTCGCGGTGGACCGCGCCGACCGGCGCTTTCCCCTGTTAAAGGCGCAGGCCGACTACCAGATGGGCAAGTTCGAGGAGGCATGGCAGGGCTACGCGGGCAACCGCGCGCTGTTCGCCCAGGCCTACCGCGAACTCGACCCCGCGTTCAGCATCTGGCTGATCGGCAGGCTCACGGACACCGCGAACTTTACGGAAGCGGAATCCGCGGCGCGCCTGATGATCCAGTGGGTGGACCAGGCCACGCAGAGCTTCGATCCGGAGGACCGGGCGCGCCTGCTGCTGGCGTACGCGCAGATCGCTTTTGCCCGGCAGGAGTACCCGCGCGCCAGCGCCATCTGCGAGCAGGTCGCCTCCGCCAAGGAATTCGAGGAGACAAGCGCCCGGCATGACGCCGATCTGAAGATCGCGGAAATCGAGCGGCTCACCAAGCGCTACGACAAGGCGATCGAACGGCTCGAACGCATGCTGCGCCAGCCGGACGCCTACGTCCAGGCCGAGGCGAACTACGGTCTTGCCCTCGTGAAGTTCGACCAGGAGGAGTATCCCGAGTCGCGCTCCTACGTCGGCAAGGTGCTTGCGATCTCGCCCTCGCATCCCAGCGCGCGCATCCTCGAGGGCAAGTTGAATCTGAAGATGAAGAAGCTCGTCGAGGCGACGGAGGTCCGCGTCGGCCTCTCCGCCAGCCAGCAGACCATGCTGCCGGGCAAGCCGCTGAAGATCAGCCTCGAAGACCCGAGCCTGAGCATCGTCGGGAAGTCGGTCAACATCGAAATCAAAGCCTGGACGGATTCCGGCGACGAGGAACTCTTCCTGCTGCTGCCGTTCGGCGACTCTAAGACGAAGTTTGAGGGGTCGATCCCGACGGCCCTGGGGGAGACCCGCAAGGGGGACAGGACCCTGCAGGTGCTGGGCGGCGACGTCGTGCGCTACGACTTCTCCGACACTTTCAAGCGCGCCAACAAGATCGCGGGGCGTGAGCCGGTGAGCATCCGGGTGATCGCGGACGGGGAACTCTTCGTCTCGTCCGGCCGGATCGCCTCGAAGGACGAGCAGGAGCAACGCCGGCTCGATGACCTGATTCGCGCCCGCCTCAAGGCCGAGTCCGCGATCGAAAACGCGGTGGCCCTGAGCACGATCCGGGCGGACGACGAGGTCAAACCCGGCAACCAGATCAACGTTCGGGTGGTGGATCCGGACGAGAGCGTCTCGACGAACAAGGACACCGTCAGCGTGAAGGTGACCACGTCCAGCGGCGACCGCATCGCGCGTGTGCCGCTGGTGGAAACCGGTCCGTATTCGGGGGTCTTCGAGGGGTATATCCAAACCGCCTCGGCTCAGGCGACGGCCTTTGCCTCCGACTCCGACGAGGGCAAGGACCCGAACTTCGCCATTACCGGCGCGGAGTATCCGCCGTGGGTCGCCCTTCCGGACAACCGCCGGCCGAAGTCCTTCAGCGTGGATCTGAACAACAACTGCGCGCTGGGCGCGATGAAAATCGCGTCGGATGTGCCGGGGCGAAAACTGAAGAAGTTCATCCTGCAGACCGCGTCGCGCGGTTCCAACTTTGTGGCGGTGTGCGCATGGCCCGAGAACCTGAAGGCGTGGACCGGGGCGGGGCTGATGGAGGTCGTCCGCTATGCCGACGCCACCAGGCCGCCGGCGTCGCTACGCGACTTCCTGGAGTATCTCGACGTCGGCCACGCCGTCGCGGGATGCGAGAAGATATCGGTTGTGCCGCCGCCACTGGACGTGGCGTGGGACAACACCGTCAGCGGGCTCGGCGACCGCCTGAGACTGGCGATGGAAGGAGCCAACAGTTGGTACCTCGGGCACGTGCAACTGGCCTTCTACCAGGACGCGCGCCAGAAGCGCACCTTCCGCCTGGCGCCGCTGGACCTCGGCGCGGCCAGGGGCAGTGACCTGATCGTCACCCTGAACGGCGCTGTGGGCCGCCATCCCCGCGAGGTGACGCAGTCCCTGGGCAAGGGCATGCACCGCCTGGACATCTACTTCGCCGCGACGCGGAAGGCCGGCATCCGGTTCTGGTTGGAGACGGATACGACGGGCCCGGTTCCGCAGGCCGTCAAGTGCACGCCGGAGATGTTCACGACGCCCGCCAACGTCGATGCCCGGGAACTGCAGGCCATCGCGTTCCAGCCGGCCGCGATCACCAGCGCGGCCGACAACGGCCTGTTTACGGTGACGTTCAACTCCAACACCGTGGCGCGGGCGATCCGGCTGTGGATGCTGGATTTCGAGGCGGACGCCCCGGCGATCCGCAAGATCGCCCTCGCGGACTCCGCCGGCAAGGCGATTCTGCCTACCGCGCAGGACGTGGTGAAGCTGCGCGAGAACGACCTGCTCGAGATCGTGCCCGGCGACCGCGTTACGGTCAGTTACGAGGATCCGAACTTCCTTAACAAGGAGCGGCGCTTCAGCGAGGCGTTCATGAACGTGACGTATAACAACGCCACGCTGAGCGCCTGCTTCATCGAGTCGGAACCGGACAGCCGGGGTATCCGCACCGCGCGCTACATTCCCATGCGCCGCTTCAAGCCGGGTGACGCGGTCAACGTTATCATCCGGGACCCGGATTGCGATACCACGGACCAGCCGGATGTGGTCAAGCTTCGGGCCGCGGTCGGCGAGCGCAGCGTCGTTGTGGACGCGCTGGAGACCGAGGTTCACTCGGGGAGCTTCTTGGCCAGGATCTTTCCGGTGACGAACGGCCCACAGCGCGCTTCCGAAATCCAGATCCGGCCGGGCGAGGACCTGACCCTGTCGTACCTGGACGCGGAGAACACCGATCCCGGCATCCCGTGGAACCGGACCTGCACGCTGGAGCAGATCTACTACTCGACACCGGAGATCCGGACTTACGAGTACGCGTCCCGGCTGCTGACCGACCGCGAAGCGGCGGACATCCAGAGCCGCCAGGAGAGCGCCAAGCAGACCAAGCCGACCGAGGAGTTTGTGCCGCCGCGGCGTTCCATTGCGGTGGTGCGCCCCGAGGCCGTTACGAACGCCGGGTCCCGCGTGCTGCTGGGATGCCCGCTAGTCGTGGAAATCACGCATCCGGAGATGGCGCAATCGCCGATCAGCCGGGCGGCGATCTTCGTGCAGACGTTGAGCGGCCGCAAGGCGTACGGCAAGCCGCCCGAGGGGGAATTCGACATCAACGTGCCGGGCACGGTCAAAGTCGAGGCGCCGCCGAACGATCGGGTGTCGATTCAGCCGCCGCCGGGCTACAGCGACGTCACGGTGCCGGCGCTGGCCGCCGAGGAGAACGCGCTGGATGAAGGGCGTTTCACCTTTGTCGTGCCGGTCAAGCCGGGCGCGACGCCCGCCCGATCGTTGGTCGATGCCAAGCCGGAAGGCCGGCCGGCATTGACGCGCGCGACGGCGGCCAACGCGGATTCCGACTGGGAAGAGGTCAAAATCAGCGTGACCGCCTTCAACGAGTCGGGGAAGCCGCAGGGGATGAGCCAGACCCTCATGGCGCCGGTGCTGCGCGTGCGAGGGGATGACACGCTGTTCGTCGGCTACGCGTACCGGGACAAGGACGGCAGCAACCGGTGGATGACAGCTTCGGCCACGCTGGCGTCGGATCCCTTCCTGGACGTGATGGACCGCCGGTACCGCGAGGCGGTCACGAACCTCCACGTCGGCGAAACCCTCTACCTGCGGCTGATTCACCCCAGCCTGGACCGCTCCGACGAAAAGGACTCCGCCAGCGTGCGGATCCGGTCCTCCTCCGGCCAGACGGAGACGCTGACCCTGTCGGAAACCCTCGGGCACTCCGGCGTGTTCAAGGGCCTGTCCCAGGTGGTCTACACCGGCGACCCCACGGCGAGCAACGCCGCCGCGGCGGTGCGGGTGAACTACGGCGACACCCTCGACCTGGCGTATGCGCCGCCCGACGTCACCCAGGCGCTGACGCGGACGGTGGCGGTGTACAAGGGCGATGACGGCGTCGTGCTGCCCTTCACGAAGCGCTTCAAGGAGCCGTCAATTGCGGTTCAAACGCAGTTCACGGTGGCCGAAGCCTATTTCGAGATGGCCAAGAAGCACCGGGAAATCGGCCAGGAAGAGCTCGCGCGCCGTGAGATTGGACAGGGGAAGAAACTGCTCGAGGAAGCGATCCGCGACTATCCCCATACCGAGGCGCGGGCTCAGGCCGAGTACCTGCTCGCGGACCTTGCACTGGAATTCGGGGGGCAGGTCCAGAACCCGGAGCAGAAGACGAAGTACTATCTGGAGGCCGTCAGCCGATTCACCGAAATCGTGGCTAGTTACCCGGACAGCCCCTATGCGCCCAAGGGTCAGTTCAAGAAGGCGCTGACCTACGAGAAGATGGGCCGGATCGACGAGGCGTGCGAGGAGTACGTCAAGCTGTCCTACCGCTACCCGGACAACGAACTGGTGGCCGAGACCATCGCCCGGCTCGGGCAGTACTTCCTGGCCAAGGGCAAGAGCTATGAGGAGAAGATGAAGGCGCAGACCGATCCCGTCGCACGCGAGCGGACGCGCATGGATGCGTTCGAGATGTACAAGACGGCGGCCCAGGTCTTCGGCCGGCTTTCCCCCCGCTTCCCGGACCACCGGCTCGCGGGCAAGACGCTGGTGCTGTCGGGCCAGTGCTACATGCGGGCGGAGGACTACCCCCGCGCTATCGAGGTGTTCAAGGGCGTCGTCGAGGCCAAGAAGGCGGAGCCGGACCTGATCGCCGAGACGATGTACTGGTGCGGCGACAGCTACATGAAGGCCACGGGAGGCGTCGGTGGTGATCCGGTGGTCGAAGCCTACCGCATGTTCAAGAAGCTGACCTGGGACTATCCGGAAACGGTCTGGGCCAAGTACGCGCGTGGCCGGCTGACCGAGCCGGCGCTGGCGCGAGCCGACGAGGAGGCCGCCAAGTGATGGGCCGGCGCGTGGCGGGGGGCTGGCGGGGACGGTGGCGGGCGCGCCGCGCGCCGACGGCGGCGGAGCGGGGGCTGCTGGCCGCGGCCGGCGCCGACGAGGCGGCGTCGCTGGTGCTCACGCAATCGCGGGTCGACGTCGGGCACTGGCTGGGTCGCGGCAGGATATGGGCGGCCTGCCTGCCGGATGCGCTGCTGCTTGTGGCGGCTGGCACACGGTCCCACGTGGAGCGGGTGCCGTTCGGACAGCTGGGCATGACCGTATACAACCCGATGACGGGCGAACTGGTCCTTCTTCCCGCGCCGGAGGTGCGGCAGCGGTCGCTGCGGCTCGCGCCGGCGGATGGCTGGCGATTGCTGGAACAGATCAAACAGAAGGAGAGTAGTCATGCTTGAGATCATCATCAAGGGCGGATCCATGATGGTTCCGCTGGTCGCGGAAAGTGTGCTTGCTCTGGGCATTGCGCTGGACCGGTGGCTGGCGTTCCGGCGCGACGCGAAGATCGATGTTCGAACCCTCCGCGCCAAAGTGTTGCGGCTTCTCGGCGAAGGACGGCTGGCGGAGGCGGCGGACCTCTGCGCCAGCACGCCGGGCCCGGTCTCGGCCGTCCTGCTGGCTGGCATCCAGGCCTACGCACGGCACTCGAAAGTGACGCAGCGCGCCGAAACGCTCCGCCCGCTGGTCGAGGACGCGCTCGAGGATTATGCCTTCACGGCCATGCGCGCGGTCGGCATCCGCATGAACGTACTCTCGTTCATCGGCACGTCGGCGCCCCTCTTCGGGATGACCGGTACCGTCACGGGCATGATCAAGTCGTTCAACGCCATTGCCGGCGCCGGGGCGCTGGAAGGCGGCATCGTGGCGGCAGGCATTGCCGAGGCCCTTATCACCACCGCGGCCGGACTGTTGATCGCCATGGGCGCCGTGATCCCGTACCACTAATTCACCTCGCGCACCGACGCCATCGAACAGGAGATCCACGAAGCCGGCGCGGAACTGCTGGATTTCGTAACGCTGAAGCACGCGGCCGCCCAGTAGCGGAGAAAGGGTGGCGGAGATGGCCTGGAAGCGTGAACGACGCAAGCGGGATACGGTGGTGCCGACAGACTCCCTGTCGGATGTCGCCTTCCTGCTGATCATCTTCTTCATCCTCACGACCTCGATCCGGCGGCTGACCGGCTTTCAGGCCGATATACCGTCCGCCGAGCGCGCGAACCAGTCGCAACAGATGGAGAAGATGCCGAGCCTCAAGCTGACCGGGGGGAACATGACGTGGAATGACCAGCCGGTGGACGCGAACCTCCTGCGCGCCAAACTCGCCGAGTTGCAGCTTGCCTCGCGCGCGGAAAGTGAGCGGGTCATTGTCGTGGAGGCCAGCGGGCGGGTTCCCTACCAGCAGTACTTTGAGGCTCTGTCGGCCATCAGCGGCGCCGGCGGCGTGGTGGGGATCCTCTCCGAGGAGCGGGGGGCCAGGAAATGAAGATGCCCCGCCGCCGCCGCCCCGAGATCGCCGTGCCGACCGCCAGCATGGGCGACATCGCCTTCCTGCTCACCATTTTCTTCATGGTCTGCAGCAACTTCGCCAAGGAGTCCGGCATCAAGTGGACGGAGCCGCACGCGCCGCAGTTGCGCGTGATCAAGGAGAGCAAGGTCTCCGTGTCCATAGATGCGGAAGGCCAGATCTACCTCCAGGGGCAGCCGATCCCGGACGCCGACTCGGTGGAGTCCGGTGTGGCCGCGCTGTTGCAGCGGCGTGGCGATTCGGATGAGAGTCTGGTGATGTTCAAGTGCGACCAGGCAGTGGATAAAGAGGTTTTCGAGCCCGTGATCGCGGCCATTGCCCGGGCGGGCGGCGTCATGGTGGCGGTTGGCGAAGAGCATAAGGCGCCGTAATGGCGGCGCCACAATCGGAAAGGATAGG
>Ga0194111_10005574_pt1 | contig 14444 bp, 9 predicted proteins | sample TA2KigC300mmetaG_FD_146194 | JGI IMG/M metagenome (GOLD analysis project Ga0194111, IMG submission 146194) | Freshwater microbial communities from Lake Tanganyika, Tanzania - TA2015033 Kigoma Deep Cast 300m | ecosystem: Environmental > Aquatic > Freshwater > Lake | place: Tanzania: Lake... | reverse complement strand
GGATGGCGGAGCATATGCTGATCCTGCGGTTCACGTCGCCGCGGGGCCGCAAGTTCCACATCGCAGCCGCGTTCCCGTCGGCCTGCGGCAAGACCAACCTCGCCATGCTGCAGCCCACGATCGAAGGCTGGAAGTGCGAGTGCATCGGCGACGACATCGCATGGATGAAGATCGGGCCGGACGGCCGTCTGCGCGCGATCAACCCGGAAGCCGGCTTCTTCGGCGTCGCGCCGGGGACGAGCTACAGCTCCAACCCGAAGGCCATGGATACGATCAAGGAGAACTGCATATTCACGAACTGCGTTCTCACGGACGACGGCGACATCTGGTGGGAGGGCATGGACAAGCCCTGCGCGCACGGGATTGACTGGAAGGGGCAGGACTGGACCCCGGCCAAGGGCGAGAAGGGCGCGCATCCGAACGCGCGTTTCACTGCCCCGGCCCGCCAGTGCCCGGTGATCTGTCCGGACTGGGAGGATCCCGCCGGCGTGCCGATAGACATATTCGTGTTCGGCGGCAGGCGCGCGCACGTCATGCCTCTGGTGCATGAGGCGTTCGACTGGGACCATGGCGTGTTCATGGGCGCGACGGCGGCAAGCGAACCCACCGCCGCGGCGCTCGACGTGAAACACCACCTCCGCCGCGACCCGATGGCGATGCTGCCGTTCTGCGGCTACAACGTTGCCGACTACTGGGCGCACTGGTTCAAGATGGGCGACAAGCTCGGGAAGAACGCGCCGCACATCTTTTACATCAACTGGTTCCGCAAGAGCGAGGACGGGCGCTGGCTGTGGCCGGGCTTCGGCGACAACAGCCGCGTGCTGAAGTGGATGTGCGAGCGTGTCGAGGGCAAGGCGAAGGGAGTGGAGACGCCGCTCGGGCGCATGCCCGCGGACGGAGAGCTCGACCTTACCGGCCTGAAGATCGCGAAGGCGGACATGGACGAGCTCCTGCGCGTTGACAAGGCTGCGTTCAGGGCCGAGTTCGAGGACCTCGACGAGTACATGGCCCAATTCGGCGCCCGCGTGCCGGAGCGCATGAAGAAGCAGGTTGTGGCCTACAAGAAGCGCATGGGGTGAAACGCCGGGGTCGTTCTCAGCGCTGTTTTGCAGCGTCTCAACTGTCCGCTGAACTGAGACAGTGACAGAGGCAGCCGCCCAGCCGTTAACGGTATGGCGGCTGTCCTCTTTAACGGTCAAGCGGTTGCAATACACGGTTTTGCAGGACTTTTCCTTCATCGCGAAGTTGTGCCGCTGTGAAGAGATTGTGAAGCCCTGCGCGATTGCGCCGGGTGGCACGTGCAGTGCTATTTACTGGCTCGGCCTGAGGCTGGTAGGAGACAGCCGGGACGCCAACAGAAAATGATGGATCAGTCCTTCGGTCCTACTGGCCAATTGGCAACTGGTCAAAAGGCCAGCGGAGAAAGCCACGTCTTCGGACGTGGCTTTCTCATTTCGGTGCCTGCACAGAACGGGGTTGCATTCAACGTTGGGCATGACAGGGTCGGACCCTGATCGCCGCTGCTCGTTATAGTCTCACCTCCACTCCTCAATGAGCTGGCGTGACCTTCCCGGCCGTTTCAGTTCGGTCTTGCACGCGTGTGGCGTTGAAAGCATGCTCGGCGGCATATGAACGGCGATCCGCAACCTCTTCTGCTTGAGCCGGCCTATGTCTCGTATCTCTGGGGCGGATCGCGTCTGCGCGAGGAGCTGGGCCGGAAGCGTGCGCCGGCCCGGTGTGCCGAGTCATGGGAGGTGTCCGACCGTGATGAAGGCATGAGCACGGTCGCCGACGGGCCTCTTGCCGGAACAACTTTGAGAGAGCTTGTCGAGAGATGGGGCGCCGGCCTCGTCGGAAGCGCGGCACCGGACAGCGGGAGGTTCCCGCTGCTGGTGAAGCTGATAGACGCGCGCCTGCGGCTCAGCGTGCAGGTGCATCCGGATGACGCCTCCGCCGTCGCCTGTGGCGGAGAGGCGAAGACCGAATGCTGGCATGTTCTCGACTCGGCAAAAGGCTCGAGCATTTTCGCCGGCCTCAGACCAGGGGTGGACGAGGCTGAGTTCCGCGCAGCGCTGGATGAGAAGCGTGTCGGCGAACTTCTGAATGTGATACCCGCAGGACGGGGAACAACGATCTTTGTGCCCGGCGGGCTCGTGCATGCGATCGGAGAAGGCTGCCTGATCCTTGAGGTGCAGCAGAACTCGAACACCACCTACCGCGTGTATGACTGGGATCGCGTCGGCGCCGACGGCAAGCCGCGCGAACTGCATGTGGAAAAGGCGATGTCGGTGATCGGGTGGAAACTGCCGCAGCCGGCGCCGGTTCCCTCTCCGCCCGCTGGCGAAGGCAACTCGACCGTGCGGCTGGTGTCATGCCCGCACTTCACGCTGGAGGCGGTGTCGCTGGCGGACCGGATGCCGGCCGGGCAGAGGGGAACCACGTTCGCCGCGTACTTCGTTTCGAGCGGGCGTGTCGGGATACGCGCCCGGGACTGCGAGGATCTGGTCGCCGAACGCGGCGCGACATTCCTTCTGCCCGCCGCGCTGGATGACTGCACGCTCGTGCCATTTGGAGGCCCGGCGCGCCTGCTGCGCGCTGCTCTGCCGGGTTGATGGCGCCGCGCGCCGGGGCGCGGGAACGGGTGCCAGGCACTACGCCGCGGCAAGCGGGGAGGCGTGGAGGATGGTGTACTCCGGGCCTTCCGGACGCAGCGTGCTGCGCATCAGGACGATTCTGCTGATCAGGCTTTCGCCGAACACGTCCTCGCGATGCTTTTCCAGAGCTTCCACGACTGACCTGATGCCGGTGGATGAGCGGCTGCGGCCGATGGTGATGTGCGGCGTCCATGCCCGTTCCTCCGGCGGGAATCCGAGCGCCTCGCATGCCGCGGCGACGCGCCGCTGAAGCCGCGCGAGCGCGCCGGCGCCTTCGCCGATACCGGCCCATATGACGCGGGGCGAGTCAAGTCTGCCGAAAGCGCCCAACCCGCACACGGTGCAGCGCAGCGGAGGTGCAAGCACAGCGGCGGCGTCGAGCGCAGGCGCCAGGTCGGCCACGCGCGCGGCAAAAACGTCGCCAAGAAAGAACAGCGTGATGTGAATGGCGTCCGGCTGCACCCATTTCATCCGAGCGGGCAGTCTGGCCAGTTGAGAGACAAGCCGCGCGAGCGCGGCCCGCGGCTGAACACCCAGTTCCGCCGCAACGAACAGCCGGAATACGCGCTGGTCAGAGTTCATACAACTTCGGGTCCCTGCTCGGGCCGGGGGGGCGTCTGCGCTGTCTGCGCCGGGGAGCGCCATCAGACACCTGGAACGGCTCTTCGCTCTCCATGACGTCGCCGAGGTCTGCCTCGACCGATTCCGGGTCTTCGCCTGCTTCCATGCGGCTTATGGCCTCATCCATCCCGGCGCCGAACTCCATGCCGGTCATCCTGGAGAACTTCCGCATGAGGTCGGCGGCCTGCTTCGGGTTGTTCTCGTCAATCCTCTCTGCCTCGCCCGCGAGCGCTTCGATGGCGCGCTCCATCCTGGCGTCGTCAATCGGCAGGTCGCCGTCGCCGCCTTCCTGCGCGTGGCCGGTCATGGCGAAAGCGGATATCTGTTTCTCCATGCTTCCGCCGCAATGCGGGCAGGCTGGTTTGCGGGATGTTCCCGCGCTCCGGGCGAAGAAACTGCACAGAACATTGCAGCGCGCGCAGAGGAATTCATAGATCGGCATGGTCTGGACTCTCCTTCTGGATCAAGTTGTCTTTGCCGGCGCGCAGTCTTCCACGAGCCCGGCTATCCGTGCTGCGGCGTCGGCCGGGCCTGACGCCAGACGCGCCTTCATATTGGCCAGTCGCGGCCTGTCGTGCAAGACCGCGGTCAGGAGCGCGGCAAGTGACGCGGCGGTGAGGTCGGCCTGGTTCTGCAGCAGCATTCCGCCGTTCGCGGCGGCGGCACGGGCATTTGCCGTCTGGTGATCGCGCGGGGCGCCGGGCAGCGGCACAAGAAGGGCGGGGAGGCCGGCGGCGGCCAGTTCCGCGCACGACGCGCCGCCGGCGCGGCAGACGGCGAAGTCGGCTGAAGCGTAGGCGAGCCCCATATCCGAGAGAAACTCGATCACGCGCGCTTCCACGCCGGAAGCGGCGTAGGCTGCGCGCACCGTCTCTCCGTCCTTCGCGCCGGTAAGGTGGATCAAGCGAGGGCGTTTGTCAGGCTGCATTGCGGCGATTGCCTGTACGCAGAGCATGTTCAGCGCGTGTGCGCCCTGGCTTCCGCCCATGACGAGGAGAGTGGGGCTGGCTGCATTGTCATGATCCGGAAACGGGCGCAGGTCCAGCGGACGGACCGGAAACCCTGTGACCGCGGTGCGGCCGCGAATGCCGGCCGCCGCTTCCGGGAAACTCAGCGCGGTGACTTGCGCGAAGCGCGAAAGGAACGAAGTTGCCCGGCCCGGCACGGCGTTTGCCTCGTGAAGGACGACGGGAACGCGCAGGCGGCGCGCGGCGAGGACTGGTCCGACGGAACCGTAGCCGCCCATGGCCAGCAGCGCATCCGGGCGTGAGCGCGACATGAGTTTTCTGCATGTGCACGCAGCCCGCAGCATGGCCATTGCCGCCGTGAAGACTCTCAACGAGGCGCGAGTCGGCATGCCGGCGGAGGCAACGCATTCGGTTGCGCCGCCCCAGTGTTCAACTATCCATGCCTCCGCCGGCCGGCCGGAGAGCCAGAGCACGACCTCGTGGCCGCGTTCCCTCAGCGCCTTGCCGACAACGATGCCGGGGAGCATATGTCCGCCCGTTCCCCCGCATGCAATCCCGATCCTCATGACTTCTCCCTCTTCGCAGGCCCGTACTGTCAAACTTGACGGTACGTTTGCCTATCTAACACTTGTTTTGCCAGGGGGGTAGCAGTCGCGCTGCCTTCTCCCCTTTTTTTGCTCCCCATTTCGGTCAACGAGAGCGGGCGACGCGAACGGTGGACGAGTGCGATGTTCACTACTCGTTGGCCGCTCTCGTCGCCGCCTCCTCCCGTCTTCCGAAGATGTGCCGCACATCCTCAACCACCATGTAGAGCGACGGCACGAGTATCAGCGAGATGAGCGTGGCGAAGAGGATGCCGAACCCGAGCGAGATAGCCATCGGGATCAGGAACTTTGCCTGCCGCGACGTTTCCATTATCATTGGCGCCAGTCCTCCGAACGTGGTCAGCGTCGTGAGCAGGATAGGGCGGAATCGCTGAACGGCGGCGGAGACGACCGCATCGTGCGCCGTGTCGTGGTATGCGCGCCTTTCGTTTGCGAACGTGATGAGAACAAGCGCGTCGTTCACGGCCACGCCGCTCAAGGCGAGCATGCCGATGACGCCCATCATGGTCATGGAGTACCCGAGCAACAGATGTCCCAGGATCGCGCCGATGATGCCGAACGGGATGCTGGCCATGACGATCAGCGGTTGTGAATAGCTTTTGAACGGGACCGCCAGCAGCGCGTAGATGGCAAGCAGAACCAGCGGGATGGTAATCGCCATGCTGCCAAAGCTCTCCCGCGTATCGGCTTCGCGTCCTTCGTAGCTGTAGTCCAGACCAGGGAACTGCTGGACCAGCCCGGGGAAAAACTCGGCATCAAGCCTGGCCATCACCTCGCCAGCCTTTGACTTCGGGCGCACGTCGGCAACCACGTTGAGCGTGCGCATGCCGTTGTGGCGGTTGATGGTGGTATAGGACGTTCCGACATTGATGTTGACGGCATCCGAGAGCATCACATCGCCGCCATCCCGGGTTTGCAGGATGAAGTTCTCGAAGTGGTACTGACGTGTGCGTTCGCTCTCGGGAAGCCGGACCTTGACCTTCACTTCGTTGCGGCCGCGCTGCTGACGAAGCACCTCTGTTCCCTCAAATGCCGCGCGGACCTGGCGTCCCACATCTTCAGCCGTGAGTCCAAGGCTCAACGCTTCCGGCCGCATGGTGAAATCAAACTGAGCTTTACCCTCCTCAACGCCGTCGTCCACATCATGGACGAGGGAATACCGGCCCAACTCCGCCGCCAGCGTACGGGCGGCGTTCTCGAGAGTGGTTACGTTCTGGTGCCGCAGTTCCACGGTCAGCGCCGGGCCTCCGCCGGGACCACCTTCATCTGACGCGTACCTGATGAAGCGCACACCCGGGATGTCGCCTGCTTTTGCCCGCCAGGCCTTTACGAAGGTCTCGGTGCCCATGATCCGGTCCCGGACTTCCGGATCGGCAAGATACACGCGCACGTTGGCCACGTGACTTCCGCCACGCCCGGTGTCGGAGAAGATACCTTCGAGAAGTTCAGGGCGGCCGGTTTCCTCGACGACGTCACGCGCCGCGCGCTCGAGGCGCGCGGCGACCGACCTGGTGGAGTCGACCGGGGACCCGAATGGGAGCGTGGCGGTGGCCGTCGCGAAGTCGGACTCCGTGGTCGTGAACATCGAGAAGCCCATGCGTCCGCTTGCCCAGTATCCGCCGACGAGCAGAAGGAGTGCGATCGCAGCCGCCACCACAACATACCGGTGCGACAGGCAGAATTCGAGGAACGGGCCGTACTTCGTCCGCACCCAATTGCGGAAGGCGTGGCTGAACCGCTGCTGGCCCCGGTGCAGCCATCCGGACAGGCCTCTCGGTTCCCGCCTGCGGCCGTGACTCAGATGAGCGGGCAGAATGTACAGACTCTCGATCCATGAGATGGTGAAAACACAGATGACGACAATGGGCAGCATTCCCATGATCCGTCCCAGCATTCCCGGCAGGAGAAGGAGCGGGATGAACGCCACGATGTTCGTCAGAATGCTGAAGCCGACGGGCGAGCTAACTTCCCGAGCGCCCCTGATGGCGGCCAGGATCGGGCTGAGTTTTTCCTGCTGGTAATGGTAGATGTTCTCGCCGACCACGATGGCATCGTCAACCACGATTCCGAGCGCCAGAATGAAGGCGAACATCGTGATCATGTTTATCGAGAGCCCCGCCACCGGCATGAGAAGCATGCATCCCAGAAAAGAAACGGGAATGCCCATCATGACCCAGAATGCCAGGCGCATCTCCAGGAAGAGCCCCAGGATCAGGAAGACAAGAACCAGTCCCAGCGCCCCGTTACGCAACAGGAGCTGGGCGCGTTGGGAGAAGACCTCCGTCATGTCTCTCAGGATCTTGATCTCAACCCCCTCCGGAAGCTGTTCATTGATCTGGGGCAGAATGTCGGCGACGGCCGCGGCGATGCTCGATGGCGTCTGCTCACCCACGCGGAAGATCTCGAGCATGATGGACAGTTGCCCATCGTAGGTGGCAAACCGGTCAGTATCCTCGAATCCGTCGATGACTGCGCCCAGCTCGCCCGCGTTGAGAACGGTGCCATCCTCGGAAGCCAGCACGGGCGCGCGGGCGAAGTCGGTTCCGTAGTCCCGACGCTCCTGCATGCGGAGCAGGGTCTCGCCGCTGTCAGTCTTTATGGCGCCGCCTGAAATCTCCCGTGACTGGGTCTTGATGGAAGAAGCCACGGACTGATGAGTGAGCCCATGCCGCCGGAGTTCGTCCTGAGGAATTTCGATGCTGATTTCCAGGTCGCGGGTGCCGGTGAGATCAACTTGCGTAATGTCAGGGCTCTGGAGGAGGCGATCTCTAACCTGCTCGGCGAGCCCGCGCAGTATCGTTTCGGGCACATCGCCGTAGAGAACCAGCGTCATGGTGTCGCGCCGGCGGGCTGCCAGGGCCACCACCGGACGTTCGGCCCCATCCGGGAAAGTCGTGATCCGGTCGACTTCGCTCTTGATGTCCTGGTAGATCTTGATGGGGTCGAGGCCCTCCATGAGTTCCGCGCTCACCGTTGCGCGGCCGTCCTGGGCCCTGGATGAAACCTCGTCAACACCTTCCAGCCCGCGCACGGCCTCTTCGACGACCAGGCAGACGCTTTGCTCCATCTCCTCCGGCGTGCCCCCGGGATAGGATACGGTAATGCTGACGACATCGGCCGTCATGTCAGGGAAGACTTCCTGCGTGATCGACTTGAAGGCCGCGAATCCACCGACCAGGCACAGAAGCATCAGCAGGTTTGCCGCCACGGGGTTCCGGGCCATCCAGGCGATGGGGCCCCTGGCGCCGTCCAGAAGCTCGTCTTGCATCTACTTCCCCTCCCCGGACGGTTGCTGGCCGCCGTGTGGCCAGCTGTCCGCCGACGCGCGCGGGCGCTTTTCCGCGCCGGAATCCGGGGGCTGTTCAGGAGCTGCCGTCCGGGCCAGGCGCCGCAACTGCATGCCGTTGACGGCAGCGGCCAGATCGGTCGTGACGAGTTCGAGTCCGGGGTCGGCGACAACCCGTACAAGCACTTCATCGGCATACCCGTGCAGCAGGTCGGCGGGAAGAATGCGGAGCCTGTCTTCCCGGTCAACCATCCAGACCACGTTGCCGTCACGGAAGAACCGGCGTGGGATCAGTGAAACGTCTTCAGCCATCTTGCCCTCTATGCGGACGCGCACGACCTCATTCAGCAGCATCGGGCGGCCCCTGGCGTGGTCGCAGGGCGCTGCGACGGTCAGCAGCAGGCGCGCCATGCGTCCCTTCTCCGTAAGATCCGGCAGCAATGTGAACGTCTGAGCCTCGCGGACCGTGCCATCGGAAAGCGCGATCGTGGCGCGGTACGGCGTTCGGCCAAGATCGGGCAGCGAGCCAAGCGCGCTCAGGGGTATGGACGCACGAACGAAGTACCGGTCGGTGGCGGTCAGTTCGAAGAGCGTCTTCCCGGGTTGGGCGTAGTCGCCGACATCGGCGTCGCTGGTTACGACTACGGCGTCGAACGGAGCGCGGATCTTTGTCCGTTCCAGAGTGAGCCTGGCATTCTCGACGGCGAGCTCGGCGCTTCTGACCGCGGCCCGTGCCGATTTGAGTTGCGGTTCGCGCAGGACGAGATCGGTGTAGGCGTTTGTTTCCTGAAGGCCCATGAGATCGTGCTCGTGGCGAACCGCGTCCTGCTGTCCCTCCTCGATGCGCAGGTTGCTCTGCGCCGTCTGCAGGCCGGCTTCAGCTTTCAGGAGCGCAAGGCCGTAGTCTGCCGCCTCGATCTCGACCAGGACCTCGTCTCTGCCCACACGTTCGCCTTCGACCAGGCGGGCGTTGACCGCGACGATGCGGCCCGGGACTTCAGGCTGGACTGCCGCTGTCTTGTCCGCGACTACGGTGCCCAGGCATTCGACGACGAGCGGTTGGGATGACACCGCAAGGGGTATGGTTTCAACAACCGGGACCATCGAGGACATGGGGCGCTGTCCGGCCTGTGGCCTTGTCTTCACGAAGAAGACGGCGGCGGCCAGGCCGCCGGCGATGAGCGCGATGCCGATGACAGATCCGAGAACTCGTTGCGTCGGTTTCATCATTGCAGTTGTTCCTCCAAAATGGATGCCCAATCGCCGCCGAGCGCGCGGTAAAGCTGAACACGGTCAGAGAGCAGCTTCGCCCTGGCCTGGACGAGCGCGATGTCGAGTGACTCCCGCGACGTGATCGCCGTCAGCGTGTCAAGATACGGCAGAATGCCGCGCTCGTAGCGGCGGATGGAGTCAGTTTCTGTCTTCCGGGCGGCGGCAAGCTGCTTTTCGATCGCATCAACGTATTCCGCCTGATGCTGCTCGCTGCTGAGGGCAGTTTCCGTCTCCCTGACGGCTTCAAGAACAGCAAGGCGATAGGCGGCGAGACGCTCCCTTGACACTGCCAGGGCGCGGTCCGCCTCTGCTCTCCTCGCTCCGCCGTCGAGAAGCGGGCCCAGCAGGCCCGCAGCAAGGTTGGACGCCCAATCGTCGAAGAGCAGGTCCAGGTCCTCGCCGCTGGTGGCATGCGAGCCCGTGAGGGTGATGGCCGGCAAGCGCGCCGCTCGCGCCGCGCCGACATTCCAGTCCGCCGCTTCGAGTGTCAGGCGGGCTGCCTGGACATCCGGCCGGTTCCGGACCACATCCGCCGGCAGGCCGGCCGCGGGGCGATCCGGCAGCCGCGGAAGGGGCTCAGGCGCCAGTCCGAGATTTGTTCCGGCAGGCTTTCCCAACAGAATCGCCATGCTGTGTTCAAGGCTCTTGAGTGCTGACCTGACGGGCGGCAGTTTCGCTTCCGCGGCAGCCACTTGCTGGCGTTGCTGCAACACGGAAAGAGAGGGCGATTGCCCTGTCCTGTATCGGGCCTCCACCGCGTTGAGTCGGTCGCGACTCGATCTGAGCTGGCTCTCGCAGATCGCCAACGTCCGGCTCTGTGCCAGCCAGTTGAAATAGGTTTCCGCCAACTCGCCTGAGATCGTCATGGCGGCTGTCTGGATGTCGAACCGGGAAGCCTCCAATTCCGCCCCGGCGGCTTTCCGCCTGGACCGTACTCTGCCCCATAGATCGATTTCGTAACTCGCATGGAGTCCGAACGAATGGCTTGTCTCGGTTGCTGACCCCTGCGCATTCGGATCACCCCATGCCGAAGTCGCCTGTACGTTGAGGCTCGGTATGGTGTCAGCGCCGCTTTTGCGTGCCGCCGCCTCCGCCTGTTCCAGACGCGCCGCCGCACGTTCCAGCGTCAGGTTTCCGGCAAGAGCATCGGCCACCAGGCGATTGAGCTGATCCGACCCAAACGCCTTCCACCATTCAGACGTGTGCTCAACTCCCGCGGCGTCCGTGGTGAAGCGTTCCGGGGTATAACCGGCCAGGAGATCGTCGCGTGTCGGCCGCATCGTGCGGCACGATGTCTGTCCGAGCAAAATGGACAGAAGCATCAGCGCGGCTGCTGCGTCTCTGCCAAGCGCCATATCTCTCACCCTCCCAGTTCCGCCGGGCGGCCGTTTCATCCGGAACCCCTTAATCCGGCGGGGCCAGTCCGTCCAGAAGGAAGTCACGATACACCACAGACAAAAGGCAACGCCAGCGGTACTGGCGGGGGGGCGGGGAAGAGATGCTGCTTCAGACTTGATCCGACCATGCCTTGAGCTGGCCGTCGGCAGAATGGACGCCTGAATTGCCGGTTCCGCGGTACCCAGGGCATGTCCCTGAGCGGATCTCCGCCGCCGGCAGCAACAACGCAGCCAGGAATATTCTGAAAGCCTTCATATCCACATGACACCCACGCCCCGGCACGTGTAACGTTTCAGCGAAGGATGTCAACCGGTTTTCGAATCAGGACACCTACGATAGGGGAAGCGGGTTCTGGGGCAGGCAGATGAAGAAGTCGGCGATGGTAAAAGGACTCTTGATCGCGGGCGGGATGCTTGCCGTTGGTCTGGGAGCCGTGGGCATCTTCGTTCCGCTGCTTCCGACCACGCCTTTTCTGTTGCTGGCCGCCGCATGTTTCATTCGCAGTTCAGATCGCATGTACGCCTGGCTCATGCACCACAGGTGGTTTGGCAGTTACATACGGAACTACCAGGAACACCGCGCCATCACGCTCCGGGCAAAGGTTGTCACGCTTGTGCTGCTGTGGGCGAGCATCGGCTATTCTGCTCTCGCGGTCGCTACGACGTGGTGGTTGAGGGCGGTACTCGCCGCTGTTGCGATCGGAGTGACAATCCACTTGCTTCAACTCAAGACGCTGACGGGAGAAATGCTCAAGGATCTGGGGCCGCCGCCGCAGAATCGTCGGGAGGGCGGCGACCATGTGATTCACAACGGGTCTGAATCGATGCCCATCGACCGCGCCAATCTCGTCCATTCAACCGTTGCGCACGGCACACGAAGGGGAGGCTGAACGTGCAGAGCGGAACTTTTTTACAGGACTTGGCCGTGGTTCTGCTCGCTGCCGGCGCCGCGGCTCTGCTGTGCGACCGGCTGCGACAACCCAAAGTCGTCGGGTACATCCTGGCCGGATTGATCCTCGGCCCGCACACGCCGCCCTTTTCATTCATCAAGGACGAGTCCGCCATACGGACCCTGGCCGATCTCGGCGTGATCTTCCTCATGTTCTCTCTGGGACTGGAGTTCAACTTCCGGCGTCTGCGCAACGCCGGGATGACTGCCGGAGTGACGGGCGTGCTGGACGTGACCGTCATGGTGTGGCTGGGCTATCTGCTGGGGCGGGGACTGGGGTGGTCTCCTGTGGAGAGCCTGTTTTTGGGCGGAATGCTCTGCGATTCCTCCACCACCATTGTGGCGAAAACGCTCCGCGAACTGGGGAAAACACGCGAGAGGTTTGCCGGGGTCGTGGTGGGGATTACCGTCGTTGAGGACGTGCTGGCGGTGGGGATGATTGCAACGCTGTCGGCCGTGGCGCTGGCCGGAGTTCTTCACGCGGGTTTCCTGGCCGCACGCTTCTGGGTGCTCATTCTGTTTCTGGTGGCGGTAACGATGGGCGGGCTACTCATGCTGCCACGTTTTTTGAACTTCGTAAGCCGCCGGGAAGGCGACGAATTGCTCCTCCTTTCCGTGCTGGGAGTTTGTTTCGGCGTGACGCTGGCTGCCACCCGCCTTGAACTGAGCCTTGCGCTAGGCGCCGTGCTGGTGGGCGCGACAGCATCGGAGTCGCGCGCGGGTCAACGACTTGCATCCCTGGTCGATCCGCTGCATCACACGTTCGGCGCCGTGTTCTTTGTTGCCGTCGGACTGATGCTCGATCCGGCCATGTTGCTGCGGCACTGGGCGCCGGTGCTCGCGGCCACGGCGCTGGTGGTCGGCGGCAAGTTCATCCTGAATGCGATTGGCTCGCTCTTGACCGGTCACGATGTGCCCACGGCGGTTCGGGTGGGCGCGGGTATGGCGCAGGTCGGGGAATTTGCCTTCATCATCGCGGCCCTAAGCGTGTCCCTGGAGGCGACGGGCGATCTGGTGTATCAGGTGGGTGTCGGCGCAGCCATACTGACGACCCTGTTGAATCCGTACCTGATCCGGGGCGCGGACCGGTTGGGCGCGGCCATAGAAGAAAGCCCGACGTGCCGGCGATGCACCGCCTCTTTCGCTCTATACGCATTGTGGGTGGAACGGATTGCGTGTCGAGAACACAACAGCGTTGTGCGGAGGGCTGTGCGGCGGTCGGTGGTGATCATGCTGGTGAATGCTATCCTGATCTGCGCGATCATGGGTGTGGCTGCTTACCTGGCGCGAAACCCCTTGCGGGCGGTTCCGTCGTTCGCTACTCGGCCGAACTTGCTCGCCGGGACGATGTGGGTACTCGCGATGCTTGTGTGCCTGCCCATGTACGTGGCAACCTTCCGGAAGCTGCAAGCCGTGGGGATGATCCTGGCCGAATCCGTGCTGCCTGTGAAGATGACGTCGTCCTGGTCGCGAACCATGCGTTCGTTCATCGCCAATGCCATACTCACCGCGGGCGTGGTTCTGTTGGCCTTGCTGACCATCGCCCTGAGTTCAGCGATGTTCCCGTCGAAATTCGTACTGGCTTTCATGATGATTGCCGCCGTGGCTGTTGCCTTTTGGCAATGGTCGAGACTCGTGCGGATATACGCTCAGGCGCAAAGCGAGGTGGCATCCATGCTTCAAGGTCCGCCCCCGTCGAAGAGAGAGCAGGCGCACGCGCCGTTGTCGCTTGCGGAAACAGCAGTAGGTTTGAACATAGAAACTGCCGTCATCGAGGAAGGTGCTCGCGTGGTCGGCATGGAGTTGCGAACGACTCGTTTGCGGCAGCGGGCGGGTGTCACGGTGGTTGGCATCACACGGGCGAATCGCAAGATCGCAAACCCTGGGCCGCGAGAGCGGCTTCTAAGCGGAGACCTTGTGTATCTACTCGGCGATCCAGATCAGATTCGGACGGCCCGAGAATTGTTGAGTGCCAGGCATAACGCACATTCCTGAACTTCGACTGAGGCTAATGCCGAGTGTACCAAGTCCTTCCACCACCGGCGCGCCCCCGAAGAACGAAGACTCTGGGCTCGCCAAGGCTTCGCAGGACAAGCGAAGAAGACGGGCGGAACGTAGCTCGCAGCGCTTCTAGCTCAGATCGGGGTTGCCCCCGTTAATGGTGTTGAACCTTCTGAAAGATGGTCGGGGCGATGGGATTTGAACCCATGACCTTTTGGTCCCGAACCAAACGCCCGAGCCACGTAATTCCCCTTGTATGACGCCACTATATGCTATAGCATCTGCTCTGTGGGTGCCGATGTGGGTGCTTGCGTTCTTCATCGTGCCCCCAGTGTTGCAGACTGCGTCTCAGCGAATCACGGAAAGGTGGTGTGGCCATGGGACTGATGTTGAAGAGGCAACGGGACGGTACACTTCGCCCACAGTGGTATGGTGTCTATACGGAGAACGGCCGACGAACGGTCGTCAACCTGGGGATCGACATCGCCGGCAAGCCGCCGAAGTCTGGTCGCGTCGGCGCCAGGGGCGACGCCACCTTCGAGGCAACCAGAGCCGCCGCTGAGGAAGCCCTCAAGAAGTACTCCGATGAAGCCGGCCAAAAGGGCCGCGCTGATCATGTGCTGGAACGGTTGATCGAACAGAAGACCGGGCAGACCGTCGAACATGTTCGCATCGCGGATCTCGCGCATCG
>Ga0194111_10005570_pt1 | contig 14448 bp, 12 predicted proteins | sample TA2KigC300mmetaG_FD_146194 | JGI IMG/M metagenome (GOLD analysis project Ga0194111, IMG submission 146194) | Freshwater microbial communities from Lake Tanganyika, Tanzania - TA2015033 Kigoma Deep Cast 300m | ecosystem: Environmental > Aquatic > Freshwater > Lake | place: Tanzania: Lake... | reverse complement strand
CATGAGCTCGGTTTCACCCATCTGCACAGAGCGGAAGGCAGCGCCCACTGCGTGCGCCCCCGCGGCACAGGCGGTGGCCAGGGCCACGTTGGGGCCACGAGCCTGAAAACTGATGGAGACATTCCCGGCCGCCAGGTTCGGCAGCAGCTTCGGGACGATGAACGGCGAAACTTTCTTCACCCCGTGCAATAACAGGTTTTCGTGCTGCTCCTCCCAACTACCCACCCCTCCCATACCGCTGGCGATAATTATGCCCATGCGATCAGGGTCCTCTTCCTCCAGGACTAATTTGGAATTATTCACCGCCTCCAAGCTGGCAGCCAGGGCGTAGCGGGAAAAATTATCGGTGTACTTGATGAGTTTGTTATCTTCTTTGGTGAGGTTTTTTTTGCGTTCGGCTAAAATCTGCTTCAAGTCGAAATCTTTTACCTCCCCGGCGATGAGGGGAAAATCATCCGGCGCCCGGAACCGCTCTCTGAATTCCTTTACATCACTGGCAAAGTGTGTGACCCGGCCAACCCCGGATTGCCCCTCCAGCAGGTGGCGCCACACGGTGGGGACGTCATTTCCCAGTGGAGTGATCAGGCCCAAACCGGTGACCACTACCCGACGCATCTCCACGGTCTTGATTCTTTGCATGCATATCTCCCTGGTATCATTTTTAAGCGTTCAGCTGTCCGCCAAATAACTAGAGACTATAAAACCTCTGTGTCCTCTGTGTCTCTGTGGTTATATTTTTGCCACAGAGGCCCAGAGGGCACCGGGAGGCTGATTGGTTATAATCGAACGCCTACTTTTTTTTCTTTTACGAACCCCTGCACCGGGTATAAAATCTTAGATGAAGCTTTTCGAGCCAAACGCTGATCCCAGCGTATGCTCCACCACTCCTAAGTATGCAGGCAATCATGGGACTGAATTCTGAAACCATTTCTCAGACCGAATTTATCAATCTGGTGAATTATTTTGCCGATGAACTACTGGACATTTGCCAATTTTTCGTTTCTCAGCATGAGGATAAACTTCCCGATACCGAGCGCCTCTTTGCCCGCCTGGCTTACGCTTCCAAGTTAGTGGAGGATTTATTGGACTATCACGGCGCCAAGAGCAACCGACAATGGTACAAGTATCGGGAACTCGTGGCCTCGGTATTGAATTTCTCCGGGGCCGCCTTTACCATGAAGCACATTGTCAGCCGGATCTCGTTCTATGAAATCGGGGCGGATAATTCCTTTATTTTTGCCAGCCAGTTAGTGCACCGTTTCCTGATTAACACCCTGATAAACCTCTGTCAAGAGTTGATTGCCGAAACCAGGCATTTAAATCTCAAGCTGTCCCGCTCCACCCTGGCCTGGGAGCACTTTGCCAATCTGTCCTCGAACCGGTTTCTCGAATTCGATATCACCACCCAGGACCTGCACGGTGAAAAACAGCATATCGTCCGCATCACCTCCGCCTATCTCAATATTGTCCGGGAGTTCGAGAGCCTGGGGTTTTATAAAAGATTTCAGGCCGAGGAGCTGCGTTCATTGATACCGGCCAGAATCAATGAAGAAATTCTGCGCAAATATGAAATGATCATTCATAATCTGCAATCCTCCTATGACACTTATATCGGCAGGGACAGCAGGCGCAGCGACAGCATTAAGTTTAAAAGCCTGCGGGACCATATCTCCATAGCCCTGCATCTCCTGGAATTGAGCGGGCGTTTATCCCATTATTTCGAACGGCATCTCTTCGATGTGGGCCGGAGGGGCGTCTATCTTGAGGTTCAGCAGGCGTTGTGCAAATTAGTCCATAACGAATTTTTATTGGATGCCATCATCAATTACGCCGTTTTTTATTGCAATGAATTTCTCTCCAAGGGAAAATCTTTAGCACAAAGTCTTTTGAATCAGAATATCCAGCACGACGAAATAACCGTCGGCGTTCCCGTGAAACTGGGTTTTCACAGCCGCCCCTGTATGCTGGTGGCCAAAATCGTGCAGCATTACGGCGGTCAGGTGGAAATGATCGTCTCGGATGACCGTTTTGACGCCGGCTCCATCCTGGATTTACAGTGGGCCGGCGGCAAAGTGCACCGGGAAAACCTCTCCCGGGTCAAATTTCAGGGGGATGCCAGGGCGTTGGCTGATATCAAAATTCTGGCCAGCATCAATTACGGGGAAGACACCATGGGAAAAGGCATCCCCCTGCCCCCGGAACTCGCCTACCTGCGATAAAGCGATGACTGCCCGGATTGAATGGTCCAGCGGCCATACACTCTTTGACCGGCCCCGTCGGTTTCTTTGGGGCGGCCGGTGGCTCGAGGTTGCGGCGGTGGTGGAACGGGGTTATTTACCGGATGGCGCTTTTCTCACCGTTCTGGCTTCTGACCGGAGTTATTACTGGCTGAGGTATAATTCCCAAGAAGATGCCTGGAGTATCTCGGCAATTCCTTGGGAATCAATCCTATCCACTTCTCCCGGAAGGCCTGGCTGCCCCGAATGAAATTAACTTATGAAAAAGAGTTGATGATTTTTTACATTTGGTGTATCCCGACGGTAAGAGGATAATGGTAACAGGGGACTCTAAAAAACTTCGTTGATTTTGTGCAAAGTTTGAGTTTACAATTCACCCTGATTTGCGATAAACTGCACAATAATATTTTTTAAAGCGTTCAGCCGTCAGCTTAAAAATGAAATTTATCAAGGTATCCTCATGTGACTGATTTCCTGAGTTGTCGGATACCTGATTTAACCCATGGTATTTGCTGAAAGCCGAACGCTCGCGACTTGTTAGAGCAGACAGGTCTGCTTCCACGAACGTAACGCCCTGAAGCGAGGCTGCAAGATGAAGAAAATCAAAACGACAATCAATGGCCAATACATGGAGCGGCTCTATTCTTTCTATTCCCCGTTTTATGATTATGTCTTCGGGAAGATTCTGGAGCCCGGCAGACGGGAAGCTTTCAAATACCTCTCCTCCCGGCCGCACCAGAAAATATTGGAAATAGGCATCGGCACCGGTTCCAGTTTAAAACTGTATCCCCCCCACAGTCATATTGTAGGTATCGATATTTCCGAGGGCATGATCAAAAAAGCCCACAAACGCCTGGATACCTGCCGGAATGGGCATAAGGTGGAACTGTTCGTCATGGATGCCTGTAACCTCACATTCCTGGACAACAGTTTTGACGCAGTTATCGCCTCTTATGTCATCACCACCGTTCCCGACCCCCACAAGCTCTGCCAGGAAATTCTGCGTGTTCTCCGCCCCGGCGGCCAGATTATCGCGGTCCAGCACTCCCGGGGGGAGAACGGCCACCTCCTGGAAAAAGCCAAGGATGTCCTGGCCCCCCTGTTTGTCCGCATCGGTTTTACCACGGATCTGGATGTCCTTAAGGTCATGCGGGAATCCGGCATGTGTATCGAACACGTCTGCGGCTGCAACCTGTTCCACCTGCATCGCCTCATTACCGGCACGAAAAGGCTATACGCAGAGTAAGTATTATTCCTGAGAGGGAAATAAGGCTTCACCTCGAGCCTCCTCATCCTAACCCCAAAAGTTATTTTATTTTGGTATGTACAAATCCCGGTTTCTATTTCCCTCTTCCTTCGAGGGGAAGGGTCGGGGTGAGGATTAAAAATTTATTTTAGTTCCTCAATAGTTGATTTTCCCTCTTAAGTGAGGCTAATCTTTGACTACCGTTTTTATCTGGCGCCGCCGCTATGACCCCGGGGTTTCCCCCAGCCTGGACATACCAGAGCTTTCCCTGCCCGAATTATTCCAACAGGCCGCCGCACAATTTCCGGATAATCCAGCCATTATTTTTTTCGGCAGAAAAATAAGCTACCGCAGCCTGCACCAGGCAGTTGTCCGGGCTGCCGGGGGGCTGGCCCGCCTCGGTCTAAAACCCGGCCAGCGTCTGGCCATCCTGATGCCTAACTGCCCTCAGACCGTAATCATCTATTACGCCGCCCTGCATTTAGGGGCCGTGGTGGTGATGATCAATCCGTTGGCTGCGCCCCGGGAAATCCTGGACCAGGTGCAGCGCACCGGGGCCGCCATGGCGGTGGTGCTGGACCATCTGGCTCCTAAACTCCAGAAACTCCGAGAAGAGTTGACCCTGCAGCAGGTGATAGTGGCCTCGGTGGCGGACTATCTGCCCCGCCCCTGGAATTGGTTTTATACCTATCAAGCCCGGCGGGATAAGCATCAGGTGGGGGCCCGCCGGGATCTGGACCAGCTTTCCTGGCAAGATTTCCTGGGTGAGGATGCCGCCCCGCCCCCACTGGCCGCCAGGAGCCAGGATATCGCCGTGCTGCAGTATACCGGTGGCACCACCGGCCTCCCCAAGGCTGCGGTTCTGACGCACCGCAATCTGGTGAGCAATGTCCTGCAGATCAATGCCTGGCTGCCCCACTGCCGTCCCGGCGGGGAACGGGTCCTGGCCGTGCTGCCGTACTTTCACGTCTTCGGCATGACCGCGGCCATGAACTGGCCCCTCAACCTGGCCGGGGCCATTATTCTGCTGCCCCGCTTCGAGGCCGGCAGCGTCCTAAAGACCATCCACAAATACCGCCCCACGGTATTTCCCGCGGTGCCCACCATTTTCATCGCCCTTATTCATCACCCCAGGATAAATCGCTATGATCTCTCCTCCCTATGGGGCTGTATCAGCGGTTCAGCGCCCCTGCCCCAGGACGTGCAGGAACAGTTCGAGAACCTGACCCGGGGGCGGATCATCGAGGGCTACGGCCTGACGGAAACCTCACCGGTCACCCACCTCAATCCCATTGCCGGCCCGAGAAAAAACGGCAGCATCGGCCTCCCCTTCCCGGATACGGAATGCCGGATTGTGGACGCTGAGACCGGGTGCCGGGATCTCCCCGTGGGCGAGGTGGGGGAACTCCTCCTGCGTGGCCCCCAGGTCATGTCCGGTTACTGGGAGAATCCCGCAGAGACCGCCCTCGCCATCCGGGACGGCTGGTTTTACACCGGCGACCTGGCCAGAATGGACGAAGACGGCTTTTTTTACATCGTGGACCGGAAAAAAGATCTCATCATCGCCAGCGGCTTTAATATTTTTCCCCGGGAGGTGGAAGAGGTCCTGCACCAACACCCGGCCGTGCAGGACGCCGTGGTCTTCGGGGTGCCCCAATCCTACCGGGGCGAGACGGTCATGGCCATCGTGGTCCCCAAGCCTCCCCTGACCCCCACCGCCGAGGAACTCCTGGATTTCTGCCGGGAACGCCTGGCAGCCTATAAGGTTCCCACCATCATCGAATTCCGGGAGGAACTCCCCAAAACCCTGGTGGGCAAAGTGCTGCGCCGGGAACTCCGAGACGAAGCCATGACCAGGTACGAGTGTTCCTAAGACTCTCATGGGAGGCGGCCAGCTTTACCTCGTTGTCAAGTTTTTGCCTCGTTCCCGAGTTGAACTTGGAAACGCTTCAGTGTTCAGAGCTGTGCCTTGATACCTAAGGCTCAGGAACACAATCATGGAGTCCCCCCAACTTCATTTCAGGCAGGGGAAAAAGCTGTCAAGAGAATCTTTCTTCCGGAAACCTTTTCCTGACCAACAGGTGATGATCAGAAAAATCCGCATTCAAAACTTCATGGCCCACCGGGCCTCCGAGATCGAGCTGTCGCCAGGCGTGACGGTGATCACCGGGCCCAACAACATCGGCAAGAGCGAAATAGTGGAGGCCATCCGTCACCTGCATTCACCCATTCTAAAAATCCTCTCACCCTTCACCAGCCATAAAGCCTTGACAATAATTTGCGAAATAGGAATAAATTAGTATATAATCGCCTTTGAAAGGCATAATACCATGTTCAAGAAAGTTCTGGTGGCCAACCGGGGTGAGATCGCTATCCGGATTATTCGCGCCTGCAAGGAACTGGGCCTCGCCACGGTAAGCATCTTCACCGAGCAGGACGCCAACGCCCTGCACATCACCAAGGCGGACCAGGCCATTCTGGTGACGCCCGGCCCCATTGCCGGGTATCTGGATTACGACCAGATCATCAAGGTGGCTAAATGGTCCGGCGCGGACGCCATTCACCCGGGCTACGGCTTTATTTCCGAAAACTGGCGTTTTGCCCAGGCCTGCGAGGAAGCGGGAATAGCCTTCATCGGGCCGACCTCCACAGCCATCCGGGCCATGGGCAATAAAATCCGGGCTCGGGAAACCATGACCGTGGCCGGCGTCCCCCTGGTGCCGGGTTCACCGGTGATCCAGACCGAGGATGAGGCCGCCCGATGGGCCGAGGACATCGGTTATCCTGTGATGATCAAGGCCAAGGCCGGGGGCGGCGGCAAGGGGATGCGGCTGGCGGCCACTTTAGAGGAGTTGCGGCACAATCTGACCATTGCCCGGGCCGAAGCGAAGAAGGCCTTCGCGGATGAGGCGGTGTACCTGGAAAAGTTCATCACCCACCCGAAACACATCGAACTCCAGGTGATGGCTGATAAATACGGCAATGTCATCCACCTGGGGGAACGAGACTGCTCCATCCAGCGGCGGCATCAGAAGCTCATCGAGATCGCCCCCTCCCTGGTGCTCACCCCGGAAAAACGGGAAGCCATGGGGGAAATCGCCAAGAAGGCGGCCCGGCAGATCGATTACCACACCGTGGGCACGGTGGAATTCCTGGTGGACCAGGATCTGAATTATTATTTTCTGGAGATGAACACCCGCATCCAGGTGGAGCATACCATCACGGAAATCATTACCGGCATCGATATCGTCAAGGAGCAGATTAAGTTGGCCGCGGGGGAACGCTTATGCTGCGCCCAGGAGGACGTCAGGTTCTGGGGACACGCCATTCAGTGCCGCATCAACGCCGAGGATCCCCGCAATAATTTTTTCCCGTCGCCCGGAAAGATCACCAAGTATCTATCTCCCGGCGGCGTCGGCATCCGATTGGACGGGTGCATTTTCGGGGGCTACGAAATCCCTCCCTATTTCGATCCCCTGTTGTCCAAGCTGTGCGCCTGGGGTAACACCTGGGAAGAGGCCGTGGACCGCATGAGCCGGGCCCTGAACGAGTATATTATCCGGGGAGTCAAAACCACCATTCCCCTGTATAAAAAACTGGTCAAGGACGCAGAATTTCGCAGCGGCCGATACACCACCGAGTATATGGAAAAAAAGATTCAGGAATTGACTTACGAGGACGTGAAGGAGCCCTTTGACATTTATTATGTGGCGGCTGCGGCCCTCTTTTTCGAAATGAACTATTTTTATACGGAAATGAAGTAATGCTGCTACCGGTGCGTATAACGGATACGACGCTGCGAGATGGGGTGGAGAATTTTGTCCTCAAGGAGCTGCATCAGGATGACCTTACCGGTCTGGGTAAGCTTCTGGATCGGGTGGGATTCTACTCCATCGACTGTTGGGGTGGCTCAACCTTCTACGCCGCCCTCACGGAACTGCAGGAAGACCCCTGGGAGCGCTTGAAAAGACTGCGCCGGGCCATACGCCATACCCCCCTGCAGATGGTGGTCCGGGGCCAGATGCTGGTGGGCTTCAAACCGTTCCACAAAGAAGTGGTACGCAAATTTCTGGCCAGGGCCGCCTCTCTGGGAATCGACATCTTTCGCATTTACGACCAGCTCAACGATCTGGAAAACATGCGGCTGGCCATCTCCATGGCCAAGGAACTGCGCAAAATGGTGGAGGCCACGGTGTTGTTTTCGCCCAACCCGGCGGTCAGCCAGCAGGACTACCTGCGCCTGGCCGAGGACCTGATCAGCCTGGGCGCGGACGCCATCTGCTTTAATGATAATCTTGGCATCATGACTCCTGATAAAGTAGCTTCCCTGGTCACCACCTACAGATGGCACTTTCACCAACCTCTGCGACTGCACCTGCACGATAATCACAAAAAAGCCGTGGAGGCCTATCTCGTGGGTATCCGGGCCGGGGTGGAGCGGGTGGATACCCTGCTGGGCCCCCTGGCCTGGGCCGATGGCCCACCGGCCGTGGAAAATCTCTTGGCCTCTCTGGAGGGCACCTCCTACGATCCCCAGGTGGACAAAGGCGCTCTGGACACCATGGCGGAGTATCTCCAGGCCTTAAAGGCCAGCCGCCGCTACCAGGAAACCTTGCCCCGTAAAAAGGAGGACACCGCCGAGGAAGGTTATGTGCCGGTGATGTTGAAAGAGTATATCAAGGAGACGCTGCGCCGCCGCAATGCCCGGGACCGGCTGATGGTAGCCTGCAAGGAAGCCCACCGGGTCTGGGGCGATCTGGGCTTTTTGCCTCTTAAGGGCCGGATCCTGGAAATCATCGGCGATCAGGCCATAAGCAATGTCCAGGCCGGGCAGCGCTATAAAAAGCTTACGGAAGACATGGAGGATTTGATTAAGGGACGCTACGGCCCCCTCTACGCCATAGCCAACGAAGAATTGCGGCAATTAGCTCTGAACGCCCGGCAGGCGGAACGGAAACACGCCTGGGAAGGCCGGCTGCGGCAGCTGCCCGGCCTCACCCAGGAAGAGGACATCCTGACCTATACCCTCTTTCCCGATGAGGCCCAGCGTTTCTTCCATCTGAGGTCCAAAAAACAGGCGGCCCCTCCCCCGGCCAAAACACCTGCCGCCGCCGCAACCCCGGCACCTGCGGCCCGTCCGGCCCCTGCCATCCCCCGGGGGCTCAGTCTGACCCTCAAAGGCGAGGAAATAGGAGCCCGGCTCGAGGCCATCGGTCCGCTCCGGGGCAATAAGCAGACCTTGTTCGTCAATATCGCCGATATGACAGAAGAAATCGAGGTCACCCTGCTCTCCAGCAGCAGCGGTCTGCCCGAGTATCTCATCACCCTGCACGGCGAAACGCACCACCTCAAGTTCAAGAAAGTATTCCCCAAGGAGGAGGAATACACCCCCATCTTTTTGGATATCAATGACCAGCTGGAAGAGTTTCTTATCAAACACCTGGACATCGACTAACTCCCCGGGGCGGCGCCAGGACGCCCCCGGCAGATATTAACCGGAGAAGACCATAGCTTCCTCATCATTCCCCTCGCCCCTCGAAGAGGAAGGAGCTAAAGGAAGTTAGTTTTTAACTAATTTTAGGGAGTTAATCGAATCTTGGCCAAAATGTTCATTTTCTAAAGCCCCTGGCCACTGACCACTGACCACTTTATTTTCTGATAGTGGAGGCTGCCATGAACGTCCGTCCCCGCACCCTGCCCATGGGCTGGTATCCCGGCTCCGGTCGGCAGGTTCAGAGCGAACTGGCTGCTTATGTGGCCGGGGTCAAACCCCTGCCAGTCGGCGTCACCGTGGCAGGTGGCGTTGTTCCCCATGCCGGGTGGTATTTTTCCGGTAAACTGGCGGCCCAGGTCTTCTTCCTGGCCGCGCAGACCCTGCAACCCCAGGTCGTCTGCCTTTTCGGCGGCCATCTCGGGGGCAACTCGCCGCCGCTCCTGGTGCAGGACGATGCCTGGGAGACGCCCTTGGGGAACGTCCCCCTGGCCACTATGATGTACGAACCCTTGCAGCAGAAAATCCCCTGCGCCCCGGAGTATCCCGGCGATAACACCATTGAAATTAACATCCCCATGGTCAAGTATTTCTTCCCCCAGGCCAGGCTCCTGGCCGTGCGGGCCCCCCATTCCCCCCAGGCCATGCAGTTGGGCCAGGCCGTGGTCCAGGTGGCCCGGGAACTGAACCTCTCCCTGTTGGCCTTCGGCTCCTCGGACCTCACCCACTACGGCCCCAACTACGGCTGGGCCCCTAAAGGCTACGGCCCCGCCGCAGTTAAATGGGTCAAGGAAGTGAATGACAAACTATACGTGGACCGGGCCCTGAATCTGGACGCGGCCGGGGTCCTGGAGGCCGCCGCCCGAGACCAGAGTTCCTGCAGCGCCGGGGCCACCGCGGCCGCCATCAGCGCCGCCAAAGCCATGGGAGCCACCCAGGGCCACCTGGTGGATTACTACACCAGCTATGACATCCGCCCGGATAACAGTTTCGTGGGCTACGCGGGGATAATATTTAAGGGATAACCAGATAAAGAAGGCAAACTTATGGAGAACACCATTCAACCTGAATTGATCAATAAATTTTCTGCCGTCGTCCATGGCCCGGATGGCGATCTTCTCCTTAGTCTCCTGGATATTCTCTATGACCGAATTACCGAGGCTGATTATGACGATCAATACCTTTCCCCGGAGGATATTGAGGCAATACAAAGAGGACTGGAGGAGATTCGTCAAGGCCGTTCATTGACATTGGAAGAGTATCGGAGTGGCAAGCGTCTGTGAACTATACTCTTATCCTGTCCAAGGAAGTTTGCAAAGAACTTGACCGGCTGGACAGAAAAACTGAACAGCGGCTTCAGAGGCGATTTGATGAGCTAAGTGTTGACCCTTATGCACCTCGTATCACAGATAAAGTAATAACCTTTCCAGGGCAAAGATATTCTAGAGTAGGAGATAGACGCATTTTTTTTGAGGTAGATGATAGTAGTCTCATAGTGACAATCATAGCCATCCGACCTCGCGGCAGAGCCTATCCAAAAGGGAAATAAATTTCCATTGCCCCAGATAGAATTACGTGACCAGAAAAGATGAGTTAAGTCCCGCCCCTGCCCTCACCAAGGGTGCCGAAGTCGACCTTGACATCGACAAACTGGCTTTTGGCGGCAAGGCCCTGGGCCGGATAAACGGCCTGGTGGTGTTCGTGGCGGGGGCCCTTCCCGGCCAGCGGCTGCGGGTCCGCCTCACCCGGAAGAAAGCCCATTTCGCCGAGGCCGGGGTGATTGAGCTGCTGGAGCAGTCCCCGGCCTACACTCCTCCCCGCTGCCGCCACTTCGGCCTCTGCGGCGGCTGCCCCTGGCAGAATCTGGCCTACGAGGCGCAGCTGCACTGGAAGCGGCAACACGTGCAGGAATGTCTGGAACACCTGGCCGGCCTGCGCCCCGAAGACATCCGGCCCACCTGCGCCTCCCCGGAGCAGTTTTATTATCGCAACAAAATGGAGTTCACCTTTGCCCCCCGGCCCTGGCTGCCGGCCGAGGAGCTGGCCGCGGGCAAAAACCCCCACGAGGCCGGGGGCGCCCTGGGTCTGCACGCCCCGGGGTCCTTCCAGCGGGTTTTCGACTTGACGGAATGTCATTTGCAATCATCCCAGACAGGTGATCTGGTGACAGCGGTCCGGGACCGGGTCCGGGCCAGCGGCCTCCCCGTTTATGACACCCGGCGGCATACGGGTTTCTGGCGCTTCCTGGTGCTCCGGGAGGGGAAGAACACCGGCCAGACACTGGCGCACCTCATCACCACGGACCAGGGGGACCCCAAAGCGGTGAATGCCCTGGGAGCCTACCTCCGGGAGCGTTTCCCGGTCATCACCACCCTGGTGCACTCCGTGAACGCCAAAAAGGCCCAGGTGGCCCAGGGTCAGGGGGAGCGCGCCCTCTGGGGCCCGGGATTCATCGAGGAGCGCTTGGCAGGGCGGCGCTTCCGCATTTCCGCGGGTTCCTTTTTTCAGACCAACACCAGGGCGGCGGAGGCCCTCTACGACGCGGTCATCCGCTTGGCGGAGCTCACCGGCGGGGAGACGGTGTGGGACCTGTACTGCGGCGCCGGCAGCATCGCCCTCTGCCTGGCCGACCGGGCCCGCCGGGTGGTGGGTTTTGAGTTGCTGGAGGCCGCCATCCAGGATGCCTACGCCAACAGCCGCCTCAACGGGGTGGACAACTGCCAGTTCCTGGCCGGAGACCTGAAGGACTGCCTGCGGGAGGCCATCACTTCTTCTCACCACCGCCCCCCGGACGTGGTCATCACCGACCCGCCCCGGGCCGGGATGCACCCCCAGGTCATCAAGGCCCTCCTGGAGATCGCCCCCCGGCGGATCATCGCCGTCTCCTGCAACCCCGCCACCCTGGCCCGGGACCTGGCCCTGCTCCAGGAACGCTATGACATCGCCGCCGTGGAACCCTTCGATCTGTTCCCCCACACGGCCCACATCGAATGCGTGGTGCGGTTGGAGCGGCGGTAAGAGATTTAATTTATTATTCTCAGGATGTTATCTTAACAATCGTATCCTATGATTCGGTTGACTAAATGCCTTTTTCTTGTTAAGTTAGGTTTATGTTCGATACGCGAAAGATTTCTGAAAACTTTCTTATATCAGAGGACATTGTAGTCTATTCTGGCGATTGTTTAGAATTTTTAAAAAAAATTCCAAACCAAAGTATACAGCTTATTGTAACTTCTCCACCTTATAATATCGGTAAGGAGTATGAAACGCGACTTAAATTAGAATCATATCTTAAACAACAAGAAGCAGTGATAAGCGAATGCGTTCGGTGCCTATCACTGCATGGTAGCTTGTGTTGGCAAGTCGGAAATTATGTTGCTAAGGGGTCTATTATTCCTCTTGACTCTGTTCTTTATCCGATTTTTTCAAAATTTGGCTTAAAAATGCGTAATCGAATAATATGGCATTTCGAACACGGCCTTCATTGTAGCCGACGCTTTTCAGGTCGTTATGAAACGATTGTTTGGTATACTAAGTCAGATGAATATATCTTCAACTTAGATTCAGTTCGAGTGCCCCAAAAATATCCGGGGAAAAAATATTTCAAAGGCCCAAACGCAGGTAAATATTCATGCAATCCTTTAGGAAAAAATCCGGGCGATTTATGGAATATTCCAAATGTTAAAAGCAACCACATAGAGAAGACAGAACATCCTTGTCAATTTCCGGTTGAATTGGTTGAAAGATTGGTTCTAGCAATGAGCAATACTGGGGATTGGGTATTAGATCCGTTTCTAGGAGTAGGCACTACCATAATCGCAGCTATTCGTCATAACCGCAAGGGAGCAGGTGCGGAACTTGTCCCTCGTTATGTGGAATTAGCCAAACAAAGAATACAACAGGAGCTTGCTGGTACTCTGAGAACTCGTCCTATGGACAAGCCTATTTATGATCCTGAGTCAACAAAGAACAGTTTGACTATTCCACCCTGGGAAAACGAGATTTTTGCAAAACAGCTAAAATTGCTTGATGACAAAAAATCCTATATTAAAAAATGATAATCGAAGAAACCTATTCACATTTGAATGGATTGGAATTTTTACTAGTCCATAAATCAGAGTTATGGAAAGAAATACAATGTGTCATTTCATCAATAGATGCTGAATCATGTAAAATAAAAATATCTAAAGAAAAAACTATGAAAGGTAAAATGCTTTACAGCCCAATTGCCTTAAATAAAGAATTCAAAAAATTATTGCGTAATCATTTATGGCAGGAAAGCAGAGTTAAATATTGGGTCACTAAGAGTGAAAAATTAATTAGAAGAACGCTTACCATGCCATCTGAGCAACAAAAGAAAGAAATTGAATCTGCAGGTGAATCTCCAATTTTTAGTTACAATCAGACTGATTTTATAAAGGATAGAGTTGCGTTAGAAGTGCAATTTGGTAAATATGCTTTTGTCGCTTACGATCTTTTTGTAAAGCACTTGGCCTTTTATATCGGAGATCATATTGATGTTGGCATTGAAATACTACCTATGAAGTCTCTCCAGACAGAAATGAGTTCAGGTATCGCCTATTATGAAGGAGAACTTTATAATGTCGTTAGGCAAGGACGCGGCGTACCTGCTGTTCCTCTTGTATTAATTGGAATCTCTACATAAAGCAATGGCACATAAAATTATCAATGCCCCCTTAACCATCCGAGTCGACGAACTCATCCCGGCCTTCGAGGATAATTCCTCCGGAATGCGGCACTATCTGGATTGCCAGACCGGCGAGGTTATTCCTGTCTTAGAATATGACCCGGAGAAGGAAGACCTGGAGCTTATTGAGGCCGAGCCGGATCGTTTCCGGCTCATCGACCCGGTGCCCTCCCAGGTGGGCTATGAGATCATGGGCGACTTTGTGGAGACCTTGCCCGAGGGAAAAATCAGGCGGAATCTGGAGCGGGCCCTAAAGGGGAAAAAACCTTTCCGCGGCTTCAAAGATGTGCTCTTGGATTACCCCGATATTCGAGAGGACTGGTTCAGTTTTCACGAGCGGGCCTTTATGGCCCTCATCCAGGATTGGCTGGAGGATGAGGGCCTGGACATTACCCTGGTCCCGTTCCAGTCGGCGGGATAATCCCAAGAGGGCCTGGCCTTAAACCCCGCTTTTGGTGACCAGGGCCACCCCGATGCAGATAAAAATAGTCCCGGCCCACCGCAGGGGGGTGATGGTTTCCCCCAGAAAGTAAATGGCCAGAAAGGCGGTCAGGACATAGCTCAGGGCGGTGAGGGGCAGGACAAAACTCAGTTCGCACCAGGACAGGATGGCCAGCCAGAGGAAGAAGAAACCCGCCAGACAGATGATCCCGATGATAATTGAAGTATTGGAGAAAACCCTGACAAAGAGCTGGAACAGGGACTCAAGGGAGCAGGCGGAAACCGCCCCGATTTTTTTCATGCCATGGGCCAGAAGCATATCGCC
>Ga0194111_10005567_pt1 | contig 14454 bp, 13 predicted proteins | sample TA2KigC300mmetaG_FD_146194 | JGI IMG/M metagenome (GOLD analysis project Ga0194111, IMG submission 146194) | Freshwater microbial communities from Lake Tanganyika, Tanzania - TA2015033 Kigoma Deep Cast 300m | ecosystem: Environmental > Aquatic > Freshwater > Lake | place: Tanzania: Lake... | reverse complement strand
GTGGCTAAATTACATTTCAGAGATATCATGGGCTGGCTACTGATGGTCTTCTTCATCTACTTCATCATCACCTCGCTGGCGTTCCTCTTCTTCATCCCCAACTGGTAACAAAAAGGGCCTGCCCCCGAAATGGGGGCAGGCCCTTTTTAAAACATTTTTGGAACCTTCCTTTAAACCATCTTCTCGATAAATGCCCGTGCAGCTTTTAAAATTGCATTAACTACATTTGATAGTCTCATAAAAAATCTGAAAATACATTTTTCTGTCATTCCGGCCCCGATTTTGGTCGGGATAAACTCTAGCCGGAATCCAGTCTTTTCGAATATTTATAAATTCCATAGACTCTTGTTTTCACCGGATTGACCTTTTTACGAATTCATTAATAGAGACTGTTCCGAAAAAACTTGGAACTAAATGTAAAAGAAGGACAAACTCGTTTTTTTTGATCAAACTAATAAGGGGCCAAATAAAGTAATTATTTAAAGCCCAATGTTTTCGGTAAATAATAGAAGGCTTTAAAACGATTAGAGATTTAGTTTCTAATTGATTTTCTAAGAAACATTTTTCACTTTTTTTCGGAACGGTCTCTAATAAGTGTTTTACAAAATACATTTTACCTTACCAGCCCTCTTTGAGGTCTCGAGAAGAGTCGAAAAGTTGCTTAAACCGAATGGCCGTAGTTGTATAAATGCCGAAATTATTTGGTTTTCATATGGGCAGGAAGTAGTAAAATTTGACATAATAAATCCACTATAATATCGATAGATTAGAATTTTGTGAAAGCCTGTTAAAATTATTTAAACTTATAGAACCATTCGGTAAATAATAATTTCTTAGGGAAAATCAATGGAAAAAATGGACTAAATTAGAATTTTTTTCTTGACAAAAAAATCTATTTATGATATAAGCCGAACAAATCTATTATATATAATTACTTAAATTTTTTAATATATTTTTTAAGTTATTTGTTGATAAATTAATATTACTATAGAATCATTCGGAGTCTAATTTCTATTCATAATTTCTATTTAAGAGTGTCCTTACCATGCGTTTGAATTTTTTTCAAAATCAGCCAGTTCCTGCTACTCGGGAAAAGATACTTCTTGCTGCCTATCAAATTTTTGCCCAAAAAGATTTCCAAACTGCCACCATCAGTGAAATTGCCCAGGCTGCAGGGGTTGGCGATGCAACTATTTACGAGTACTTCCGAAACAAAGAGGACCTCCTTTTTGAGATCCCTCAATTAGTCCTCAAAGACGTGTTTGAGGAGATGAATCTCCACATGCAAGGGATTGAAGGAGCCTTTAACAAAATCCGAAAGTTTATCTGGCTTTATTTCTGGTTTTTGGAAAACAATCCTGAATGGACTTCCATCTCCATGCTTAACCTCAGGCAAAACTCTAAGTTTTCCCATACTAAAAGTTACGAACACATCCGTGAATGGTCTCGCCATATCATCCGGATGGTGGAAGAAGGTAAGCAGGAAGGTATTATTGGGGAAGAGGTAGAGCCAAATTTAGTGAGAGACCTTTTATTGGGATTTATGGAACATATTGCTGTAAGATGGCTACTAATGAAAAAACCTCCGAAATTGACTCCTCTTACAAATAGTGTAACGGAAATGGTAATTCATGCAATCAAAAAGGAAACAGACCCCAAGTAGTTTTGTCTGACGATAGGAACATCTATGGTGATTGACACCCTATGTGATCTTCCAACCTATGAAGGTATCTACCAATTGATGGCTGAGGTCACCTTTAAGAAAGATTTGAGAGGATACCTTGATGTCTATGGAAGGAGTATTGCTGGATTTCTTGGGGTCAGTCTCGAAGAATTTAAAACAAAGCTCTCGCAACTTGACGCCAAGCAATTCCTTCAGTGGATGGAACCGCGAATTGATGCCGTGGCTATGAGTTTAGAGGAATTCATTGGTAATCTGGATGCTGCAGGAGTTGAAAGGGCTGTCCTTTATCATTTCGATGAGGAGACTACCTCAGAGTACAAAGGACTTCCCAATGATTTCTATGCGGATATTATCCATCATTATCCAGACCGGCTGATGGCTTATGCAGCCGTAGACCCTCATAAAGGTGTCGATGGCGTGCGAGAATTTGAAAGGGCCATAAAGGACCTTGGACTTCAGGGTCTTGCCCTGAGGCCCTTCATGCATAAAATCCGTGCTAATGATCCCAGGTACTATCCCCTCTATGCCAAATGCGTGGAACTGGATGTGCCTGTATGGATCCACACATCCATCAATTTTACCCATACCTCCCCCATAGATTTTGGAAGGCCTATTTATTTGGACACTGTTGCGTGTGTCTTTCCAAAGCTGAAGATCATCGCAGGCCATGGGGGATGGCCCTGGGTTACAGAGATGGTCTCACTGGCCTGGAAACATCCGAACATCTACCTCGACTTCGCCACAGTCAGACCATCTTATATGGCTAAGCCAGGCTCAGGCTGGGAACCTCTTTTTAACTACGGGAACCGGGTGATCCGGAAAAAGATCCTCTTTGCCTCGACCTGGATGTTGATGGGAATGTCCCATCAGGATTTGATCGAGGAAATTTGGGCCTTTCCCCTTGAGGAAGAGACCAAAGAGCAGTGGCTTTCGAGGAATGGCCGTGAGATTTTCAGCATAGGACAGGATGCTTAAAGTCAAAAATATCGAGGTCGTTTATAACGATGTGATTCTCGCTGTGCGGGGAATCTCTCTGGAGGTGCCACAAAAGAATATCGTCGTCCTGCTGGGCTCCAACGGAGCTGGCAAGAGCACGACATTGAAAGCGATTTCGAATGTTCTCGACATTGAAGAGGGAAAAATCGAAGAGGGGGCTATCGAGTTCGATGGCCGAAGGATCGATGGCCTGACACCGGAATCCATTATTAGAATGGGAATCCTCCAAGTTCCTGAGGGAAGGGGAATCTTCGACGACCTGACCGTTTTTGAGAACCTTCGAATCGGGGCTTTCACTCGCCATGACTTCAACCAAGTGAGATCAGATTTAGAAGCTGTCCTTAATTACTTCCCCGTGCTTCGGGATCGACAGTCCCAACTGGCAGGATATTTAAGCGGCGGAGAACAGCAGATGTTAGCCATTGCACGAGCGCTCATGGCTAAGCCCAAGGTCCTGATGTTAGATGAGCCCTCCTTGGGCCTCGCCCCCCTGGTCATCAGGGATATCTTTCAGATCATCCGAAAAATCAATCGAGAGGAGGGAACGGCGATCTTACTTGTGGAACAGAATGCCAATATTGCCTTATCCATTTCGGATTACGGATATATCATGGAAAACGGAAAGATCGTGCTGGATGGACTGAGCGAAAAACTAATGAAGAACGAGGACGTGAAGGAATTCTACTTGGGCTTCACTGAAGCGGGAGCCAAGAAAAGTTATCGAGACGTGAAACATTATAAAAAGCGGAAGCGTTGGCTTTCATAAGGTGCGGTGTTTTCATCAAATGGTTCAACTTGAAATAAAAAATCTTTCCATGCGATTCGGGGGGATCGAGGCTATCCGGGATGTGAGTTTCCATGTGGAGGATGGGGAAATTTTAGCTGTCATAGGCCCCAATGGTGCTGGAAAGAGCACCATTTTCAATTGTATTAACGGGATTTATAGGCCAAATGGGGGTTTCATCCTCTTCGATGGAAATAATATTGTAGGCTTAAAACCCCACCAGATTGCCCGTAAAGGGGTCGCCCGTACATTTCAGAATATAGCACTTTTCAGAAACATGACCGTCCTTGATAACCTCCTGCTGGGGAGGAACCCTTACCTAAATTCTGGAATTTTATGGGGAGGCCTCTTCTTAGGAAAGGCTCTTAAAGAGGAACTGGAAAACCGAAGCGTCGTTGAAGAGATCATCGATTTTCTGGAGATGGAACGGTTCAGGAAGAAACCCGTGGGTGCCCTTCCCTTCGGCATCCAGAAACGGGTCGAGCTCGGACGTGCGCTGGCTCTAAAACCAAAAGTCCTTCTCCTCGATGAACCCGTCTCTGGCATGAACGTGGAGGAGACCGAGGACATAGCACGGTTCATTGTCGATATCAAAGAGGAATTCGGCATCACGATACTCATCGTGGAACACGACATGGGGGTGGTGATGGATATTTCCGACCGGGTTATCGTGATCAACTTCGGAGTGAAGATTGCAGAGGGTATTCCTCAGGAAGTTGCACGTCATTCTTCCGTCATTAAGGCCTATCTGGGAGAAGGGGAAAAAACCTCTGCAACGGGAACCACGCCATGAACGCTTTTCCAGCAACCCTTCCAGGGCTCCTTGCCAGGAACAGAGAGTGGTTTGAAAACAGAATTGCCCTCAGGGAGAAGGATATGGGGATTTGGCAAGAAGTTTCCTGGAGCCAATACTATGATCATGTAAAACACTTCTGCTTAGGCCTGATCTCCTTAGGCCTAAAGAAGGGGCAGAACGTCTCCATCCTTGGGGACAATTGCCGGGAGTGGCTTTATGCAGATCTGGCCATTCAGGCGGCAGGGTCTGTGACCGTCGGAGTTTATTCCACAAACCCTTCTCGTCAGGTTGAATACATTCTCGGCCATTCGGACTCGGTCATGGTGGTAGTCAAGGATCAGGAACAAACGGATAAGGTCTTGGAGATCAAAGACAGGCTTTCCCAGCTTAGAAAGATCATCGTTATCGATATGAAAGGTCTCCGCCATTACAATGATCCTGATATTCTCTCTTTCTCAGAGGTAGAAAGATTGGGAGAAGCGCTGGCCCGACAACAACCCGTTCTCTTTGAAAAATTGATCACCTCTACTCAGTCCGAGGATGTTGCTTTGATGGTCTATACTTCTGGAACCACTGGACCGCCCAAAGGGGCTATGTTAACTCACAGAAACCTTCTGGCCATTGGAAATAGCTTCTCCCAGGTGACATTCATACATGACAGAGACCAGGTGGTCTCCTACCTACCTCTATGTCACGTTGCGGAACGACTTCTCTCTGTGATACTGGCTCTATACGGAGGCTACACCGTTAACTTTGCTGAAAGTATCGATACGGTTCAAGAAAGCCTATTCGAGATTTCCCCTACCATCTTTGTAGGCGTTCCTAGGATTTGGGAGAAGATGTACTCATCCATTCAGATTAAGATAAAAGATGCCACCCCTTTCAAGAGGCAGGCTTACACCTTCTGGATTTCCATTGGCAGGAGAATCTCTGAACAGGTTCTGGCCGGAAAGAATTATCATCTTGGTTTTCGACTTCTCTATTGGCTTGGTTATCTCTTCCTCTACAGATCTATTCTTGATAAGCTGGGCCTCCTCAGGGTCAGGCTTCCCATTAGTGGAGCGGCACCGATTTCGCCGGAGATCTTGAAATTCTTCCATGCTTTGGGCCTTCATATTAGCCAAGTCTATGGCCAAACTGAGGGGTCCGGGGTTTCCCATATTCACCTTGGCCATGACCGAAAAATCGGCTCTGTTGGAAAACCTTTGCCTGGCGTTGATTTCAAGCTTGGGGAAGAAGGGGAGATCCTGACTCGAAGCGACATGCTCTTTAAAGGTTATTACAAAGATCCTCAAGCCACAGAGGCCGTTCGGGGTGATGGATGGCTCCATTCAGGAGACATCGGCAGGCTTAACGAGGAAGGGTGCCTTTATATTACCGACAGAAAAAAAGACATCATCATTACCTCCGGAGGAAAAAATATTGCGCCATCGGAAATTGAAAACCGGCTTAAATGCAGCCCTTATATCAACGAGGCGATTGTGGTTGGAGAGGGCAGAAAGTATCTCACGGCCTTAATTCAGATCGAAATGGAAAATGTGGGTAAATGGGCCCAGAATCATAAAATAGCCTATACCACCTTCAAGAGTTTGGCCAGCCATCCGGAGGTCTATGAACTCATTCGCAACGAGGTCGATGGTGTGAATCGGGAATTCTCCCAAGTTGAGGCGATTAAAAAATTTCTCCTTCTGGAAAAGGAGTTGGATTATGATGACGATGAGCTGACCGCTACCCTGAAGGTTCGAAGGAAGATCATTGAGAAAAAGTTCAAGGATCTAATCAATTCCATGTACGGGAGGTGATGAGCAGGCGAGGAAAAGAAAGTCGTTTTCTTAAAAATTCGGCTTAAAATCCCTAACGGAAAGGAGGATTTTGTATGAGAAAGAAGATGAATCGCAGAACGTTTCTTAAATATTCGGCTGCGGCGAGCGCAACTGCAGCAATATCAGGGTTCCCAACCATTCTACGCTCCCAGGGAGAAATAGGGGTCACATCAGATTCCATCAAGATCGGTGTCATTAGCGATCTGACCGGTCCGACGGCGATCGCCGGGATCGGCATGGCTGATGCAATTCGAGGCTATTTTAATGATCTCAATGAAAAGGGTGGGATCCATGGTAGAAAGGTCGTAGTAATCGTTGAAGACTCCAAATATAGCCCTACCCTCACCGTAGCTGCCGCCAAAAAACTAATCAGCAAAGATGAGGTGTTTGCCTTGGTTTCCCCTTGGGGGACAGAACCCACGGAGGCCCTTCTCCCTCTTGTCGCTGAGCAAAAGATCCCTATCGCACCCGCCTGTTCTCTGGCAACCAGTATTTACGAGCCAATGAAGAAATATGTCTTCGCTGTCGGAACGGATTATGTAGACCAATCCCTTTTTATTGTCGAGTATATTATGAAAGACCTGAAGGCACAAAAACCAAAAATCGCCTTATTCTGCCAAGATGACGATTGGGGCCGCGACCATCTCAAAGGATTAAATCTTGCAGCCAAGAAATACAATCTCGACCCTGTGGTCATGGAGTCCTATAAATACGATGCAGTAGAGTTCAAATCTCAGGTGATCAACCTGATGAAGGTCAAACCAGATTTTGTGATTCTCGCAGCAGGATTAAGGTCAGGGGTATTATTTTTAAAAGAGGCCCAAAAGCTCAAATGGAATCCGACCTTTATCGGCACAAATACCCTTGGATTTTTAAAAACCTTGGAAATGGCAGGCGATGCAGGAGAGGGTTTACTCGTTTTGAATATCTTTGCCATGCCCGATGAGGATATCCCGGGAGTGAAGAGGATGATCGAAGTGACTAAGAAAAATTTCGGCGACAAGTGGATGCCGGCGAATGAAAAGATCCATCCCTATTATATCTATGGCTGGATCAATGCAATCGTCTTTGCTGAAGGAGCCAAACGGGCCGGCAAAAATCTTACCCGCGAGGGATTGATCAATGCCTTAGAGACTCTCAGGAATTTTGATCCGGAAGGGCTCATGGGACCTATCACCTATACATCCGCCTCCCATGGGTCCCCAGGGTACGTGAGGATGACCAAATCCGATGTTGCTAATAAACGCTTTATTCCCCTAACGGGTTGGAAATCTGTGTCGAGGTAAAAATAAAAGGGGGCCGGGAATAGATTCCTGGCCCCCAGATCTGTAACCACCGGAAGGGATTAAAGGGCTGAGGTAGGGTGAAAAGATGGAGAATGAGAGTTTGAGGATTTTATTTCAATTGATCCTTAGCGGATTTATCGTTGGGAGCCTTTACGCATTGATCGCACTGGGATTCGTCCTTATTTATAAGGCCACCGACATCATAAACTTTGCATTAGGTGAACTCATGATGTTTGGGGCTTACATCTGCTATGGCCTCATCACAGAATTTAAGGTCCCTTTCCTTCCAGCTTTTCTCCTCACCTTAGTCTTTTCTGCCATCCTGGGCATTCTGATCGAAATGCTTGTGCTGAGGCCTATGGTTGGGGAACCTATCTTTTCAGTCATTATGATCACTATCGGACTCGCCACATTGTTTAGAAGTATTGTAGGCCTTATCTGGGGGCATGATGTCTATCACTTTCCCACTCCCTTTTCAGAGACCCCCATTGACCTTTTCGGCCTGAGTATTTTCCCTATCGAACTCACCACCAGCGTAACTGTCCTGGGTCTTGTCATTCTATTTTTTCTTTTCTTTAGATATAGCCATATGGGAATTGCTATGAGAGCCACTGCATTTAATCAAAAATATGCTTTGCTGATGGGGATTAATGTGAGAAAAGTTTTTTCTATCGCATGGCTACTTTCCACTGTGGTGGCCTCGATCGGCGGGATCTTTCTCGCCGGCATGTTTTTTATCCATACGAACATGTCTTTTATTGGTCTTAAGGTCTTCCCGGCAGTGGTCCTCGGCGGGATTGACAGCATCGCAGGGGCTATGCTGGGAGGCCTGATCATTGGAATCGTGGAAAACCTTGCAGGGGGCTATCTCTCACAACTCTTCGGATCCGGAATCAAAGAGCTCTCAGCTTTTTTTATTCTCGTCATCGTCCTGATGATTAAACCCTATGGGCTCTTTGGTAAAAAAGAAGTCATCCGGGTGTGATCGTTTAAAGGAAATTTTTTTATGGCAAGCGGCTATTATAAGACCAGCTATCGAGATGATCTCAAGATCTTTCAGACACGTTTCGTGAAATTCTGGCTCGTTATCTTGGCCATTCTCCTCATGATTTTTCCTTTCGTCTTCAGCCAATATATTCTTTATACCGCAAACCTATGCGGCATCGCTATTATCGGTGCACTGGGGCTGAATATCCTCTCCGGCTTCACCGGGCAGATCTCTTTGGGGCATGCCGCCTTTCTGGCTATCGGCGCTTATTCTTCTACCCTCCTCACTCTCAAATTGGGGATTCCCTTCTGGATTTCCCTTCCTCTGGGAGGGTGCATCGCAGCTCTCTTTGGAATGATTATCGCCATTCCCTGTTTGAGGCTGCGAGGTCTTTATCTGGCCATTGCCACCTTTGCTTTCGCCTTTACAGTAGAATATATCATCGTCCATTGGAGCAGTCTGACGAATGGTACATCAGGTCTCACCGTACCTCACCCTTCCATTGCTGGTTTTGTTTTCAAAACAGATAAGGCATTCTACTTCCTTATCCTTGTCTTTGTGATCCTTTCTGTAACCTTCGCAAAGAACCTTTTTCGAACGGAAGCCGGTAGGGCTTTTATCGCCATCCGTGATAAGGACATTGCAGCAGAAGTGATCGGGATCAACCTTACCAAATATAAGATTCTTTCTTTCATGACAAGCTCTTTCTATGCAGGAATCGCCGGCGGCCTCTACGCAGTTACCCTTTCCTCCATCGGCCCTGAGCACTTTACCTTCCTTGTGACCATCCAATACATCGCTATGGTGCTGGTGGGCGGCATGGGAAGTGTTCTGGGCTCCATCTTGGGAGCCATCTTCATGACTGTATTGCCCGAGGGAATCAGGCTTTTGCGAGACGTCCTGAGTCATGATTTCCCGTTCCTGATTACACGACTTGCAGACCTCCAGTCAAGTTTTTATGGATTGGCGATCATTCTCGTTCTGATCTTTGAGCCCAAAGGCTTGTTTGGTCTCTGGATCAAACAGAAAAACTATTGGAAAGGATGGCCTTATACCTATTAAATACTTCGATTTTAGATCCCGGAGATCCATGGAAATTCTTATCCCCAAGAGTCTAACATTTACGATGAGTTGAGCAATGATTCCGGAGGCCACGACACGAAGAAACCGTTTCGAAGCTGCTATCTCCCTTGAGGCGCCGGATCGCATACCGGTAGCGCCCCTACTGGTGTCTTTCCCGATAAGGCACAGAGGTCTTACTCAAGGAGAGGCCTGGCGTAATTTGGATATGGCCTTTGAGGCCATGCTCGATACGTTCGATGACCTGGGCGGATTCGATGTGCTTTTTAAAACCAATATTTACTGGCCCATGCTGGGCGGCAGATTCTGTAACGCACCTATCCGGACCCTCATCCCAGGGAAGCAACTGCCTGAGGATGCATTGATGCAGATCCAAGAAGTGGAGCTTTTCAGCCGGGAAGATTACGATAAGATCGCCTCAATAGGTTGGAATGCTTTTTGGGAGGGACATTACGAAAAGATCAGCGGTAAATCTTTGAGTAAATTGGCTGAAACCCAAAACCGCTTGATGGAACAGTACCTGAGAGAGATTGGAATCTGTGAGGCGAGGGGAATACCGGTCTTGCTGGGCGTTGCCGTAGATTCTGTATTGATGGCCTTTTCTCTTTGCAGGACCTTGACTCAGTTTACAATGGACCTTTTCGAAGTGCCCGATAAAGTCCAAGCGGCAATGGATGCCTCCTGCGACGACCTGATCCAGAACGCCCTCGATACCATTGCCATTACAAAGAAACCCTTAGTCCACATTGTCTTGGAACGCGGTTCTGGAGCCATCTATCGTCTGGAGATTTTTGAACGGTTCGAATGGCCTTATCTTCAACGCTATGTGGATGCCTTTATTTCTTCAAAAGTCACTCCTTGGCTCCATCTGGATACAGACTGGAGCCTCAACCTTCCTTATTTTAAAAAACTCCCAAGGGGAAAATGTGTGGCCGATCTCGATGGGACCACGAATATATTCCGGGCTAAGGAAATTCTGAGAAATCACATGTGCATCAGCGGAGATGTGCCGGCCCCCCTCCTAACCCTGGGGACTCCTCAAGAAGTAGAAGTGTATTGTAAAAAGCTCATCGATGAAGTTGGACGAGGAGGAGGCTTCATCTTGACGACTGGATGCGAATGCCCCATTGATGCAAAATTCGAGAATGTGAAAATGATGATTGATATCGCAAAGACCTATCCGGGGAAAAAACGCGAAGTTTAATCCCCAAGGTTCGGTCCCAAATTCTGTGAATGGATTTAACAAATCATCCCATTGAATGGCTATATTGAGGGAGCAACCATGTCAACAGAAATCATTGAGGCCTTATTGGCAATGAAGAGGCAGCAGGTAATGGACCTGATCCAGCAGAAGATCAACATTGGGGAAAACCCTTTTGCCATTCTGAAGGCTTGCCAGGAGGCCATGGAGCAAGTGGGAAAACGATTTGAAACCGGAGAGTTCTTTCTGAGTGAACTTATCTATTCGGCCGAGATCTTCAAGGCCGTAAGCGCATACTTGGAACCAATGCTTATAGGAAGTTTAAGAGAGGAAGAATCCAGAGGTTCCATCATCTTCGGCACCCCTCAAGGCGACATCCACGACCTAGGCAAGAATATTGTCATCACACTCATGCGAGCTTCTGGCTTTACGGTCCATGACTTAGGGGTTGATGTGCCTCCGCAGAAATTCATTCAGGCCCTTAAAGAGACTGGATCCCAGATCCTTGCGATGTCTGCAATCATTACCCCAGCTTATAACTCCATGAGAGAAACCATCGAGTTACTTAAGGAATTTGGTTTAAGGGAAAAAACTTTCGTAATTGTTGGAGGGGTCATAACGAACGATCTCGTCCGCCATAATGTAGGTGCTGACGCCCAGACTCTCGACCCCTTCGAAGGAGTTAGGCTCTGCAAGGAATATGTAGCAAAAAAGGCAATTCCCCATGCTGATTATCGGTGAGAGAATTAACACCAGCCGTAAGGCCGTAAACGAAGCCGTAGAATGCCGTGATGCTGCCTTCATCCAGACCGACGTCCTCGCCCAAGTGGAAGCAGGAGCTTACTGGATTGATCTTAATGCAGGCTCTCGCCTTATTAGCGAGGCAGAGGACCTTCTCTGGCTTATTAAAGTGGCCGAGAAAGTGGTGGATCTCCCTCTGTCCCTTGATAGTTCCAACCCACAGGTATTGGTCAGAGCTATAGGGCAAGTCAAAAAGAGGCCCTTATTGAATTCCATCACGGCCGAACAGAGACGTTTCGATCAGATGAAGCCTGTGATTCAGGGACGGGAATGCGATATCGTGGCCCTGTGCATGGACGATGAGGGTCCTCCAAAAACAGTGGATAAAATCTTAAAGAATGCTGAAAGGCTAATTCACGACTTGGAGATCCTTGGTATTACTCATAATCGGATCTATCTGGATCCTTTGATTCAGCCTCTTAGCATCAATGTCCAGTCTGGTCTCATCGCATTAGAAGCCATTCGTCTCATCCAAAAAGAATTCCCCGGGGTGCATACCGTCTGTGGAATCTCTAACATCTCATATTGCCTCCCAGGTCGATCTCCCATCAATCGTGTCTTCCTTGGAATGGCTATGGAGGCTGGCCTTTATGCAGCCATTTTAGATCCTTTGGATAAGAAGGTAATAACTCACATCCGGGTAATCGAGATGCTGCTTGGGCAGGACGATTTCTGTCTTAACTACATTCGGGCCTTTCGTGAGGGTAAAATTTTAGTATGATATCATCTATGAACAGACCCTCGATGAGTCTCTACCTACTCTCTATCAGTTCAGCTACCCGTTGCTAATAATTCCAGGAACGTCATTTAAATACCCTTTCTCTTTTTCGCTCTCTTCTACATTCCCAACTGGTAATAAAAAGGGCCTGTCCCTGATTCAGGGACAGGCCCGCTACACTTCTTGATCATATCAACCGGTTATTTCCAGTACTTATCGTTGTAGAGTCGGTCTTCTATATTCACCTTATAAAAATCTTCAATGGGCCTGAGGATTTCCCTGTCCTTTTCGTGAACGGTTTTAAGGGCGCTTCGCACAATCGCCACCCCCTTAGGCGTCATCTTTCCGAGAGGTTGCCGGCAAGGCCCGGATGGCATACCCAGTCCCTTCATCATCGTTTTAATGGCTACGGGATTCCTGAACTTGCACGGAACTTCAAAACCCTCGTAGAATTCAATCGTATTGACCGTCACGACTTTAAAGAGGGGATCCAGAACCTCTTTTAAATAATTTGCCCTCTCCATATCTCCTTTCAGAATCGCCCTCACCATCTCGCCGATGGGTCCTGGCACGATGTTCGACATGACCGAAACAACCCCTGATGCCCGGATGTCGCTACGGGTCATCATGTCGAAGGTCTTGTCATCGTCTCCGGAGAGGATGTCAAAGTCTTCTCCGCAGAGGGTTCTCGTCTTCGCCATTCTGTCAAGGTCTCCGGTCGCCTCTTTCACGGACCTCACCTTCTTAAACTTCCGATGGAGAATCGCCAGATCCTCCACTTCCAGTTTCGTCCCTGTCCTTCCAGGAATGACATAGGGCATGATAAAGGCTTTGCGAAAAGCTTTTGCGATCACCTCATAATACTGAGTCCTCAGCTCGAGGGAGGATGGCCCATTATAGTAACAGTCCATAAGCAAGGCGCCCTGGGCTCCCACCTCCATAGCATGCTTCGTCCCCCGGAGGGCTTCCTTCGTGGAGTTCGAGCCTGTTCCAGCCATGACAAAGGCTTTGCCCTTTGCCAGCCTTGCCGCCCTCGTGATGACACGATCGTGCTCTCTCCAGTCCAGAGTCGGAGATTCTCCTGTCGTGCCAGTAGGGATGAGATTGGCTCCGTTTTCTATTTGAAACCGGATGTTCTTCTCCAATCCCTCATCATCAATCTCCCCTTTTCGATTAAAGGGAGTCGCAATCGCCGTCCAAACCCCTTCAAATCTCTCAAGTCTCATCTCCCCACCCTCCTTCCTAACTTAATCGCAAAGCGCAGAGAGCATAGCGCATAGCGTCTGTAAACATAACAAGTTCAACCTTAACCTTTGTTCCCTCTATTATGAGGCAAAAGAAAAAAATTTCAAGAAGAAAAGTTTCACAAGTCGATATTTTTCCGAACCATAAGGAACGAAAAACCCACTGCTGAGGATCTGGATAAGTTAATTCACATGATCAGGAAGGGGTAACCATTTTCTATCGTAGCTGAAAATCTTCCTTCACTTTTTTAAGTACTTTATTTAAGGCATTTGTCACTTCTTTAGAAGGAAGGGTTTCTCCGTCTCCCACCTGAATCTCTACATGAAACCGGATAGAAGTGTTTGCTTTCGCCTTGATTTTTAATAGATCAGGCATGATCTCACCCAGGTCCTGGACCCGGGATGGTTCAAGTTCTGCGCTCGCGATGAGGACTTTTTTCAAATATTGACTTGTTTCTTCAACCACCCCAGGAACTCCCATTGTGACATTAAACTTCACAAGGTGGGCGGCTGGAAAATCGCAAGGCCATGCATTGCTGGTTTCTCCGACAATCTGTATAAATCGAGCTTGAAGTGCAGCGGTAATTACATTTCTAACAGTCTTCCATGGTAAGTTCTTTCCAGCCTTCAACGACAGGGCAGAGGCAATGGATAAGCCTGTGCAGATATTACCTTTCCATGCGTCCGGCAAATTTTCAGGGAGGATCTCCGGAGCAGCGATACTGGTAGGTGGTAAACACAACTTCGCATTTGCATTTAACAATCCCGTTGGAATACCTTCCCCTAAAATGCTTGCGGGACCGGAAAGCAACCACAGACTACCATCTTCAACACTGGCAGCAATGGACTGCTCCAGAACGGCCTGATTAGCTTTTGGAATTTGCATTGGCTCCTGGTACCCGCCTCGATCCACCTGAACAACAGTCGAACCGTTGAAATAGTCCAAAACATTTCTCACAGTGATCTCGTCCCCAGGCCAAAGCCCCCACAATCTTTTGGGAGTAAGAAGCCAGGGAGAAATCTCACCTAATTCTGCGGCTTCGGACAAGACAA
>Ga0194111_10005564_pt1 | contig 14456 bp, 12 predicted proteins | sample TA2KigC300mmetaG_FD_146194 | JGI IMG/M metagenome (GOLD analysis project Ga0194111, IMG submission 146194) | Freshwater microbial communities from Lake Tanganyika, Tanzania - TA2015033 Kigoma Deep Cast 300m | ecosystem: Environmental > Aquatic > Freshwater > Lake | place: Tanzania: Lake... | reverse complement strand
CCAGGTTCTGGAGTTCCTGACGGACGTTGTTGTAGGTCTCACCGGTGAGCCGGGCGATCTGGCGAATGTAGAAGATCTCGGCCGGATGGATGAGGAATAGGGTGAGAAGCCGTACGCGAATCCTGGAAGTGAAAAGCCTTTCAAGCATCGCCGCTGTTCCTTCGCTGAGCTCAGGACAGGCCCTCCGATAAGTCGCCGTGGCGAGCCTGTCGAACCATCAGGACACTATCTTGAGCATTCTTGCTGTTCAATTGAACACTTTTGATGTTCATCTTAGCACAATAGGCCTGGGTTGTCAAGAGCTCACCTTTTGTACTTTTTAACCACATCCGCCACGGCTTCAATCACGTCCTACACATCCTGATCGCTCATCCGGGGATACAGGGGCAAGGACACAATCCGTTGATATTCCCGGTAGGCCACGGGAAAATCCTCAGGGCGGTAGCTGTTGTCGCACGACCGCCACAAGCTGCGCGCACACGTACTCCACCTGCCCCTCGCTCATGACGCTGGAGAAGGGCAGAGCCAGGCAAGTGTCGCCCAACGCTTCGGTGATGGGGAAATCGCCTCGCCGGTAACCAAATCGCTGGACATAGAACGGCTGGAGATGGATGGGGGTGAAGTAGGGGCGCGAGGGGATGCCACGCTCTTCCAGCGCAGCCATGACAGCATTGCGGTCTATCCCCGGAGCCAGCCGGATAACATAGACGAACCAGCTCACACGCGTGGTGTGGGGAGAGATGTAGGGAATCTGTACCCCTGGAATACGACGCAGTCGGGCGTTGTACCAACCCGCCACTCTTTCCCGCTTGATCAGGAGTTCTTCAATACGTTCAAGCTGGGCTACCCCAAGAGCGGCACTCAATTCGTCGAGACGGTAGTTGTAACCCAAGCGAATATGTTGTAACCAAGTGCCGCTTTCATCTCTCCCTTGGTTTCGCATACTTCGGCACAGTTTTGCAATCTCATCACTATCTGTGACTATAACACCGCCTTCCCCAGTAGTCATCTGCTTGTTGGGATAAAATGCAAACACAGCTGCATTACCAAAGGTACCCACCTTATGCCCTTTGTACTCAGCTCCGATGGCCTCACAGGCATCCTCAATAACGACAAGGTCGTACTGTTGTGCAACTTCCATAATGGAATCCATGTCACAAGGCTGGCCAAAGACGTGAACAGGTAGTAGCGCCTTGAGCTTTGAAGTTTTGTGCCTCAGTTCTTTGACCTTATCTACAAGTTGTGCGATATCCAGATTCAGCGTGCGGGGATCAATATCTACAAATACAGGAATGGCTCGCTCATACAGGATGCAATTTGCAGAGGCGACAAAGCTGAATGGGGTTGTGATGACAAGATCCCCCTCCTGTATCCCAATAGCTTTGATGCACAAATGTAAACCGCTCGTGCCATTACTGACTGCAACAGCATGCTTACTCCTCATCAAGCGGCTTATGCCTCTCTCGAATTGCTCGATTATCGGCCCCATGCTCAGATACGGGGTGCGTAGCACTTGATTGACCAGCTCGATCTCCTTAGACGTTATGTCAGGGGAAGAGAGAGGTATTTGCATCATCCCTCCACACCAGTTCCTGACTCAGGTAACTGAGAGCTTCGTTGCTGAAGGAATCTGACAGCACCCGGTTGTGCCACGTGAGCTTCTGCGCAAACTTCTCAGTGAGTCTTTGCTGCCATTCCTTTAGCCTCTGATTGCTCACGTAGTTACTTTCCCAGAAGTCGTTACTGTATTCGTCAGTTTTCTCCCAGTCCACGTTCCCATGTTTTGATGGGTCATACATTTGTGTACCTGGGTACGGACACAGGATGGTGAAACCATATTCATCGAGATCGAGTTCTTCGGCAAATCTTTCAGTTAGTTCAAGATCCTCCTCGGTTTCATCCGGCATCCCGAGGATAAAATAGCCTCGAACAAGGATTCCGACCTTCTTGAACGACACCACACAACGTCTGATTGACTGGACTGACGTACCTTTCCCGATTTGTTTTAGCGTCTTGGGTGATCCGGACTCGATACCAATTGCTACTTCATAGCAGTTTGCCTTTGCCATGAGTTCGGTCATTTCATCAGAGCATATCGTGGCATGGATATTCGGATAGAAAGGTACTGTCACCTGTCTTTGGATCTTTGCTCGGCAAAAATCCATGACCCATTCGATGCTGGTATTCCACGTTGGATCGGAGAACTTGATCAAGTCGAGTTGGTACTGCTCTGTGACCATCTCAACCTCATTCAGTAGGTTCTGGACGTCTCTGTATCTGACCTGAACCTTGCCGGCGTTGCCACCATATAGAACCTTGTTGAACCCATCTAGACAATACCTGCACCGGAATGGACAGGCCCTGTGGCTTTGGAACGAAGTTATCCTCTTTCCAGTATCGTTGTAGGCAACCTGGATGTTGCGCTCGTTTCTAAGCAACTTCCTGTCTGGGAAAGGAAGTTCGTTAAAGTTCATCGGCCGGCCTTGGACTATCTTTGCTCTGTTTCCCAGAGCAATTTGCACCATTGCATCCTCTCCTTCACCGACCACCACTTGATCAATCCCCTCGACCAAGCAGTCGCCAGGAATAGCGGATGGGTGGTACCCTCCCACGACAGTGCGAACGCGTGGACTGGCTTGTTTTATCTGACGAGCCAGGCGCACCGCATGTGGAAAGGTGGGTGAGGTGCAAGAAAATGCGACAATGTCCGAGTCCATAGCACCTGCGACGATCGTAGAATCATCATCAAACACGCCCTGAAAGTAGTTGAGCTCCAGGTTCCTTATCTTTGTTTTCAGATAGGCACCGATGTATCCCAAACCTAATGCCTCCCAGGAGTTGAAGTACTTTGCGTGAACCAACGTTATCTTCATTCCTTTGACCCCCAGTTGACTCTTCGTCGATATGTTAATATCTTGAACCAATCGATGGGCTATCCTGATACGGTCGAGATGCAACTCAACGAAGCGCCGTTCTTACTCGCTTTATCTAACGCAGAACGCCAACTTCTATGCGTAAGTGCAGGACCGCCGCTGCCACTGCCTCCGGATCTTGCGGAGGCACAGCTAACTACCAACCACCATCTCTAGTAGTGCAGGTGCGTCGAGTTATCTTTCGCCGACGCCGCTTTTTGCCAGCCTAGTTTTGGGACTTATATGTGTTCTTCGTGGAAACAGACCAGCGATTGTACCCAAGCCGTATAACAGATGGTGTGCTAAAAACACGGGAACAGTAGTCGCTCCAACCAATGGCGACTTCTTTAACATAAAGTGAACACCCGATGAAAACAACATGACCAAATATAGAACAAGTGGAACGAGAGCCCATACAGGTAAATTAATAACCAATTCAGCCAGTGCTAGGGAAATAAGATAGACAACCAAGCCAGACGGAACAGCATGACGAAACTTGAACGACCGGGGATTGACTCTCCAGGTCGTCGGGTGATAATAACCATTGCTGAAAGCTCGCTTAATGAAGGATGACAAGTCCGTTTTCTGAATGTAGGTTGCAAACAGATCAGGATGATAATAAATCTTGAACCCGCCAGCCAGTACGCGCGAATTAAACTCATTATCCTGGTTCTTGACTAGCACTTCGTTGAAACAACCAACCTGATCGAACACTTCTCGGCGGTAGAACCCACCATACACCGTATCGACATAACTCGGTTTCCTAAGACGATGGTATGGTGCTATCGCTGCACCAACTGGAGACTGGTAAAGACAACTTATAGCCTCTGAGATAATCCCGTCTCCAGATGGCAAAATACGATCATGCCCACCACCCACTACACTTGCATCAACAATCCTTAACAGGCGCACTGCCAACTGCAAATAGTGTGGAGGATAGAGACAGTGGGCACCGCCAAATCCAATGATTGGTGCCTCTGATTCACGGATACCGATATTAAAAGCTGCTGGCGTCGTAATACGCGTATTATCAAGAAAACGGAATCTGAGATTGTCACATGATTTGCGAACGTACTCCTCGGCAATACTTCGCGAATTGTCCGTTGACATCCCATCAACGAGAATTATCTCAGCACAGACATCATTCAATACCTGTTTCTCTAACGTGTTCAACGTGGCCGTGAGAAACTTACCTTCGTTCCTAAATGGCAATATGAACGAAATGTCTGGTACTCTTTCCTGTACACCCGTTCGCTTAGATAACAAGTCGAATTACCTCAAAAGCTTCCGCGTACATCGCGTTACATTGCACCCCACGCACCCGGGCTAGCCCTCGGATAAAATCAGGGGACGAATAGCTTCTGAAAGCTTGCGATTCGTAACTTGACAAAGCGCAGATTTTATGATTGATGTACTCTTCTGTAAGTGTTACAAAGGCTGTATTAGCAAAAGAGATTAGATTCTGAGGCAATTCGTACCCAAGCATTGATGAATACTTGAAAGCTCTAAACCCTTCCTGGAACACGGTAGAATGATCCTGATGGGTATCAAAAGAAGACGGCAATAATACCGTATCGGGGGCATATTCACGGCCTAAACGAACAAAGCGCTCGAGTATCTCCTGCCGATGTTCCGGGAAATAACGAACTGGATAATCCCACACTTCGACATTGTTAGCCCTGATCCCTAAAAGTCTTGTACAATTACGACACTCTTTTTCCAATATATCTTTTGGGTAAGGCTCTGGAACGGATGCCTCGCACCGACTCAGAGCTATATACTTAACCTCAGCACCCACCCTAGTCAGTCGGTAGATAGTACCCGAGCAGCCAAATTCGTCATCCGTGTGAGGACATAGAACCAACACGCGCTTCATGCCCTTCAACAAATTGTCGTTAGGCATTATCCTATTCATTGTTCGCTTTTCTTCTGCAACGGCTTGGCCGGGTTGCCAACCATTATAGCCGACTCTTCTACATCCCTAATTACAACCGCACCCATACCCAAGGTGGCTGACTTGCCGATAGATATCTGGTTCATTACCGACACACTGGGTGCAACCCAAACAGCTTCTCCTACTGCTGCGCTCCCCCCAATCATACTATTAGCAATAACTAAAGAGTTGGGACCTATGGTCACATTATGAGCAATATGAACCAAGTTGTCTATTTTTGCCCCACGCCCAATAATGGTGTCCCCAATGGAACCGCGGTCGATGCAAGTATTGGAACCTATCTCCACATCCTCTTCAATCACTACCCGACCGATATGAGGGAAACGCCAATATCTACCGGTTTCATCTTTTTCGAAACCAAATCCGGGCAGACCGATGCTGCAATTGGCACCAATATGAACGCCCTGTCTGATTGTACAATTGGCGATGGCTGTGTTTGGACCTACTGTTACTCCCCCCTCAATGATTACTCCAGAGCCTATAATAACTCCAGTTGACAAAGCGACACCTTCAGCGATCTTAGCGTCAGGGGAGACAGGATACTCGCCAAGCGCTGGCCACGTCGTGTGAGCCAGGTTAGAGAAGAATCTGTCCATTACACGGATAAACGCCAGCTTGGGTTCATTGCATGCGATAAGAGGCGCGCCCTGAAAGAACACATTCTTGGGACCAATCAGAAGGGAGCCTCTAAAGGACGTAAGGCGTTCGGGGTGAGCCTCTGCTTGCTTGAGAGAAATCCATGCTATATCACCCTCTCTTGCGTCTCTGTCGGTGTTGATTCCAACTATCTCTCTAGTCAACCATTCGGTTGCTCCATACCATTCAGCTTCAATCTCACTAATATTCCGGAGGAAGTCAATAATATCGTGTACTGAGGGCATAAAACCTCCTGATATGATTACGAATCGAGACAGCCTCGACGTTCAGGCTCTGTTGTAGGATAATATCTCCAGCCTACTGGACATGACAAGAGCCTGCCACTTCGCCTAGAGACACACAGAGCCCGAACGACCGTATTAGAGTCTTGATTAACTGTAGGATCAGATGGTGTCACAACGCCTGTACACAGTAAGTAGGGTCGCCTCAGCTTGCTGCCAATTGTACTTCTCTTCAAAGGCAGTAGCTGCGTTGGCCTGCAACCTGCCAAGCAGATCAGGCACCACTAAACACTCTACGGCCCACTTGATCTCGGCAGATGAGGGCTCGCCCACTAGAATCCCACAGTCCATACGCTCCACAATATCCCCAATCTCACCTATGTTGCGAGTCGCAATGAGGGCTTTGCCGGCCGCCAGGGCCTCAAACAGTTTATTGGGACTGCTATAAAACCCACCTGGGTAGTTCAACGAGAGGCAGTAGTAGACCACATCAGCCAGCATCGTGTACAAAGGCACCTTGTCCGCCGGTACATTGCCCAGATAGATTACATTGGCCAGAGCCTGAGCTCGCCGCGCCACCTCTGCCTCCAATGGGCCATACCCTCCAATCAACACTGCCACCTCGGGATATGCTGCCGCCGCATCAAGCAATGGCAAGATGCTACGGCTTGGCATGAGCACACCCAGGTACGCAATGCAGAGTGCATACTTGTCCAAGCCCAGTTCGCGGCGCCACTCACGGAGGACACCGGGGTCGATTGCAAAGTCCTCCTTCGCCTTCCAGTTTCCTACGACATAGACGCGCCGCGCACCGCGTTGTCTCAGAGACTTGGCCAGGCGAAAACCACTGGTAATGACAACATCGACGCCGCGTAGGAGCATTTTCTCCACAGTAGCCACAAGCCATATTCCAATTCGAGGGACGCGGTCCCTGAGGGTGTCGGGGTAACTCTCGTGAGCATCGTAGATGACTGGCTTTCGGCTCAGCACACCTAACAGTACAGCGGGTGGCAGTGTATCGAAATCGTGACAATGGATGTAGTCAAAGTGGCATCGCATAGCTCGGAAAGCCATCAGAACCCAGAATGTGACCATACGCGGAGTCTGGCGCAGCCCGCTTCCAGGGCGTGATGGAATGTGCTGACGCCAGATCGTAGCGTCATCTAACTGCTCCTGGCGAGGGAAGTTTCCCTGACGATCCCAACACAGTACCGTCACTGAATAGCCGGCGCGTGTCAAACTGCGCACTTCCTGACGTACGCGAGCGTCGTGCGTGTAAGGATTGGACAGGAACATCAGAATGCGTCCGTTGGTCACGGGCACCCTGGTGCTCTCGTTCTGCGAGAAGCATGCTGTGAGAACTTGCATACGAGCAAGTTCGTAGTATATGCTCCCTTCTGTACCAAGGCACGTAGTCGGCAACGGAGTCGCTGTCTGTAGCCTAGCCATCGTGAAGAATGCTCAGCCAATTCCGATTGATGGCTTATGGCGCTTAACGCTCGGAGTTGGGCGATGTGGAGATCGTGGTAGGCAAAGCTGGCAGCATGAACATACCCTGGATAGAGATCATAAGAAGACCAGTAACCCAGATCATATCTTGGCAATAGCATCAAGAGTGTGCGCAGGCCCTCTGCGAATAACTCCTCAGATCGTCCATCTTGTGTGATCGATGCCCAATCGAACAAACCGAACAAGGCATAGATAAAACCATTCAGGGCACAAGAGGGCACTTGTGAGGGGAACTCCTCGTAGAACGGCATGCCGGTTTGGAGCCACCTGACCACACCACCCCTCTCTACCTTTCTTTCAAAGAGAGCCAGCGCGCGGTCTCCGCTCGAGCGATAGTCGGGGCTGCCTGTCACAGCCCAGGCTCGTGCCAGCACTGAGAGAGCCTCGCCTTGGGCCATGGCTGATACCCATGGTGCCCGCACGCCGTAGTCACCAGCACAGTCATAGTACCACGCTCCGTCATCAGTCTGGCGTTGGACAAGCCAGTCCGCCATGGCGAGAAAGCGCTGAAGGCCCGACGGCTCCTTGTCATGCAAGTAACAGTTCCACCAGGCAAGGGCATAGGCGCAAACCCTGGTGAGGTTGTAGCGCGAGCCGCCTCGTATCGCGTCGGCAACGATAGGCACTCCTTCGTCATCGAACCAGGCAAAGTGGTGATCTGCCAGACGGTCTTCGACATGAAGAAAGTACGGCCGGTCCACAACGGATCGGGCTGCGTCCTCAGCTTGAATAATAGCCGGTCGCCAAACGGGCCACTGTGGGGGCACTACATAATAAAGCAACTGACGCTGCCGGGCTGGAAAGAGATGATAGCCTAGCCTTGATCCAGGAGATCCGATGTCAGTCATCAACCCTCATCCCATCAACGAAAGTCTGGAACCATAGTTCGATGTTGATAGCTCTCCAGATGTAGATGAGGTAGCTGTCATCTTGGCTGTCGTAGGCATGGCGTAGTACAGATGCGGCTTCGGGGCGCAATACGCCACGGTGCTTGATCGCATTGGGATCCAGAACATCATCAACCAGTCGGCGCATAGCGTCCCCGTACCAGAAGCCATGTGGGGCCGTGAAGCCAACCTTGTCTCGGCGCTGCAGGATTGCTGGCGGCAGCATGTCGCTGGCCAGACGACGTACCAGCAGCTTTGTCTGTCGTCCATCAAACTTTAGCTCATACGGCAATGAAACCGCGAACTCGACAAGGCGGTGATCAAGCAACGGAACCCGCGACTCAAGCGACACCGCCATGCTGGTTCGATCCTCTATCTGAAGAAGCGCCGGAAGGTAACCCTGTAGAGTCTTCCGCATTTCTCTGTCCAGAAGCGAAAGCCCAGCATCAGGCGGCTGACTGTCAGAGTGTGCAGAGAGGCTGTGAAACAGTGCATCATACGCAGGCGTTAACCAAGCGACCCGGCGCCCGTGCAGCCGTCGGCGCAATGCACGGCTTACCTCGGTCGGCTTGACCAACTGTAGAACTGCGATCATCGCACTTGTAGCCGCCTTGGTGGTGTGCCACCCCGGAGACCGGACCGCCTGTTGCAGCTTCGCGAGCAAGAAAGCCGGCACGAAGGCACGGTAGCCGCCGAACAACTCATCCCCTCCCTGGCCGCCCAACACTACCTTCACGTAACGGCTACAGAGTTCAGAAACCCAATATTGAGGAATAACACCAGGACCAGCAACCGGTTCGTCAAGGTACCACATCATTTTGCGCAGAGTCTGTACCGGATCCATGTCTGCGATGACAATCTCATGATGGTCTGTGTTGCAGTGTTCCGACACTAACCGTGCATAGCTTCTTTCATCCTCCACCGTACCAGGCACCCAACATCCCGTGAAGGTCTTCAGTTGCCGATTGAGCTGTCGGCTTGCCAGTGATACAACCAGGCTTGAGTCAGTTCCGCCGCTCAAGTGAGCTCCAACCTCAACGTCGCTGCGTAACTGCAAACGCACGGCATCGTGCAGCAACTTGCCGAGTTGTATCACCGCGTCCTCTACTCCGATGGGTTGGATATTGTTTGGTAGCGACCAATAACGCTGTATGGCAGGTTGTTGTCCGCGTTCCAGCAGCAAGTAGTGACCAGGCAATAGCGCCTGCACCCGTCGGAAAAAAGTATGACCATCTGCTATATACCCTTGGTGCCAGTATTGGGCGATAGCCGGGGGGTTGTGCTGCACACATTGCTCAGCTTGACTCACCAATGCTTTGATCTCAGAACCGAACAAGAATGTATTGTCATCCGACATGTAGTAGAGAGGTTTGATGCCCAGCCGGTCGCGTGCCAAAAATAGACGACGCGACTGTCCATCCCAGACGGCGAAAGCAAACATGCCATTGAAGTAGTGTACACACTCAGAACCCCACTCCTCATAGCTATGAACTATCACCTCCGTATCGCTCTGTGTGCGAAAACGGTGCCCACGGCGGACAAGTTCCTGGCGTAGCTCAAGATAGTTATAGATCTCGCCATTGAAAACCAACCAGACTGTATTGTCCTCATTGGCCAATGGCTGCGCCCCTCCGGGAAGATCAATGATGGACAAACGCCGATTGCCAAAGCCAATCGAGAGCGGCGTCGCGTCGCGAGCAACTGATGTCACCTCCCGACCTGTAGCATCACCAACAGTCAGGCTATAGTCTGAGCCCATCTCATTGGTGAGTAGTACACCATATCCATCGGGACCTCGGTGACATAGTCGATCCATCATATTCAAAACGAGATCCCGACTGACTGCCTTCCCATCCCTTCGGACTATCCCGGCGATCCCGCACATCCTAACGATCCTGCCTGTACCTACTAAGAACCTGACGGTATACATCGAGCGTACGCTCTGCGCTTCTACGCCATGAGTAATTCGCCACCATATGCTGGCGATTGATCATTCCTCTTGAGCGCAACTCAGCGACCGGCAGATCAACCAGTATCCGAAGAGTTGTAAGCAACGAGTCTACACTCCTAGGCTCACATAGGCAGCCTGACTCGGTAGAGGGCATGGTGTCTGGTATTCCACCCACCCGCGTAGCAATCGGCACCAACCCGGATGCCATAGCCTCCAACAGTGCACTCGGCGTGCCTTCACTATAACTGGGAAGCACGAATATGTCAGATAGGCTTAGCCACTTTGGGACCTCGTCCTTAGCAACCCGGCCAATTAACCGCACATGCTGCTCAAGGCCCAGAGATCCAATTCGGGCAGACAGTGCTGCCTGGTCAGGGCCATGTCCTACCATCACGAGCAGCACCTCGCGATGGGAAGTCACAAGCCTGGCAACCGCCTCAACGAGTTCGAACACACCCTTGTGACGATGTGTCCAACCCAAGTAGATCAATATCTTGGCATCGGGCGAGATTCCTCGCTCTTGTCGTAGATTATAACGCTCCGCGTCTCTAGGGCAAAACAACTCAGTATCCACCCCCAAGGGTACCACATAGGGGCTATTCTGGGGCGTGCCAAGGCTACAAAGTACTTGCGCAAGCGGTTTGCTCACAGCGATCATAGCCTGGGATTGTTCCACTGCCCGACGCGCCGCATGTCTGTATCGCCACAGACGTTGGGGATAAGTGTTGGCATCATCCCCATAAGAAGTACAGACTGCTGGCACTCCAAATCGGTGTGAGAGACTGACAGTGGCATAACCATCCGGGACAAGTGAATATGCATGCACGATGTCAGGGGCGAATGTTTGCACAATGTCCCTGATCGGCTCTCTGAGAGCCAGGATCAGAGAGTGACCAGACCAACCGTAGAGAACCTGACGAGGAAGCACTAGGTAGCGCGGGCGCTCAACAGCTATGCCATCCAAGACTTGCTGAGGCGGAACCCCGTCGCGGTAATCCACCCACTTGGCTCGCCAAATCAATAGCGAAGGGACCCAAGGGATCGGTGCGAGGACACGTACCTCGCACCCAAGCTTCACAAGCTCTTGGGCTTGCCGATGTATGAAATTGCCATATACCTCGTCGATTGGGCTTGGATATGCATGTGAGATAATTAGGACACGCACCATTCTAACCTGGGGTCCCTTTGACTTCGGAAGCCGACTGTTGAAAAGGCATACAAGCGTGTGCAGCACCGAGAGCAAGTATTAGCCAGAATCCTTTGCGCCAGAGATATGTCGAGAATAAGCCACTTATGATGGCATACAGAAGGAGCCCCAACACGAGCAAACTCAGCAACTGATCATCTTTGTCGCGAGCCTCCTGCAATCTCGATAAAAGCCGTCGGAGAGTCCAGCCCAGGGGGACAACGAACAAAGCTAATCCTACAATGCCTAGTTCGGTGAGAATCTGTAGAAAGATGTTGTGTGCATCTGCACTTCCATGGAGTTTTGCTAGATATGGTAGCAGTAGGGCTTCATACCGGGAATATGCGAGCTTGAAATTATCCAGACCAACACCGAGAACTGGATTGCTCACTGCGGTTTCCAAAGCAACACGCCAGATATCCGAGCGCCCACCACCACCGCTTGCGATTGCGTTCTGCACCGTAAGGTGTTCCAGTGTTTCCCAAGGCAGCAGCGTTGTCCGCTGCAGCAGCGCCCAACTGCCGAACAAGAGCCCTAATACAAATATAAATGTAATCAAAATGCGAGTCTTACCACGCTCCAACAATGTGAGGATCAGCATCGACAGCGCGATTGCCACCATAGCCTGTCGGCTAGCAACAGCATACAGGGGGTAGATTGTGACCACAAGGCCTGCCAAGGCGAGGTTCCTAAACTGTGTCCTCGCGTATATGGCAAGCAGCCCGGCACAGAGCACGCCTGCTCCCACGTAGAAACCAAACTCGTCGATGGCCTGGCCCACTTGTACAGTCATCCGCGTGGTGGCCTCCGTAGTCGCGCCTGCGTTGAGCAGACCGAGCACAGCGCTCAGGATGCTGCTCCCCACTAACACCCCAGTGACCCAGTAGGCCCGCCGTCGCGTCCTGACCATCTCGACGGTCACGACGCCAAAGCCAACCAACTGGGCAAAACTGAGTGCACGCTCAAGTGCCACCTCTTGGTTCAGCGCCCACAACACCGAAAGGAAGGCCCAGGCCAGAAACAATACATAGAGCCAGAGCACACGGGGCGGACGGAAATGCCGTCCTGAGAATATAAGGTCTACCAACCATACTGCAAAGAGCACTGGACCGAACAGACGCAGTCCTGTGAGCCCGCCCTCAAGGACAAAGAGTATCTCCAATGGAACAGTAGCTGCGAACACAACTAAGCCGACGAACGGATGCGCTAGCAGAATTACGATTGCTGGCAAACCAAACATGATCAATAATTCAAGACGATTATTTAAAGCAACCGATTGGCCAGCCCTAAAGGCCAGGAGCAACGCAACAGCACACAGCATCAATCTTACGCCACGAGAGCCGCGTATGGCATCGAGTGTCAAGGCCTGGGTACCTCCCTATCCGGCGCAATATTTGGTTGGCAGGATCCTGATAGTTCATACAGGCGTTGCCGGGCACGGGTCTGCTCATTGAGATCACCTTCATTGCCCACGCGGCGGTACTCCTCACATGCAGCGGCATAGTCATGCATTTCAAGTAGAGTGTCGGCCAGCAACAGCCGATAAATGCTGGGGCTTGGTGCCCGAGCGATAGCGTTCCGGTACTCGTTTACTGCCTCCGCGCGTCGCCCTAGATAGCGCAGTGCCTGAGCCTTGAGATAGTATGGAATCTCATCATCCGGGTAGCTTTCCACATCCGAGTATGCGTCGATGGTGCGCTGGGCGATACGCAGCGTATCTCGGAAGCGCCCAGTCTCCGCATACCGGGATGCAAGTATCTGCACCAGGGTAATCGAAGGACGGGGCACCGACACGGCACGCTCCAAACGTGCCAGACATTCTGGAGACACACCACATGACTTGTAGTCTCCTGCGTACGAGAACGACAGCTCCCAATTCGTCTCTAGGACGTCAGGTCGTGCGGCAACCATCATTTCCAGCCACCAAATTCGCTCCTCTGGATCGGGGATCTTTGATGCACAAGCGCGCAGCCAGGCAAACGCCTCGGAACGCCGCCACAACGCGAGTGCAGTATCGCGGTTCCCGAGACGCCACAAGGCCATGCCCAGAGGACCTGCGGCAAATAACTCGCCTGCTGTCAGGGCAGCGTCTAGTTGCTGAGCGGCGGTCTCAAAGTTGCCAACGTCCAGAGCATCAATCCCAGAAAGATACAACACTTGCGGAGAGTCTGGCAGCGATGCGAGAACCCTGGCACTGGTGTTTCCAAGGCCTTGAGAGTTGGCTGCGGATACGGACGGTCGGAGCGCACGCTGTATGTAATCAACGGACGCTATGTTGGCGCCGAGCGCCGCCAGGAATTGCCTGCCCATAAGGGCAGCCAGAACCAGCCCCAATAGACTGAGAAGCAGTCCTGGCCCTACTTTGCTAGCTAGCCACGTCGTCTGGCGCAACAAAGTGACCCCCTTCGAGGATACCGCGACAGATTACGTCTAATTGGGGATTCTGCTCGGGCAACAGATCCTCCAGGCTGCGAAGAACATGGGCGCCTGGAGCATACGTCAACGTCGGAAAGTCCATCATTCTCCTGAAGTAAAAGTGATATGCATATCGTTTTGCCTGTTCTACCTGGGCCGGAGACAGCCGGGGCAAGCTGCCGGTCCGATCAAGCAGAACGAAATAGTCTTCCCTGGAACGAGGATCCAAAGTAAAGCCCTTGCTGCGATACCAGGCCTCACCACCCACGATTACAGGAATCCCCCGGGTAGCCATTTCAAGTCCCATCTTAGTGCCGAAGACGACTGCCGCGCTAATCAAATCTGCCAGCGCATACGAGCTCAAGTCACTCTCGGGCGGGATGATCTTGATGTGCGGCGGCAATGTTGGAAAACGCCTGCGGATCATTTCATCAGCACGCTCACGCACTGGGCCGTACCCATGCTTCACTTCGGCCGGGTGAACGCGGACGACAAGCTGTATATCTGGACGCATAGCCATATGTTTGATAGTCTCAAGCAACCACCGGTCGTGCCCATCGAACACCACGCCATCGTAGAAAATGCGTGCATCCCACTGCAGATTCGTAAACAATCCCAGGATGGGGTTGTCCACGTCGAGTTGTAGTTCTCGGATGATGTCTTGCGGATCCTCTCGGGCATCCCGATTGTAGCTGATTAGATCCCAGCCGCTTTTCCAATGAGATAACAAGTAGTCATTCAGCTTAGCCCCCTTCTCAGCCGAC
>Ga0194111_10005556_pt1 | contig 14467 bp, 17 predicted proteins | sample TA2KigC300mmetaG_FD_146194 | JGI IMG/M metagenome (GOLD analysis project Ga0194111, IMG submission 146194) | Freshwater microbial communities from Lake Tanganyika, Tanzania - TA2015033 Kigoma Deep Cast 300m | ecosystem: Environmental > Aquatic > Freshwater > Lake | place: Tanzania: Lake... | reverse complement strand
TGGGGGCCGGTGTTGAGGAGCAGAAAGCAGCCCGTGCCGTAGGTGTTCTTGACCATGCCCGGCTGGGTGCAGACCTGGCCGAAGAGCGCGGCTTGCTGATCGCCCGCAATGCCGGCCACCGGGACGCCGGCGAGCAAGCCGGTGGCTTCGGCGTACACCTCGCTCGAAGCGCGCACCTCCGGCAAGATCGCCCGCGGGATTTCGAGGAGCTCGAGCAGTTCGGCGTCCCAGTCGCCGGTCGGCAGGTGGTAAAGCATGGTGCGCGAGGCGTTGGTGGCGTCGGTCAGATGATGCCGGCCACCGGTCAGGTTCCAGATCAACCAGGTGTCGACCGTGCCGAACGCCAGTTGGCCAGCCTCAGCCCGCGAGCGCGCCCCGGGCACATGATCGAGGAGCCAGCGCAGTTTGCTGGCCGAGAAGTAGGCGTCGATCACCAGGCCGGTCTTCCGTTGAATGAGGTCGGCGTGGCCGTCGCGCTTGAGCCGATCGCAGAACTCGGCGGTCCGGCGGTCTTGCCAGACAATGGCCGGGTGCACCGGCGCGCCCGTGGCGCGGTCCCAGAGCAGGGTGGTCTCGCGTTGATTGGTGATGCCGACCGCGGCCAGGTCGGTCGGCTTGAGCCCGGCGCGGGCGAGGACTTCGGCGGCCACGCCGATTTGCGTGGACCAGATCTCTTGCGGGTCGTGCTCGACCCAGCCGGGTTGAGGAAAGAGTTGGCGGAACTCCTTCTGCGCGACGGCGCGCGGGGCGCCTTGCTCATCGAACAAGATGGCCCGCGAGCTCGTTGTGCCTTGGTCCAGGGCGAGGACGTATTTCATAGGGTCACCAGAGCCAGCGATAGACCAGCGCGCCCAGGAGCCCGCCGAGAATGGGCCCCACGACCGGCACCCACGCGTAGCCCCAATCCGACGGGCCCTTGCCGGCTATGGGCAAGAGCGCGTGGGCCAAGCGCGGACCTAAGTCGCGCGCGGGATTGATCGCGTAGCCGGTCGGGCCGCCGAGCGACGCGCCGATGCTCAGAACCAGCAGCCCCACCAGGAGCGGCCCCATGCCGGTGGAAAAGCCGGGCTGGAGGTTGTTGGCCGACGGGATCGCCAAGGCGCCGAAAACCAGTACGAACGTGCCGATGACCTCGGTGAGGGTATTCGAGGGCAGATGGCGGATGGCGGGCGCTGTGCAGAACACGGCGCGTTTGGCGGCGGGGTCGGGCGTCTCCTTCCAATGCTGCAAGAACGCTAGCCAGACGAGTGTGGCGCCCACGAAGGCGCCCAGCATCTGGGCCAGAATGTACGTGGGCACAAGCCCCCACTCGAGTTTGCCGATGGCCGCTAACCCGATCGTGACCGCGGGGTTCAAATGGCCCCCGCTGATCGTCCCCACCGCGTAAACCGCCATCGCCACCCCGAGCCCCCAGCCGGTCACAATCAGCAGCCAACCGCCCTGCTGCGCCTTGGACTTGCCGAGCACGACGTTGGCTACCACGCCATCGCCGAGTAAGATGAGCAGGGCGGTGCCGACGACCTCCGCGGTGAAGACGGACATTTCCGGGACGACGACTGACATAGCGTTGCAGTTGCCCGTGGCGGTCTGCCGAGTTGATGGACCGAGACGGCGGGAAACTTAGCCGGGATGCGGGTTGGGCGTCCACCGCATTCTGGCAGCGCGATGCCGTGCCCGAATCCTTAGCGAGGCGGAGCGCGGACGGTCACGTCCGCCAAGCGGATCTGACGATCCGCGCCTCACAGGGAGCCTGCCGGGTTTCACCTGCGATGGCAGCCCTCAAGCACCTCGCTAAGGATTTGGGCGCCGTGCCGCAGTGCGCGTTCAGGCTGTGCTCACCAGACGACGATGGACGACGCGGCGCAGATGCGGCGCACCAGGTCGTGATAATCGGGCTGGGGTAGCGTGAGGTCGAAGACCTCGACCTCGACCTCGACCTTGTGCAGGGGCTGCTGTTGGCGAATGAGGTCGTGCGCCAGGGGATCCTCCGGTTGGGTCAAGATGTGGAGGCAACGTTTCATCGTGGGCTTCGTCCGGGCTTCAGAAGCGCAGCACATAGGTGGCGTCAGCCAGCCTCCGAGCCCATTCGGCGTCGTCCAGTTCCTCCCACGGCACGGGCGCCTGGCCGACCTCCGCGAGGTGCGCGTTACCCTGCTGGACATACACTGGCCGACCCCACTCGCGTACGATGGGCCAATACCGCCGGAAATTGTCCTCGTCCAGCAGCTCGTCGGGGTCCTCGAGCAACGTCAGCACGGCGGCGTCGCGGAGGTAAAGGGTAACCTCGAGCTTCCCCCACGCCCCCAGTCCGGCGGCGATGCGCACGGCCTCGGCCGGCCGTGGGCTGCTCCGGGGGTCGCTCGTAATGACGAACCAGACGCGCGGGTTCATGGTTTATGGGGCCGGGGCGGCAGCCGCCGAGTTGAAGCTCACGAAGCGGTCGGTGCCGCCGATCAGATCGTTCAGGAGGGTAAGCCCCGCGAAGGTGGCCAAGTCCGTGCGGGGGATGCCGCGGCGTTGGGCGCCGTAGGCGCAGGCAAAGAGCCGCAGACCGCGCGCGCGCAGCGTTTGAAGGCCCGCATCGCTCACGCCATGCACGGCGTCGTCGATGCAGTAGAGGTAGACTTCGAGTCCTTCGCTTAAGGCCGCCTCGGCGAGCCGGAGTCCATGGACGAAGCCGGCCGTGCCGGGTCGGGTCGAGATCAGAATACCGAGCTTGAGTCCGCGCGGCGACACGCGCCGCACGGTAGGAGGGGGCTAGGGGGCTGTCAACGTTGCGCATGGTGCTTGGGCGTGGGCGGCAATCCAGGGGAGCAGCGGGGCAGAGGTCCAGAGGGGCGGGGGTGCGGCAGATCGGCCGGTTGGGAAACCGGTGCAAGCAGCAGCGTTACAAGGGATCAGCCGGTTGGGAAGCCGGCGCTACAATGGGTGGGGCGGGAGGCACTATGGGGCAGGTACGCCGATCGCGCGAGGTTGTGCTGTGCTATTCAACAGCTTCATAGAACTTGACAGATCTGCAGGTCGGCGGGTTCGGGGTAGGGTAGGAACAAGGGGCATGGGTATGGGCTGCAAGGCAGGGGCGGCGGGGCAGCGGGGCACCCGGTGCGGCAGATGGCTGGGGATGTTGTTCACTAGACCAGGTTAATAAAACTTGACAGACCTGCTAGTCAACGGGCTCAGGGTAGCGGCGAGGGGCATGGGCATGGGCGGCAAGGCAGGGGGCAGCGGTACGGCAGATCGGCCGGTTGAAAAGCCGGCAGCTGGTGGGAGCGGCCCCGGGCTGACAGCGGACGATTCGCAGCGAGGATTTGCGTTGCGGAGTAACGGGGGCTGTCCTTAAGTTGACGCGGGCTGGATCGGCACGGGTCCTTCAGGGCCGTGGCCGACCTGCCATCACGCCAATGAAACCGCTGAAGAAACCCAAGTCGGCCTCCGCGAGAGGCGCGGCTGCGTCCTCCGGCGCCGGTCGAAAGGCGAAGGCTAAGGCCGTTCGCAAAGGAACTGCTGGCCCGGTCAAGCCCGGTCGTTCCACGGCAAGGCGCAGGCAGACCGAGGCTGGGGCGGAGCCGCCTGCGCCGAGTCCGACTACGCCAGGCGCGGCGGGAGCGGCTCGGGCTAAGGGCCAAGGGCAGGCGCGAGCCCGGGCGGGGCGGACCGGGAGCGAGACAGCGGGGGTGGGCAAGGCAGCAGGCAGTGGAGGCGGAGGCGCACGGACCGTTCGAGGCGAGGCGAAGACCGGCGCGCAAGGGGCCAAACGGCCGCTGCGGATTCCGCCGATTTTGTTCGAGGGCGATGAAGCGGGCGGGTCGGTTAAGAGCGGGCCTGGGGATCGTTATGCGGTGATGCCGCCGCAGCCCGTGGCGGCGGCGGTTGGGACGCCGAGCGCTACGGAGAGTCCGGGCGCGCTAGGGGCCGTTGCGTCGGGAGGGGAATCGCCGCTGGCGGACCTGCCGCGGGCATACGGTACGCGACGGTTATTCGTGACGGCGCGGGATGCGCATTGGCTGCATTTGCATTGGGATTTGAGCGACGACCAACTGGCGCAGTACACGGCTTTGGCCGCGAGAGGGCATTTGGTACTGCGGCTGCACCTGGAGGAGTTCGGGGAGGAGCCGTTTCGGCAGGTGGTGGTGACGCCGGGTACGCGCTCGTGGTATGTCGAGGTGGGTCGGGGGGACACTCGGTACGTGACGGAGTTGGGGTACTATGACGCGGCGGGGGCCTGGCGGGTCGTGGCGGCGTCCGAGGCGGTGGTGACCCCGCCGGAGGCGCCGTCCGAGCGTGGCGAGGAGGAGTTTGCGACGATTCCCGTGGATCTATCGTTTGCGGAGCTGGTGGGGCGGGTGCGGTCGGCGATTCCGGAGACGGCTTCGTTGGTGCAGGCGATCGAGGAGTTGCGCCGGGCGGGCCATTTGGATTTGCCCGCACCGGGCGAAGTGGTCAGCCCGCTGTGGACCGCGGAGCAGGAGCTGGCCTTGGCCGAGGTGATGCGATTGGACGCGCTAGGCCGGCTGTCGGTTGGGTCATTGGATGTGACCGAGCTGGTGCGTGGTCGTGTGGGCGAGGGAGTATCGTCGGCCGAGGCGCCGAGGCCGGGGCGGCTCGGTCCGGCGCTGGCGGGGGTTGAGGCGGGTGGTCCGGCAGCGGGTGTGTCCAGCGATGCGATGGCGGGTGGCGCGCCGGCGCGGCCGGCGGGTTTTTGGTTCAACGTGAATGCCGAGCTCGTGGTATACGGCGCCACGGAGCCGGATGCGCGGCTGACGGTGGCTGGGCGGGGGGTGCGGTTGCGGTCCGATGGCACGTTCAGTTTGCGATTTGCGTTACCGGATGGCGAATACGAGTTGCCCTGTGTAGCGGTATCGGGGGCAGGTGCGGAGGCGCGTGCGGCTCGACTCGAGTTTCGACGGCGGACGGAGTACCAGGGCGAGGTGGGGGAACATCCGCGCGCGGGTGAGCTCGAGCCGCCCGGAGCCAAGGGAGGCGATTGACCCGGCGGGTCGAGCGCGGGGTGGGGCGGAGCTCGATCGGCCCGGCTCGGCCGGGGACCAAGACCGAGGTTATTGATACATGGCGGGGTATTTAGCACTTGTACTGCATGCGCATCTGCCGTTCGTGCGCCACCCGGAGCACGAGCGGTTCCTCGAGGAGAGTTGGCTGTACGAGGCCATCACGGAGACGTATTTGCCGCTGGTCGAGTTACTGCAGGCGTGGGAACGCGACCGAGTGAACGCGCGGTTGACGGTGGCGCTGTCGCCGACGCTGTGCTCGATGCTGTTGGACCCGCTGCTGCAGGCCCGGTACGAGAGTCGCCTGGCGGGGCTGATCGAGTTGGCGGAGAAGGAGACGTTCCGGACCCAATGGGATCGGGCGTTGCAGCCGTTGGCGGCGAGGAACCTCGAACGGTTTTGCCGCCTGCGCGAGCTGTGGCGCGGGTGCGGGCGCGATTTGGTGGGTGCGTTTCGCGGTTTGCAGGAACGTGGTCGGCTCGAGATTATCACCTGCGCCGCCACGCACGCGTTGTTGCCGCTCTTGGCGGATCATCCGCCGTCGTTGCGGGGCCAAATCCTCACTGCCCGCGATCATTACCGGGCCTGTTTCGGGCGCGATCCGGTGGGGATTTGGCTGCCCGAGTGCGGGTACACGCCGGCGGTGGAACCGTATCTGCGCGAGGCGAACCTGCGGTGGTTCATTGTGGACACGCACGGGTTGCTGCACGCTACGCCGCGGCCGCGCTATGCGGTCTTCGCGCCGGTGTTCACGCCTCAGGGCCTGGCGGTGTTCGGGCGCGATGTGGAATCGGCGAAGCAGGTCTGGAGCCGGAACGAGGGTTATCCCGGGGATCCGCGCTATCGGGATTTCTACCGCGACATGGGGTTCGACCTGGATTTCGATTACTTGCGGCCGTACTTGCCGTCGCCGGACCATCGTGGCTTCACGGGCATCAAGTACTACCGCATCTCGGGGCCGGCTGGGGAGAAACAGGTGTACGCGCCGGAGGTGGCAGAGGCGGCGGCGCGGGAGCACGCGCGGCATTTTCTGAGCGGGCGACTGGCGCAGTTGGGTCGGTTGGAGGAGATCATGGATCGGCCACCGGTGTTGGTGGCGCCGTACGATGCGGAGTTATTCGGGCATTGGTGGCACGAGGGACTGCTGTTTTTGGATGTGCTGGTGCGGGAGGCGTTGCGGGACCCGCCCGCGTTTAGTCTGGTGACGCCGACCGACTACCTGCGGCAACAGGCGACGCACCAGGTGGTGCGGCCGAGCGCATCGAGTTGGGGCGAGGCGGGGCACCTGCGGGTGTGGTTAAACGAGAAGAACGATTGGATTCTGCCTCACTTGCGAGTGGCGCAGGCGCGGATGACCGAGGTGGTTGGCGCGTTGAGCCAGCCCACGGAGCTGGAGGCGCGGGCGCTGCGGCAGGCGGCGCGGGAGTTGATGTTAGCCCAGGCGAGCGATTGGCCGTTCATTTTGCATACGGGGACGAGCCCGGGCTATGCGCTGCACCGCGTGAATCATCACTTGCTCAACTTTCTGCGGTTACACGAACAGTTGACGGCACGCAAGGTGGATGAGGCGATCCTGAGCCGGATCGAGTCGCAGGACCTGCTCTTTGCGCAGGTGGACTGGCGTTACTGGAGGTAGGGCGGTCCGCGCGGGGTCGGTTACGGTTACGGGTCCTCGCAGAGGCGGAAGAAACCCTGGCTTTCGGTCGTCTTGACACGGAGTTCATTGCGCGGCGTGGTGGCGATGATGACAGCAAAGCGGATCCGCTTCATACACCTGTTTGATGAGCGCCGGCGACAGGCGCCCTTGATGGCCAGCGGGCGCCCCGGCGTTAGCTCTTCGGATCTTGGCTGCCGAGTGGCCGGGAGCGCTCCGCGGCAATGTCGGCAGCGGACCGGAGCGCTGGCGAATGCAGCTTTTCGTACTCCTCGCGAAATCGTTCGAGGTATTCGAGATCGAGGAGGTCTTTCTCGCGTCCGCTGGACCGCTTGCTGGCGATGATGTCGCGCAGGTTGGCAATGCGAAAGCCATCGATCTCGAGGGCTCGCGCTTTCGCACCGGCGAAACTGGCAATGCCGTCGGGGGCGAAGACCAGGTCCACGTCGAACGGGCCGGTCTTGATTTGGACGAAATCCTTGCCGGCGATGATCGCCTGTTCGAGCTCGGAATCGACCTCGAACCCACTCGCGCGCAAGGCTGCCACGATGCGGCGCCCATTGGCGGGTGAGCGGGCGACGAAGACGTCCACGTCTTGCGTCAGGGCGGGGAACCCGAGCAGGATCGCACCGCTCTTGCCGATGAAAAGGTAGTCCACACCGTGGGCCGCGAAGGCCTCGGCGATGATGCGCGCCTGCTCGGGACGGAAGGTGGGGCGATTCATTTCGGGGCCGGCCTGAAGCCGAGGTAGGCGGGCAGGTTGGCCGAGCACCAGGCGCGATACTCACTCATGGTTTCGAACGCCCGCCAGGGAGCGTCGTCGAGCACGGGCTTGTACAGGCGGCAGAAACCGAAGCGAATGCGGTTCTCCATCGGCCGCTGCATCTGCCGGCGGCATTGCTCCCTAAAGTCCTGCCACCCTTGGTCTTCAATCTCGCTCATGGCCCTACTCGCATACGGCCACCGTGCCCGACCCGGGAGGGCCGTCAAGGCGAAAGGAGCCGCTGGGTGGGCGCCTGCAGACTGTTCGAAGCGGGTTCCCGGCGCTGGACTCGTCCCTGCAAGCACTCCCGCGCGCGCCCTCCGCCGCCTGGTTGGCCCTCTCCTCATGAACCGTGGAGTCGTTCCGTTGATTTTCAAGACTTACGATTCCGCGGTTCAGGGCGCCGATGCGCTGCTCGCTCGCAGCGTGATGAACTCACCCACCGCTTCATCAGTCGCCTTGAAGCCCGCGTCGCCGCTCTGGTTGACGCAGACGAGGATGGCGAAATCGCGCCGCGGGGCGACCCAGACGCTGGCGAAGTTCATGGTGTTGTCGCCGCCTTGAGCTGTTTGCCGGCGGAGCGACCGCGGCGGCGTGCTACGCGGGCGGGTGTCTCAGGCCAACTCGGCCAGCAATGCGCGGGGCGTGAGAATGTGCACGCCCCACGGCTTGCCCAGGGAGAGCAGGTCCTTGTCCAACGTCGCCAAGTAAGCGGCCTTCGCGCCGACGGCTACGGCTAAGACGACATCATCTGCCGGATCCCGTTTGACCGTGCGACCGAGTTGGGCCGGTTCGATGGCGCGCGAGGCGCGCCGCAGCCAATCCAGCCCGGCGGACCAGTTGGCGTTGCGCCAGCGCGGTTCTTCGGCGGCCGTCGCAGCCAGAGCGTCAGACCATTCACGCGCCAGTTCGTGGCTGTAGCGGCTGCCGAAGGATCCGAGCGCCAACCGGACCAGCACCTGACGCGATTCGCCGCCAGCCCAACCGATGCCCCCGACGACCACCGAGCTATCCAGCACGACGATGGGCAAGTCGTTCACGTTTGACCTTTCGGCACAGGGCCACCACGGCGTCAGTCGGTTCCGCTCCCGCCACGCCATCGGGTTGGAGTTCGCGGAAGGTGCGGCGCAGCCCCTCCGCTTCCGCGGCTTGGGCTTGCCGGATCAAGTCCTGCACGACCGCCGAGACGGAACCAAAGTTTCCAAGGTCCTTCCGTTGGCGGATCCAAGCGACTTGGGCCTTGGGCAAGGATACGTTCAGCGTGTTCGATTCCATACGGTAAAACTGGCGGCTTGGCAGAGATTGTCAAGTTTTGCCACTGGCGGTCCCCGACGAACCGGCTCGGGCACCCCGGGCATTCCTGGCCAGAGGCACCGTGTCGCTCGCCCCCAACCCCGCCACCGCTCAGGCCGGCGAAGCGGATCGTCTCCCGCCACGCTGGTTGAGCTCAGCCGAGTTCGCAGACCGATCGAGTCCAGCCGCTGGCAGCGTCACTCCGAGCCCGAACCTTGTGGTCAACTAATTGTAACCAACGGGCAACGTCGCGCGTATCTAAAGAGTGTGAGGCCATATGCAATTGTCGGCTGGGGCCGCGTCGTGCGCCGCGGGCGGCGCGGGCTGGGTGTGTTGACTGGCAGCCGCGTCCGCGCTGCTAGCGTGGCCGTGGTCGCCCTGCTGGTGTGCGGCTGCAAACGCTCGCCGACGGCCGTCCCGGCGTCGCCCCCCGAGGCGATCGAGACGGTGATCACGGGCCTGACCGACAATCAACCTCAAGTCCTCTGGCACGCACTGCCTTCCAGCTACCAGCAGGACCTGCGGGAAGTCATCTCCGCCTTTTGCGCCAGCATGGACCCCCAGATCTACGACCGCGCCTTCCGGATCCTGGGCAAAGCTGTCCAGGTGATGAGCAAGAAGGAGGAGTTTATCTTCAACAGCCCAATCATGCTCAGCACACCCTTCATCGAATCGAGCATGGGCGCTCGCTGGAACGAAACCGTCGCACTCCTGGACACGATCGCGACCAGCGATCTGTCCACGCTGGAATCCTTGAGCCGGATCGACCCGGGCGCCTTCCTCGCGTCCACCGGTCACAAGGTCATGGAAGGCATGGAGAACCTGAGCCTCAGCACCACGCGTTCCCCGGGGCAGAACCCCTGGGACCGAGCGCGGCAGGCCCTGGAACAGGCCCGGATCGAGTTTCAGCCGGGCACCAACGGTCTGGGCCTCCTTCGCTGGAGTTCGGCCGCCACCGATGCGGTGCGTGAGGTAACCATGACGGCCGTGGAAGGGCGCTGGCTGCCCGCGGATATGGCCGCTGCCTGGCATGACCGAGTGGAACAGGCCAAGGAAGGACTGAAGAAACTGGGCGGTCCCGAGTTCGAGAAAGCCAAACCGATGCTCCACCTGGCCCTGGGCGCGCTCGAGGGGGCCATGGACTCGCTGCTCCAGGCCAGGAACCAGCAGGAGTTCGACACCACCCTTCGCAGCCTGGCTACGATTGCCGCGATGATCCCGTCCCCCAAGAAACCCGCTGACTGAGGTCAACCCGTGAGAACGCCCTTCCCAGCCAAGGCCCTGAGGGGCTTCACCCTGATCGAACTGTTGGTGGTGGTCGCCGTGATCGGGATCCTCTCCTCCCTCCTCCTGCCGGCCGTCTCCCGCGCGAAAGAGAAAGGCCGGAGCACAACGTGTGCCTCGAATCTCCGGCAGTTGGACTTGGCCCTGCTGATGTACGCCAGCGACCATGGCGACCAGTGCCCGCCCCGGCAGTTCATCCCCTACTGGCCGCTGCCGCTCCACCCGTACTACAAAGAGGTGGCGTTGCTGAAGTGCCCCTCCGATGAGCACGGGTCCCGCCGCAGCTACATCATCAACGGCTGGAATGACTACTTCGAGAGCACGCTGTCCCGGGAAGAGTTCGAGGCCTTCAAGGCCTTCCGGTGGCCGCACGGAATGAAGCTCTCCCAGATTCCCAACCCCGCGGAGACCATCACCTTCGGCGAGAAGCGAACCGGTTCGCCCCACGCCTACATGGACTTCCACCAGGGCGTCAAGGGCAACGACCTCGAGGAGCTCGAGCACGGGCGGCACGGCGGCCGGGCAGGCACCCAGACGGGCAGTTCCAATTACGGTTTTGCCGACGGGAGCGTCCGCGGCCTCAAGTACGGAAGATCCATCACCCCGGTGAACCTCTGGGCGGCCACCGATCGCTGGCGGAATGGTCCGCCGGTTCCCCTCGATCGAATCGAGTAGCGCCGCCCTCTGCGACCAGGCCAAGCAAGCGGGCCTGGTGGACTTGATCGACACCCAACTCCCCAGGCGCGACCAGGGCCTCTCGGTCGGCCGGTAACCGCATGGACCGCGTCGGCGAAGCCGACATCCTCGCCCTGGAGATCCAACTGTCCCAACGCTTGGTCCGCGACTTCAAGCTCAACCTGCGGACACAACATGAGCATGCCTCGGTCCACCGTGTAAACGGAATCAGAGAATCGATGCGAGCGCTCTCGGGTTAGTGGGCGACGTGACCACGAGCCGAGCGCCGAGAGGGAGGGTGCGATGGAATGGACGCTGGGCCAACTCCGCACGCGCTCGCGGGGGTGGTCCGATCGGCGTCGGGAGCCCGCGGGATGCAGCGGGAGTCAAGCGGCCTGGCCCTTCCGCCGTGAGTCGTACCGGACCGATCCTGGCAAGGTTAGGGGGTGGGTGTGGGCGAGGTGGGCGAGCCTGCGCTAGGCGAGTTGGTGCGGGGGCTGACGGCGTTGGTGGGCACAGTGCCGGGCGGCGCGTTGGTGGTTGCTCGGAGGAGGTTGGTGCGTGCGGCGGCCGGCTCCGGTGTGCTCGCCGAGGGCGGCGCGGAGCCAGCCTTCGGGACGACGTCCGATCCGGCCAACTCCTCCGAGAGCACCACCACCGCGATCCGGCGGTTCTTGGCTCGGCCTTCGGCTGTCGCGTTGTCCGCCAGCGGATGAAACTCGCCGTACCCGACGGCTCCCAACCGGCGCGGATCCACGTTCGCCGACTCGACCAAGAACCGCACGGCGGCGGTCGCCCGAGCGGTTGAGAGTTCCCAGTTGCTAGGGAACCGGTCCCGGGCCGAAGCGCGGATGGGGACGTTGTCGGTGTGTCCGATCACATGGACTTGGCGGGCGGGATATTGGGCGAGGACTTCAGCAATCTTGAAGAGGACCTCGTGGCCCTCGGGTTTGAGGGTGGCTTCGCCGGAGTCGAACAGGATTCGGTCGAGGATATTCACGGTGAGCTTGCCTTGCAGCTCGGAGATGGTGATGTCTTTGGAGGCCAGCGTGCGGCGCATTTCCTCCTCGAGGCTCTTCTGGTTCCGCGCCACGGAATCCTTCTCCCGCTGCAACCGATCGGCCTGGGCGCGGCTCGCCTCGAGGGCCGTGCGGAGCGACGCTTGTTCGGTGAGATTGGTTTCTCCGGCGGCTTGGGCCGCCGCCAACTCGGCGGCCAACGTTTCCAGTTCGAGGCCTTGGTTCCTATAGCTTAGCCCCAGGAAACCGAAACCCAGCAACACAACCACGGCCAACGCCGCCAACAACGCAGGTTTAGGCATGAGGCGATCTTGTCGCATCCGCGGCCGAACTCAAGTGTCTTGTTGCCGTGGGTGCCCGAATCCTCGGCCACCGTTAGCCCTTAAGTCCGCGCGTATCAAATTCCCAAGCCTCGCCTCGAGCGAGCATATCCGCCCAGGTCACTTCGCGTTGGCCGTAGGCGGCGAGGCGGCCGAGGATGGTGGTGAGGTTGCTGCGCACGCTGGGGGCCACGGTCTGATTCGAAAAATCGCCTTGGGCGATGCATTGGTGGAAGGTGGCGATGTTCCGCACGGCGCCGTCCTGGTAGAGGTTCTTGGCGTCGCCGTTGTAGGCGTCGTCGCGCGTGCGGAAGGTGACCTTACCTGAGTAGTGGGTTTCGACCGTGCCCGCCAGTCCATAGGCGCGGCACATGATGTCGTCGTAACCGTAGCCGACCTGTTTCGAGCTGAAACTGACGATGACGTCTTGCGGGAAATAGAAGATGACGGCGTAGTGATCCCAGCAATCGCCCAAGTAATCCCGCGCTCGCCCGCCGGTGCCGTAGGCCTTCAGCGGATCGGCATTCGTGAACCAGGTCGCCACGTCCAGGGAGTGGATGTTCTGCTCCGTGATCACGTCGCCCGACAGGACGCGGTCAATCGCCCACGCGCGCAGCCGGGCTTCGGCGCCGCGGTCGCTCGTCCGGTACTCGGCATCCATCGCTTGGAAGTAGAGGTCGCATTGGTAGCCGGCGTCCAGGGAGATCAGCCGGCCGAGTTGGCCCGCGTGAACTCGCCGGACAACTTCCTGGTAGGCCGGGTGCGCGCGTGTTTGGAAATCGACCAGGAAACACAGCTTCTCTGCGGAGGCGCGCCGGCCGCTTGCGGCGATGTTCTGGCAGCCGGGCACGTCGACCGCCAGCGGCTTGGCCAAGTAGACGTGTTTGCCTGCGGCTACGGCGTCCGCCGCTTGGAGCGGATGGAAATAGGGTGGGCTCTCGATGGCAACGGCGTCCAGGCCCGGCTGCTCGAGTAACCGCCGGTACCCGTGCAAACCGGTGTAGCGATGGGCCGCCGGCACCTGGAACTGGTCGCCAGCCGCGTTGGCCCGGTCGGCGAAGTAATCGAACACCCCCGCGATCGCGTAGCCGCCGTGCTGAACGAACAGATTGGTGATCCAGCGGCCGCGACCGCCGCAGCCAATCAACCCCAGGTTCAGCTTCGCGTTCGCGGCCGCGCCGCGGATCAGCCGCGGCTCGAGCAACGTGATACCGGCGGCAGCCGCGCCGGCACTGGCAAGGAATCGGCGGCGGTTGAGGTTTCCAGGGTTCGACGGTTGACTTGGGTCGCGAGGTTGAAACATAGATCGAGTCTCCAGATTCGGAATCGCATCGGCGACGAGTCGAGGGAACATCCCCCTTCGCCCAGGACCCGGCTTGCAGACCAGAGGACCAGGGCTCCAGCCACTCTTCGCACACGGCGCTGATGAAACCTGCTTTGCAGGCTCGAGGCAACGCGAAAACCTGACGGAAAAACCTGACCGGACAACCTCACGAGAGCGTCCGTACCCGTAGGTCTCGCAACGCACTCAACCCGGCCAGTGTCTTGCCCCCGCCGCGGATCGATCGTGCCCCGCTCCGCCGCCTCGGTCCGAACCGAGCCCGATGAGCCAACCATACCCCGTCCACGAAGCCCTTGGATCCCAAGACCACCCCGTCCGTCAAGTGCCGAATCCGGAGTCGTAGCACCTCGCCCAGGCTCAACTCCCCGCCCTTCTGCAACACCCGCCGAATCTGCTCCCGGCTCAACGCCACCTTCCCGCTGCTCCCAGACACCCCTGCACGCGCAAACAACCGCCGCCGATACTCCGCACCCACCTCCTTCCACTCACGCGCCTTCACCTTGGCCTCCCCCGACTCGCCGGACACCGCTGCAACCTGCGCGCCGGCCAAGAACGGAGCGCGGGCATCTTGCCCGCGGGCCCCCGCCCCTGTCCCTGTCCCTGCCCCTTCCTCTTCCCCTGCTGTCCCCGCCGCCTGGCCCCCTCCCGCCCCACTTCCCCCCCGAGACACTCCCTCACTCCCGCAGGTGTACAAACTCAGCAACCCCGACCGCGCCTTCGCATCCCCGGCCGCCGCCGCCGCGTACCCACAGTGCCGGTAATCCTTCGGATCCTCCACCAATCCCGCCCGCACCGCGTTCAAGTCGATGTACGCCGACACCGTCTCCAGCACCCCCGGCTGATCCTCGACCAACACGCTCCGGAACCGTTCCGCCCACAACGTCCCAAACCGCTGATGCCGTATGTTGTACCACTTGCTGAACCGCTGCTTGAACTCCTTCATGAACTCCGACACATCCCCCATCCGCGCCAGCATCCGTTTCCGGATGTCCGCGTCCACCCGACCATGCTCGTGCAACCCCTTCTCGGCCTCATAGAGCAGGCCGGCCTCTCGGGGCTTGGCCTTCCCGTAGAGGGCCTTCATGCGCTCGACCAGTTCCTCGTCGGTCGG